>Ga0111538_10008636_pt1 | contig 13654 bp, 14 predicted proteins | sample SoiMethybrSBSTD1_FD_79669 | JGI IMG/M metagenome (GOLD analysis project Ga0111538, IMG submission 79669) | Bulk soil microbial communities from a Populus tree surrounding site in Tennessee, USA - Soil MetaG P. TD hybrid SBSTD1 (version 2)... | ecosystem: Environmental > Terrestrial > Soil >...
GACGAGCTCACCGCCGAATCGTAGGCCGCCAGCCGCGGCACCTGCCGTACCGGTACAAATCTCAGGCAGAACGAGGCAGGTCCGCCAGTACGCGCAGCAATAGGTTTGGTTAGCAGGCCAGAGTGGGCACGTGTCCGGGTTAGCCGCCCGCGCGCTGCGCTGCCCCTAGCAACCGCTCATCGGCACGAGAGTGCGCTTCGGAGGGACGCCCGCCGGTCCCGAGACCTGACCCGGCGGTCGTCGCAACTCGCGCCGGGCGGAGCCCGCCAGCGGTCCGGAACGCCCCGTCCGGGACCCGTGCCTAGACCGCGGTGGTATCGGGCTTGGCGGGGCCGAGGCTTTGCTGGACGGCGATCAGGTCCCGCGCGGACAGCGGCTAGATGAGGGTACCTGTGCGTGTGATTTTTGCTGGACTCAGGTGCCATTCCTGATTAGGGAACTGCGGATCTGCAGGCCCTTTTACTTGCGGGGGGCGACAGCCTTGGTCAGGCGGACTTCCTCCTCCTGGTAGCCAGCATCTTCATAAAAGTGCCGGGCTCGGTGGTTACGCGCCCCTGTCTCAAGCGTGATCCGCGGAAGCCCCCGGGCCGCCGCCCACTGCTCGGCGGCGGCCATCAGTGCCCGGCCGGCACCGCGCCCCTCCACCGCACGATCGACGACGAGCTCACCGACGTAAGCATCCAGCTCCCCCGTGAAGTGCTCACGCTCAGCCAGGCTCACCATGCCCGCGACCTGACCGTCGATCACCGCGACCAGCACGGCATGCCCCTGTTCGCCGACCGATGCCAGGGATGATTCGATCCACTCCCGGACGGCGGCTGCGACCTTGGCCGGGTCACGCCAGGGCGCGACCCCGATGGCCAGCCGGGGACTGAGGTCCAGCAGGGCTGGATAGTCCTCTGGCCTAGCTGGCCGAGTGCCGAGCTCACCGGAATCAGTCATGTTCTGAGTATTGCACTAAGGGTCCGGCTGATAAAGCAGATTGAATGACTTTCCATACAAGCACTTATTTATTTATATTTCGCAGATGACGACTGCGGCCACCTGCTGATGTAACCCACTCTCATCGGCAGCTCCGTGCGTTGCCGCCCGTCATGTGATCGGCAGGCTTCTAGACCTGTCGCAGGGTCCATGTGAGTGGTGAGCAGCGGGTTTAGGTCATAGGACGGGTGGGACAGGCAATCTGCGCTGCCCCGGGCGCGCGGGTTTCACGCGGTCCGGACGCCGATATCGACAAGGCCGGGAGTCTGTCCCGTCTTCATGTCTACGCGCATTTACGCATCCGCGACCACGATTTGCGGTCCGCTCGTCCTCCGTTCCATCGAACACCCTCCCAGATCGGGCCGACTGAATATGCCGGAAGCAAGGCTCTACCGCGAAACAGGGCAATCCCACCGCGACGGTCTCGGCCTCATCGCCCGCGCAGCTCGAGTGCGCCCGCGCAGCTCGAGTGCGACCGCGCCGAGCACTAAGGGCCCTCCGACAAACGCGCCGGCCCAGAGCGACTCGTCAAGCGCGGTCGCGCCAATCACGGCGCCGACAAGCGGCGTGACGTAGGCGTAGGTACTGACCAGCGGCGCCGGCACGCTCTCCAATAGGCGCGTGTAGAGCATGAAGCCGACAAGCGAGTCGAAGACGAGCAGAAACACCGCCGCCCCGGCCGACGTCCAGCTGACATCCGACCAACGAGTCGGATCGAGCTCACGGAGCGACAGCGCGATCAGCAGCAACACGATCCCACCGGCAAGCAACTGAACCGTGCTGGCGACCACTCGATCGATCGGCCGGTCGACGTTCGCCGTCAGCAGGCTGCCCGTGGCCCACAGGATCGGCGCGACGCAGAATGCCGCGACCGCCCACGGTGCCCCGCCGATCGCACTGTCCGGTGCCGTCACTACAACGATCACGATGCCGCCGAACCCCGCCACGAGGCGCACCCACGACGCGACCGATACACGGATTCCGGTCAACCCGCTCAGGAGTACCACCCACAGCGGGATCGCCGCAGCGAGGATCGCCCCGAGGCTCGCGGTCACCGCGGTCAGCGCTACCGTGGCGAGCCCTTGGCCGCCCACCAGCAGCAGCACGACGGTGACCGCCAGGTGCCGCAGTTGCACGCGCGTGGGCCGGGGACGCCCACGCGCGGCACCAGCAAGCACGACCCCGGCGAGCAAGAAGACCAGCGCCGCTCCGCCGACCGGCGGCACCGTGTCGACCATCAGCTTCATAGCCGGAATCGCCGAGCCCCAGCACGCATAGAGCGCGAGCAGCAGGAGCACAGTGCGATCGGGGTGGTGGCGGCAGAGCCGGATAACGTCCTCCTCGATCTCCACACCGTGGCCTGCATGTGTCGTGATTTTCACGTCACAGACTTCTGGCCTTGATACATGACCCGGTTGGGTCCGGCACCACCCAGCGTCGCCGTAAGGCGCGGAGCGCCGCATCGGGCGGATGACCTATCTCCCAAACACTCCGCCGCCTAAGCCGGCAAACTCCGTGGCCAGGAGCTGGGCTCATCCGGCCAGCGGCAGCTGTTAGATACTGCAAGACGTCGCGGCCACGGCAGAAACGGCCCTCTACCACGGTGGCTCTTTGTGGGCTTCCGGCACGGCCGGGCCGGGCTGTCTCGGGGGGCTGCCTCAGTCTCAGCGCGCGCACCTGCACGAAGCGCGCGGCGCCGATGCCGTTATCACTGATGCGATCGACGCTCGTGTGGAGTCCGAGCAGGGCAACGGAGACGATGACGGCGGCGCTTCCGGTGCCGTCGCGCCTGCGGGCTAATGACGTTAATGGCACGCGGCCGTCTGCGGGACTTCAATGGGCCGGATGCCAGGGACCACCGTGAATCACTGACCTGGGGTTTTGTCGTGGAGCGGGTGACGGGAATCGAACCCGCACTATCAGCTTGGGAAGTCTGTGGCGCTGCTGACCTGTCACCTGCAGATTCGATGACCTGCGGGCCTCTTGGCGTACTGCCCGCAGGTGACCGTGACTACCCGCGATTGCTCATCCGGCCGGGCACGTAGCGGGCACGCTGCTGAGTAGCGCCCCGGACGATGCGTCAGTTCAGGCGGCTGCCGATGCCTCCTCGATCCGGGGGAAGCTCAGGCCGCAGGCTCATCTTCGAAGCGGCTGTCGGGGGAGAGGTGGAACTGTGCGTTGGTGTCAGGCCAGAGGAGGTGGATCAAGCGTTGGAGGGATGGGGGCGGGTGGTGCAGGATCAGGCGGGGGTGGGGGGGCTGCAGCGTGCGGGCGATGAGTGCGCGGGTGGCGGCGACGTCGATGAACTTGAGCCTGGCTAGTTCGAAGTGGATCTCGGCGGCGCCGGGCGGGAGGGCTGCGAGTACCTTCTGGAGCTCGTGGTGGCTGGTCAGGTCTGCCTCGCCATCGAGGCGCAGCCCGGCGCGGCCCGTGAGAGGGCTAATGGTGAGCAGGCCGGGCTCCCCGGCTGGGCCCGGAGCGGGACCGTCGCGCAGTGCGTACCTCATCCTCGGCAACCTCTCGTCACGAGAGCCGTCTAGCAGGCGGCTCCGCCAGAGTATCCGAAATTGAAGAGGATATGAATAGTATAGTGAGGGGACTTTCTGGCTTGTTTGAAGGAGTATTGGAGAACTTCATAGCGTGTGGTTCCCATGCGCTGAAGAGCCCCAGTGTGTAGAGTGAAGCTGATGAGTGGAACCGGTCGGCCGATCTACAGCATCAGCGCCGTGGCGCGGATGGTTGGTGTCCCCGTCGCCACGATCCGCACCTGGGAGGACCGGTATGAGGTGGTCGTTCCCGGCCGGAACGCGAGCGGTCACAGGTTGTATCGCCGCGATCAGGTCGAGCAGCTCAGGTTCGTGAGGACCTGCATGGCCGATGGCGCCAGTGCCGCTGACGCTCACCGGCTGCTGGCCGAGCGGATCGACGCCGGGCTGCCCCTCGCCCCTGCGGCTGGGCCGCGGGCCCGGCTCCTCATCCTGCTCGCCGAGGGCGACCCGTATGCTGCCGAGTTCGCGGAGTATTTTCTGAAGACCGAGGGATTCGAGGTCGAGGTAACGCTCGATGAACAGGCGGCCCGGAAGTCATTCAGCGACAAGTCTCCGTCGCTTGCGGTTGTCGAGCTTCTCATCTCGGGCGGGGCGGGGCTGGATCTGTGCCGCTTCTTCAGGGAACGGGGCGGTGACGTGCTCATTATCGCGGTGTCGGTGCTGGAGTCCAGGGATCTGGCGGTTGAAGCCGGTGCGGATGCGTTCTTGCTGAAACCATGGGAGCCTTTGCAGCTTGTATCTACTGTCAGAGACCTCTTGGGGTCGAGTGCGTTCCTCCGCCCCGTGCCGGAACCTGCGCCATGAGCGATCGGCTTCTGAGCGGGCACGAGCCGCTCGATGCAGTCCTCGGAGGAGGGCTGCCTGCGAATGCGATCAGCATCATCATGGGGCTGCCCGGAACCGGCAAGACGATTATCGCTCAGCAGTACGCCTTCCAGAACGGGCGCCCGGGCCGTCCTGCAGTCTATTTCGCAACGGTCTCTGAGCCGCTGGAAAAGATCGTGCGCTTCGGCCAGGGCCTGGATTTCTTCGACCGGGCCGCGGTCGGCCAGTCCGTGTTGTATGAGGATCTTGGGGCGACGGTAAGCAACGACGGGCTTGAGGGTGTTACGAGGCAGATCACGGCGGTGCTCAGGGAGCGCCATCCCGGGCTTATCGTGATTGACAGCTTCAAGGCCTTGCACGAGTTCGCGGACAGCCGTAGTGAGTTCCGGAGGTTCCTGCATGAGCTTGCTGGAAGGCTGAGCGCGCTTCCGGTCGCCTCTTTGTGGGTGGGCGAATATGAGCAGGCCGAGGTTGGCTCATTGCCGGAGTTTGCCGTGGCGGACGCCATCGTGGATCTGGCGACCGAGAGGACCGGCCAGCGCGGGATCCGGTTTCTCACGGTCAGGAAACTACGGGGTGGCGGCTTCCCATCCGGCCAGCACGCGTACCGGCTCAGCAGCAGCGGTCTTCATCTGTTCCCGCGGCTTGCCGACGAGCGGATCGAGGCGTCATACAGGCTGGGCGATGCGCGGGTTTCATCGGGCATCCCGGCCCTGGATGATCTGCTCGCGCGCGGATACTGGCCCGGCGCGTCAACACTCATCATCGGCCCATCGGGCTCGGGGAAGACGCTCATGGGCCTCCACTTCATATTCCACGGCGCACACCAGGGGGAGCCCGGGGTGATCGCCTCCCTCCAGGAGAACACGACGCAGCTCCAGCGGATCGCCGCAGGTTTCGGGTGGACTCTGGACGAACCGCATGTAGAGGTCATGTACCGTTCGCCAGTCGATATCTACATCGACGAATGGGCTCATGACCTCATGCAGGCGGTGGAGCGCACGGGAGCCCGGCGGGTGCTCGTCGACAGCCTTGGCGATCTTAGGATGGCGGCGGCTGACGAGATGCGGTTCCGCGAGTTCGTCTACACGCTCGTTCAGCGCTTTTCAAAACTAGGCGTGAGCATCATGATGACCCTCGAAGTCCAAGATCTCTTCCAAGCCCCACGCATGTCGGACTCTGCCATTTCTCATCTGTCCGACAACATAGTGTTGCTCAGATATGTCCAAGAGCAGGACTCGATCCACCGGGCCATGTCAGTCATCAAATCCCGCGCAAGCCACCACGAGCCCGGCATCCGTCAGTTCCTGATCGGCCATGACGGCATCGTGCTGGCTGACGGCCTGCCGATCCGCAGTGTGCCGGACATCGATCCCCAGAACCCGGCAAGTCGCCCAGCCACTCACCGTGACCCTTAAGGAAAAAGCAGCCGAGGCGATCCATTCAATATCCGTGGCATCTTGATTTATTCGTGGAGTTCACGTCACCTCCTTCGTTGGCAGCCGGGCGGCGATCTGCCGTAGTTTACTCAGTGGAAGGCAGCTGGCTAGCGCGGGCTAGAACTTTCGAATCATCCCGGGGTTAATTGATCCGCACGCGAATAAGCCAAGGCCCTGACGCCCATTCTTGCCCGTTTCCTCGCAGGCGCCGATCCCTGGTGAGTGGCCACGGGGTCAATGGTCGGCGCAGCCGATCGCATCGCGACGCCCGAAGGGCGCCATTGAGGCCGCGGGCGCGAGCTGGATAATCGATAGCGAGGTTGACGGCTGTCCGCTGCACCAGTCTGCGCGCGGATGAGCACGCCTGATCTGGAGAAAGCTGCCCAGCCGTACGGCGCGGGCGCGCCGGGCGGGCCTCGCCAAGGCAGAGCCCGGCGCGGGGAGCGCCGGACGCGGCGCCGCGCAGCGGTGCCGTCTTGATCTAGACAACCGGTGTGTCCGGGTGACCGAGACGGTCTACGAATTCGGCCAGCTCGTCAAAGGCACGCCCAAGTCCAGAGCGAGCATCCGCACGGTCGTGCTCCCCGAACTGATCGTCCCCGAGCTGCGGCGCCACCTGGACACCTTCGCTGGCGATGGGCCGGACGGCTTTGTCTTTGTCGGTGTCAAAGGGGGCCAGCTCCGGCGCAGCAACTTCTCCAAGCCGTGGGCGCGGGCACTGGCCAAAGCTGGGATACCGGCGGTTCACGTCCATGATCTTCGCCATACCGGGAACACGCTGACCGGTGAGGCAGGCGCATCGCTAGCCGAGCTGATGAACCGGATGGGCTACTCCTCCACCCGCGCCGCGAGGGTGTACCTGCATGCCCGGGAGGAGCGGGACCGCCAGCTCGCAAGCACGCTCGACAAGATGGCCCGGCGGGAGCTGAGAAGGTCTAGCGGAGCCCGGAAAGCTGGCCAATCGGGCACGCAGCGGGCACGCGGGCGTCCCAAGGGGTCACAGAGGGGTTCTGACGATCATGGCCGGTAGGCTGCCTGAGCTGGGGAGACACTGCCTGGAGCGGGTGACGGGAATCGAACCCGCACTATCAGCTTGGGAAGCTGACGTTCTGCCATTGAACTACACCCGCGCGTCTCCGGCTCATTCCGCCTTGCCGGGCCTGGGGCACGCCCCGACATCGTACCGGACGGGCGAGGCAGTAGATCGAGATGGCGGGCTGCTCAAGCTGGTCTGGCTGGCAGACCCGCGTGGCACGGCACAAGAGCGCGAGAGCACGAGCCACCCCACACGGCCGCAAACCCGGTCGCCTACTGGCTCTCCCGGTACTGGCGCAGCTGCGCCAGCAGCGCTGCGCATTCCTGCTCCAGGTCCCTGACCCGCGCCTCCAGCTCAAGGATGCGGCGGATGCCGGCCAGGCTCATGCCCTCGTCCGCGAGCCGGACAACGTACTGGACCACCGTGATCTCACGCCGCGTGTACCGGCGCTGGCCGCCATCGGACCGGGACGGCCTGACCACGTCCAACTGGTCGAGGCGCCGCAGGAACGCCTGCTGGACCTCGAGCATGACTGAGACCTGCCCGACCGTGAACAGGGGCAGGTTCTCGTCGTCGATGGGCAGCGGAGGCACGGTTCACTCCAGAACTCCGAAAGCCCGGGGATGCGGTCGCGGGCCCGGTGAGGCTCCCACCGGGCCCGCGGTCTGTTACCGCCCTCAGGCAGCAATCTCCTTCTGGCCGGTGTGGATCTCAACCTTACGGGGCTGCGCCTTCTCCAGCAGCGGCAGCCGCACGGTGAGCACACCGTTGGTGTACGCGGCGTCGATCTTCTCAGAGTCGAGCGAGTCCGACAGGTAGACCCGGCGGATGAAGGTACCCATCACCCGCTCACGCCGGTACGGGCGCTCGGTCTCGGCGTACTCCTCGGCGCGGCTCGCGCTGACGGTGAGCACGCCCCGGTCGACGGTGACCTCGATGGACTCGGGGTCGATGCCGGGCAGGTCGAAGCGGAGCTCCACCTCATCCTTGCGCCGGATGCTGTCCATCGGGATGACGGACCGCCTGGTCACGGCGCCACCGTTGGTGGTGCCGAACACCCGCCGTGCGAACCGGTCGAACTCCTGCGTGAAGGGGTCGAACGAGGTAAGCAGCACTGCGGTTCACCTCCAAAGTTTCCTGGATCCATGGATCAAGGCTTGTTAAGGTTTCTACACAAGAAAACTTAACACTTAAGTTAGAGGTTTGCAAATCCTGGCCCGGTCCCCCGGCCGGGAACGCCCGGCCTACCCGACCCGCTCGATCACGGTCGCGTTTGCCTGGCCGCCGCCCTCGCACATCGTCTGCAGTCCGAACCGGCCACCTGTGCGCTCAAGCTCATGCACCAGCTTGGTCATCAGCACGGCACCCGTCGCGCCAAGGGGATGGCCCAGCGCGATGGCGCCGCCGTTGGGATTCGTCTTCTCCGGCGGCGCCCCGGTGTCCCCCGACCAGGCGATGAGCACCGGCGCGAACGCCTCGTTGACCTCGAAGACGTCGACGTCACCGACCAGCAGGCCCGCTTTGGCAAGTACCTGCTCGGTGGCGGGGATCGGCGCGGTGAGCATGAACACCGGGTCGCCGCCGGTGACCGCCAGCGCGGCGATCCGGGCCCGCGGGGTGAGCCCATGCCGCTGAACCGCCGCCTCGGAGGCGACCAGCACCGCGGCAGCGCCGTCGTAGATCTGGGACGACGTCGCCGCCGTGATCTCCCAGCCCTCGCGCAGCGGCGCCAGCCCGGCCATCTTCTCCAGCGACGTGTCGCGGCGCGGCCCCTCGTCCACGCTCACCCCGTTCACCGGGGTGATCTCCCGCTCGAACCGGCCCTCGTCGATCGCCCGCACCGCGCGCCGGTGGCTTTCCAGCGCGAACTCCTCCAGCTGGTCCCGGCTGATCCCCCACTTCTCACAGACCAGCTGCGCGCCGCGGAACTGGGAGATCTCCTGGTCCCCGTACCGGTCCTTCCAGCCTTGCCCGAACGGCAGCGGCATCCCCTTCTCGGCCGCCAGCATGATCGACGACCCCATCGGGACCACGCTCATGCTCTCCACGCCCGCCGCTACGACCAGGTCCTGGGTGCCCGACAGCACCGCCTGCGCCGCGAAGTGCACGGCCTGCTGAGAGGACCCGCACTGCCGGTCGACGGTGACGCCCGGCACGTGCTCGGGCAGCCCGGCGGACAGCCACGCCTGACGGGCGATGTCCAGCGACTGCGGGCCGATCTGGGAGACGCAACCCATGATCACGTCCTCGACCGCACCGGGGTCGGCGCCGGTGCGGGCCATCAGCTCGGTGAGTGCGTGTGCCGCCAGGTCCACCGGGTTGATGCCCGACAAGCCGCCGTTGCGCCTGCCGACGGGGGTACGGACCGCTCCGACGATGAATGCCTCCGCCACGACGCCCTCCGCGCGCTGGGGGCGAACCGCCCCTTGATCTGCTCAGTCATCCTGATGTTACCGCCGGGTTAACCTTCGGGCCCATGCCACACAACGACATACCGTGGCAGTCCGCTACCTCAGGCGGCACCATTACCCGGCGGGCCAGGGACTGACCCCGCACCGTGGCCGACCTATGCTCGTTACAGAAGCCCCGTCGCGGCGGGGGCCGCCAGTGAGCCAGGAGGATGCTATGGCCGCAGGGTTGATCCTGCTGGTGTTCCTGGCGCTGCTGGTGGCGTTCGGCTGGTCCAAGTTGCGCCGCCGTCTGGGCATGGGCACCACCAGCGGCCGGACCTGGCTGATCGTCATGGCGGTGTTCATCGTGGGCGTGCTGGCGCTCTGGGTGTACTCCACCCAGGGAGGTGGCTGAGCGGGCCCGCCAATGAGCCGGGCGGCGACCCGGTGGTGCCGGCAGGCTGGTGGCTGGCGTGCAACTGGCTCAGCCGACGGCTGGACGGGTCCTGATCGGCATCTCGAACCAGACCACCTTGCCCTTCTTGGTCGGCCGCGTGCCCCAGCGGCTGGCGATCTGATCCACCAGATACAGCCCCCGGCCGCCCTCGTCGGTCTCCTCCGCGCTGCGGATCCGCGGCATGCGCAGATCGGCGTCGAAGACCTCGACCCATACCGCCGCGGCGCCGCGGCGCAGCCGCAGCGTGAACTGCTTGGCGGGCGGCGGCGGGACCTCCTCGCGCAACCTCCCCGCCCACGCGCGCGGCGGCCGGCCCGCCGCGAGGGCGGCCCCGGCCGGCTCCAGCGCGGTCCGGCGCGGCCGCCGGAGCGGCAGCGCCGTGTGCAGGACGACGTTGGTGACCACCTCCGAGACAAGCAGGCAGATGAGTTCGGCCTGCTTGGCGGGCACGCCCCAGCGCGCCAGGGCCGCCCGCGCCTGACGGCGCGCCTCGGAGACCCTGATCGCCTCGGCCGGGAACGACCATTCCCACGAAGCGAGGTCGTTCCGCGAGGTCCGCACCACGACGATGGCCATGTCGTCGTCGATGTCTCCCGGCACCGCCTCCTCCGCCGCCTGGGCGATCGCCTCGACACCGGCCCCCGCCACAGCGCAGACCGCGCGGCGGAGCATCTCCACCGCCTCCGCCTCGGAGTAGTGACCGGTACCGTCGAGGCGCTGCCGCCGGTCGGTGAGGCCGTCGGTATAGAAGACCAGGGTGGCCCCAGGTGGAAGCTGGCGCGTCTCCTCCCGGTAGGTAGGCAGGCCCGGTATGCCTTTGCCGCGCACCCCCAGCAGGACTCCCTTGTGCTCGATCTCCAGCTCACCCACCTCACCGTCGGTGATGAGCAAGGGCGCGTCATGCCCCGCGTTGGCGAACGACAGCGTGCGGGACCACGCGTCATAGACCAGGTAGGTGCAGCTCACCGTGGGCGGATCCAGCTGGTCAGGCGAGTCCGGCGTGGTCGTCCCCAGCGTCCGGCACCAGTCATCGAGCTTGCGCAACATCTCCGCGGGCGGTATGTCGTCCTGGGCGAAGGCGCGCAGCGCAGCCCGCAGATGGCCCATGACCGCGGCCGCCCGGGCGCCGCGGCCTTCCACGTCGCCGATGACGATGCCGACCCGGCCCGCCGACAGCGGGATCAGGTCGTACCAGTCGCCGCCGACCTGGGTCTGGATCCCCTGGCCGTGGGTCTCCAGCGGCTTGGCGGGCACGTATCGCCAGGCGACGTCGAGGCCGTCCAGGGTGGGCAGCCGCTGCGGGAGCAGGCTGGTCTGGAATGCCAGTGCGGTGCGGCGTTCCTCCTCGAACAGCATCGCGTTGTCGATGGCGATGGCCACGCGGTCGGCGATCGCCGCCATGAAACCACGGTCGCCGGCGTCATAGTGGCGCTCCCCGGAGCCCGTGAGCCGGGATAGCCCCAGGCTCATCACACCGAGCAGCTCGCCGCGTGCGCACAGTGGGGCGGCGATGACCGAGACGAGCCCGACCTCCTCGCTGGCGCGCAGGCTCTCCGCGTGTGGCGCGGGGTAATGCCCGTCGCGCAGGTCCCCGACCACCACCGCGTCCCGGAGGGCCATCGCCTGCTGGCAGAAATGGCCGTCCGGGAACACGATCTGCTCGCCCACCCGGGCCCAGCTGCCCGGCGGCGGCGTCCAGCCCTGGGCGTTGATCTGTGCCCGGCGGATCAGCTTGTCGCCGTGAAACAGGTCGATGAAGCAGTGATCCGCGAACTGGGGGACCAGCGTCTCGGCCACGTGCCGCAAGGTGACGTCGAGCTCGAGGGGCGGGCCAGCCGCTCCCCGATCCGCTCCAGCAGCCCGATCCGGTCCCGCTCGCGCAGGCTGACGCGCCTGGCGGCCCGGTGGGCGATGATCACGATCCCGTCGATAGCGCCGGGGGACCGGCTCAGCGGCACGGCCTGCGCCCGGACGAAGACCCGCGACCCGTCGGAACGCACGCTGGTGAAGGTGCCGTCCCAGGCACCGCCGTTAAGCACCTGCCGGACCAGGTCGGCCGTCTTGCCGAGATCCCCCTCGTCGAAACCGAGCGAGACGATGGGCCGGCCGACGAGTCGCTCGGCCCGATCCGGGAAGCCGAACAGCTCAACCGCGCAGCCGTTCGCGTACAGCAGGTTGCCGAGCGGGTCGGTGACCAGCACCGCCGCCTCGATCTGCCCGAGGACGGTGTCGGCGGGCAGGAACGCGGCGAGACCGCTTTTCTCCCGGCGTCTCACCGGGCGATCTCCCGGCCAGGGCGGGCTCCCGGCGCACCGCGCCGGTCAGTTAGCGTCGACGAACACGTGCGCGGCAACCCGGCGGGGCAAGTCCGCCGTGATGCTGCCGGCTCTGCCCTCACTTGTCACCCGCACGCCGTCGTCGGTAGTTGCGAGCGTGACCTCGCGTCCGGGTTGTATCCCGCTGCGCCGGAGTTTAAGCATCAAGTCGGCGTCGCTTTGGACTTGTTCGCTGATCCGCCGGACCACGGCCGGGCCCGCGCGGCTGGTCGCCGCCTGGTCCATCGGCTCGACGGACTCCCGGCCAGCCGCCACCGCCCGGTCGGCGGCGTCGGCGGGCACCCCCAGCTCGCCGAGCCCGGGGATGACGTTCCCGTGCGGGCAGCACACCGGATAGTCGAGCAATTCCACCAGCCGGCGCTCGACCTGCTCGGAGATCACGTGCTCCCAGCGGCACGCCTCGACATGGACCTCTTCCCAGGGCAGGCCGATCACGCCTACCAGCAGGCACTCGGCCAGCCGGTGCTTGCGCATGACCCGGGTCGCAAGCGCGCGGCCGGATTCGGTCAGCACAAGCTGGCGGTCGCCCTCCAGCCGCACCAGGTCATCGCGTTCCATCCGCGCCACGGTCTGGCTGACGGTCGGCCCGCTCTGCCCCAGGCGCTCGGCGATCCGGGCACGGAGCGGGACGATGCCCTCCTCCTCACACTCGAAGATGGTCCGCAGATACATCTCCGTGGTGTCGATCAGCCCGTGCGCGGTCACCGCTACTCCCTTCGCAGCCGATGTTATGCGCTTGCGACTGTTACGCAATCGCGACCGCGACGGGAAGGGCGTGTCTCGTGGATCTCTGCCGCCGCGAGCAGGCTGGAGATCCGCGAGATCCTTGGTCAGGGAGCGAGGCGCTCGACGATCCAGTGCGATCCCTGGCGGCGGTAACGCAGCCGGTCATGCAGCCGGTTGGTGCGCCCTTGCCAGAACTCCACGACGTCATGCCTGAGCCGGTAACCGCCCCAGAAGCTGGGCATGGGCACCACTGTGCCCGCCGGCCACCGCTGCTCGAGCCGCGCATAACGGTCGTCGAGCACGGCACGGGATCCGATCACCGACGACTGCCTGCTTGCCCACGCCCCGAGCTGGGAGCCGTGCGGGCGGGAACGGAAATATGGCTCGCTTTCCCGCTCGGACAGCGGCGAGACCGCGCCCTGGATGATGACCTGGCGTCGCAGCGCGTACCAGGGGAATAGCAGGCATGCCCAAGGATTGCCCGACAGGTCCTGGACCTTGGCGGACGTGCGGTTGGTATAGAAGGTGAAGCCGTCTTGCCCGTGGCTCTTGAGCAGCACCGACCGCGCGCGCGGCCGCCCGGAGCCCGTCACGGTGGACAGCACCATCGCGTTGGGCTCCGGCAGGCCAGCCGCTTCCGCCTCGGCTAGCCAGCCCGTGAACTGCACCACAGGATCCGAAGCGAGCATGGCTTCGTCCAGGCCCGGGCCCACCTGCGGGGCCGGTTCACCCAGGCCCGGGCCCACCTGGGAGGCCGGTTCACCCAGGCCCGGGCCCTGCGGCCGGGCCAATTCGCCCAGACCCGGGCCCTGCGGCGGGGCCGATTCACCCAGGCCCGGGCGCTCTCGCCCGGCTGGCTGGCCCGCCGCGGGCGGATGATCGTCGGCCTTCACGGGTACTGATCCTCACACAGCC
>Ga0111538_10008637_pt1 | contig 13653 bp, 16 predicted proteins | sample SoiMethybrSBSTD1_FD_79669 | JGI IMG/M metagenome (GOLD analysis project Ga0111538, IMG submission 79669) | Bulk soil microbial communities from a Populus tree surrounding site in Tennessee, USA - Soil MetaG P. TD hybrid SBSTD1 (version 2)... | ecosystem: Environmental > Terrestrial > Soil >...
ACGGAACACCGCCGTCTTGTCCGCTGCCAGGTTGACGACGCAGTTGCTGATGACGACGTCGATCGACTCCGCAGGGAGCGGCAGGGCTTCGATCGTGCCCTTTAGGAATTCGACATTGGTCGCACCGGCCTCCGCCGCGTTGCGCTGTGCCAGGGCCAGCATCTCGTCGGTCATGTCGACGCCGAATGCGCGGCCCGTCGGCCCGACCCGTTTCGCGGAGAGGAGGACGTCGATCCCGCCGCCGGACCCGAGGTCGAGCACGCGCTCGCCCGGATGGAGGTCGGCGACCGCGATCGGGTTGCCGCACCCGAGCGAGGCGAGTACCGCCGCATCGGGCAACTCGTCGCGTTCAAGCGCCGAATACAGCCCGGCCCCGATCGTCTCAGGGTCCGAGCAACAGGCGTCGCCATGGGATGCCCGGATGGCGGCCGCTGCGTAGTGGGCGCGAACGGCGTCCTTGATGGTCACTGCGGTCTCCCGGACGGTCTCGACGGTCATGAGGGGCTCCTTGCCATGCGTTGCCATATTGATACTTGTCTATATTGACATCTGTCAATATGCTGGATGTCATGAAACGGCAGACCGATCCCGACGTCCGACTCCTACAGGCTGCCGCGGACCCCACAAGGCTTGCGATCCTTCGTCAGCTCAGCGAGTCACCCGAGGTCTGCGCGTGCGACTTCACCGCCTGCTGCGATGTCAGCCAGCCGACCGTCTCGCATCACCTCAAGGTCCTCCGCGAGGCTGGTTGGATCGTGGCGGAGCGCCGTGGAGCCTGGGTGTGGTACTCGCTGCGCCCGGAGGCGGTGGCGCGGTTCAGGGAGCTCGCGGGTGGGCTCGGCGCGATCACGCTGCCGATGCCCGCGGCAGGGCGCCGCCTGCCCGTGGTCCAGCAGCAGGCCTAGGTCAGTCGCCGACGACCGTCGGGTACGGCAGCGCGACCGAATCCGAGGCGACGCGACTCCTGCCCTCGGCATCGAAACGGTCCAGACCGAGGTCCGACACGTCGATCAGGTCGGTCCGGCCCCGGAGCGTCAGGTCCGCCGCGACGCGCGCTACGCCCGGCCCCCACATCATCCCGTGCCCGGCGGCCGCCGCGACCCAGACACCCCCGATGACGGACCCGTCGGGGCGGATGGCCGGTCCGAGGATCGGCAGATGGTCCGGCGTGTAGTCGATCGTCGCGGCCCAGATCTTGCGGAGACCGAGATCGCGTGTGATAGGGGCGAAACTCGCCAGCCGTTCTCGATAGCGCTCATACGCGGCCCAGTCGATCTCGCGCGCCTCGCCGGGCTGTTCGTCCGGATCGCTCCAGCCGAAGAGCAGGCCGTCCTCCTCGAGTCGCCAGTAGAGCCCAGCCCCGATGTCGAACACCATCGGCATCCGCTCGACGGCGAACGCCTCATGGGGTTCGAGGACGGCCACGGTGTGCCTCGCCGCCCCGACCGGGATGCGCAGCCCGCAGCGCGCGCCGATCGCCCGGAGGGAGGGCCCCCCGGTGAGCAATACACGGTCCGTTTCGATGTGACCGGCCGTCGTCTCGACCCCCGTCACGCGTCCGGCGCCGTCCGTGAGGAGACCGGTGAACGCCGTGCGTTCGCGCAACTCGACGTGCGCTGCCTGCATCGCGAGCGAGTACGCGCGTACGTTGCGGGGTGGGTCGATGTGACCGTCGCCGTCGCGATAGCTGCCGCCTCGATGACCGGCCGGCGCAAGGGTGCCCACCAGCGCGGCGGCCTCGTCAGCAGTGAGCCACCGGACGTCCGTCAAGCCGGCGCCTTGCTGCATCGCGACACGCTCGTGGCCGGCCCGCTCGTCGTCCTCGGTCACAGCCAGGATCAGGTAGCCGAGCTCGCGGAAGCCCGAATCGGTGCCGTACGTCGCCGCCTGACGTTCGTAGAAGTCGATCGACCAGCGCCCGAGCGCGACGGTCGCCGGCGTGCCGCCCTGCGCTCGAACGACGCCTGCCGCGCGCGAGGACGCGCCCATCCCCGCGAGACCGCGTTCGAGGACGACCACGCGGCCGACGCCGTCCTCCGCTGCGAAGACCGACGCCCATCCACCGATGGTGCCAGCACCGATCACCACCAGATCTGCGCGATCCGCCATCCGCGTCACTCCTCGCTCAGCCGTCGAGCGCCGCGGCTTCGACGCACGCGGCGATCACGCCGACGTTCCGCAATCGACCGAACGTGTCACGCCGGCGGACCGTCCAGGCGGCGACCTCCAGACCGGCAGCGTGGACAGCGGCGACGGACGCAGGATCGATCGCGTGGAATTCGAGCGAGATCGCCGCGCAGCCCAGATCCGAGGCGGTGCGGATGGTATCTGCCGACACATGACGCGCGTTCAGCCAACGCGGCCACGCCGGCGCGAGCCGACCGACCCGCTGCAGCGTCTCGGGCAGGAACGACGATATGACGCCATTCACGAGCGTGGGTCCGCGGCCGGCCGCGAGGACCTCGACCACGGCTCGGTCGTGGAGTCCTTTGAGATCGACGTCGATCGTGGATCGATGCGGGATGATCGCGAGGGCATCGGCAAGAGAGGCGATCCCGACTTCCTCGAGCTCGCGTGCGGTCATCTCGTCGATCCGCCCGGGCCGACCGTAGGCGCGCTCCAGCGTCTCGTCATGCGACAGCACGGGTACACCGTCGCCCGAGATCCGGACGTCGAACTCGACGCCATCGCAGCCCGGAACGGCGACCGCCGCGGCGAGCGCCGCGATGCTGTTCTCCGGCCCGTGACGCCAATCGCCGCGGTGTGCCAGTCGAAGCAACGGTCAGCCGATCTCGAGGTGGGCGCTGATCCCGAGATGGTCGCTCGGGTACAGGGTCGGGTCGTCGGCGGCCGGCCGGTCGAAGATGAGACGAGCATCGGTCGCCCGGATGGCGCCACGGATCCAGATGTAGTCGAGGCATTCCGGGATCCCGTCGGTATCCATGGCCGGGGCCTGTAGGCCGCTCGGCCACGTGACATCGGGATCCTCCCCGTGGACCGCCGCGTAGACCGATCGGAAGCCCGCCGCCTCCATCCGTCGATACGTCGGCTCGCCCGGGTCCGCGTTGAAGTCACCCATCACGATCATGCCCGTCGCGGCCGGTGCAGCCTCCAGCCATTCGACAAGCCTGGCCGTCTGTTCATCGCGGGCCGCCTCCTCGGGGCCCGGGTGGTGCAGATGCGTGGCGACGGCCACCACCGATCCGCCTCCCGGCAGGTCGACGATCAGGCGATGGGCCGCCCGGTCCAGGCCGAGGTCGAGACGGTCGACGTCCCGTGCCTCGAGCGGCTGACGGATCACGAGGCTGTTGCCGTACTCGGGCCGACCTGCCCAGCCCCGCACGGAGGTGTACTGCCCCTCCCCTGCTGCGCCGATCAGCCGATCCTGCTGCATCACGAAGACGACTTCCTGGAGAGCCAGCACGTCAGGCTGGAGGGCGGCCATGTCGGCGAGCAAGAGCGGTAGCCGTTCCGGCCAGCGGTCGGCGAGATTGAGGATGTTGATCGTCGCCACGTGCAGGCGATCGCGGCTCACGTCGGTCATCCCGGCGCCGTCGCCGCTGGCCGGTCCGCTGCCGGCAGCGCGAACGCGAACGTCGAGCCGACCCCCTCGCGGGACTCCAGCCAGATCCGGCCCCCGTGCTGCTCGACGACGTGACGGGCGATGGCGAGGCCGAGGCCCGTGCCGCCGCCGGCTTCCGCTCGGAGTCGCGCCCGGTCGACCTTGTAGAACCGCTCGAAGACGCGGTCGCGCGCCGCTCGAGGGATGCCGATGCCGTGATCCTCGACGGAGGTCACGACCTGACCGTCGGAGGCCGTCGTCCGGATCGTGATCTCGCCCCCGTCCGGGCTGAACTTCACCGCGTTGTGGACGAGGTTGACGACGACCTGCCCGAGACGGGTTGCATCGCCGCGCACAGGCGGTAGTCCCGGAGGTGTCTCGAACAGGAATGTCACTCCCTGTCGCTCCCCGAAGAGCCGGAGGCGCTCGGCGGAATCGGCGGCGAGACGGCTCATATCCACCCCGTCGGCCATCTGGAGCGTGCCGCCGCTCTCGATGCGACTCAGATCCAGCAGCTCATTGACCATCTGGACGAGGTGACCCGTCTCGACTTCGATCTTCGCGATGCGGTCGCGCATCTTGGACGGGATCGTGTCCCCGACGCCTTCTGCCTCGCGCTGGAGCGTCTCAGCAAGCAGGCTCACGGTCGTGAGCGGCGTGCGGAGCTCGTGCGACAGGTTGTCGATGAATTCGGTGCGGATGCGCTGCAGCCGGCGGAGCTCGGAGACATCCTCGAGGACCAGCCAGAGGCTGCTGTCGGTCGGCGTCGGTCGAGCGCGCACGGTGACGACGGTGCCGTCCGCACCGGCGGGCCGTAGTTCGACCGTCGTGGCCCCGGTCGAGCCGTTGCGCGTGCGGGTCGCCAGCGCCTCGACCGCGGGGTCCATGAACGCTTCCATCAGGGTCCGACCCGGAAGCGCGCCCGGTTCATGCCCGAGCAGCAGATGCGCCCGCCGATCGGCCTCCGTCACACGGTTCGAGGCGTCCACCCGGATGACGCCCTCATCGAGGACGTCCAGCAGCGCGCCGCGCTCAGCATCACGTTCCGCGAGCGTTCGGGACTGGGCGGCGACTTCGTCACGCAGCCCCTGGATGACCGACCTCGCCTCGTCGATCGTACGTCCGCGGCGGGCCGACGCCACGCCTGCGACGACGGTCGTCACGGCCAGCAGACTCGCGATGACGGCGGCGGGATCCACTCGGCGAGCATCGCATACCGACGGCTTCCCGGCTGGTCGCTCAACGGCGCTGCGGACCCGTCGTCCAGGCCGCGGGGCGGTCGATGAGTCCGCCGAGCCATGGACCGGCGTGCCGTTCGAACGCGCGCGTGGGGAACGCATGGCGAAGGACGAGCAGGTGGGCGATCCTGGCGGCCGCTCGCCGCGCGGCGGTGACGATGCGGATGCCGGTCGTCCCCGTCGCGACGAGCGCCGCATCGACGGCCGCGATGGCATCCGTCGCCGCAAGCTCGCTCGAGACACGCAGGGCGTCGTCCTCCTCGGGTGACGTCGCGTCGGGCCACGGGGCGTCGCCCAGCCGCTCGAGCGTGCCGGAGGCGGCAAGCTGACGCAGCTCCTCGGCGTCGAGCCCACGCAGACGCTCCAGGAGCGTGGCGACGGCGGCCGTAGCCGGCCCGTAGCGCGGCTGGCCCACGGCAGAGTCCCAACCCCGCGTGAGGCGTTCACGCGCCCAGATCGAAGCGGGGTCACCCAGGATCTCGTCGAGTATGTCCGAGAGCAGGATGTCGGCGAGGCGACCGACGACCGCGTCCCGGATCGGCGTCGAACGGCGGGCGGCCGATGGCAGGTTGGCGATCGCGGCGCGTTCGGCCGCGTCCAACTGCTGCTCGAGGTCGGGCGGGACGATCTGACGCAGCGTGGCGAGGAAGGCGATCGGGGCGGGTTCGGCGAGGGCGAGTCGATCGAACTCGTCTCGAGTGAGCCGACCCACGCGCTCGACCACCGAGGCGACCAGCTCGGCGGTCGTCGGAGGGCGACGGACCGGCCGGCGGACAGGTGCTCCCCAGTCCGGCCCGGCACGAGGCGGTCGACCGGCGCGGACACCAGTCGTTCGCTCGTGGTCGTACCGGCGCCGGAGGTCCGGATCGCTGAGCCAGTCGTGCGCGACGTTGATCCGTTTCGCGAGCTCGAGCGCCTCTGGGCCGGCCACGTCGGGGTGATGCCGGCGCAGCAGGGCGCGCCAAGCCAGCTCGATGGCTTCGGGGCTCGCGTCCCGTGGCACCCCGAGGCGCGCGTACAGATCGTCGCTCGGCAGCGGTTGACGGGTGGGCATCGGTGACGGAGAGGGTACTGGTGCGCCAGCACCCGATCGCTATCCTGCAGGTCCGGCGCCTGCGCGATCGTCCAGCGGCCGAGGTCGGGAGGGGTGACCGATGAGCTTCATGAAGCGAGCGCAGGAGGCTGCGGCGGAGATCGCGGCGCGGGCGAACCAGACCGCGAACGACCCCGCGACGCAGGAACAGATCTCCAGGAGCGCTCGGGAGGCGCTCGGCGTCGCCCGGCGCGGGATGACCACCGTGGTCGAGAAGATCGACCCGACCACGCTCGCCGAGCTGATCGTCCGCGCCACCGCCCTCCAGGAGATGACGAACCGTGCGCTGCGCGAAAGGTCGTCGCCCTACCGGATCGCCGAGATCTCCATCTCCGCGTCGATCCCGCCGTCGGTGAGCTTCTCGATCGGCCGGATCGGCGACGACGTGGAAGAGGTCGTGGGTCGGCTCCATTCCTCGGCCGAGCTCGTGCAACAGGCCGACGCCGCGGAGCTCGTGCTGGCCCTCGATGGAACGACCGTGGATGAGTCCGCGGTCCCTGCGGCGGGCGTGGTCGCCGAAGGCGACGCGATGCCGCCGAGCTCGATCTCGGCCGGCTAGGGACGCCTAGGCGACGACTTCCCGGTCCTCGAAGCCCTCGACCAGGAGCCGCTCGACCTCCTCGATCGGACGAGTCGCCCGTTCGCCGGTGGCGCGCTCCGTGACCTCGATCCCACCCGCCGCCAGCGAGCGCGGCGACACCGTCAGGATCCAGGGCATGCCGAGCAACTCGGCGTCGGTGAACTTGACGCCCGGCGACTCGTCACGGTCGTCCCACAGGATCTCGTTGCGGTCGCCCGCTTCCGCCGCCAGGCCATGCAGCCGCTCCGCGATCTCATCGACCTTGGGCTCCTTCGCCCCACCGATCGACACCAGATGGGCGGCGTACGGCGCCACCTCGGCCGGCCACGCGATGCCCTTCTCGTCATGGTGGGCCTCGACGATGCACGCGACGTTCCGCCCGAGCCCGATCCCGTAGGACCCCATCACGATCGGGTGGCGCTCGCCGTCCTCGCCCAGGTACATCGACCCGAAGGCGTTCGTGAAGTCGGTGCCCAGCTTGAAGATGTTCCCGACCTCGATCCCCCGACGGAGCTTCACCGGCGCTCCGCAGTTGACGCAGGCGTCGCCCTCGCGCGCATTCGTGATGTCCGTGACCAGGTCTGGCGTGTAGTCACGCGGGACGTTGACGTTGAGGATGTGCCAACCGGGCCGATTGGCGCCCGCGACGAGGTTCGGCGACCGGGTCACCAGCTCGTCGACGACCACGACCGAGTCACGCGCGCCGATCGGGGAGCCGTAGCCGGCCTCCATCCCGCGAGCCTTGATCTCGTCGATCGTCGCAGGCCGGAGTCCGCCGATCGCCTTGACGGCGTTCACGAGCTTGGTCTCGTTGACGTCGTAGTCGCCGCGCACGATCGCGACGACGAACCGCCCGTCGCCGGTCATGAAGAACGCGGCCTTGGCGGTCTTCGTCCTCGAGATGTCGAGGAAGGCCGCGAGCGCCTCGATCGTCGTCGCGTCCGGCGTCTCGACGTCCTCCATCGGGCGGAGCTCCTCGGCCTCAGGTGAGGGCTTCTGGACCTCGGCGATCTGCTGGTTGTCCGCGTAGCCGCAGCTGTCGCACAGGACGAGGGTGTCCTCGCCGAACTCGTTCACGACCATGAACTCGTGGGCGCCTGCCCCGCCCATGATCCCGACGTCGGAGCGGACCATGATCGCGTCGAGCCCCAGCCGGTCGAAGATCCGGACGTACGCGCCGCGGTACCTCTCGTAGCTGACGTCGAGCCCCGCGAAGTCACGGTCGCAGCTGTACGCGTCCTTCATGACGAACTCGCGGACGCGGATAAGGCCGCCACGGGCGCGAGGCTCGTCGCGGAACTTGGTCTGGAAGTGGTAGAGCTGCATCGGCAGCTGGCGATAGCTCTGGACGATGTCGCGGAGCAGGATCGCGATGACTTCCTCGTGGGTCATCGCGAGGACCATCTCGCGCTCGCCGCGATCCTTGAACCGCACGAGCTCCGGCCCGATCTTGAAGTACCGGCCGCTGTCCTTCCACACCTCAGCGGGATGGACGACCGGCATCTCCATCTCCTGGCAGCCGATCGCGTCCATCTCCTCGCGGATGACTTGCTCGACGCGCTTGTTGACGCGATAGCCGAGCGGTAGGAGCGAGTAGATCCCCGATCCGAGCGGCCGGACGTAGCCGGCGCGGAGGAGCAGGCGATGGGACGGCATCTCGGCGTCGGCCGGGTCGTCGCGAAGCGTCGTGAAGAACAGGTGGGACAGACGCATGGAGCGGTAAGGATAGCCGCGACCACCCCGCTGTGATGACGCCTGTGTCAGCGGGGCTCAAACCCCTTGCGGGGGCCCGTTACCATCCGGCGACAGTCTGCCGGTGGAGAGGTCAACCTTTTGGTCGACGGCGCCCTGTTCTCACTCCTCGTCGTCATCGTCCTTGCTGTCGTCTTCGACTACATCAACGGATTCCACGACACCGCGAACGCGATCGCGACGTCGGTCGCCACGCGCGCACTCCACCCGCGCCACGCGATCCTCATGGCCACGTTCTTCAACTTCGTCGGAGCCTTCGCGGGGACCGCGGTCGCCAAGACGATCGGGGCCGGGCTGGTCGATGAGACGACGACGACGCAGGCGGTGGTGGCGGCGGCCTTGATCGGTGCGATCACCTGGAACCTCATCACGTGGTGGTTCGGGCTGCCGTCGTCGAGCTCCCACGCGCTCATCGGCGGTCTCCTCGGCGCGACGATCGTCGCTGCCGGCGTCGGTGCCCTCAAGCTCGACGGGATCTACAACAAGGTCGTCGTGCCGATGATCAGCTCACCGGTCATCGGGTTCGTCGGGGCGTTCCTGCTGATGCTCGCGATCTACTGGATCTTCCGGAACGCGAAGCGCAAGCCGATGGCGCGCATCTTCCGGCGCCTGCAGGTCATCTCGGCCGGGTACATGGCGTTCAGCCACGGCTCCAACGACGCCCAGAAGACGATGGGCATCATCACGCTGGCGCTCTTCGCGGCGGGGGCCATCCCATCGATCGAAGTGCCGTTCTGGGTGATCGTCATCTCAGCGTCCGCGATCTCCCTGGGGACCGCGGTCGGTGGCTGGCGGATCATGCACACGATGGGTCATCGGGTCGTCGAACTGGAGCCGGTCCACGGGTTCGCCGCCGAGACGACCGCGGCGACCGTCATCCTCGGGGCCGCGCATCTTGGCATGCCGGTCTCGACGACCCACGTGATCTCGAGCGCCATCATGGGTGTCGGGTCCGCCCGAGGCCCGAAGGGCGTCCGCTGGGGAGTCGCCCGGCGCATCCTCCTCGCCTGGGTCATCACGATCCCGGCGGCCGCGATCGTCGCCGCCGGGGCATGGTTCATCCTCAACGCGATCGGCTTCGGCTGAGGAAAGGAGTCGTTCGATGTCGTTCCGCCTGCTTCCCAAGGACGTCAAGTTCTTCGATCTCTTCGTGGAGGATGGTGAGAACCTCCAGGCGGCCGCGGTCGCGCTCCGCGACATGCTCGATCACTTCGACGATCTGGACCGGCGCATCGCGGAGATCCAGGCCCTGGAGAAGCGCGGCGACGAGATCGACCGCGAGCTCAATCAGCGGCTCGAGGATGCCTTCATCACGCCGTTCGACCGTGAGGACATCCACGACCTCACGATCCAGCTCGACGACGTCGTCGACGGCATCCAGGCCGTCGCCGAAACGATGATGATCTACGGCGTCGAGCGCCCGACCGAGGAGGCGCGCCAGCTCGCCGGCATCCTCGCGGATCAGTCGGATGCCCTGCTGTCGGCCCTACGAAAGCTCGATGGGCTCAAGGACCTCGACGCCGACCTGACCCGCGTCCACGTCCTCGAGCACGAAGCGGACACCCTGTCGCGCGCCGCGGTCGCGCGCTTGTTCCGGGACGGCCTCGACCCGCTCGAGGTGATCAAGTGGCGTGACCTCTATCGCGAGCTCGAGAATGCCATCGACGCAGCCGAGGACACGGCAGAGGCGATCGAGCGGATGTTCCAGAAGGCGACCTGACCGGTCGCCGGGCGAGAAGGTCGAGTCGGGGGCGGGCGCTAGCCGACGAGGGCCGGCCACGACGGCGCAGTCGCGTCGTCGAATAGCTCGAGCCAGCGGAGCGCGTAGGCGACCCTGATCGCGCTTTCCTGCGAGGGATGCGGACCGGTGTCCGCCGGGCGGAAGACGTCGCGTTCATAGCCCGCGACCAAGCCGTCGCGCGTGCGAAGCCGCGCCAGCGTTCGACGGTGGCGTTCCACCTCGACGCCGAACGCCGGCTGGGACCACGATCTGGGCCAGCGCGAACGATCACGCAGGATCCGACCGAGCCGAAGCGCGTCGAGCGCGAGCGCGCGCGTCACGTCGAGTGCGTCATCGGCAGCGGTGGCGCGCCGGACGGATTGCATGCAGGTACACCTCGATGAACCCCCTCGCGGTTCGACCAAGGCGCCGAAATCGGCACATGCTTCGGCGGGCCGACCAGCAGCATACAGAGGTGGTGCAAGTAGGCACCACTTTTATGGGGGGCGCAGTTGCCCCGGCGGCGGCCGCTAGATCAGCAGCGCTTGCCAGGACGGCCCGGTCGCACCGTCGCGCAGCTCCAGCCAGCGCAGCGCGTACGCCAGCCGGGTGGGGCTCGGGTCGGCCGGATCGGAGCGCGTCAGGGCGAGATGGAATGCCTCGCGGCCGTACGACGCGGCGAGGGACTGACGGGTGCGCACCGGAGCGAGGTGGCGGCGGATCTGCTCGACCTCGGCCCCGAAGCCCGGCTGCTCCCAGCGCTCTGGGCGGCGCGATGGGTCGTGCAGGAGTCGCGTCACACGGAGAGCATCCAGCGCCAGCGCCCGAGCGGGCGCCGGCACGGATGCCTGGAGGGTAGGAGCACCCGGCGAGAGGAGGACGCCGGGTCCCTGCGCGTGCATACCGTCGTCGATCCTGCCGTGACGCACGAAGCCGACGGGGTGCGCCGTCGCGCGCTGCGTGGTCTCGGGCTGTCGATCTCGGATCGGCATGAGCAGAGGTTCGGTCCTGCGTATGAACGCGCCATCAGCGGGCGGTCAACGTTGACGGGCGATCCGTGGGGCGCTTGTCGGGTCGCCGTCCAGCGCCTCAGGTCGGCCGCCGGAAGACGTAGCCGACGCCACGGACCGTGTGGATGAACGCCGGCTGGCCCGGGTCTTCCTCGATCTGGCTGCGAAGCCAGTGGACGTGCACGTCGACCGTGCGCGTTTCGCCGGCATAGTCGTACCCCCAGACCTTCTCGAGGAGCTGGTCGCGGGTGAACACCTGTCCGGGGTTCCGGATCAGGAACGCGAGGAGCTCAAAGGCTTTGGGCTTGATCGGGAGGACCTCGCCATCTCGCAGGAGGCGATGGCCGCCGAGGTCCGCCTGCACCCGACCCAGATCGACGATCTGTGGCGGAGCGCCGGTAGCGACCGCGGCTTCGGAGCGGCGGAACAGGGCTCGGATGCGGGCCGTCAGCTCGCGCAGCGAGAAGGGCTTCGTGACGTAGTCGTCGGCGCCGAGCTCGAGGCCGACGACCTTGTCGAGCTCCGAGTCCTTCGCCGTCAGCATCACGATCGGTACGCCGGATTCGGCGCGGATGATGCGCGTGACCTCGATGCCGGAGAGCTCCGGGAGCATCAGGTCGAGGAGAACGAGGTCGGGACGCTCCGCCCGGAACCGCGTCAGGGCCTCGCGCCCGTCCGCCGCCGGGATGGCCCGGAATCCCTCCGATTCGAGCGCGTCGACGATCGTCTCGCGCAACGTCGGTTCGTCTTCGACGACCAGGATCGTTCTTGCCATCCACGAGCGAGCATATCGGGCTGTGTTAACGACTCGCTAAAGGGACGTCAACGCGCGATGTGACTCGGAGACCCAACCTGCGGCCCGCGGCCGGCATCCGTCTCGTAGAGCGCCGGCCAGATCAGCCCGGTGCCGGCCGCCGTGGAGGCACGCGCGAGACATGGATGACGTGCAGAGGATCGGACGCGTCGGGGCCGCACTCACCCTGACGCTCGTCGCGTTGGCCGGGTGCGCATCATCAAGCGGAGGCACGCCCGCGCAAGCGAGCCCTGCGGCGTCGGTCGCAGCCTCGCCACTGCCGGCCGTGGCGTCAGCACCGGCCAGCGCTGACGCGTCCCCGGATACATCGGTCTGGGCCATGGACGGTCATGGGCTCAGCGCAACGCTGCCGGCGGGCTGGACAGCGGGTGCGACCGGTATCGCGAGGAACGAAGACCAGCCTGGAGAGATCGGGATAGGGCTCTCGGAGCCGGTGACACACGTCTACGCCGATGCGTGCCGATCCGAGGGGAGACTCGAACCCGTCGGTAGCAGTGCGGATGACCTCGTGAAGGCCCTTGATGCCCAAGCGTCGACCGACGCCACCGTGTCGTCCCCGTCACTGAACGGGCTGGCATGGAAGCGTGTCGATCTGGCACAGGCCCCCGGTCTCGACCGCGCGACGTGCCGTCATGGCGCAGGTGGTCCGTTGCAGATCTGGGCCGACTCGGAGGAGAACGGCTACTACGCGCTCGCGCCCGACACGATAGGGACCGTGTTGACCACCGAGGTGGACGGCGACCGCGTCGTGGTCGTATCCACTATCGACGGTAGGGCGACGTCCGCCGATCGAGCTGCGCTCGAAGACGTCATCGCGTCGCTGAACGTCGTCGGATAGGCTCGGGCCATCGATGGCCGGCCCGCAAGGAAGCGAGAGCTAGAAGCGTCGGCGCCCGGGGGTCACCGCGGCAGCGACGACCGCCGTCTTGGCGATCGGCGCGGGTCCCGGCTTCGAAACTGCGGCGCCGACGACTGCCGCCTTGGCGACCGGCGCGGGTCCCGGCCTCGAGACTGCGGCGCCGACGACGGCTGCCCTGCCCAGGCGTGATGCGCGTAGCGGCATGTCAGACTCCTCCGGCTGCGGCGGCTGCCTCGTCGGCTTCCACGGCCGCGATGATGGCTTGGACCGGGATCCGGCCCTGGGTCACGAGTTGTCCGCCAGCGTGGCGAACCGCCGATGCGAAGCCCGCGGCCCAGAGATTCTCGAAGACAAGGACAGCGCCGAGACTGCCCGGCTGCATCGTGCTACCGAACGCCTCGACGTCTTCCTCAGCGAGCGTCTCCGCGAGCTCGGTCTCCAGGCGGGCGAACTCCCCCATGTCCTCGAGATCACCGAGCTCCTGGGCCATGACCGTTCCGTCGGCCCCCTTGCCGATGATGACGAGGTCCATCACACGGATGATGCCCGAGTCATGCAGCTTCAGAAGCTGCTCGGCCGCCTCGCCGGTGAACTTCTGCTGGCCTGGGGGAAACTCGACCACAAGGTAGTCGACTGGACCCAGCTCATCGATGGTTCGATCGCTCATCGCACCCCTCGGCTCATGTGTGTCGGATCTCGATCTCGCAGCTCGCCGGTCGTGCCTCGCTGCGCGATCTCCGGATGAGCCTCCAGACCACATCCTCGGATATGGCGATCCCGCCACAAAGGTGGGAGGCACCCGGATAAGGGGCTTCGATCATCGCTTCCGACTAGACGCTGGCGGTCGCCCGTCGCTCGCGCGACCTTGACCAGGTCACGTCGAGGATCGCGCTCGCGATGACGATCCCGACGAGGGTCGCGATCGACGCCGGCTCCTTGATGAGCGTCGTCAACGCGAACGTGACCAACGTGATGACCGTGGTCGCGACTGCCGCCAGCAGGATCACGAGGTTCGCGCCGGTGTC
>Ga0111538_10008638_pt1 | contig 13652 bp, 14 predicted proteins | sample SoiMethybrSBSTD1_FD_79669 | JGI IMG/M metagenome (GOLD analysis project Ga0111538, IMG submission 79669) | Bulk soil microbial communities from a Populus tree surrounding site in Tennessee, USA - Soil MetaG P. TD hybrid SBSTD1 (version 2)... | ecosystem: Environmental > Terrestrial > Soil >...
ACAAGAAGCAAAAAAATAAAATATTGATTCTTTTATAAACAAAAAGACTCAGATCATGTGATCTGAGTCTTTTTTATTGTATAGGTAATTTTTGCCATCTTATAACTTTCTCATAAAAGATTACACTAATACATAAGGGACTATTTTTATTATAGAATAGCATAAAACAGCAAAAATTAAATAAATAAAGGTGTTATTAGTGAAATTTGATGCTCAAAAAACCCTCTTTTTGATTGATGGTTCGTCCTTTTTATATCGGGCATATTATGGCCTTAAGCCTTTGCATACGCCGTCTGGCATTCCCGTGCAGGCGGTTTTTAGCTTTTGTCGCATGATTAAAAATTTAATTGATACGTATGGTCCGCAGTATGTTGCACTTGTGTGGGATAGCAAAGGCAAAACAACGCGGCATGAGGTGTTTCCTGCATATAAAGCTACACGTCAGGCGCCACCAAGTGATCTATTTGACCAAAAAGAATACATTATTGAATTTGCAGATCTTATTGGCATGCGTCAGGTAGAACAAGTTGGTATTGAAGCAGATGATTTGATGTTTTCGCTTGCAAAAGAGTGGGTTGATACTGATAAAGCAGTAATTTTTGTGACGCTTGATAAAGATATGGGGCAAGCATTAACACTTGGTAAAGAAGTATATTTATTGGATGCATTTAAAAAGGAATTTTCTGACCGTGCAGCGGTAGAAGCCAAGATGGGCTTTCCGGTAGAAAAATTGCCATTTTATTTTGCGCTACTTGGTGATTCTTCTGATAATATTCCGGGCGTACGCGGGATTGGTAAAAAAACTGCGGTTGATGTGGTTAACCAGTTTGATTCTATGCAAGACATGTATAATAAACTCCACGAGATTAAAAAAGCAGGTGTTAAAACGGCTTTGTTAACATATAAAGAGGATGCATTTTTAAGTTATCAACTTTTCTTACTTCATTATCATCCACTCAAGTTAACTTCTCAAGATTTACATTTTGATGTGAACAATTGGAATAATGCGCGGCCGTTATTTGAAGAATTAAATTTTAAATCACTCACTGCAAGTGCTGGGCAAACAAAGCAAGAGCGTGCGCAAAATATTCACGATAAACTGACGTATTGGAGAGAGCGTAATTTTATTACCGTGCAAACATCGCAACAATTAGCAGAGATGTGTGATTATTTAAAGCAAAAAGGTGCTTTTGCACTTGATACAGAAACAACCGGGTTGCAAGCATTAGAAGTGGAATTGGTTGGCGTGTCATTTTGTTCTGATGAGTCACGCGCATATTATGTACCCTGTGGACATAATACCGGTGAAGCGCAATTATCACGAGAAGAAGTCATTGCAGTATTAAAACCACTATTAGAAGACGAGCAGTATAAAAAATATTTGCATAATGCAAAATATGATCGGTTGGTGCTTTTTGCGCATGGTATTGAATTGCGTGGTATTGCGCTTGATACACTGATTGGTGCGCATTTAACGGTTAAAGAATGGCAAAGTATTAGTTTAAAAAAATTGTCCCATTCTTTTTTTAATGAAGAGATGCTTTCATATGAAGACATTGTAAAAGGCCATAAGTATAAAGATTTTTCCTATGTGCCTATTGAAATGGCATCGCTCTATTCATGTGCAGATTCATATCAAACATTTCGTCTTGTTGGCGTTATAGAAGATGCGTTTAAACGTGAAAAAAAGATTCATGATTTGTACGTAAACATTGAACATCCATTGATGCAGGTTTTGTATGAAATGGAAAAAGAGGGTGTTGATCTTGATGTTAATGTACTGCACGCTTTAGATAAAAAAGTTGTTGCAGATTTGACCGTGATAGAAGCAGAAATTGCTGCCGTTGTTGGTAAAGAAACTATTAACCTTAATTCACCAAGTCAGGTGGAATATCTTTTGTTTAGTGTGCTGCAATTGCCACCACAAAAAAAGAGTCCAACCGGTAAGCATTCAACGGATTATGAGGTGTTAAAAAGCCTTGCAGCATTGCATCCAATTCCTGCGCTTATTATTAAATATCGTGAATTAACAAAATTAAAAAATACGTATATTGATGCGTTACCTACGTATGTAAATACAAAAACAGGCCGTATTCATACAACATTTAGTCAAACAATAGCAGCAACAGGGCGCCTTGCAAGTTCAAATCCTAACTTACAAAATATTCCTGCCGATGCATCAGGCTATGGTATTGAAGTGCGTGCTGCGTTTAAAGCGGGTAAAGATCGGTTATTTATTTCTGCTGACTATTCGCAGATTGAGTTGCGTGTACTTGCCTATTTATCACAAGACAAAAATTTGATGGATGCATTTTTACAGGGTCATGATATTCATAATGAAACAGCTGCGCGGTTATTTGATGTTGCGATTGATAAAGTAACCCACGAACAACGTCAGTTGGGTAAGCGCATTAATTTTAGTATTTTGTATGGACTTACGCCATATGGATTATCAAAAGACTTGGGAATTTCTTTTAAAGATGCAAAGCATTATATTGAACGCTATTTTCAACAATACCCAGAAGTTTCAGCATGGATGGCAGGAGTGATAGCGTACACAGAAAAGCATGGGTATGTTGAAACGTTTTGGGGACGTCGGCGTTATATCCCAACGATTTATGAAAAAAATCGTACATTGTATGAAGAAGCATGCCGCATTGCAGTGAATACGGTAGCGCAAGGAACTGCTGCAGAAATTATGAAGTTAGGGATGCTTGCAGTGCGTGATGCATTATTGAAACAATTTCCTGAGAGCTTTATAGTATTACAAATTCATGATGAATTGATTATTTCCACGCTCGTGCATGATGCTGCTGCGGTTGAAAAGTTAGTGAAGAATGTTCTTGAATCGGTCGTTAAATGGAATGTGCCGCTTGAAGTTATGACATGTAGTGGTGCAGACTGGAAAGAAGTAACAAAGTAAAATGATGATGAATTGGGCGGGGTAAATGTTTTTTATGAGAGATATTTTTTTAAAGTATATTTTGATATTTGTGGTGTACAGTACTGTGTTACCATTATGGGGAATGGATCCTTTTGAGCGATCTTTTGAACAAGATTGTGAATTTTTTCGCAATGGTGGTGCACAAAAAGCATCAGCTATCTGTCTTAGTGATCAAAAGAATGGATATATAGCAGCTGCACAGGCGCAGCGTTTTTATCCTGATATTCCTTTTGATAAACAGTGTCCAGAGATATGTTTGGTGTCTATTGATATAAAAAATGATGAAGATGAATGTTTGTTTTCTAATATTTTTTTACCATATCAATTATTACTCAAGGATACATATACGATTCCTTTTGCTTTTAAGAGTTATGATGACAATAAAAATTTTCAATGGTTTGAATTTAATCCCCCTTTGAAATATACAAATTCAGACAAAGAATTTTTTCGTTTGAATGTAGTAAATAAAGTTAATCGTGAATATTGTATGAAAATACGTGAATATTGTATGAGAATAAAGGCTTTGAAACAGGATACTGATGTACAATTAATTGAACAAGCTCTGAAGTATCAAAAAAAGATTGCCGCTTTATTGCATGAAAAAGAAACTCAGCAAAGTTTATCTTTGAATAAACTGAAAAAAAATAATGGATATCCGCAACAAGGTGGCCAAAAAGAAATTAATACATTAAAAGCAGAAATAGATACGCTGAATAAGGCCAAAAGTTATTGGACAATAGGATTTGTGTTGTTGAGTTTGTATAGTATTTATTTAACGTTGCGTTTAGTGCATATAATACAATAAAGTAACCCCAGCGATTTGGCTAGGGTTACTTTATTATGTTTGTTAATAATAAAATCCTTTAGGGCTTAATGTAGCAATTTTGCTTTTAAACATTTTTTTTAATGCATCAGGAAGCACTGCAAACTCTGCTTCTTGTTCTTTATTTAAAACTATTTTACTTCCTGACCATGTCTTAAATTGAGAAGGTCGCGGGCCTGGGCTTGCTTTAAGCAATTCAATAGTAAAATATGCTTGAGGTAGAGAAAGAGCGAATAATGCTTGTTTTGCTTGCTTCAAATCATCAATGAGATAAATTATTATGCCATAGTTTGTGTCTTGAAGAGCAATTTTTTTACTATCAGGAGACCATAGCCATCCTTGTATATTTGTTGCTCCGAGTCTTGATGTAAAGCGTTCAAGCAATTGATTAGTGGTGGTATCGAGTAGTGATGTAGTTCCATTGTTCCAGCTGAAAATATACTTATTATTGGGAGAGGTGATAGATGTTATTTTTTTTGGTTCACCAAGACCTTGTATAATAAAGTCTTGCATGTTGACTTGCATATGAGCGTGTTCATTTGTTTCAATATCCCAACGAATATCTGTTGGATTATTTCTAGAATAGGGATTATTTTTTGAATGTATTAATAAATATTTACTATCATTAGACCATGCTATAGTAACTGGGGTCATATTAGGATTGTAAGAAAAAGTTATTTGTTGTTGTAAGAAATTGTTGACTTCATTGATAAGACTACCACCACTAAGGGCATCTAATAAAATAATTCGCCATATTTTATTTTGAAGGTTATCAGATAGAGCAAATAATTGGTTCACAAATTGTTGCATTTCTTTGTCACGTTTTTCATAAACTTGTATTTTGTAAATTTTGGTTATATGGGCTGTATGTGAGGATAAATATTGAGCAAGGTATTGGATACATGTATCTTCAAGTAATGGTAAATTAAGGGAGTGTGCCATTTGAAGAAAAACGAGAGCAGCAAGATGTTTTTGTGCTTTTATATTTTCATTATTTAATGGTTGGTTGAATTGCTGAATGAGTTCTTGTATAACTTGATTGGTGTTGCCTTTTAAATTTAAAACCATTGTGGGCGTATATAATTGAGCAAGTTGTTTGCAAATTGTTTTAATAAGCATGTTGTCTAAAGTGCTTACATTAAAAAGAGCATCTTTGTATGGTTCTTTGTTATTTATTAATTCATGCGCATATGTTTTTAATAGTTCTGTGAACAGTAACTTGAGATTTGCTGGCTCAGGATCAAGATAATGTAAGACGGCAATGGCATCTTTAAGCCCTGCAAGTGATAGTTGATTTACCGGTATTTTTTTGTTAATAAGGTTATCAAGCATGACCCATGCGTTATGATTTATCACATGTAAAGGTATTTGATTATTTTGACTTGTCAGGCCACCAAGATCATCGACCATGTTTTTTATAGTATTGAATTGAGAGGCATATTGCCATGGGACTTCTTCTGTAGAATCTTTTTTTAAAGTGTCATTTTCTTTGGTGAATAAAAGATATACTTTTTTTTCATTCTCCATGGTGAGCATTGTAGATGATGTACTGAGTAAGATACACATGAGAGGGAGTAGGTTTTTTATTGTGAGCTTCATTATAGGCAATCCTTCTTTATTATTTTTTTTATACCAAACAGCGCTTATTTGTTTCATACTAAACAAATAAAATATCAAACTGCAATGATTTTATTGAAATACTTAAAAAGAGTGGTTTTTTTATAGTAATGATGTGCAGTGGTGCTGATTGGAAAGAAGTGACGAAATAGGTTAAGCTTTATAAAAGAGATAAATTAAAGAAATGTATGAAGAAAGTTCAATACAATGACCAAAAGGCCAAGCTTTAAAGAATTTAAAGAAAAGATGCTGCAAAATGTTGAGTGTAAAGCGGCATATGAAGCATTGTGTCCAGAATTTGAATTACTCATGCAACGCATTAAAGCGCGACAAAAAGTGCAGAATTTTAAAAGAATGTATGGCAAAGGCTAGAAAAAATTAGTTGGTGACTAAGTTATAAATTTCTCGTCGGTGGCCAATAGCTGATATGCAGATTTGTTGTGCTTTTTTATTGATTGCAAAAATAACACGATAATCACCGATTCTTAGCCGATAAAGATCAGAATGGCCCTTGAGTTTTTTAATGTCACTATTTTCATGAGAAGTGTTTAGCAAATCTATTTGTTTGATGATAGCTTTTTGAGTTGTTGTAGGCAATTTTTCGAAGCTTTTATGTGCGGATTTAAGCCATACAATAGAAAAATCTTCAAAATTGCTCGCCATTAACGTTTCCTAGCTATTTTCTTTTTTACGTCACTATGGGCTATGTATTCATTTTCTTTTTGTAGAGCTTTGTGTGCAATAGATCCAAAATAAATATCTTCTATTTCTTCTAATAGCCGTTCAAATGAGAGAATATCAAGAATTACACCTGTCTTTTTACCAGCTTTATCAATAATATATTGAGGGGTAATTTTAGATAAAAGGTTTTTTGTTTTGAGCATATTAATTCCTTTATCATGTAATGATTGTGTAAGAGTATCTTAATAACAGGATTACATAGAGTTGGTTTGTTTTCAAGTTATTATCTGTTGATAGTACAAATAAAAAACCCCAGCGATTACAGCCGGGGCTCTTTTGATTCAATAATGTGTGGTGATTATAGTTGTGCTTCCAATTCTGCTATTTTTGCATCTATTTTGTCGATTAAAAGCGGTAATATTCTGAGTTTATAGCAAATATAAGGTATCATCCTGCCGAATTTATCTTGGCTAAAAATATTATACATCAAGAGATCTCTATCGATTGGCGAGACAGTCTCACCAGTTGTTTTTTCTAAATTTTCTAACTCATTGCGAGCTATAGAAATTAGCAATTTATATTGTTGTTTTTGTTCATTGTTTAAATTGTTTGTATTGTTTAAATTGTCTAGATTTTTACCTATTGCTGTAATAATATTAATTGTTTTTATAGGGGAAGTTGTTTGCAATGAGTTTATAAGATTTTCGATGCTAATTGCTTGATTACAGAGTAATTCAAAATAATTTTCTATATCCGTAAAAGTATCTTGATTAGATTGGTCAAATGCATCAAAAATATTGTTCCATACAGTTAGGAGTGATAGACTGCCTGAAAACCATCCTAGTACATATTCATTTGTTGCTTGTAATAATTTTTTTGTATCAACCTTCACATTTTTCAAATGCGTTAATAATTCAGCATTTGTTGGCTGCCTGTCCTCCGAAGCCTTGCGAAAGTCCTCTGAAGCTTTATGCGAAAGAGGAGCGAAGGAGGATTGAGTTGTTGCAGAGAGAACAAGGGGAACGGCTGTGAGCATTAAAAATACGTTAAGTAATTTATGTTTCATCTGAGTTCCCCTTTATTAATACGTATATTAAAATTATAGTTACGCCCCTACTACGCTAAAGGCTTTGAATGGCAAGCAAGTTCTGCTATTTTAGCATCTATTTTGTTAAGTATGCTTGTACAAATTTCTTGAGCCGTAACCATCATAACAATTGCCAAGCTATCCCCTGAAGTAAAGAAATAATCAATAATTCTTTTTTCAAGAGGCCATGTACTTTTTTCCTGGAAATTTGGATCATTTTTACTGTATTTGTTCAAAATAGATTCTATTTCTTGTTTATGAGTATCTATAAAATTATCTTTAAATAGATGTTCAAATGCATCAATAGAATTATTTTGAAAATTCATGTCTTTGAGTGGGATCATTTGGTTGCATAATTCATTGAAAATATGATCGATATCAGATGAAACACTTTCTGCTACAATATTATAAAGTTCACGGGTTGCATTTTCTATTTCTTTATAGCCTTCACTATATTGTTCATTCATTTGTTTCATGAAAGCCGATAGTTGTGCTAAAGGAAGTTCTGTATCAATTTTAACTTGTTGTAAGTGTGCTAACAATTCTGCATTGTTAATAGCAGTTTCTTGAGCAAAAACTGGCATAATAGCGAATGTTAAAAGTGCAGCGAGTAATCTTTTATTCATGAGATCCCCTGATTTTTAAGCGAACTTAATGGTATTTATATTGTTTTTAATATGGCACAATATATCCAATCTGTCAAATTAAAATTTAATAAAAAAGGGGAATTTTGATGAGATACTATGAGAGGGTGATGGTGAGCCCATCATGAGCAATAGATGCATCAATACCGTATAGTAGGCCAAGATCAGCAACATTTTTGTTAGAAGTGGGTGCATTTTTCTTGACAATATGAGAGCCACAGTGGGTAAAAATAGCATGGGGAATATGGGCAGTTTTACACCATTTGAGTTGGTTTTCAATGCTGGTATGCCCAAAAGGTATGGTATTTCTGTAGCGGATAATGGGGCGGGTTAATGATGCACCATCACCGATATAAAGGTGTACATTATGCAGCGCCGCGGCACGGTTTTTGATAGCAAGAAGATCATGAACGCAGAAAATGGTGGTTGATCCTGCAGTAATGCGGTAGCCAACTGCCGGTGCATGGAATGAATGTTTGACAAAAAAGGCTTCAAATACAAGCTTGCCAATGGTAAAAGGTTTACGGTATTTGATGACGATCTTATCCCCTATGGGGAAATTTTTAAGTTGTTTCCAACTTGTATGCGCAGCATACACAGGACACGGAGCGCCATCTCTTAAGCCGCCAATATGATCTTCATGGGCGTGCGTAATAACAATTGCATCAGGACGTATTGTATTCATGTGCCCAAGCCAGTCAAGACCACAATCAATGGCAACGCGTATGCCGCGGTAGGAGATAAAAGTGACAGTATGATACTGATGAAGAGCATTGCGGGCTACAATACCTCCACGGGTGCCAAGGAAGGTGATTTTCATTATTATTTCCGTTCATAGGTCCCGATGAGTATGGTTTGATCAAGAATATGACCCCTCATAGCATTAATAACATCTCTTTTACTTGCTCCTGCTTGGAGATTAAGCATGGTATCAAGGGCATACAGGGTAAAGTGATACCGATGCGTTCCACTTGGTGGGCATGGGCCGCCATATTGTTGTTTACCATTAAAATCAGTTGCGCCTTGGAGAAAACCGCTTGTAGAAGTATTTTCCGCTAAGTTGTTCACGCTTGCGGGAATATTGAATAGTACCCAGTGAACCCATACTTTTGTTGGTGCGTCAGGATCATCAACAATAAGTGCAAAACTTTTGGTATTATTGGGAGCACCAGTCCACGTCAATGCTGGCGATATGTCGGCGCCATCGCAGGTATATTGAGAAGGTATTGCTCCATTGTGAGTAAAAGCAGTGCTTGTGAGCTTCATAGTTCCCTCAAGGTTGAGTGTAGAGATAATTATGAATAATAGTAGATATTTAGTCACGAGTGAGCCCTCCCCTATTTTTTTAAATTACGGTATCAAAATTATGTATATTATTACAAGAAAAATAGGATATATCTTAAAAACTCAGCATGTTTTTACATAAATAAAGAAAGCTCGGACAACCGAGCTTTCTTTATTTATATTTTGTTAATTAATTCTAATTTTTATTCAGCTTCTTCGCGTAACTTTGCTTCTTTGATTGCTATCATAAGCTCATTCATTTTGAGCACAAGTTTTTTTCCTAATAATGATCGGAACTCTCTATTTGCCATAGCGGTGCTTACAAGACGCAGATATGATTTCATTTGTGCGACGAGTTCAGGAAAGGAATCAGCTAAAAAGTTGATCGCTTTGTAAGGCATTTTACCATTTACGATAGAATCTACTTGTTGTGTAACCAGTTCGTCCATTTTGGTAACGATATCACCACGTGCCAATATATCCTTGGCATCTGCTTGTGTTTGGTGATAAAGTACAAAATTTAGTTTTTGTGCTTGTCGTAGTGTTAATTCGGCTCTTTGCCACGATAATTTCACGGCTTTTACTTGTGCTTGCAGGTGAACAAACTGTGCTTTGAGCTCATCAAGAGATGCTCCAAAGGCCATCATTGATAGACATGATAGGGTGATTGCAATATATATTTTTTTTAACATGGCAAAATCCTATGGTTAGGTTTATATCCTTACCATAAGATTACCATAAAAACTTTCTATTTGTCAATTAAGCTGGCTATTTATTGATTGACAACAGCATTAGATGCTTCGTTTGCAAGAGTAAGAGCTTGGTGCAGCTCATTAAGGTTATCATCGAGCTTTTGCAGAAGTAGTCTATGACTACGGCAATTGGCTGCTGTTACATAGAATATGTTGAATAACTGCTCAGTTTGCGCATCAAGGGTAGGAAAAGCCTTATATAATTCATCCTCTATTTTTTTAAATATAGGATATTCAATTTTGATTTCTGGGTAGCCAATATCGTTGTAGCAGAGGCCTTTTTCCACAATTTGATCAAGCTGATAATTGGTAAATTCCTCAATAGATTTGTTGAATTCTTCTGAGTGGATGATGTTTTTCAGCACATCATTTATTTTTTGAGCTAATGGCTCATATGTTTCTGTGAGTAAAGCTTTGTGATGTTCTATAGCCTTTTCGCCGATGGTTAATGTTTTATGCATTTCCATTACGATTGCGTGTTTTGCTTGTGAAATATGACCAATAAGATCTTGGATAGTTGCTTCTATCTGTTCAAGAGATAGTTGTGAAGAATGAGCTGATGGAGCGATTGATAATGCTCCAAGGGCGAGAGAAAGATATAATTTTTTTAACATAGTAATCCTTTAAAAAATCTAGAAAATAAAGCTTTTTTCTACTATTAAGTATCTCATAGCTCAGGGGATTCGTCAAAAGAGGTGCTGGAGGGCCATGCTCTCCGAAGCCTTGGCGTAGGAGAGTTGACTTTTATTCAAATATCAGCCATTATTTTAAGTACATAGAATCTTTTCTGTAGGTATTCAAAAAACAATAAACAAATACATTTTTAAGGACATATCCAATGGCAACCAGTAAATCCGGCGGTAGTACCCAGAATAACCGAGAGAGTCATAGTAAGCGGTTAGGCTGTAAGTTATTTGATGGGCACAAAGTTTTTGGTGGTGAAATTATTGTACGTCAACGCGGAACTCATATTCATGCAGGTAAACAAGTTCGTCGTGGTGGTGATGATACATTATTTGTTACTGCTCCCGGCCTCATTAAATTCCACTATGGTCCTAAGGGTCGCAAATACGTCTCTGTTATTAGTCACATAGAGTAAAAGTTATTGTTAAGAGCAATGAAGCTGGCATGGTAAAAGATTTTTATTATAAATCTTGATGTATGCTAGAAAAAGATAGTTGAAGTAAAAAAAGGTTTAAAAACAGTAAGCTGCTGAAAGAACGGATATCAGATGATTAATTTTTTGAAATATCGTAAAGCAACAGCGTTATCATCATTGGCATTGATTGTTGCATTTTTTGGTGTTGCCATATACCGAAAACAAACACGCGGTTCTGTTTATAGTTATAGTGTTGATTTTACTGGTGGCACACAGGTGCTTTTTGCATTTGATCAAGCAATTGATAGTGCTCAAATTAAGCAGATAATTACCGATAATGGTTGGGCAAACTCATCTACTCGTGAATTTGGTGCAAATGAAGTAATGGTGCGCGTTCCCGAGTTTGAAGGCGATGCTATTGGTCTTGGCGAACACATGAGAATGGCCATTCAACAAGCACTCCCTAATAATACCGTACATGTATTGCAAACCGAAAGTGTTGGTGCAGGAGTTGGTGCAGATTTACGAGGAAAATCAGCACGTGCTATTTTTGTAGCAATGATTTTTATGCTTATGTATATTGCGATGCGATTTTGGTCATTTGCTTTTGCTACTGGTGCTATTATTGCATTGGTGCATGATGCACTTGTTATGCTTGCAATCTTTTTATTTCTTGATCGAGAAATATCAATTAATTTTATTGCCGCAGTATTGACGGTAATTGGTTACTCAATTAACGATACCATTGTTATCTTTTCTCAGATACGTGAATTTATGAAAAAAAGAAAAGATGTATCGTTGTATGAAACTGTTAATGAAAGTCTTAATTACACCTTAAGACGAACAATGTTGACGAGTATTTCAACAGGGTTGCCGGTGATAGTAATGTTGATTTTTGGAGGAGAGGCATTACAAGATTTTTCACTTGCCTTGCTTATTGGGATAATTTTTGGAACGTATTCATCAATATATATTGCAAGTCCTATTATGATGTTATTGCAGCCAAAAAAATAATATTTTATCATGTTCAGAATGAGTGCTGCAAAAATTGTGCAGTCTCGTATCTTTTGACATATGCTTAACAGTTGAATTATATGATCATTTTGATTGCTATATAACAGTTCTCACGATTAGAATGGAAAATATAGGAATCAAAATGGTCAGTTTGTTATTATTTTATTGTTTCTTAATTGGGTACCCGGGTGAAGCGGAGCTTAAGCTGGGTTAAAGACAAGTCTTATAGTTCATTTTTTTTAATCTTATTTTTATATACATTCAAGGAGTAATGCATGACGAAAAAACGTCAGAGCATCTTTTACAGGAGGTCTGGATGAAAACTCGCGATATAAATGTGACTGATTCTGAAGTTTTAAAAACTGAAGAAGTACAGGAAACAGCAACAAAAGTAGCGCAGCCTCTATCACCATCACATACACCCCGTCAACGTGCTCCACGAGCTTCTAATAAAGCAGCACAGCAGCAAGCAGTAGAAGTTCAAAAAAATAGTGTAGAGTTGCCTGTAGTAACAGAACAGGTGGTTGTTGAGAAAGACGCTATTCCACAAGAACGAAAAGACGTACAGCCGCAACAACAGCCGCGTGATGATAATAATAATCGGCCGATACAACAAGCATCTCCACAGCCGTATAATAATAACAATAATAACGAACGGCCAACGTACACAAAGCGTCCTTTGGAAGATTTATCACTAACAGAGCTTGTGCAATATGCTCGTCGTTACGGTATTATGGGTGCGGCGATTACTAAAAAAGATGAGTTGGTAAAAAAAATTCGTTATGCAGAAGAACATCCTAATTTTGAAATGGCGGTTGAAGGTGTTCTTGAAAAACTGCCTGATGGTTTTGGTTTTTTACGTTCTGCATTATATGATTATGTTTCAGGGCCTGATGATATTTATGTTTCTCCTTCTCAAATCAGACGATTTGGTTTGCGTACTGGTGATACTATTACTGGTGAAATTAGAAAACCAAAAGAAGGTGAGAAATATTTTGCTTTATTAAAAGTATCGCAGGTGAACTATGCAGAACCAATGTCTATGATTGATAGATCTAATTTTGATAGTTTAAGCCCGCAACATCCTACGCAAAAATTTAATCTTGAATTTGATCCATTTGCACTTTCAACGCGTATTCTTGATTTGTTTACACCGGTAGGAAAAGGACAACGTGGATTAATAGTAGCGCCTCCTAAAGTTGGTAAAACACTTCTTTTAAAAGAAATTGCGCGTGCTATTATTGCAAATCATCCGGAAGCACATTTAATGATTCTCTGTGTTGATGAGCGACCTGAAGAAGTTGCCGATATGCGTCGTACGGTAAAGGGAACAAAAGCAGAAGTGGTGAGCTCAACATTTGATGAAGCAGCAGAACGTCATGTGCAAGTAGCAGAAATTGTTTTAGAAAAAGCAAAACGATTGGTTGAATGTAACCGCGATGTTGTTATATTACTTGATTCCATTACGCGTCTTGCTCGTGCATATAATACGGTTGCTCCAGCATCAGGAAAAGTATTAACGGGTGGTATTGATGCACATGCATTACAACGCCCAAAACGCTTTTTTGGTGCAGCGCGTGCAACGGAAGAAGCAGGTTCATTAACTATTTTAGCAACAGCATTAGTTGAAACTGGTTCTCGTATGGATGAAGTTATTTTTGAAGAGTTTAAGGGTACTGGTAATATGGAAATGAATATGACGCGTAA
>Ga0111538_10008641_pt1 | contig 13647 bp, 6 predicted proteins | sample SoiMethybrSBSTD1_FD_79669 | JGI IMG/M metagenome (GOLD analysis project Ga0111538, IMG submission 79669) | Bulk soil microbial communities from a Populus tree surrounding site in Tennessee, USA - Soil MetaG P. TD hybrid SBSTD1 (version 2)... | ecosystem: Environmental > Terrestrial > Soil > Tree...
CGGCGTCTCCGACCCGCAAATCGCGCAGCTTGCGACACGTCGCCCGGTTGTTCTCGACGACGATTGCGGCATCCATTCGCTGCCGCTCGACCTCCAGCCACTGGCCGCGATGACGCACCGATGTCCGGTGATTGCTGGTGGAATAGAAATCGTCGGGAGCGCAGCCGTCGCTCGGAGCAGGCTGAAGAGCCGCATCGCTCTCCACTGACGTTCGGCACCCGAAAGTCAGGAGTTCTTCGAGCAGGTCCTGCATCGCCGATCGATCCGGCGCGGCGACGCGCATGCGAAGACGGGAAAAGTCGTTGTTGGTGCGGCCGATGGTGAAATCGAGAACTTCAAAGGTGCCGCCGTGCTTGACCACGGAATCGAAAATCTCCGTCATCAGACGGGAGTCGATCAGGTGGCCTTCGGTCTCGACGATCTCGGTGGTGGAGTGTTCAGTGGTCACGCGTCAGCGCTCGGATGTCAGAGGCAGGGCCGCCTCCGGGCCCTGCCCCCGCCATTTTAGCGCTTCAGCTTCTCGCCTATGTCCTCAATGGTTTCGCCGACCTTCCGGCGGCCACGCCCAAAACCTTCCTGGACATTGCCGGCAGCTTCATCAGCGACACCTTCGTCGTGAAGCTGCTCGTCGTCGGTCAGATCGCCAGCCGCTTGCTTCATCTTGCCCTTGATCTGCTCGGCCTTGCCATCGATCTCGTCTTTGTTCATCGGATTGCCTCCCGACTCACAGCTACTTCAAGAAGTGGTGCGTCAGCAATAAACCCGTTGCGATAGACTTCAGGCCGGGAGGCGAGGAAGGTCCATGAAGTCGCGAGCGCTGGTGATTGCCGTACTCATTGTGGGAGTGGTGACCCTTCCGTATGCTGCGGGAGAGCGCATCAATACCGACCTCAACGCGCAAATTCGCGAGGAAGCCATGCAACGGTCGCAGCTCATGCGTACCTTGCACTTTCTGACTGACGTGTACGGTCCACGCCTGACCGGTTCGCCAAGCCTGAAAGCGGCCGGCGAGTGGGCGGTCAAGACCATGGAAGGGTGGGGAATGAAGAACGCCCACCTCGAACCGTGGGACTTTGGGCATCCCGGATGGACCAACGACTTCGCGTGGGGGGCGATTACGTCACCGGTGAAGGACTCGCTGGTGCTCGAGGTGCTCGCATGGACGCCGGGCACGAAAGGCGTCGTGCATGGCAAAGCCGTGAACATCGTGATCCCCGATCAACCGACAGCCGAAGAGCTCGCGGCGTACTTGAACACCGTGAAAGAGAAGGTTCGCGGTGCGATGGTGATGGTCGGAAAACCACGAGTCGTTCCCGTCAACATCACACCGGCCGCAAAACGGAACGCAGATGAGGACGTGAAGGCCCGATACGATCCGAACAATCCAAATGCCGGCCAGCGCGGTCGCGGCCGGGGCGGCCGTGGCCAGCAGACACCAAGACCTGGAGCGCTTCCGGCGCGCGAACTTGCGCAACAAATCGATCAGTTTCTCGTCGCCAACGGCGCGCTCATTCGCGTCAACGACGGCGGCCGCGAACACGGCCAGATCATCGCGTTCGACAACAGAACCTACGACCTTACGAAGGCGGTTCCCACGGTTGTATTGCGGAACGAGGATTACGGGCGCATCGTTCGAATCCTCGGCGACGGGGTGCCGGTCGAACTCGAATTCAACATCGTCAATCGAACCTACCCGGAAGGGCGCACGGCTTACAACACGATCGGCGAAATTCCCGGCACCGACAAGAAGGACGAGGTCATCATGCTCGGCGGGCACCTGGACTCATGGCACTCGGCCACGGGAGCCACCGACAACGCGATTGGCTGTTCGATCATGTTGGAAGCAGCCCGGATTCTGATGAAACTTGGCGTCCAGCCCCGGCGCACTATCCGCGTGGCGCTCTGGAGCGGCGAAGAGGAAGGCATCCTTGGATCGCAGGCCTATGTAAAGGAACACTTCGGTTCGTTTGAAGCCCCCAAGCCGGAGTACAACAAACTGGTGGCGTATCTGAACGTCGATACCGGGACTGGGCAACTGCGAGGGGCCAGCGTGTTCGGGCCCGCAGCGGCGGCCGCGACGTTACGCGAAATCTTCGCGCCCTTTCAAGATCTCGGAATCTACGGCGCAGCTACGAGCAGGAGCCGTGTTGTCGGCGGCACGGACAGCACCGCGTTCAATAACGCCGGCCTTCCCGGGATCGGTTTTCAGCAGGATCCGATCGAATACAACACGCACACACACCACACGAACCTCGATACATACGAGCGCGTGATCGAGGAGGATGTGAAGAAGGCCGCCGTGATCGTCGCGTCGACCATCTACCATCTGTCGATGCGAGAGGAGATGCTTGCTCGATTCGCGCCTGGTGAGATGCCGCCGCCTCCGCCACCGCGTTCCGCCACGCAATAGTTTCCGGGGCGTGCTTGACGCCTTCTCAGTCTCACGCGGATAATTCACGTATTCTCGCTGTTCTGACCTGATCGGGTCGTTCGCTAACCCGCGCTTTTCTGGAGACAAATTATGAAGACGGCGAAATGGCTGATCGTCGGCGCCGCGTGCCTCAGCGTCACGACGTTGACGGCGCAGCAGCCTGCTTCGACCGCACCGACACAGGCGCCCGCGACCAGCGGTGCCGCAACCGTGCCGCTCAGCGCGGCGATTCCGTTTGATTCGCAAGTCACGACCGGGCAATTCGCCAACGGATTGCGGTACTACATTCGAAAGAACAAAAAGCCTGAGCAACGCGCAGAGCTGAGGCTAGTCGTGAACACGGGGTCACTCCTCGAAGAAACCGATCAGCGCGGTCTCGCCCATTTCGTCGAGCACATGGCCTTCAATGGCACGAAGCATTTCCCGAAGCAGGAAACAGTGAAGTTCCTGGAATCAATCGGCATGCGCTTTGGGCCGAGCGTAAATGCCTTCACGAGCTTCGATGAAACCGTCTACATGCTCGAGGTGCCGACCGACAAACCCGACGTCCTCGACAAGGCATTTCTGATCCTCGAGGACTGGGCGCACAACGTGTCATTCGATGGGGCCGAGATCGACAAAGAGCGAGGCGTCATTACCGAAGAGTGGCGGCTTCGCCGAGGCGCCGGCGCGCGGATGCAGGACAAGCAGTTTCCGATTCTGTTCAAAGGCTCGCGCTATGCCGAACGCCTCCCGATCGGCGACATGGAGGTGATTCAGAGCTTCAAGCATGAGCGCCTGAAGAAGTTCTACGAGGACTGGTATCGACCCGAGCTGATGGCGGTGGTGGCCGTTGGCGACTTCGACAAGGCGGCGATCGAGACACTCGTCAAGAATCACTTCGAAACGATCCCGAAATCGCCGGCAACGAAACTGCGCCCGACCTACAACGTACCGGAACAGCCGGGAACGCTGTACGCGATCGCCAGCGACAAGGAAGCCTCGGGCACAAGCGTCGGCGTGTACTCCAAGATGCCGGCGCGCGAGCAGACGACGGTCGGCGCGTACCGGCAGGGCATTGTCGAACGACTTTTTGCCGGCATGCTCTCCACCCGTTTTTCGGAAATGGCACAGAAGCCCGACGCACCATTTCTCGGCGCCGGCGCAGGACGCGGTCAGTTCGTGCGGCCGCTCGAAGTCTCCACGCTGAGCGCCGGAGTGAAAGAGGACGGTATCGAACGGGGACTCGATGCACTGTTCACAGAGGCGCTTCGGGTTGAGAAGTTCGGCTTCACCGCGACGGAACTCGATCGCGTGAAGACCAACATCATGCGCGGCCTCGAGCGCGCGGTCACAGAAAAGGAGAACACTCCCTCGTCGTCTCTGGCCGACGAGTACGTGCGAAACTTCACCGAGAAAGAACCGAGTCCCGGCATCGAATACGAGATGGCCTTGCATGCCCGGTTCCTGCCGGAGATCACGCTCGCGGAAGTCAATGCCCTCGCGAAGCAGTGGGCTCCCGACAAGAACCGCGTCGTGATGGTCAACGCGCCCGAAAAGGCCGGCTTGACGATCCCTGACGAGACCAAGCTTGCCGGGGTGATTTCGGCCGCCGCTGGAAAAACCCTCACCGCCTACGTCGACACGGTCGGTACGCAACCGCTCATGGAGAACGCGCCATCGCGGGGAGAGATCGCCAAGACCGCGACAAAGGACGCGTTCGGGATCACCGAATGGGAGTTGAGCAACGGCGTCAAGGTGGTGCTGAAGCCGACACCGTTCAAAGAGGACGAGGTGGTGTTCCAGGCGTTCTCTCCCGGCGGCAGTTCACTGGCCCCGGACGATGACTTCATTCCGGCGCAGACCGCCGCACAAGTCATTGCCAACGGCGGGATCGGGAAATTCAGCTCGGTCGAGCTTCGCAAGATGCTGACCGGGAAAGTGGCATCTGCCCGCCCGTTCATCGGCGAGCTCGAGGAAGGGATACGCGGAAGTGCCTCGAAGAAAGATCTCGAAACGATGTTTCAGTTGATCTATCTCGCGTTCACACAGCCTCGTGCCGACGCCGACATCTTCAAAGTGATGACGACGACGACAAAGTCACAGCTGGCGAATCAGAAGAACACACCTGAGTACGCGTTTGCCAGCACGCTGAATTCGATTCTCAGTCAGGACCATCCGCGTGCACGGTTAATGACTCCGGAATTGGTCGACAAGATGAATCTCGACAAGTCATTCGCCTTCTATAAAGACCGGTTCAGCGACGCGAGCGACTTTACATTCGTGTTTGTCGGCAGTTTCGATGTCGACACGATGAAGCCGCTGGTGACCCAGTATCTGGCATCGCTGCCGGCAACACACCGGAAGGAAACCTGGAAGGACGTCGGCATCAAGAGGCCGACCGGGGTCATCGAGAAACGCGTCGAGAAAGGACTCGAGCCGAAAAGCCGCGCGGAGATTTTCTTTTCCGGCGCATTCCCTTACAACCAGGAACAGCGGGTCGCCATCCGGGCCATGGCGGAGGTACTCCAGATTCGCCTGCGTGAATCGTTGCGCGAAGATCTCGGCGGCACCTACAGCGTGTCGGCATCCGCCGGCTACACGAAGATTCCGCGTCAAGAGTATTCAGTCACGATCTCGTTCGGGTGCAGTCCCGATCGTACCGACGAACTCGTGAAGAGCGTCTTCAAGGAGATCGAACAATTAAAGGCGAACGGCCCGACCGACAAACAGGTCGCCGACGTCAAGGAAACGTTCCTGCGCGATCAGGAAACAAACATGAAGCAGAACGGATATCTGCTCGCACAAATCGGCACGCGCTACCAGTACGGCGAAGATCTAACCAGCCTGTTCAATCTGGCGGACTATTACAACAAGCTCGACGCGGCGACCGTCAAAGAGGCCGCGCGTCAGTATCTGAAACCCGACAACGTGGTGAAAGTGTCGTTGTTCCCGGAAAAAGTCGCAGCGCCGGCGCCTGAGCCCATGCCGGCGCTCGCAACCGTGCGCTAAATACGTCTGGAGTAAACTCCTTCAGTTTGTTGGAGGAGTTTACTCATGCTTCTCGCTAACGCACGCCTGCTCCGGGCGGCAACGATCCTCGGCCTGACGTTCGCGATCACTGCAGTTTTCGACCGCGTCGCCGTCCGCTCCCAGACGTCTCAGGCCAAATCCTCCATCGATCCCGACATCATCAAGGGCCTCTCATGGCGCAGCATTGGTCCGTTGCGAGGTGGACGATCGCTGGCGATCTCGGGCGTCAAGGGTCGGCCGCGCGAAGGCTACTTCGGCACGACCGGCGGAGGACTCTGGAAGACCACTGACGGCGGAGCAACTTGGATCCCGATAACCGACGGACAGATCCACAGCTCGTCGGTTGGTGCATTGGCCGTGTCCGAATCCAACCCGGACATCATCTTCATCGGCATGGGGGAATCCTGTATACGCGGCAACATCCAGCCGGGCGACGGTGTTTACAAGTCCACGGATGCGGGAAAAACGTGGAGGCATGTCGGCTTCGCCGCATCGCAAGCGATTTCGAGAATCCGCATCCATCCGACCAATCCACAGATCGTTTACGTCGCGTCGTTCGGCCGCTATGGTGCTCCGAGCGAGGAGCGCGGCATTTTCAAAAGCACCGACGGCGGAACGACATGGCGGCGAACGCTGTTCCGCGACACGAAGACTGGCGGCGTCGACATCTCCATCGACCCGCACAATCCAAATGTACTGTTTGCGGCTCTCTGGGAGGCCTATCGCGTCGAATACCAGATGTCGAGCGGTGGACCTGGCAGCGGCCTGTTCAAATCGACCGATGGCGGCGAGCACTGGACGGAGATCACTCGGAATCCCGGATTGCCGCGCGGCGTCGTTGGGAAGATCGGCGTGGCAGTCTCCGGCGCTGACGCCAATCGCATTTACGCGATCGTCGAGAATGAGAACGGCGGCCTGTTCAGCTCCGATGACGGTGGCGGAACATGGAAGCTGGTCAACGAAGGGCGCAATCTGCGACAGCGCGCGTTCTATTACACGCACGTTAGCGCCGATCCGAAAGACAAGGACACCGTCTATGTGCTGAACGTCGGCACGTTCAAGTCAACCGATGGCGGCAAGACGATGGTCAATTTCGCGGGCGGCGACTCGCACGATCTCTGGATCGATCCGGACGACACGCAGCACATCCTGCACGCCAGCGATCAAGGAGGAGCGGTTAGCTTCAACGCCGGCTCGCCGCAGCGCACCTGGACCTCGCGCGATTACGCAACGGGGCAGTTCTACCACGTCGCGACGACGGTGCATGTTCCCTATCACGTCTGCGGCGCGCAGCAGGACAGCAGCACGATCTGCGTGCCCAGTGACACGTATCTGCCATCGGCGAATCCAACAGACCCCGCGGGCGGACGCGGGCGTGGCGCCGGGCGCGGTGCCGCCGGAGGTGGCCGCGGCGGCCCGCCGCCTGCAACCTACGGCGCGGGTGGATCGGAACCTGGTTACATCGCGCCCGATCCTAACGATCCGGATGTCTTCTTTTCCGGCGGCAATAACGGATCGTTTCTGATCCGGCTGAACCGACGAACCGGCGAGTCGCGTGAGGTAAGCCCGTACCCGCGCATGTTCTCCGGCGAACCATCCAGCGCGCTGGTCGAACGTTGGCAGTGGACCTATCCGATCATCTTCTCGCCTGTCGATCCGAAGGTCCTCTACACGTCGTCGCAACACGTGTGGAAGACGGCCAACGGCGGTCAATCGTGGGAACGGATCAGCGGCGATCTCACGCGACACGATCCGAAGACGCTCGGCGAATCGGGCGGACCGATCACCAAAGACATGAATGCTCCGGAGGTCTACGCAACCGTATTCGCGCTCGGCCCCGGCAAGACCGACGTCAACGTGTTGTGGGCCGGTTCCGACGATGGCGTGGTCAGCGTCACCCGTGATGGTGGAAAAACGTGGGCGACTGTGACGCCGAAGGAGATGCCGGAGTTCGGGCGCGTCAGCCAGATCGATGCCTCTCAGTTCGATGCTGGTTCTGCCTACATCGCGGTGAAGAAACCTCTGCTCGACGATCTGAAGCCACACATTTTCCGCACGCACGACTTTGGTCGCACCTGGACACCAATCGTCAATGGCCTCGGTCCCACCGACTACGTCCACGTCGTCCGCGAAGATCCAACACGTCGAGGTCTTCTGTATGCCGGTACGCAGCACGGCGTCTACGTGTCGTCGGACGATGGCGATCGGTGGGAGCCACTGTCGCTCAATCTTCCCGACGTTCAGATCTCAGATCTCATCGTCGAAAACAACGACCTCACGGTTGCCACACACGGCCGCGGTTTTTACATCCTCGACGACATCGCGCCGGTGAGGGATGCGCGAGCGACGTCAACCGGATCCGACGCGTACCTGTTCAAGCCGGCAGACGGGACCCGAGGAGGCGGACCGGTCACTATTTCGTATCTCTTGAAGCAATCAGCGAAGGATTTGCGGATCGAGGTATTGGATAGCAAGGGCACCGTCGCATTCTCGATCGCTGGTGGTACTCCTGATGCGGCTGGTCGCGGACGTGGCCGCGGTCAACAACCGGCACAACAACCTGAAGGTGCAGATGCGTCGACAGACCAGCCGGCACCTGGCGGTCGAGGACGAGGCGGTCCACCAACAACCTCGATGGCCGCAGGACTGAATCGCACGACATGGAATCTCGAGTATCCGGGACCGACAGCGTTCCCGGGAATGGTGTTATGGGGCGCCACCACCAGCGGGCCGGCTGCCCCGCCCGGGAACTACCAGGTTCGGTTAACCGTGGATGGACGAAGCCAGACCCAACCGCTCGTTATCAAGCGTCATCCATTGCGCAGCGTCACCGACGCTGATCTCCAGGAACAATTCGATCTGGGCATCCGGATTCGCGACAAGGTCACGGAGGCTAACAATGCCGTGATTCTCATTCGCAACGTCAAACAACAAGTGAAGGAGCGGCTGGAGAAGTCAGAGGACGCGCAACTGGCGGACGCCGCCGGTCGATTGACAGCAAACCTGTCATCTGTGGAAGAGGCGATCTATCAGGTGAAAAACCAGAGCAACCAGGATCCGCTGAACTTTCCAATCAAGATCAACAATCGCATCGCGTCGTTGCTACGCGCCGTCAACACCGGCGACGGCAAACCGATCGCGAGCATTCAGCCGATCTTTGAGGATCTCGTTGGAGAACTGAAAGTGCAGACTGACAAACTCCAGCAGGTCCTGGCCACGGATTTGCCGGAGTTCAATGCCGCGGCGAAGAAAGTCGGAGTTGAGGGGGTTATCGCGAAGTGAGCCACGGAAGAACACAAACGAAGTTGGCCTTTCCGCTTCTGCCCGGGTTTCGATACGGGTAAAGAGCTTACGGTTGCAGAATGTCTTCCATCCCTGCGGATGGCATGCACACAGCAATTGGCACCACGCTTGGGTCGTTGGCTGATGGCATCGACATTGCCGCCGTATGCCACATGTCGACCGGTCGATGCTTCGTGGTTGCAACTATTCTCGGCGGCGCAGCACTCTTGGCGACACAGGCCACGGCGGGACCGATCGACGTTCGCAACTCTAAGCTGACTGTATTTGTCTACAAGGCAGGACTGTTTTCCGCGTTCGCCGACAATCACGTGATCAGTGCGCCGATCGCCAGTGGCGCGATCGTGACCGCGCCAGCGCCGGCGATCGAACTCGTTGTCAATGCAGCCGACCTCGTCCCCCTCGATCCGGATCTTGATCCGGCGAAGCGTGCCGAAGTTCGCACTCGCATGCTCGGCGAGGAAGTGCTCGATACGGGAAAATTCCCAACCATCACATTCGCCTCCACGGCGATCGAGCCCGCGGGTTCGGATCGATGGAACGTGTCCGGCCGGCTGACCATCCATGGAGTCACAAAGGCGGTGACGATTCCGGTCGTCCGCGCTGATCGTGTCTATCGCGGCGAAACCCGAATCCGGCAACGTGACTTCGGCATCAATCCGATCCGGATCGCGGGAGGCGCCGTCAGCGTGAAGGACGAACTGAAAGTTGAATTCGAGATCTCGGCCGCGGAAGGCAACTGAGCCGCGATCCGCGGCCCTACTCGCCACCTGCCTTCTTGAACTCAGTGGCTGTCATCACGTCGAAACGTTTGAATCCACCGTAAGTAAAGGTGATGCGGGTGACCGGCTTGAGCGTCTGTGCGCTCTTGTCGAAGTTGGAGGTCAGAATACGTGCTGGCAGATTTCCACCAAGCGGGCTCGGCTCGTACTCTATCTCTTTGTGCAAGAGGACACCCGGGCTCGTGATGTCGTCGTCCACGACCGTCAGATCCTCGACCCAGCGGCGGATGTGCCAGTCCCGTGAGTCCATCCAAACGCGGCCGCGCCAGTCTGAGCGTGGATTTTTGAATCGCCTGAACAGAGTCGTATACGTCGTAGCGCGCCCAAGTTCTTTCGATTGATATCCAAGAACGATCGCGTCGCGCCCCGCCAGATCCTCGTGTCCCACAGTGAAATCGAAACCGGGCCTGAGGTGCTGTCGTACCCACGGGACTGGGTAGGTGGTCAGACCCCAGATGAGAAATCGAAGTACGTGCTTCGCATTCTGTTCACGTAGCGCCTGGTTTTCCTCTGACGCTGTGTTCGCTTTGGCAAGTTTTTGAAACAGCTTCATCGCCTCGTCTGTCGGATTGCGAGCAGTCTTGCCATCAACTTCTCGCGTGATCCGGCACTCGGTGACGTCATCGGTTTGAAATCTCGATCGATAGACCAGGAAATCGGAAACCACTGTTCGCTGCTTCTCAGCCGTCCCGTTCTTGTTGAGAAGTTCGGTTACCCGAGTTTCAACGCCGATGAGATCCCTGAATGCGCTCACGTACTCCTGACGGCTCTTGTCGGCTTGGCGCAGCACCTCTTCCAGCTCGCTCGGTGCGCGACCTTGTTCGGCAGATAGGACGACGAGCGGGGCGAGCACGCCGGCCAATGCTCGGCTGAACATTCGGCCCTCTACGACCCTCCACTCTTCCGCTTGCCCCACGTTGGCGGAGGCGGCTCCGTGGTTTTGCGATCGACCGGGCTCGCCTTCAGCAGCCGCATCGCTTCTTCAACCGCGCGTTCGAGCTGAGGGTCGTGGCCGGCAATCACGTCCTTCGGGAAATTCTCCACATCGATGTCAGGGGCCACGCCTTCGTTTTCGACAGCCCACTTGCCATCCCGGGTAAAGAAACCACCGCGCGGCGCGATCATCGAACCGCCATCGACAAATGGAGGCGTGTCCGCCGTGTGAACGAGGCCGCCCCAGGTGCGCTTGCCGACGAGCGGACCGATCTTCCGAAGCTTGAACATGTAGGGCATCAGGTCGCCGCCCGAGCCTGCCATCTCGTTGATGATCATGACTTTCGGTCCCCAGATGCCGGCTGATGGACTGGTGAACGGATATCGATCGCCGGCGACGTTGTTGAAGTAGCCATCGAATTGGCGTCCCAGCAAATCGACGATGTAGTCGGCGGCGGAGCCGCCGCCGTTGTAACGCTCGTCGATGATTGCTCCGGACTTGTCCTGCTGCGCGAAGTAGTAGCGATTGAAGCTGCTGTAGCCTGGCTGACCGGTGTTCGGCAAGTAGACGTACGCGAGCTGACCGTTCGAAAGCTTGTCGACGAGGCGGCGATTCGACTCGACCCACGCGCGCGTCCGCAGCGTCTGCTCGCTCGGCACGGGGAGAACGGTCACGATTCGCGCGCCTTCCATGACTGGCTTGCTGTTGACCGTCAAGGCGGTCTGCCGTCCCGACGTTCCATCGAGCAAACGATAGATGTTGTCCGGTGCTTTGAGCTCCACGCCGTTGATGGCGACGATGTAATCGCCGACCGAGACGTTGACGCCGGGAGCAGCAAGCGGCGCGCGCAGTTCGGGATTCCAGCTTTCGGTGTCGTAGATCTTCGCGATCTTGTAGCGGCCGCTGTCGATCGTGAAATCGGCGCCGAGCAAGCCGCCAATCGACGGCGGCACCTCCGGCATATCACCGCCGCGCACGTAGGAGTGGCCGATCGCGATCTCGGCACCCATGTTGTCGAGGAGGTAATTCAAGTCGGCACGATGATTCGCGTACGGGAGAAGCTGCCCGTACATCTCTTTCATCCTCGGCCAGTCGGCACCGTGCGTGTTCGGAACGTAAAGGTAATCGCGCTGGTTGCGCCAGCCTTCGTTGAAGATCTGCTTGAACTCCTCCTTCGGCTCGAGGTACATGCGCAGCGTCGCGTTGACTCGACCTTGACCCGACTGCGGCGCGGACGCCGCATCCACCAGAAACAGGTTGGCCGTCGGTGGCGCGTCTGCAGCGCCGCTCTGTCGACCGCGACCTCCGCCGCCGCCACCGGTGCGGTACAGAAGCTTGCAGCCATCGGCGCTGAGATCGTATTCAGCAACCCCGCCGACGAACGTCGATCCACGGCGATCGCTCACACGGTAGCGCTGCAACGTATTGCCGCCTCCCGCACCGCCACGCCCTTGGGCACCGGGTGCGGCTTCGAGGTAGAAGACCGTCCCGGCAACGCCGGCGTGAAGCTCTGAGTACTGACGTTCTGGAACACCATCAACCGAGATGATGCGCTGCTGCAGCCCTTCGAAATCGATCTGGACCGTCACTGGCGTGCGCGGACGCGGAGGGGCGGCCGGCTGATCACTCGGAGATTCCTGGTTGGTATCGCCGCCCGCCTGCCCCGCGCCACCGCGCCGCGCCGTACAGGCATTGGGCGTCGGTGGCGGCCCTGACGGTCGATTACCCACGCCAGCGTCCTCGTCGCTCTCCGGCAGCAGTGGGCTCGGTTCCCCTTTCTTCAAGACGGCGAGATACAGTCCGAAGTTTTCTTCTCGATCGTAAGAGGTCATGTCGAGCCACTGGGATCGCAGGCCAAAATCGGTGGAGGCGAGGAACCACAGATACTTTCCGCTGGCATCCCAGGCCGGCCACACTGCGTCGGCAAGACCGTCGGTGACCTGCTTCGTTTCACCGCTCTCGACATTGCTGATGTAGATCGCGTGGTAGAGCGATTTCAGCCGGCTCGCATACGCAACCCACTTTGAGTCCGGACTCCAGACAGGATTCAGTGTGCGCTGCGGCACCATCCACGGATCGCGGCCAACGATCTTCGCCTTGCCGCTCTCGACGTCGACTACCCAGACATGAAGGTTGGTGTCGCTGAAAACGATTTTCTTCGAATCCGGCGACCACGACGGCGTGTAGTAGTGCGCAGGTTTGTCGAGCGCGATCTCGCGCGGCGGCGTCAGACCGTCGGGCGTCTCGAGCACGAGCTTGTACTCTCCGGACTTGTCGCTGAAGTACGAGAGGTATTTGCCGTCGGGAGACCATGCCGGGTCGCGTTCGGCTGATCCACTCGAGTGGCTCAGGTTCCTGACGTCTCCCTTCTCGGCTGGAATCGTGAAGATCTCGCCGCGCGCTTCGGCGGCGATCCGCTTCCCTGTCGGCGACAGCACGATGCTGGTCATGCGACTGGTGACGTCTTCCCAGCGCGGCATCATCCACGGAAAATCTCCAGTTGCGCGGATGTTCACGATTGAGGCTTTGCCCGTCTTTGGATCGAGTTCGTGAACGTAGCCGGCCTGCTCGAACACGACCACGCCTCCACCGGAGTCGAGAGTTTTGACATCGAAATCGGTGAACCGGGTAACCTGTGTGAGCTTCTTCGCCCGCGCGTCGTACGACCACACGTTCGAAACACCGTCGCGATCGGAGAGGAAGTACACCGAGTCGCCGACCCATACCGGATCGATATCCTTCGAGTCGGTCCATGGCGGGGTCACCAGATCGTAGGTCTTTGTGTCAACGATCCAGATCGGACGATTCTGCCCGCCGCGATAGTTGCGGCGCTCCTCGTCCCAGGAGTTGTTTAGGCGATAGGCGATGTGCGATCCGTCAGCCGAGATCTTTCCCTGATACGCGCGTGGCAGCGCCATCGCCTGCTCGACGCCCCCCTCAACCGGTACGGTCCAGAAGCGCGGTGCCGCATTCGGCGCGGCGCTGGCGCGCCCGGAGGCAAACATCACGCTCTTGCCGTCAGGCGTCCATCCTTGAACAGCGTCTGCGCCTGGATGCCACGTCAATCGCTTCGGCTCGCCGCCTTCCGCAGGCACCACGTACACGTCCGCATTGCCGGCGTATTCACCGGTTAATGCGATCCACTGGCCGTCAGGCGAGAAGTGCGGATTCGTCGTCTGTCCCTGGAA
>Ga0111538_10008642_pt1 | contig 13647 bp, 10 predicted proteins | sample SoiMethybrSBSTD1_FD_79669 | JGI IMG/M metagenome (GOLD analysis project Ga0111538, IMG submission 79669) | Bulk soil microbial communities from a Populus tree surrounding site in Tennessee, USA - Soil MetaG P. TD hybrid SBSTD1 (version 2)... | ecosystem: Environmental > Terrestrial > Soil >...
GCCCCCAGCGCGTCGGCGCCCGAAGGCCAGGGGAAGTCGTCGTCGTACGCGACCGAATCGACGCCCTGCCCCCCCGACGAGATCACGCCGACTTTCTCGCCTCCGTTGTCGAGCTGGCGCGCGTAGTCCCCGTAGATCGATGGGAGCGATAGGCCGTAGGCCGCGACGGTCGCGAGCGCGGCCCGGTTCTTGGCGATGACCACGTACCCCGAGCCAGGGATCGACGAGCCCGCCGGAAACGTGTAGTCCACGGCACCCACAAGGCGCCAGCCCGCCGTCGACACCGGCGCAGCGTCCGCATTGTGCAGCTCGATGAACTCGTGGTCGTCTTCGAGGCTCTGCTCGAGAACGGGGTGATACATGATCTCTGAGATGAAAATTCTCGGCCGCGCCGGCGCGACGGGGGGGCAGAGCGACGCAGCGCTCGGAGCGCCGGGCGACCCACCGAACTCCTCGGGAGTGGCTGGCACCGGGCTGGCCCGCCAATTCACGGGGTCGTTGCCGCTCGAAGTTGCGCAGAGACGTTCGAGAGAGGCACCGAAGCCGTCGGCGAGGAAATCCCAGGGGGGATCCGTGCCGTACTGCACCGAATCCTGAACCGCTGCCGATGCATCGGAGAGCGCTACAAGCTCGCCGCCATTGTCGAGCGCTCCGGCGAAGTCTCCGAACACTGTCCCCGGTGGCACGCCGGGATGGGCCGCAAGGAAATCGACACGCGAGCGGCAGACGACGACGCGCGCGCCGGCGCCGATCGACGCTCCCGCCGGAAACGTGAATTGGATCCCGGCCGTGAACGACCACCCGCCGAGACCGACCGCGGAGCTGCCGGTATTTTGGAGCTCGAGGTATTCGTACTGCCCGCCCTGGGGCGGGTTGTACATGATCTCCGACAGCAGGACATCCGCCTCGAGAGGTGCTCCGCCAACGATCAACGCGACCGCCAGGACCCTTCCGTGCATGGCTCTACTCTCGCGCGGCAACCTGTACTCTCTCCGCTCCAAAGGCAGGATGAGATTCTGAAAGCTAGTGCCGATTCTACCCCCCTGGGGAAGGGTATCCACGGACTGCTCCCGCCGCTGCGGTCAGAATCGGAGCGAAACACCAATCAGCGCGGAATGGATCACGAACGTGGTGTCCGCGTGGACGTTGGATTCGAAATCCTCGAAGTCCGAGTGATGGTGGTGGTGTTCGTCGTTCAGCCGCTGCTCGAAGAAGAGCAATCGGTACTCCGCGAAGACGACGATATGGGGCACGACCTCGACGCCGAAGCCCGCGCGGACGTCCAGCCCTACGTCGGCCGAGCTCAAATGAACGTCCTCGTCGAAGTCCGGATCGGTCTCCACTTTCGCGTAGGCGGCAATGATGCTCGGCCCAATCCCGAAATAGGGTTGGAACCTCCCGTACGGGAAATACTGGCTCCGGGCGAGAGGCGCCCGAAAAAGAACGAGGAATGAAAACGGATAGAGATCGTTCTGCTCGAGCGCTCCACCCTCCGCTTGCAAGAACGAAAAGTCCCCCGCGAAGCCCAGGAACGGCAACGGGTCGATGTACCCGCCGAATCGAAAGCCGAACGCCACCGACGGATCGAAGCTCTCCGTGTCCGAGCTCCCGAGATCGAAAAAAGCATCATCGTCCTCGACCTCGACTCGGGAGCGCTGCGCGAACGCGGCGCCGATCGAGAAGTCGAAAAAGAACTCTGCCGAGGCGGGGGATGCCGACAGGACCAGCACCAGTAGCGTCCCACCGACGGTCTTTCCGGCGCGACGTGCGATCGAGCTGGAAGGAGTAGCGTTCTTCTCCGTCATGCGTATCGACTCTCATCGAGGGCTGTGTTGACCTCCCGGAGCGCATCGACGACTCGGTCGGCGTTCGGCGCCGCGGGATCTCCACGAAGGATTTGCTCGACCCTCACGAGCCTTTGACGCAGGCGTCCCGACTTGCATTCAGTCTCCTGCTCAATGCTCTTCAGCCTCTGCGTCAAATCGCGGTAACGCTGGAGGAGCTCGCGGTACTTCGTTTCCCACTGCGAGCCTTCCGCCGAGGGGGTGTTGCGCCGCAGCAGGTAGAGGCAGGCCACGAATCCTCCCAACATGGCAAAGAGGATGGGCAAAAGTCGAATCACGGTGGTTCTCTCGGGTTGATGGCTAATGGAAGCCGCCCCCGGCGATGCAGTCAGATCGACGCGATTGTCGCGGGCAGGCGTTCGAGCACACGATCGGTCATCTCGGTCGTTCCGAGCCGGCCGCCAAGATCGAGTGTCGCCGCGCCCGCGGCCAGGCTCTCTTCCACGGCGCGCTGGATGGCGCTGGCGGCGGCCGCGTGGCCGAGCCACTCGAGCATCATCCCGGCGGCAAGGATCGCAGCGACCGGATTGGCAATCCCTTTTCCTGCGATATCGGGGGCGGATCCGTGCACCGGCTCGAATAGCGATGGACGGCGGCGCTCGGGATCCAAATTGGCGCTCGGGGCCAGGCCGAGGCCGCCGGCGATGGCGCTGCTCAGGTCCGTGAGGAGGTCGCCAAAAAGGTTCGATGCCACGACGACGTCGATCGCCTCAGGGCGGCGGACGAGGTTCATGAGGAGCGCGTCGGCGTGCTGCCGCTCCGCGACGACGTCGGGGTACTTGGACGCCACCTCGGCGAGAACGTCGTCCCAGAGGACGTAGGCGTAGCTCTGTGCATTCGACTTCGTCGCCATGACGAGCCGCCGGCGCCGCTTCCGCGCGAGCTCAAAGCCGAACCGAAGAATTCGCTCGACGCCTCGGCGCGTGTGGACCGCGCTCTGTACTGCGATCTCCTCCGGCTCTCCGACGCGGAATCGCCCGCCCGAATCCACGTACTCGCCTTCGGAGTTCTCGCGGATCACGACCATGTCGATGTCCTGCGGGCCTTTCCCGGCGAGCGGGCAGGGGACGCCGGGCGGCAACTTCGACGGCCGGACGCAAGCGTAGAGGTCGAATGCCTGGCGGATGCGCTTCAGCGGCGCGAGCGTGACGTGGTCCGGAATGCTGGCCGGCCACCCGACGGCGCCGAGCAGGATCGCGTCGAAGGAGGCCAGCACGGAAAGGAAGCCCTCGGGAACGACTCGCTCTGTCCGCTCCCAATGCGTGACGCCCCAATCGAAGGTCGTCGTGTCGAGCCGAAACCCGCCGCCTCGCTCCTCCACGGAACGCAGCACACGCACGGCCTCGGCGATGACTTCCTTACCGATTCCGTCGCCAGGATAGAGGGCGATCCGATGGACCGCGGGTTGACTCAAGGGCCCGGAGTCCGAATCAGGGGAAGGGACCGTCGTAGAGCGGAGCGATGCCATACGTCAGCGGGAAGTAGTCGCACCAGATGCTAACGTATTTTACGTCGGACAGCACTGCGCCTTCCGGCAGAGAGAAGGTCAGAGTCTCGTTCAGGTAGGGATGATCCTGGATCAGGTCGTCGCTGATCTCGGTCCCGTCCCCCGGCTTCGGATGATCGAAGAAAATCTGCCGGGAAACGATCACGACGACTCGTGGAACTCCGGTCCCATCGTAGTTGAAACGGCTAAGCCGAACGGTGCCGTCGCTCAGGAGCTCGGCGCGGGTGCCTACAATATTGTGCGGCGGCTCGAGCACGTCCTGGAACGTGCCGTGCGCGATGACGACGGGGTCAGGCGGCTGGGCGGCCTCGCACTCGGTGATTTCCTCCGCCGTGAGGGGCGGGAGCGGCGCCGATGTGGAGAAGAGGTAGCTGAGGACGAAGATGGCGTCCGAGATGTCCAGGTAAGCGTCCCCGTTGGCGTTGGCCGGACCGGTGCAGCGAGGCGCCTTGCCGCCGTTGAAAATGTAGCTCAGGACAAAAATCGGATCGGCGATATCGACCTCTTGGTCGGAGTTCGCGTCACCCCGGAGAAATTCGACGTCCTGCGCCGTCGCAGCGACGGACGGAAACGCCAGGCACGCCACGCAGGCGAGGGTGGGAAGGAGTGCCCTTTTCATGGTTTTGTTCTCCTCGAGCAGCACAAAGAATGCGGAAAGATAAGCTGCCGGCTGGACCCACAGCGGCAACACCGCCATCGTAGTGGGCGCCATCGTCGAAGGGAATAGGCATTCGGGTCGGCCGCCGCCCGCGTACTCGGGCCTTCGCACGGGGCTTCCCGCACGCGGGCTTATCCTGCGACCGCACCGCGGCTTGGGATGAGCCGGAGCGAGGCCGGCAGGAGCGCCGTTCCCCCGAGGGAGGCGGAGTCTGCGCGTGCCGCTATGATTAAAACTCGGACGGGCGCCGTCAGATCGATGGCGGCCTTTCGCCGGGAGCAACTCCCCGGTGGAAATTGCCGCCCAATGCGAGTTCCGGCTGCGGCCGGGGAAAGCGAATTGGAACGAAGAATGACTCTGCGACTTCCCGCCCGGATGTTGGCGGCGTCCCTCTGCGCCCTTCTGGTGGCCGGCCTGTCGACCCACGAGGCCATCGCGAAAGTTCCGTGCGTCTCCGCGGTGGATTCCGCCTGGACGCTCACGAGCGCGCTGACGACCAAGGTCGGCCGGTCGAAGCAAGTGGACTTCGTGCAGTTCGGTCTGATCTTCAACCCCGACGGTACGTTCAGCTTCCAGGACGGTGACACCACCTACACCGGCTTCTGGTTCCAGAAGAAGTGCTCGATCAAGCTCCTTTTCGACCAGGCGTCGAAAGTCCTGCTCGAGAGCATCGTCGAGGAGGCGGTCGGCGTCGACGCGACCATCCTCAACTTCATCGGAAAAACGAAGCTCAAGTTCCAGAAGCAGCTCGGCGTCTGGACGCTCGCGTTTTCCCTGAAAACGACCGGCTTCTTCACGACGGAAGAGGGGCGGCGAGTGAGGTTCTTGCAGAAAGCCAAGGGGCTTTCGAGCACGCTCCTGAACCTTCAGCTCGAAGCCGCCGCGCCGGGCGCGCGGCTCGGCTCTGCGCTCGCCGAGGGCTGGGTGTCCGCCGGCAAGTAGGCCGGCCGCATGGCCCGAGGGCCTGCTAGGCTCCGCGGGATTCCACGAAGCGCACGCAGACCGGGGAGGGCACGTCGACGGTCGCGCCCGAGGCCTTCAGCCGGCCGCTCGCTGGATCGATCGCGAAGATCACGATCGTGTCCGAATCCTGGTTCTCGGCGAGGAGCCACGCGCCCGTGGGGTCGATGACGAAATTGCGCGGCGTCTTCCCGAGCGTTGAGGCCTGCTCGACCGCGGTCAGCTTGCCGGTTTTCGCGTCGATCGCGAAGACCGCGATGGAGTTGTGCCCTCGGTTCGAGCCGTACAAAAACTTGCCGGACGGGTGCAGGACGACCTCCGCGGTGCTGTAGCCAGCCTCGCGCTTCCCGGGAAGCGTCGAGATCGTCTGGATCTCGCTGAGGACGCCTTTCGGCGCGTCGTAATCGAATGCGGTCACCGTGCAGGCCATCTCGTTGATCGCATAGGCGTGCCGGTCCCCCTGGCCGAAAGTGAAATGGCGGGGCCCGGAGCCCGGCTTCACGGCAGCCGCTGGCGGATCATTCGGCGTGAGCGTCCCTTTCGCGGGATCCCATCGATAGACGAGGATTTTGTCGAGGCCGAGGTCCGCTGCGAACGCGAAGCGCTGCGCGGCGTCGAGGTGGATGGAATGCGCGTGGGGGCCCGACTGCCGGGACTTGTCCTCGCTCGCGCCCGCGTGCTGTACGGTGCAAGTGGCCGGCCCGAGCTTGCCGCCGTCCCGGATGGGCAGCACGGCCACACTGCCGCCACCATAATTCGCCACCAACACGTGCTTGCCGGTGGAGTCGACGACGAGGTGGCAAGGCCCTGCACCGCCGGAGGACTCCTGCCCGAGAGCGTCGAGCCGACCCGTGGCCGGGTCGATGGCGAAACCTGCGACGATGCCTTCCGGCTTGCCGCGGAAGTCTCCGATTTCTCCCACGGAGTAGAGCAGGCGGCCGCTCGGGTGTACGGCCAGGAACGAGGGGCTGGGAGACTCCACGGCGACCTCCGGCTTTCCTGCCTTGCCCGTGGCCGGGTCGAAAGTGAACGCGTAGATGCCTTTGCTCTTCGGCCCGGTGTAGGTCCCGACGTACGCCCGCAAGACGCGCTGCTCGGCCGCGCGCGCGAGGCTCGGCAGGGCGACCGTCGAGAAAATCACGGCGAGGAGCAAGGCGACTCGGCAGCCGTGGAGGAAACGCCCGTGCGGAGAGCCCGAGGAGCCAGGGAGTGCAGGAGCTTCGAGTTTCATGGTGGACTCGCGAATTCTTTCCTGAAAATGGTCGCCATCTGCTGCAGTCGTGATCGGAGCGCCGGAAATTCTCTCCGGGATCGACTCGTTCCGCCATGCGCGGTTGGCAACGCGCATCCGGGATGGCTCCCCAGCGCGAGCCTCCTGCGCTAGGCCTTGGAGGCCTGAATCCGCATCCTGCCGTCGACGACCACGGCCCCTTGCCCTGGCGGCAGGACTTTGACGGGGTTCAAGTCGAGCTCGAGGAGCTCCGGCACGACGGTCGCGAGAGCGGAAACTCGCTGCACCAGGGCGACGAGCGCGTCGCGGTCGCCGGGCGGGGCTCCTCGGTAGCCCTCGAGAAGCTTCCCCGCCCGGAGTCGGGACAGCATCTCGTGCGCGTCGACGTCGCTCACGGGCACGAGGTGGAAAGCGACGTCGTGGACGAGCTCCACGAGAACTCCACCAAGCCCACAAACGAGGAGGGGCCCGAAGCTGGGGTCCGTGGTCACTCCCACGAGAGCCTCGATGCCGCCCGCGACTTCCCGCTGCAGGAAAACTCCTTCGAGCCGGGTGCCCGCACGGCGCATCCGCGCTTCGAGCTCGTCGAACGCCGCGCCGACCTGCTCTGGCGTGCGAAGGCCCAAAATCACGCCGCCGGCGTCGCTCTTGTGAAGAAGCCCCGGAGCGATGGCCTTGGCGACGAGCGGGAAGCCGAGACGCTCCGCGCGCCGCACGAGGTCGTCGCGGCGAGCTTCTGCGACTTCGCCCGACGCGAAGTCGACGCCGGCGGCCCGGAGCACGGCGGCGAGGTCGGTCGGCTCAAGCCAGATCGGCTCATTGCTCCCTCGCGAGGACGCGTCGGCCAGGATGCGGTCCACGACCGCGCGAATGGCGCTCGTGGCGAACGCGTCGAGCTCGAGCTCCTTCCCCTCGGGGCGCGTGCGCCACCGGGAGTATCGCGTCGCCGCGGCGAGGGCCATGGCCGCGTTCTCCGGGTACGCAAAGCTGGGAATTTTCCCTCGAGGGCCCGTCGCGAGCGGGGCGGGAGCTCCCCGCGAGGAGAGCAGCACCGTGAGGATCGGCTTCTGGGCGGGCAGCTTGCCCGCGGCCCGCGCGATCGCCCGGGAGACCTCTTCCGTGCGGTCTTCGAGGACCGGAATGTAAATCACGACCAGCGAATCGATGCCGGGGTCTCCGCCGAGCGCTTCGATGGTCGCCTCGTACTGCTCGGGCGTCGCGGACGCGATCATGTCTACGGGGTTCGAGAGCCCCGCCGCCGACGGGAGGAAAGCGCGCAACCGTTCGACCGTCGGGCCCGAGAGCTCGGAGAGGAGGAGGCCGCGCGCCTCGCAAGCATCGGCGAGCAAGATGCCGGGTCCGCCGGCATTCGTGACGACGCCAACGCGGGGACCCGGTGGAAGCGGCTGCATCGCCAGGAGTGCCGCGACGTCGAAAAGCTCCTCCATCGTGTTCGTCCGCAGCACGCCTGCCTCCTCGAACAGCGCATCCACGGCGGTGTCGAAGCTAGCGAGCGCCGCGGAGTGGCTCGACGCAGCGCGTATGCCCGCGGCGGAGCGACCGGCCTTGACGGCGACGATGGGCTTCTTCCGCGCGACTTGGGGCGCGATCCGGGCGAACTTCCTGGGGTTACCGAAGCTCTCGAGGTAAAGGACGATCACGTCAGTGCGGGGATCCTCGGACCAGTAAGCGAGGAGGTCGTTGCCCGATACGTCCGCCTTGTTGCCGATCGACACGAACGACGCGACTCCGAGGCCGGTGCGCTCCAAGTGGTCGAGGATGGCGATGCCAAGCGCTCCGCTCTGGCTTGACATCGAAATGTTGCCCGCCGGGGGCCGCGCCGGCGCGAACGTGACGTTCAAGCGGACGTTCGGGTCGGTATTGATGAGCCCCATGCAGTTTGGCCCGACAAGGCGGAGGCCCGAAGTCCTCGCCGCGCGAACGAGCCGGTCCTGCTCCTTCTTGCCCGCCTCTCCTCCGCCCGCCTCCGCGAAGCCGGATGAGACGATCACGACGCCGCGCACGCCCGAGGCAGCGCAGTCCGCGACGACGTCGGCCACTTTTGCCGCGGGCACGGCGACGACCGCGAGGTCCACCGCCTCGGGCACATCCGAGACGCGCGGGTACGCTCGCAGTCCCTCGAGCGAGCTCGCGGACGGGTGGACCGGGTACACCGAGCCCCGGAAACCGTCGCGCAGAACGTTGGCGAGAATCGCGCCGCCGATCTTCTCTTTCGATCGCGACGCGCCGACGATGGCCACGGAGCGAGGGTTGAGGAAAACGCGAATGCTGCTGGCATCGGCCTCCATCTCGCGGCGGGAGCTAGCTTCGACGAGGCGCTCCGAGGAGCGGGTTGGGAACGAGACGTGGAAGACGCCGGACTGGAAAGACTTTTCGACCTCGAAGCCGCTCGTCGCGAACAGCTTCAGCATCCGGTTGTTCTCGCCGAGGACGTCGGCCTCGAACCGCGTGATCCCGTTCGCTCGGGCGATGGGAGCAAGGTGCTCTAAGAGGAGCGTCCCGATGCCGCGGCCTTGGAAGGCGTCGGCGACGACGAAAGCGATCTCCGCGCGGTCGCTTTTGCGGCCTGGAGGATCGAGCGCAGCGTAGCGGCCGACGCCGACGATCTCCTCCTCGCCATCCCCACCCACCGTGGCCACCAGGGCGACGTTTCGCTTGAAGTCGAGATTCGTGAAACGATTCAGATCCTCGTCGCTGAGCTTCGTCGTCGTGCGGAAGAAGCGAAAATAGGAAGACTCCGGGCTCAACCGTGAGACGAGTTGGATGAGGCGCTCCCGGTCGTCCGGGCGGAGCGCACGCAGCCGCAATGTCGCGCCATCGCGCAGCACGATGTCGGCCGCATAGGCGCTCGCGTCTCCACCCACTTCAATCCCCGTTCGCCTGCGGCTCGCGCCAGGCAGGGCCGTCGCCTTTTTCGGGGCTGCCGTTGGCCGCATCGGCGTGGTGCAGGTGGAACTTCTCGATCCGGTAGCGGACCTGGTCCCGATTGATGCCGAGCAGCCGGCCTGCCTTTGTCTGGTTGCCGTTCGTCAGCTGGAGCGCCTGGGTGACGAGGTCCTTCTCCAGCGCCTCCAGGTTGATTCCACTTTTGGTCAGCTTGAGGCGGAACCCGCCGGCGTCGCCCCGCACCGGTTCGTCGATGATGTCGAGCGGAAGGTCTTCACCTCCCAGCACGTCCTGCGTCCCTAGGATCATCGCGCGCTCGATCGTGTTGCGCAGCTCCCGGACGTTTCCGGGCCAAGCGTACTCCTCAAGCCGCTTCATCAGCGCCGGCGTCACGCCTTTGACGCTTTTCTTGAACTCGCGGTTGAACTCGCCGATGAAGTGCTGGACCAGGAGCGGGATGTCCTGCTCTCGCTCGCGGAGCGGCGGCAAGAAAATCGGCAGCACTTTGAGCCGGAAGTAGAGGTCCTCGCGGAAGAGGCCGCGCTCCACCTGCTTTTTCAAGTCCTTGTTGGTGGCGGCAATGACGCGGACGTCTACCGTGATGTCCTTCTGCCCGCCCACGCGCCGGAACGACCGATCCTCGAGGAAGCGGAGGAGCTTGGACTGCAGGGGCAGCGACAAGTCCCCGATTTCGTCGAGGAAGACCGTGCCCGACTGCGCGACCTCGAAAAGGCCCTTTTTCTGAGCTTTGGCGTCGGTGAACGCGCCCCGCTCGTGGCCGAACAGCTCGGACTCGAGCAGTGTCTCGGGAAGCGCCGTGCAGGTGATATTGACAAAGGGTCCAGTCGAGCGCGGGCCGCCATAGTGAATCGCCTTGGCGAGCACGTCTTTTCCCGTGCCGCTCTCTCCCTGGATCAGGATCGTGGCGTCCCCGATGGGGACGATTCGTTCGACCAGCTTCAGGATTGCGGTCATGGCCGTCGAGCTCCCCACGACTTTGCCGAAACCGAAAGTTTCTTTGCGCTCCTTGCGGATCGACTCGATCTCTCGCTTGAGCCGCACGGTCTCCAGCACTCGATCGACGCGCAGCCCAATGTCCTCATTGCGGAAAGGCTTGGTGACGTAGTCGGATGCGCCCGCCTGCATCGCCTGGACGGCGTGCTCGACCGAGGAGTACGACGTGATCATGACGATCGGCATGTCCTGTCCCTGCGATCGCAGCGTCTTGCAGATCGTGATCCCGTCCGTATCGGGCAGGCGGTAGTCGAGGAGCACGAGGTCGAAGGTGTCCTCGTCGGCGGCCTGGAGCGCGCTTTTTCCGTCCTCGATCGCGGTGACCTTGTACCCCTCCTGCTCGAGATAGCTCTTGAGCGACCACCGGATGAGCTTCTCGTCGTCGACGACCAGGACGTTGCCTCGGGATGTCATGGGCTCTGCTCTACCTTCTCTGCCCCGGTGGCCCCCAGGCAAGGTCGGGACCCTTGGGAGCCGACGGGCAATTTCTCACACGGGCTCGAATTATTCCACACTTCACGGGGAGGAGGAGCACGTCCTCACGAGATTGACGCCTGCTGGGGTCCCTGCTCGCCGGTGCTCGCTGTCATCATCGAGAGGAAATGCAAATGGCGAGCCTGCGGCCCGCGGAGCGCTCGGCGGCGCGTCGGCGAGGGGTATCATGGCGCCTGTGCGAGCCAGCATCATCATCGCCGCCCACAACGAGGGCGACCGCCTCGCGAAGACTCTGCGCTCGTGCCAGGCGAACACGGGCGGCATCGATTTCGAGTACATCCTCGTGGATGACGCCTCGCCGGACGACTGCGTCGACGCGGCTTCGGATCGCTTTCCCGGCGCGCGCGTCGTTCGACAGCGACAGCGGCGGGGGACGTCCGCCTCGAAGGACCACGGGGCGAAGCTCGCTCGAGGTGGCGTCCTCGTTTTCCTCGACGGCCACACGAAGCCGGAGCGCGCCGCGCTGCGCAAGCTCGTCGAAGACGTCGAGGCCACGCGCGGCGAAGCGATCGTGCAGCCGCGCATTCCGGCACTCGACGCCCGCGTCTGGAGGAACAGCCGGCGGAGCGTCGGCTACGGCTACCACGTGGAGCTGCAAAGGCTCGAGACACGCTGGGTGCGGCCCGACCGGCTCTGGCGGAGGGGTCGATTCTTCGAGTCGCCCTGCCTCATCGGCTGCGCGTTCGCGATATCGCGCGACCTCTACCGAAAGCTGCGCGGATTCGATCCGCACATGCTCCAGTGGGGGGCAGAGGACATCGACCTGGGATTGAAGTCGTGGCTGCTCGGCCACCCCGTGCTCGTCGACCCCAGCGCCGCCATCGGGCACGTGTTCCGCCGGCGTTTCGATAACTACCTCGTCGAGCCGGAATGCGTGGCTGTCAACAAGCTCCGTATCGCGCGCAAGAACTTCACCGAGTCGACCTGGCGCGCGTGGCTCGCCGCTCTGCGAGCGCGCAGCGCCCCATCGAAGTGGCGCAAGATCTGGAGCCTTTACCGGGAGCGCGAAGCCAGTGCGGAGCGCGAGCGCCGCTACCTCGACGAGCGGCGCGTGTACGACGAGTTCTGGTTCGCGCGAAAATTCGGCCTGCCGTGGCCCGAGAGACCTCAGAGATTTGAGCGGCCTCAGCGGCCGCGGGCGCTTCGCGTGTCGCGGCTGCCTTCGCTGCGCTAGTTCTTTTTCTTGCGGCCGTCCTTGACGTAGGTCAGCGCCGCAGCTTCCCAGCCGTCGACGAACGCGCTCGTGTAGACGGCCTTGATCCGCTTCTCGTACGCATCGTACGCGAGCACGTCGTCAGCATTCGGCGGGGGGGGAATCGTGCGCCCGCTGATAGCCTCTTGCAGCTCTCCGCGCCCCTGGGCCTGGGCCTCTTCGGTGCGGAACCGGATGGAGAAAGTCTGCCACCCTAGAAGGTAGGCATCGCGGTAGAGATCGGAGCTGAGGTTCGCGATCGTAGGAGGTACACCCAAGTCCTCTCGCTTGATTCCATACGGACCTGGGGATCGAGTCGGGGTGTCGTCCGGCATTTCAGCTCCTTCGAGATGCTCCCACGCAGCCCTCGGCCTGGGCGCTGTGCGTGCCGAGGTCCTTCGGAACAGCCCTTGCCTACTGCAGGAGCGGGTTGTGATGAACGTTCCCTTAGAGGCGCCCGAAACCAACGGACCTCACTCTACCGCAGCGGCGATCGGGGCCGCAACTGGTTCGGGAAATGGTCTACCCGCCGTTCGCTGCCGCTCGCGGCGCTGCCTCCACTTCAATTCCGGTGATGCTAGGGAAACCGTCCCCGCGTCGGATGAGATCGATGTCGAGGGCACCATCATCCACGGACCCATACCAGCGCTGCGTGGTCGGGCGGCTGCCGCTCGACAGAGGATCGAAGCTCCGGAGGATTGGCTGCCCTTCGACGAGCACGTCGAAGGGGCCGGACCGGTATTCGGGCTGCATCCCCTCGAAAAAATGCAGCGTCAGCGTATAGCTCCCGCGCGGGAGCGGGATCCGGTACGCCGGGATGCGGTCGACGGGGCTGAAGAAATGCCGGTTCGTCGAGCTCGGAGCGTCGGGCACGGCGCTGATGTAGAACTCGTTGCCATCGCGGAAGCACATATCGCGCGTCCACAACGCTCCATCAGTTGACCGGCTCTCGACGGAGGCGCCGCAATCGATGCGGAGGGGCTGCTGTGCGGCCAGACGCCGGAGCACGTAGCGGATTTCCTCGCGCCGGCCGCCGGCGGGTCCCGCTTCCACGTCGCCCCCGCCCGGCAGCTCGTCGAGAACTGCGCCAGCGGGCTCGTCGATGTGCATCGCGAACCAAGAGTCCCAGCGGGCGTCCGTGCCGGCGAGGTCCCGCTCGAGAGCATCGCGCAGGGCGGCTTCCGCCTCTTTGCGCTTGCCGCTGGCGGCGAGGCACTCGGCGAGGCGCTCGACTGGCTCGGGCTCGCGCGGGTAGAGCTCGCTCGCGCGTCGAAAGAGATCCGCTGCTGCCGCTGTCTCCCCCGAAAGCTGATGGATCCTCGCCCGGAAGTAGGCCTCGAGCGACTCAGCGTGCGGCTGCTTGCGGAACGCCTCCAGCTCCTCCAGCGCGAGCTCCCGGGCGCGGGAGTCGAAAGAGAGCTGCACGCGCAGCATCGGATGGACGAGGAAGCTTCGCTCGCCGTCGTCCTTGTCGGAGTCGCTCGAACGCGCGGCGCGAATCGCCAGGACGTTCTGCCCCGCGCGCAAGCGGTCGAGCGGTAGGGACAGCATCCAGGCGACCTCGGGGCGCTGCGTTCCGGACACGGCGAGCTCGTTCATGTCGGGCTCGCGATCGGACGAGCCGAAGCGCATCTGCGCCACGAGATTGCCGTTCAAATAAGCACGGAAGCCGCCGCTCACGCGGATCCGGAGCCATGCTTTCTGGACTTCCGCCATGTCGTCGATGACGAAGGTATGCCGCAGTCGGATCGAGGCGCGCTCGCCGCCGTCGAGGTCGGGCAACACCGTCCTCGTCCCCGGCCGTTCCCGGGCGCCGAACGCTCCCGAGCGGGGCAGCCA
>Ga0111538_10008644_pt1 | contig 13647 bp, 8 predicted proteins | sample SoiMethybrSBSTD1_FD_79669 | JGI IMG/M metagenome (GOLD analysis project Ga0111538, IMG submission 79669) | Bulk soil microbial communities from a Populus tree surrounding site in Tennessee, USA - Soil MetaG P. TD hybrid SBSTD1 (version 2)... | ecosystem: Environmental > Terrestrial > Soil > Tree...
ACGCGCGTGCCCTTGATGAGCCGCACGATCCGCATGAGCTTCGCGAGATGGACGCCGGTGAAGATCTTCATCCTCCCGATGCTGTTGAGGATGACCTGCTGCGCGCCGGCGGAGATGGCGGCGTCGGTCTCCTTCACGACGGGCTCGAAGTTCCACCACGCCTTCCCGGCGGGGCATCCGCCGCAGAAAGACCGTGCGAAGCCCGTCGACGCTTCGCCCGCCTGGATCTTGACGACGGCCTTGTGAAGGGCCTCCACGGCCGTCGAGCAGATGGGGACGCCGTCGATGCCGGTCACGATCGGGGGAGAGAAGTCGAGCCGGTTATCCCGCCGATAGAGAGGGCAACCCTGTTCTTCGTCGCAGACGGCAATAATTTTCGTCACGGTGGACCAAGTATAGCATGCGGTGGCGGGATCGGATGTCGGATGCTCCCTGATGCCGGATGCTCTTCGATTCTGTCACACCGTGAAGATTCGGTGATATGGAAGCAGGGCCACGGGTACGGAAGGATTGGCCGCGGGGACCGCAAGGGGGGTGTATTATCCCTTATCTTTGCGACCCCGGATTCACGGACTAGGAGGAGGCTAAGCGTGCGGCATACGCTCACCATCATTGCGGCGCTGCTCACCGGAAGCGCCGTCGCGTCGGCCCAGGACGACCCGTTCCGCGCCGTCTGCGATCAGGCGGCCGCGAATCTGGCGGCGTCCAAGAACAAGGAGGTCGTCGCCGCGCTGGAACCGATGCTCAAGGACGCCGCCCTGGCGAAGAGCCCCAGCCGCGACCGGCTGTGCTACTACCTGGGCTGCGCCGCGTTCGCGATCGACAGCGACTTCACGGCGGGTCGCGCGCTGAGCCGGCTGGCGCCGTTCGAGGCGTCGCCGTACGGGCCCCACGCGCGGTACCTGCTCGGGCGGATCCATCACCGGTCGGGCGAGTACACGGAGGCGTTCGCCCACTACGAGGCGGTTCCGCCGGGCTACGAGAAGCAGGTGGCGGCCGCGAAGCAGGCGCTGCCGGGCGTCAAGGATGCCGCCGAAAAGGCGCGGCTCGAGGCGCTGGTCAAGGCCCCGCCCCCCGATTTCATCTCCGAGTCGATTTTCCACGCCGGCGTGGTTCTCTATGAGTTGAAGAACTTCCCCGACGCGGTCCAGAAGTTCACGCTGTTCACCCAGAAGGACAAGCGGCCGCTGTGGCTCGAGGAGGCCCGCCTGCGGATGGGCATGAGCCAGGCGCGGATGGGGCAGAACCCCGAGGCGCTCAAGACCCTCCAGCCGCTCCAGGATCACGCGAGGCTCGCCCGCACCGTCCGGTGGTGGATGGCCCGCGCGACGCTCGCCCTGCCCGAGGGGAAGGCGGCCGAGGCCGCCGAGCACCTGAAGAAGGCCGCGGCGGCCCCCGAGGTCGAGGCCGGCCCGGGCGCGCGCGAGGTCCAGATCGCGCTCGGCGACGCCCTCGAGCGGGCCGGGAAGGCCGCCGAGGCGGTCGAGGTCTACAAGAAGCTCGACGGCGAGCAGCCGCTGGCCCGGCTGGTCGGCGCCCACGCCGCCGCGAAGCAGTTCCGCGAGGCGGACGACGCGGCGGGCCGGTTCGAGAAGCAGTATCCCGCCAGTCCGCTGATGGGCGACGTTCTCCTCCGGCGCGCCGATTCGGCATTCGGGGAGGCGCAGGCGACCGGGAAGCCGGAGCACTTCGGCGAGGCGATCAAGCGGTACGAGCGGGTGTTGGGCATGGTGGGCGGCGCGGCGGCGAGCGCCGCGCGCTACCGCACGGCCGTCGCGCAGTACCGCCTGGGCAAGTACGCCGAGTCGCTCGAGAACCTCCGGGGGATCTCCGACGCCGACCGCTCGGGCGAGCTGTCGGGCGCGTCGTTCCTGCACGGCGAGTGCATCCTCCGGGTGTCGAAGCCGGCGGAAGACGCGGCGGACGCGGTCACGGCCGCGACGCTCCTGAAGGACATCCTGGAGGCGAAAGACCAGTTCGGCAAGGCGCTGGCGTCGGCGGGCGACAAGACGCCCGAGGTGACGCTGAAGGTCGCGTGGTGCTTCCGGCAGGCGGCGGTCCTGATCGCCGATCCCGCCGAGAAGGCGGCGGCCGCGAACTCCGGCCGCGAGCTCTACGAGGGCTTCCGGGCCCAGTTCGCGAACCATCCGCTCCGGTCGGTCGCGGAGTACGAGCGGGCGAACTGCTTCGTCCTGGCGGGAGACACGGCGTCGGGCATCGCCAAGCTGGAGCGGTTCCGCGCCGAGCCGTTCGTCAATACGCCGGTGGCGCCGCTGGCGAACCTGCGCCACGCTCAGCTGCTCCGCGGGGCGGGGCAGCCCCAGGCGGCGGCCCAGATCCTGGGCGAATGCCGCGCGCGCCATGAGGCCGCGCTCCTCAAGGACGCGGCCCGCTCGGCCTGGGTCCCCCTCATCCGGTATCACCACGCCGCCGCGCTCAAGGAGATCAAGCAGCTCGCGGAGGCGGCCCAGATCCTGGAGAGCATCGTGAAAGACTATGGCGCGAGCGAGTGGGCGGCCCCCTCGCAGCGCCTTCTCAAGGAGGTCAAGCCATGAGCGGCAAGCGAACCCTGACCGCGATCGCCCTGGGAGCCCTCGCCGTCCTCTGGGCGGGCACCCCGGCCACGGCCTACATCGAGGTGCCGTATTCGCTCGGCCGCCTCGTGGCGGAGTCGACCAACATCGTCATCATGACGGTCGAGAAGGTCGACAAGGAGAACAACCGGATCATGTACAAGAAGATCCGGGACGTGAAGGGGACGCACCCCACGGAGGTTCTCCTCCACAACATCGCCAAGGCGGGCTTCCATCCCCGCGAGTGGCAGAACGTGATGGCCTGGGCCGAGCCCGGCAAGGTCGCGATGTTCTTCTACAACGGCGGCGCCAGCGAGACCGCGATCGACCTGTACTGGTACCAGTGCTACGGCGCCGGCCGCGACTGGGGCATGAGCCACGGCGAGCCGTACCTGCTCCGCAGCTACGCGGGCCGGGTCGAGAAGCTCGCCATGGCCGTCGAGGAGATCCTGGGGAACCGCGAAGTGATCGTGCCCGCGATGATCGACGGCGACAAGAACGCCATCCAGCTCCGGACCGCGAAGGTCCAGCGCCTGCGCGCGAGCCTGAAGCTTCAGGACTACAACGCGGCGCGCGACTTCATCGGCTGGGGCAGCGACGACTTCCGTCGCATCACGAACATGCCCGGCTTCACCCACCTGGCCCATCTCGCCCGGACCGATCCGGACGCCCGGGGCGTGGCGACCGCGGACTTCGACGGCGACGGCGCGCAGGACCTGTGCATCTTCGGCGAGACGAAGGTCGCGCTCATCAAGGTCGACGGCGGCGCGCTCAACGAGATCGCGCTCCCGGTGACGGGCGGGGCCCGGTCGGCCTCGTGGGCGGACTACAACGGGGACGGCAAGCCGGACCTGCTGCTGGGCACGGCGATGGGGCCGAAGCTGCTGACCAACCTGGTGAAGACGTTCCGCGACGACACCGCGCTCCTGCCCAAGGAGGCGTACTACAACGGCACCGCGGCGGCGTGGTTCGACCAGGACGGCGACGGCAAGCCGGACGTGCTGTTCGCCAACGGGTTCCTGGGGCTGCGGATCTACAGGAACCCCGGCGTCACGGCGCCGGTCGCCCCGAAGCCGCCCAAGTACGGGCCGTGGTCGTTCATCGGAGGCTTCTCTGCCCCGGACAACAACAACTTCGACGGGGTCTTCCCGCCGGAAAAGGAGATCAAACTCGACGCGAAATATCCGACCAGGGCTCCCAACGTGCAGGCCGCCTGGCAGCAGAAGAAGGATTGGGCGGACGGTCAGGTGATCGACTTCCTTGCGTCCCTGCCTCAGGGGCTGACGGAGAACGTGGCGAGCTATGTCTATCGCGAGATCGATGCCGAGACGCCCGCGGAGGTGCCGGTATCGCTGGGCAGCGACGACACGCTGACGGTCTTCATCAACGGCAAGAAGATCCACGCCGAGAACGTCGGCCGCGGCGCGGCGCCGGACCAGGCGATGGTGAAGCTCCCTCTCCAGAAAGGCAAGAACCATCTCCTCTTGAAGATCTGTAACGGCGGCGGCCCGACCGGCTTCTACTTCGCCGCCAAGGAAGCGGAAGCCGCGGGGGCGACCGGCACGCCGTTCGTCGACGTGACCGACAAGGCGGGGCTGGGCCCCGACGGCCTGGCCGGCCGCGAGAAGGGCGACCACCTGCTGGTGGCGGACTTCAACGGCGACGGCCGTCCCGACATCCTGTACAGCGCGGGCGGCGGCATCCTCCTTCGGAACACGCCCACCGGGTTCACCGAGGATCGCGGGTCGATCAAGTACAAGGCGGGCGGCGTGATTCCGGCGGCGGCGGACATCGACGGCGACGGCGACCTGGACCTCTTCATTCCGCAGGCCGGCGGCGGCAAGTTGTACCGCAACGACGGCAACTGGAAGTTCACCGACATCACGGCCGAGTCGGGCGACCTGTCGAAGATGACGGGACAGGCCACGTCGGCCGCGTGGGTCGATCTGTTCAAGAAGGGCAAGCCGGACCTGCTCGTCGCCTGCCTGGGCGGCTCGAACCGCTACTTCCGCAACCAGGGCGGCGGTAAGTTCGTCGATGCCAGCAAGGATCTCGGCCTCGATCGCGTGGTCCTCAACTCCCGCGCGGTGGCGGGCGGCGACGTCAACAAGGACGGCGTGGTGGACATCGTGTTCAACAACGAAGGGCAGGATCCCTTCATCCTCCTGGGAGACCCCAATCGATGAAGCGGCACCTTTGGTTTGGAGCTCTGCTCTGTGCGCTCGGCGTCTCGGCGGCCCATTCCGCTCCCGCCGGCGAGGGGGAGTGGGCGACGCACCGCGGCGGGACGGCCCGCACGGGAAACGTGGACGGCCAGAAGGGCCCCGCGCAGGGCAAGGTCCTCTGGGTCCATCGCTCGAAGGAGCAGTTCATCGCGCCGCTCTCGGCGAGCGGCAACCGGCTCTTCTCGGTCGTGATGGGCGCGTTCAACAGCGGCGGCCTGCGGGCGTTTGATACGGCCGGCGACGGCAAGGCGCCGGTGTGGTCCAAGAACGCCCCCTCGATCCGGCTGCCCACCGTGGGCACGCCCGTCGTGTCCAACGGGCGCATCGTCTTCGGCGAGGGCATGCACCAGACGGACGGCAGCTCGCTGCACTGCCTGAACGCGGCGGACGGGCGTCCGGTCTGGCGCCTGGACGTCCCCGGCGAGCTGGTGCATATCGAGGCGTCGCCGACGATCGCGGGCGACCTGATCCTCGTGGGCGCCGGCAGCGGGGGCCTGATCTGCATCGACCAGAGCAAGGTGACGCTCAACGGCCAGGAATTGTCGCTCGTCCAGGCCGACGCGCAGGTCGCGAAGCTCTGGAAGGAGATGAACGACAAGTACGAGGTCGAGAAGAAGAAGGATCCCGACTTCGCGATCCCGCCGAGCGAGGCCGCGCTGCCGAAGCCCGCCCCGAAGATCCTCTGGCAGCAGGGCAAGGGGGCGTGGCACGTCGACGCGCCGGTGCTCGTGTCGGGCGGCAAGGTGTATGTGACCTCCGCCTTCCTCGACAAGGAACGGCTGGGGGAGCGGGCGCTGATCTGCCTGAACCTCGCCGACGGCGTCCAGGTCTGGAAGACCCCCCTCAAGTACAACGCCTGGGCGGGCGCCACGCTCGCCGGCGACCGGCTCCTCGTGCCCTGCAGCACGATCCGCTACGACCCGAAGGAACTGCCGATGGCCAAAGGCGAGATCGTCGCGGTCAAGGCGGCCGACGGCGCCGTGGAGTGGCGCAAGGACACCGCCGGCGCGGTGCTGGCCACGGCGGCGGTGGCGGGCGACGCGGCGGTGATCTGCGACACCGACGGCCAGGTCCGCGCGCTGGATCTGAAGAGCGGCCAGCCGAAGTGGAGCACCAAGGTCGGCCAGCCGTTCTTCGCGGGCCCGGCGGTGGCGGGCGACATGATTTACGTCGCGGATATCGACGGCATGGTCCACGCGGTGGGGCTCGCCGACGGCAAGGCGCGGTGGAAGCTCGACCTGGCGAACGACTCCGCCGTGAAGGCGCCGGGAATGGTCTACGGCTCGCCCATCGTCCACGGCGGCAGGCTCTACGTGGGCACGTGCAACCTGGAAGGGAAGTCCGTCGGCGGGGAGACGGTCATCGTCTGCATCGGGGAGGCGAAATGAACATCGCGCTGATTGCGGCGGTCACGGCGTTCTGCGTTCCGCAGGGCGTGGCCGTCGACCAGGCCAAGAAGGAAGTCCGCGTGCCGTGCAAGATCGCGCCGCGGAAGCTGCCGAACCTGCCCGAGATCTACCCGATCGAGGTGATCGCCACGTGGCCGACTCCGAAGGGCCAGAAGGCCCACGAGACGATCGTGACGTTCGACGTGAACCCGAGCGACGTCCACAAGGCGCTCGAGTCGCTGGGCCTCAAGCCCGGCAAGCCGGGGCGCGGCGAGGAACCGAAGTCCGGCCCGGAGGTGGATCTCCTGCTCGAAATCCCGGCGGCGGGCAACGCGCCGGCGAGATCGATCCGGTTCGAGAGCGTGCTGGTGGACAAGAAGACGGGCCGGCCCCTGGCGCCCATCAAGTGGCATTTCACGGGGTCGGTGCTGAAGGAGAACAAGTTCGCGGCGGACATCTCGGGCACGCTGATCGCGCTCTACCCCGTCACGGACGAGGTGGTGATGCAGAGCGGCCTGACGATGCGAGAAGAGGGCATGATCAAGCTGGATACGGCCAAGAATCTGCTGCCGGCCGAGGGGACGGCGGTGACGATGGTGATCAAGCCCGCCGCGGGGCCGCCCCCCGCGATGCCGGCGCCCGGCGCCGATCCGGAGAAGCAGGTCCTGAAATTCTCCAAGGGCGTCGGTCCGGTGCCCTCGGACGCCCCCGCGGCCTCGCTGGGCGGCGCGCCGCCCGCGGCGGCGGGGTCCGACCCGTTCGAGCACCGCAAGGAGGTCCGTCCGGGCAAGTCGCTCCCCGACTCGGGCCGTCCGATCGACGCGCCCCCGCAGAAATAGGAAGGACGGAATGATCAAGCGCTCGCTGGTCCTGGCCCTGCTGTTCTCGTTCGCGCTCCCGGCGCTCGGCTACATCGAGGCCATGAACTCCCTCAAGGGGGTCTTCCAGGAGTCGGACGTGATCGCGCGCGCCACGATCGACGCGGTGAACGCCGAGAAGAAGGTGATCATCGTGAAGGTGGCCAAGTCGCTGAAGGGCAAGAGCGCGTACGAGAAGATCCGGATCGACCTGAGCGCGGGCCCGGACTGGCACGGCGATGCGGTGCTGCGTCACGCGACGGTGGGCGCGGCGGTGTCGCTCTTCTATCACAAGAAAGAGGGCACGGACGACGCGGGCGTCGCGCTGATCTACAACAACCGGTTCTTCATGACGCTGCAGCCCGAGGCGCAGGTCTGGAGGCTGGGGAAGATCGAGCTTGCGATGAGCAAGGTCTACCACGGCACGGCGGAGGAGCTGCTGGACCTGTCGGTGAAGATCCTGTCGGGCCGGAGCAAGCCGCCCGAGCCCCGGGCCGACCTCAAGGCGTTCACCAAGGACATCCTGGACGTGCTGCCGCCGCCGCCCAAGGAGGGCGAGAAGTGGGCGGAGTTCGACGCGGCGAAGGCCCTCAAGGCGCAGTAAGGCCCGCGCCGAATCAGCACCCGCCCCGGAAGTTCATGCCTTCGACGGGCAAAAGAGAGGCATGAAGACCACCCTCCTTCTTCTGGCGCTGCTGGCAACCCCGGCCCAAACGGAGCTGAAGCTCCATGGGCTGTTCAAGGACGGCATGGTGCTCCAGCGGGAGCAGCCGGTGCCGGTGTGGGGAACGGCGGAGCCCGGCCGCAGCGTGACCGTGAGCGTCGCGGGGCAGAAGAAGACGGCGGCCGCGGACGCCGCGGGGAAGTGGAAGGTCGTGCTCGATCCGCTCAAGGCGGGCGGGCCCCTCGAGATCGCCGTCGCGGCGGACCGGACGATCACCCTCAGGAACGTCCTGGTGGGCGAGGTCTGGCTCTGCTCGGGCCAGTCCAACATGGGCTGGTCGGTCCGGCTCTCGGCGAACGCGGCGGAGGAGATCGCGGCGGCGCGCCATCCGCAGATCCGCCTCTTTACGGTGCCCCGGCGGGAGTCGGAGTCGCCGGAGACGGACGTCGACGGCACCTGGCAGGAGTGCAGTCCCGCGACCATCCCGACGTTCTCGGCGGTCGCCTATTACTTCGGGCGGTCGCTCCAGAAGTCGCTGAACGTGCCGATCGGGCTGGTCCACTCGTCGGTGGGGGCCACGCGGGCGCAGGCCTGGACGCCGCGCCCGGTCCTGGAAGGCGCGTCCGACTTCAAGGACGTCTTCGTCCAGCACGACCGGGAGAAGGCCAATCCGAACCCGACGGTCAAGCCGGTCGCGCCGAGCACCCTCTGGAACGGCATGATCGCGCCGCTCGTCCCGTTCGCGATCCGCGGGACGATCTGGTACCAGGGCGAGGGGAACGTCGGGAGCCCGAAGATGCACCAGTCTCTCTTTCCGGCGCTGATCCGGAGCTGGCGCAAGGAGTGGGGCGGAGAATTCCCGTTTCTCTACGTCCAGCTGGCGAACCATCTCGCGCGCAAGGACGCCCCCGTCGAGAGCTACTGGGCGATGCTCCGCGAGTCGCAGCGCCTGACGCTGTCCGTGCCGAAAACCGCGATGGCGACGGCGATCGACATCGGCGACGCCCAGGACATCCATCCGAAGAACAAGCAGGAGGTAGGGCGGCGGCTGGCCCTGGCGGCGGAGTCGGTCGCGTACGGGAAGGAGGTGGTCTACTCCGGCCCGATGATCGCGTCGATGAAGCGGGAAGGGGAGAAGATCCGGCTGACGTTCACCCACGTCGGCGGCGGGCTGGTCGCGAGGGGCGACACCCTCAAGGGGTTCGCGGTCGCGGGGGAGGATCGCAAGTTCGTCTGGGCGCAGGCGAAGATCGAGGGGAACACGGTCGTCGTCTGGGCCGAGGGCGTCGCGAAGCCCGCGATGGTGCAGTACGCCTGGGCGGACAATCCGGAGTGCACGCTCTTCAACAAGGAAGGCTTGCCGGCGCCGCCGTTCCAGATCGATCGCTGAGCTGGAGCAGCTGGGGCCTGCGGGTGATCGACGACTCGATCCGGCGCTTCGGCAGACCGAGGGACGATCCGCCGGAGGTCGACCGCTAGATCAATCCGACGTGGTTCGGGCGATGAGGTGGGCCTAATGCTGAATGCCCGATGCCTGACGTCTTACCTGGTGATGGTGACCAGGGAGAGTCGCTTGAACTTGTAGGTGGCGGAGAGCGAGCCGATGCCTAGCTTGCCCGTGTCGCCCTTGAAGGACGGGTGCACGGAAAGGCGGCTCCATGGGTCCGTGTAGCTGTAGAAGGGCTTCCCGTCGGCCAGCACCGTGAACGAATTCTTGCGCACCTGCATCACCACGGTCCGGCTCACGCCGGTATTGAAGAACGCCCCTTTGATCGCGGTGCCGCTTTCGCGCGGATTCTTCCCGTCGATGTTGTAGATGCCGCTGACGGCGCCGTAGAAGCTGTCGAGGCTGAAGCAGAAGGCGCGGTCGCCGCCCTTCAGGACGAAGAAGCAGTCGCCCGGGGTGCTCCCCTCGCGCTCCACCACCGCCGTCAGGTCGTATTCCGCCGGGAGGGCGCGGATGTCCAGCCGGATGTGCCGGGTCGCGCTCGCCCCGTCGGCGATCAGGATGCCGTCCTGCATTTTGAAGGTCCCGTTGAGCGCGTCGCGACTGGGATCGATGCCTTTCAGCAGGTCTTCGCCGCCCGGTCCGACCGGCACCGTGGCGGCCTGCTGCATCGCGTCGAGCCGCTTCTCGACTTTGGCCCGAACCAGCCCAGTCAGCTCCGGCAGCGCGCCCTCGTAGATCTCCCTGGCATGCGCCGTCAACTGACGCTTGCCCAGGGGACTCTTCTCCTTCTCCGCCAGGTCGAACCAGGCGTCGGCCAGAAAGACCCGATCGGCCGCCTTCGGCGGGAAGGAGAGCTCCTTGTCGGCGATCGACTTGAGCGCCGCGTCGGAGCCCTTGGCGATAAAGCGCAGGCCGAGGTCCCAGTTGCCCTTCACGAAGCAGAGGAACTGGCCCATCTGACTGTTGGCGACGGGGTCCTCGGGCGTCCTGGCGAGGGTCGTCAGGGCGCTCTTCATGGCCTGGAACTTGAGCTTCGCCTCGGCCACTTCCCGCGAGACCGTCGTCGCCCGTAGGCCCAAGACGACGTCATTCGTCTTCTTCGCGTGGGCCACGGCGGCGGTTGCGGCCTTATCGGCCGGATCGTACAGGTCGGCGGCAACCAGCTCGCTGGTCAGCTCCAGCAGCGCCGTGGCGAGCGCGCCAAAATCCTGGGGCGACTTCGCATTCTTGCCCGCGCCGATGAAGGCGGCGCTCTTCAACGCCATCGCGTCCACGTCGAAGTGCCGTGCCGCTGTCTCGATCGCAGCGGTCAACCTCCGGACGTCGCCGGCCTGCGCGGCCGCGTCCTGCGCCTCGCGGCAGAGCACCCAGAGCGCGGCGGGGTCGTCCGGGGTCTTGTCCGCCTGCTGAAGCAGCGCCTCTGCGAGCGCCAGGCGGTCCGCCGGCGCCTTCTTCGCGTACTGCTCCTTGAACAGCTCCTTGATGAGCTTCTCGGCATCGCGCTGTTTCGCGGCGTCCGGGATCGCAGCGCGCTTCATGACGTCGACCGCGCGCCGGACCGGCTCAGGCGGAGCATCCGGGCCGGGTTCCTTCTTCGGGGGGATCGGCGCCGGATTCGCGGGGTTGCCGGCGGGAGTTCCCGAGATGGCGACCTTTCCGTCATGGATGAGCTTGCTAAGCTGATTGATGGCCCTCAGGCGGTCGGTGGCGAGCTTCTGCCGCTCGGGGGTGCCGATCTCCTGCAGGACGATGAACTTGATGCGCGCCTCTTCCAGCTTGAAGCCGGCATCGACGAACGCGGACACGACCGACTTGCTGTGCGCCTCCTCATAGGCGGTTTTCGCCTCGTCCAGGAGCTTGTCTCCGGCCTCGAGGATCTTGTCCTCTTGCACGCCTTGCGCCAGGCAAAGCAGGAGTAGACTGGTGCGAAGGAGCATCAGATTTCTTTATAGCAGGGAATTGAGGGAAGTGGTTCCAATAAAAGTATGCGTCCGGCGAAGCGGGGTCCCGGTCGGCTGCTTAGACCGATCCGGAGCTCGCAGACGCGCTGGGGCCTGCCGGAGGTCGACCGCTAGATCAATCCGACGTGGACCGGGCGGCGGCGGCCCAGAGGGCGTGGTTTTCAGCCACCGTGTAGCAGGCGCCGGTTTTGAGGAGCACGTTGCCGCCCTTGCCGGAGCCGTGGTTGCCCACGCGGTCGGCGGCCATCGGCTCCTCGTTCTTCAGCTCCCGCAGGAATCGCGCGGGTCCCCGGTAGTCGATGTCCTTGCGCGTGCCCTTCACGGGGCAGCACGGGTCGTACTCGCGCTGCTGGTAGGACGGCCAGCTCTTGTAGTTGGCGAAGAACATCCGGCCCGTCCCCGCGGCGTCCCATTTGGGCGACGACGGCAGCTCGCCGACGCGGATAGCCATCCCGATGACGGTGAGGTTCGCGCGGCAGAGCTCCTCGTTCGACTCCCGGCGCATGGAGACGAAGAAGACGAGGGCGATCGCGGACAGGAAGAGGACGCCCGCCCCCACGGCGAGGAGGAGCACCGGCCAGGACTTGCGATCGGTCACAGGCGCTATTTGTCGTCGGCCGCCTGGGGCGCCTTCGCGAACAGGGAGTACTCCTTCACCTGCTTGGCGTCGATCGCCGCCAGCTTGCAGGCCTCGAGGATGCCGCGCTGGAGGACGACATCGATCTGGAGGTCGACGTAGAGCGGCTTGCCCTGGTCGTCCTGCACCCGCTTGCGGATCATCTCGCGGACGACCTCGCGCACGTCGTTCTTCTCGACCTTCGTCTTGAGGGACTCGTAGAGGGCGTCGAACTTGGGATAGCGCGCGACGTCGCCGCCGTCGGCCTCGGCGAGCTGCTTGAACAGCTCCTTGTTCTCGATGTCCTTGAGGTACTTGTCGAGCTCGTCCCCGACGGTCAGCTTGGCGATCTCCGCCTCCTTCCAGAACTCGCGCTCGGGGAGGGCGACCTTGATGTCGGGCATGACGCCGCTTTCCTCGCGCTTGTCCTTCTCGACGCTCTTGCCGAAGGGGAGGAACCACTTGGCGATGGTGATCTTCACGGCGGCCTTCTCGTCCGTGGTCTTCATCATCTTGAGGTCCTGGACGCTGCCCTTGCCGTAGGTCTTGTCGCCGATGATGGTCGCCCGCTTGTGGTCCTGGAGGGCGCCCGCGAGGATCTCGCTGGCCGACGCGCTGCCTTCGTTGACGAGCATGACGATGGGAACGTCGGTCAGCTTGTTGCCGTCGGCCACGCGACGGTCCTTCTCCTCGCCCCGGGCACGCGTGGTGACGATCAGCTTGCCCTTGTCGAGGAAGTAGCTCGCGAGCGCGTTGGCGGTGCGGAGATAGCCGCCCGTGTTGCCGCGGAGGTCGAACACGAGGGCCTTCATGTCCTTCATGTCCTGGACCGCGTCCTTGACGAACTGGATGTCCTCGTCGCCGAACGTGGTGAGCCGGATGTAGCCCAGGCCGCCCGGGAGCATCCGGTGCATGGTGGTCTCCATGTGGATCTGCTCACGGTTGATCTTGTAGGGCTGCTCCTTGGTCCAGCCGCGGCGGAGGACCTTGAAGTTGACCGCGGTGCCCATCTTGCCGCGGAGCTTGCGGACCAGCTCGGAGAGGTCGCGGTTCACGGTGGACTCGCCCTCGACCTCGGTGATCGTGTCGCCCGAGCGGAGGCCGTTGCGGTAGGCGGGGCCGGAGAAGATCGGCTCCTCGATGGTGAGCCACTCGCGGCCGGCCTTGTCCTTGCGCATGGAGACCCGGGCGCCGATGCCGCCGTAGCGGCCTCCGAGGCCCTCCTCCTTCAGCTCCTTGATCGCGGCCTCGTCCATGTAGACCGTGTAGGGATCCAGGCTGGAGCAGGCGCCGCGCACGGCGGCCTCCACCAGCTTTTCGGGCGCGATCTTGCTCTCCTCCCAGTAGTGCTGCTTGAGCAGGTCGATCGCCTCCTCGAGCTGCTTGAAGTCGTACTTTGAGGCGGCGGGCGGCTTGCGGTTGATGTCCTCGCTCAGCTCGTTGACCTTCAGGTACGCCTTGGCCATGCGGCCCCGCTCGCTGGGCTCCTTGGCGAGCTCGACGAGCGTCGGCTTGGCGTCGACGAAGCGGTCCATCTCGGCCAGCGCGAGCGCGGCCTCTTCCTTCACCTCGCGGCGGTCGCCCGCCCCGGAGTGGAGGGCGCGGACCTCGCGGACCGGCTTCATGCCCTTGTTCAGGTTGTAGACGGCGCGCCAGAGGGAGACCTGCGTGAGGGGGTCGTCGCTTTCGGTCGCCTGGGCCTCGAAGCGGGCGGCGATCTTCTGCCGATCGGCGCCCACGAGGCCGCGGTCGGCTCCGACGAGCGACGCGGCCATGTCGGCCGCGATCTTCTTGGCATGGGCGTTCTTGCCCGCCATCACCTTGCCCAGCGCGTCGAGCGCCTCGTCGCGGAGCTCCTGTCCGTACAGGACCTTCGCGGAGGCGATGCGGACGTAGCCGTCGGCGCGGGTGAG
>Ga0111538_10008645_pt1 | contig 13645 bp, 19 predicted proteins | sample SoiMethybrSBSTD1_FD_79669 | JGI IMG/M metagenome (GOLD analysis project Ga0111538, IMG submission 79669) | Bulk soil microbial communities from a Populus tree surrounding site in Tennessee, USA - Soil MetaG P. TD hybrid SBSTD1 (version 2)... | ecosystem: Environmental > Terrestrial > Soil >...
ACTGGGACATCGGGCCCGTGCGGCCTGACCCGGACAACCCCGGCCAGACGATCGGCGTGCCCCCGCCACCGATGGAGAACGTGCCGAACAGGGAGGGCGAGGATCCCCACGGCGCACCTCGGGGAGCCCCGGACGCGCTGAAGATGGTTTCCCAGTTCCTGCGACCCCAGGGCGCGATCACCGACGTTTGCGCCGGCCACCCGTGCTACGCGGGGGGTTGGACGGGCCCCTAGGGCCGCGTTTTGGGGGCCCGGCGAGGGCCCCGAGTTGCTCGGATAGCATGCCGGCGATGGCCGGCTTGGTGCTGGGACCGCTACTGCGCTACGTGGGCAGCACCGAGGCGACGATCTGGGTCGAGACCGACGCGCCTTGTGAGGTCGAGGTCCTGGGTCGAAGCACACGGACCTTCGGCGTCGAGGGCCACCAATACGCCCTGGTGCTGATCGAGGACCTCGAACCCGGCTCGAGCGAGGAGTACGAGGTCAGGTTGGACGGCAAGCGAGCCTGGCCGCTGCCGGACTCGAGCTTCCCGCCGAGCGTCCTGCGCACGTTCCGGGAGCGGGAGCAGCTCGAGCTCGTATTCGGCTCCTGCCGCGTCTCACTGCCCCAGGAACCGCCCTACACGCTGCCAAAGGAAAGCGACGAGGAGAACGGACGCGGGTTCGACGCCCTGCACGCCCTGGCCCGCTCCCTGCTCGAGGCGGACGCGCCCAGCTACCCCGACCTGCTCTTCCTCTGCGGCGATCAGGTCTACGCCGACCAGGTCTCGCCGCAAACCCTCGAGTTCATCCACGAGCGCGACGATCGGCCACCAGGCGCGCCTCCAGACGAAGTGGCCGACTTCGAGGAGTACACGCGCCTCTACCGGGAGGCGTGGAGCGACCCCCTGATCCGTTGGCTGTTCTCCACGGTCTCGAGCTCGATGGTGATCGACGACCACGACATGCACGACGACTGGAACATCTCTCAGGCCTGGTGCCAGGACATGGAGCGCCGGCCATGGTGGCGTGAGCGCGTGATCGGCGGGATGATGGCCTACTGGCTGTATCAGTTCATCGGCAACCTCTCGCCGGGCGAGCTCGCCGATCGCCCGCTGTGGAAGCGGGTCAAGGACGCTGAAGACGCGGGGCCCGAGCTGCGCGCCTTCATGTCGAAGGACGACCACGAGCGCGAGGGGAAACGCTGGAGCTATTACCGCGACCTCGGCACGACCCGGCTGATCGTGCTCGACGATCGCACCGGGCGCCTGCTCGAGGAGGGCGAACGCAGAATCGTCGACGACGAGGAATGGGAGTGGATCGTCGAGCGTTCCACCGAGCGGGACGAGATCGACCACCTGCTCTTCGGCAGCTCGGACCCCTGGCTACTCGTCCCGAGCCTCCAGAACCTCGAGGCCTGGAACGAGCAGGTGTGCGGGGGACGCTGGGGGAGGCTGGCCGCCCGTCGCGCGGAACGCATGCGCCAAGCGCTCGACTTCGACCACTGGGGGGCCTTCCAGGCGTCGTTCAGGCAACTCGTCCGGCTCATCCGCGAGGTCGGCTCGGGCGAGCACGGAGAGCCGCCGGCCACCATCGGGGTGCTCTCCGGCGACGTCCATCACGCTTATCTCGCGGAGGTCGCATTCCCGCGCGGCTCCGGGGTCCGGAGCTCCGTCTACCAGGGCGTGTGCTCCCCCTACCGAAACGCGCTCGACAGCCGTGAGCGGCGCACGATCAAGCTCGCGCACACGCGGCCGATCGTCGCCCTCACCAGCCGCCTCGCCGGGGCCGTCGGCGTCGCGGACCCAGGCATCCGCTGGCGCCTGTGCGAGGGCCCTTATTTCGACAACCAGGTGGCGACGCTGAAGCTCGACGGACGTCGCGCGAGCATGAAGCTGGAGAAGGTCCCGCACGACCCCGAGGGGCGAGACGAACGGCTGGAGCTCGTCTTCGAGCGCCGGCTGGGCTGAACGCTCTCCGCGCGGCCCTATTCCTCCCCCTGCACCGAGGCGAGGATCTTGGCAAGCGCCCCGCGCATGATCCGCGAGACCTGCATCTGGGAGACCCCCAGGCGGCGACCGATCTCATGCTGCGGGAGGTCCTGCTCGAAGCGAAGCCGAAGCACGATGTGCTCGCGCTCCGTGAGCTCGGTGCCCTCGGCCGCGACCTGCGACTCCACCCGCTCATACCCCGGCTCGGACCCACCGACCGTCTCGACCATCGGCTGCGACTCGGAATCCTCCGAGTCCCGCTGGGCGTCCAGCGAAAGCGGTCGCCGCGCGGAGTCTGCCTCCAGCGCTTCGATGACCTGCTCCTCCGAGAGCTCGATGCGCTCCGCGATCTGTGAGACGGTCGGCGTCCTTCCCAGCTCGTCGGAGAGCGCCGCCGCCGCCTGCCGCACGACCAGGGTTCGCTCCTGGAGGGTGCGCGGCAGCCGCAGGTCCCAGACGCGGTCCCTGAAGTGCCGGCGAAGCTCGCCCAGGATGGTGGGCGCCGCGTAATCCGTGAACCTGTCGCCGCGCTCCGGGTCAAAGCCGACGAGCGCTTTGACCAAGCCGAGGCTCGCCACCTGAATCAGGTCATCGAGTGGCTCCGGAGTGCCGCGATAGCGAAGCGCGAGGCTCCTTGCCAAGGGCATGAAGCGACGCACGAGCTCTTCCTGGAGGTGCGGGTCCCGAGTCCTTGCGTATCGGCGCAGAAGATCGGCTTCGCTGAGCGGGCCCGGGGTGGTGCAGGGCCTTGCTCTTTTGATCTGAGGAGTCGAGGTGCGGGCGACTGCAGGGTATGCGCTCATTCGAACCTCCGATCCGCTCTTTTAAGGCTCTCCTTCAGGGGTCAGGCATCATAGCGCAATCCCCCTTGCTGTAACCACTATTGCCGTAAGTAGGCTTGCGGCAATGGCTCTTGCCGTAAGTAGGCTTGCGGCAATGGCTCTTGCCGTAAGTGGGATGGCGGCAATGGGGCTTGCGAATCCGCTAGATGCGGTCTATCCTTCGTGAATCTTGGCCCCGACTGACCCCTTTCGAAAGGCTCTGCTCGACCTGGACCGCGTCCTCGACGTCAATCTCGAGCACATCACGGTGATCAAGCGCAGGATCGCCGAGATCGAGCGACAGCGCTCAGACGGGCTGTCATATACGGAGATAGTCGAAGGCGCGAGCGGGCCACTCCTCGTCCAACTGATCACGGAGAGTAGGCAAGCCCTCGATGGGTTCGGTGGTCGCGTGCGCCGCGCGGAGGCCCTAGCTCTCCACCAGGAGGGGATGACGATGGAGGCAATCGCGGAGCGGTTCGGCATCACCCGTCAACGCGTGTCGGCGCTCTTGAGAGAAGCACGCAAAGATCCCGTTTTAGCTAGCGATATTGGCCCTGGGGGAGAATCACGTCAGCAGGCCGCCCTCGACCCTGTCTAGGGCGACCTCTTTTTCAAACGGAAGCGACAGGGACCGGACACGCTAATCCGGCGGTTCGGGAGCATCCCCATTCGTCTGCGGGCTAGCGAGGGTTCTGGTGAAGCGACCGGGCCCGCTCGGTCTGACTGGCCACCATCGCCCTCGCATCTCGCGCGCGACGCCGCGCCGATTTCGCCACCTCCCGCGCTCTCGATTGAGCCCCCTCACCCTTCACTCGCGCCTCCCTAGCCCGTAGCGCGCCGCGCTCTGCCTGCTTGCGGACCTTCTCCCGAGGGCGCTTCAGCTTCCGCTGCGCGCCGTGCTGTATCAGGTACCGATCTCGGCTTGCCCGGTCCCGCCGCTCTTGGGCGCGAGCTCTTTGACGCCGGAGCCGGGCGCCGGCGTTCGATCGAAAAGTGCTCTTCCTCATTTCCGCCCCCTGACCTTCGTTGAGGCTTCGCTCTCGTCACCGTCCTCGCGAGAGAGACTCGATCTTCGTTCGCGAGCTCGTCGGGAGGCTCGCTCGTGGCAGGCCCTAACTCCTGCTGGACGCGCGCTGTCGGGAACGGCGGCCCGTGGAACTCGAGCTCTTTCGCCGGCGGGCGGGCTGTCGTCGCTCGTCGTCTGGATCGGACCCATCGCCGTCGCCAAACAGGGCCTCCTTGGCTCCGGTCAGGGCACCCTTGGTCTTGCTCTTCGCGCCGCCCTCTTGAACCTCATCCATGATGCCGGGAATGCCCTGAGTCTCGGTTGCCATCAGGTCGAGCCGGTTCACTGCCTCGGCAAAGCGCAAGTAGGTGTCCACGCTCGCGATCACGATCCGGGCGTCGATGGTCAGAATCTCGATTCCGATCAGGGAAACCCGCACGAAGACGTCGATCACGAGGCCCTTGTCCAAGATCAGCTCGAGGACGTCGTAGAGGCCGCTCGAAGAGGAGCGGGCAACATAGCCGCCTCCGCGCGAGGGTTGTTGCATTGCCATCGCCATCTGGAATCCCTTCCCGCTCTTCGTCGAGCGCGTTAATGCCTCCTTTCCCACGCCGTTGGCCTCGAAACGGTCTGTGTCAGCCAATCAACCCCCTTCGATTCGGAGAGGAGAGGACTCATCTAGCGCGACTGCACGCCGTAGGTGGCTGACCGTCGTTTGAGCGTGCTCCGGCAAGGTTGGCTGATCGTGCCGGGAGTGGGTGCAGTGGCGCGATTCGAAACGGCCTAGCCGGGTAAGCGCGAAACGGAAAGGATTAAGAAGGAGGAGCCATGGCTGGAAAGGTCGACAAGGCCAAAGGTCGCGCAAAGCGCGCCGCCGGTGAGGTGACGGGAAACCAAAGCCTCAAGAATCGAGGCAGCGTGGACAAGGGGGCCGGGCGCGTCAAGGAGGCCGCCGGCAAGGCCGCCGGCAAGGCCGCCGAGAAGACCAAGAAGGGCATCCGTCGGAGCAAGTAAGCGTCGCCTGGAGGCGTAGCGAGATAGCCCTACTGGATCTCAAGGTCGCTGACGGCAGCGAGAGGAGAAGACGTGCCTGTTTGGGTGTGGCGTGCGCTTAAGGCAGCCCGGCGTGTCCCGTGGACCAAAGTCTGGGCTGCGGTCATATGGCTGGCGACGGTCGGTCGTGAGTATTGGGACCGGCTTACGCCCAAGGAGCGCAGGGAACTCCTGAACCTGATGGTCAAGTCCAAAGGAAGCCGAGCTAATCTCACAAACAAGGAGCAGGGTCGCCTAGTCGAGCTATTCAACAAGATTCGTCGCGGAGCGGAATGAGCGTGGGATCGGCACTGCGCTCTGTGACATTGCCGGCGCAGATCTCGCGGGGAGTAAAGGGCGTTGCCTGGGGGCCGTCATCCTTGCAAGCAGCCGATTTCCAGATTCGAAGTCCCCCGAATTGGGTACATGACGAGTGAATCCACGGAAGGAGGTATTTGGATGACGGAACAACCTGTCACTGATGCCGCGGGTCGTGGTTCCGAGGCAACCGGCGGCGCGGAGAGTCATGACGTTCGTCTCTCAGAGCGAACGGACCACAGGCTGGGTAGTCCGAGTCGGTTCCGAGCGGAGTGCGTTTGCGGATGGGCAGGGGACTGGCACGCCACCGCGGTGGGTGCTGGAGCCGAAGCCAACCAGCACCAGGCGCTGGCCCGGCACGGTTGGAGTGGCGATGTCGCAGGAATCCGTTGAACTGATACACGCGACGGTTGAGGCGTGGCAGCGGGAGGAGGAGGCCTGGGCCGCACCGGTCGGGGTCGACGTCGAATGGGAGAACGCCGGTTACCCGGCCGCGGGGACGGAACGATTTGGCAGAGGCCGGGAAGGCTTCCTCAATTTCATGGAGCAATACCTGGCAACCTGGGGCCCCTACGAAGCGACCATCGAGGAACTGATCGACGCCGGCGACCACGTAGTGGTAGTCCTCCGCGAGACCGCACGGGGAACGGGGCGAGCAGCGATCGAGCGCGATGCAGCGCAGACATGGACGGTGGTGGACGGGAGGATCGTCCGGTATCGGATGGACCGAGCGAAAGAGGAAGCGCTGGCAGCCATCCGGAGCTGACGGAATCCGTTCGCACTCCTTTAGATAGGTAACGAGCGGAAAGCTCGACGAGGCAAAGGGCGGCGCCAAAGAAAGGCAGCCGGTGCTCCTTTTGAACTATCTCAACCCTTTGAGCTTTGGGTCGTGTGCTGAAGCGCAGTGGCAACCCGTCCGATCTCCTCGCCAAAGGAGCCGAGTCGCTGCGCAGCCGCGATGATGTTGTCGAAGTCGAGAGTCCCGTTTCGCCGGCTCGCGCCTCGGCGCCGGTTGATTACGGCAAGCCCCCCGGCCAGCCCGGCCACTGCGGCACCGCCCGCGATCAGCGGCACCTTTGCGCGCGATGCTGCCGACGACACGGCTTTTCCCGCCGCCGCGGTTCCGGCCACAGCCGCCTTCCCTGCGAGCGCCGCGTTCGCGGCGGCGCCGACGGGCGCAGCGGCGCGGCTCGCGGCGGCTCCGGCAGCCTTCTTCGAGCGTGCCGATGCCTTTGAGCGCGCCGACGTCTTGGAGCGCGCCGACGCTCGGCCCTTGGTCGACGCGCTCCGGGTCGAGCTATTCGCCTTTGAGGTTCGCCGCTTGCGCTGGGATCCACCCTGCCGAGAAGTGCCCTTGCGTTGCGCCATCTCTACTCGCACCTCATCTCGCGTCCGTGCAACTTCTTGTCAAGACGCTTACCCCACCCGCGACCGGGTAAACAGGGAGTAGAGGCGCGATGAACCCCAGAGGCTCATTGCAAAGCCGGGTCACCGCCCGGAATCGCCGCCAACGAGAGCGGGCCCACGAGTTACGCGAGAGCTCGAAGCGGCACAGCGCGGTGACGAGGCTCCGCGCACAGCGGAAGCTCCAGAGGTCAGCGGAGCGGACTCGCATGCTCGCGAAGCGCAGTGCTCTCCGCGCCAGAAGAGCGAAAGGGCGGATCCAGCGCGCCGCCCAGGAGAGCGCGAGGATTGCCCACCAGCGGCGCGGGTAACAGAAGCTCATGAAGAGCTTTTACATCGCAATGGTGCAACGGCTGACGGGTGAAAGGCCCACGGCCCTGCGCGCAGTTGCGGGCGCAGCAGCGGCCGGGACTGCGACAGGCGTCGTCGTCTACCGGCTGTTGCGGCAGCAGTAACGCAGCGTTGCTCCCAGGTTCCCCGTGGTGAACCGGGCTACCGGCCCGGGAAGGGGAAGAGGATTCGCTCTACCCGGTCCATGAGCTGGTGGCTGGGGTACTTGACGTCATCCACAGTGGAGATCAGGTACTTGACCAGCCGCTCCGCCTGCTCGCGCTTGTAGACCAGGTTCTCGGCTCGCTCGAGGAGCTCGTGGCTCGGATAGCGCACCTGGGTGATCCGATCCAGAAGCGCATTCATGTACTCGTCGCGTAGTTGTTCACCAGTCATCTCGTAGGCCTCCTTTCGCTCACATCAATTGACCCAAAGGCCCAAGGTCGAGGTTCAGGTCCTCGTCCTCCAGGCCAAACGCTTCCTTCAACTCGTCCATGCGCTCTTCGAGCAGCATGAACGTCTCCCCCAGCCGCTCCACCTCGTCCGGCGTCAGCGAGCCGCCGTCGATTCGGCGGAGTGCCTGACGCTCCATCAACTGCCGCAGCAGCTCGATGAGTGTCAACACGAGCTGCGCCAGTCCCTTCTCCAGGTTGTCGCGGTCCGCGTTCACGCGCCGGCGCAATGCGCCGTCCAGTCGACTGAGCTCGTCGCCGAAGAGATCCAGATCGGGGTGGCCGGCGAGAAGCTTGCTCCGGCTGCCGCGCTTGTCGTGCACCGACGCCGTCACTGGCGCTCTCCCGAACTGAAGCTGTAAGGGGGCCAGGGGCCGGTGCATACGATGCTGGCGCCGTCGATCTCGCCGGTCAGCTCAGACACGCGCGTCCGGAAGGCCTCGACGCGGTCGCGGTCGACCAGATAAGCACCCTTGAAGACGCCCGGTTCCAGCCCGTTTGTGCGGGCGGCGCTGCGTCGTGCCAGTCTCGCCAGCGGCTGGTGAATGCGCGCCGCCGTGTCGTCGGCAAGACGCCGGCGGGCGGCGCGCTCCAAGAGGTAAGCGCTGCCGGGGCCTGCTCCCGCCGCGACGGTGACGGCATGCTCAACCGTGCGTATCTGCGCCCGCACCCCGAGCTCCACCGCTCCCCGAACCCGCTCGATTGCGGTTTCGAACTCGTCCCGCCGCTCGTCGAGAACCGCCAGCAGGCCGGCCTCATCCGCAACCCTGGTGCCAAACCGCATGGGGAGGACCGTCGAGCTCTCCATCAGGTCTTCGACCACGGCCTCGTGCGTCCACAGATCCTCCTCGCTGGGCTGGGGTGGCAGGTCCCGGTGCTCGCTCATCAGTGCGAAGGGGCCTCGCTCGCCGACCACCCGGACGGAAGCGCCTTGCAGGCCCGACCGGCGTGGTGCGGAGGGAGAGTCTGTGATGGCGTACACGTAGAGCACGGCCCCCTCAAAGCGCGCTGGCCTTCAAGGACGGGCCGCGCGCACTCAGCGACACACCCAGCTCCCGCTCGATCGTCTCCACCGAAGCGATCATGGCTCGAAGGCCGACGTAAAGCAGATCCACATCCGCGACGGCGAGCGTGATGTCGCCGTGGATCACGACCCCGCCGTCAAGCAGCCTGTCGATCAAATCGAGGAGAGATACGTCGCGGTCGCGCAGCGCCCGCGATACCCCCGCATGTTGCCGCTCAAGAGAGGCATCCCGACGCGCCCGCCAGGCGGCGTGATCCTGAGCTCGACGGATGGCCGCGGACTCTTGCTGGCGGCCTGCGCGCTCCATCGCCGCTTCCCGCGCTGCCGCCGCGTGCTGCTTCCTTCGTTCCACGGACTCGTGGTTCATCGCGCTGCCTCGATCGAGCTCTTGACGAAGTTGTAGGCCGGCCAGGGGCCCGTGAGCTCGACGGTGGCGCCCACCGCCTGGTACTCGTCCGCCAGGCGATCGACCAGCGCACGGAAATCCTCGACCTCGCGGTCGTCAACCAGATAGACGCCGTTCAGAAGCATCTCGCCCTCATGCCCGCTGACCTCGGGCCGCTGGAGCGGATTGAGGAGCGCCTCGGACGCGGCGTCGGAGAGGCGCTCATGGAGTGCCAGGCCCCATTCCTCTGCCACCTGATCCTCCTCTTCCCGGGCCCTCGCCTCGCGTCGCTTACGGTTCATGTACGCCGTGCCCTGAGATTCGGTGCCCTCATCCGGGCCATCGCTCTTGTTTGCCGCGGCCGCGCGCTCCAACGCGTCGGCCTCCGCGATCAGCTTCACGCCCCACTCGGCCTTTCCCTCGAGGCGCTCGAGCGCGTCGAGGAGCTGTGTGCGCTCCCGAGCGAGCATCTCCCGCACCTGCTCCTCGCTTGTGTAGATCGTGCAGAGGCGCATCGGCACAACCGTCGCATGCTGAAGCGCTGCGTCGAGAACCTCCTCGTGGGCCCGTGCCTTGTCCTCCAGCCACTCGACGTCGTTGAGGTTGTCCCGCAGGCGGTCCTCCCCGAACTCCTCGAGCGACACGCGGCTGGCGATCGCCGCGAGGCCCCGCTCCTCGACCAAGGCGGCGGTGTGGCGACGGTCCACGCCGCGGAGGTCCCCGGGGATCCCGTCGCGGCTGAAGACAACGCCATAGACGTAGTACCCGGGCTCCGAGACGGGCGTTGTGTACTCCCGGGGCGCCGCCGAGCGGGGGGCTCGACGGTTCTCGGTCGTGCGCCTCGCCGCCGCGGCACGGCGCGGCGGCGGCGATGGGCTCGAGTCGAGCATCTCGGCGGAGTGCGCCAAGAGGGACTCGGCCATCGCCTCGGCGAGCATCGTCCGGGCCTTGGTCATCGCCTCCGCCCGAGCCTCTGAGACCAGGTCAGGCGCTCGCTCGGCGGCGAATGCCTCAATCGCCTCTCGAAGCTTCCTGGTCGCCTCGTCCCCACTCATCGGAGCTCGTCATCCAGTTCGTCATCCACTTCGGCGTCAAAAACGGCGCGCGAGAGCTCGTCCTTCGTCATCGTCGAGCGGCCGCGCACATTGAGCTCCTGCGCGCGCTCGAGCAACTCGTCCTTGGTCGTCTCTTCCTCGCCCTCCAGATGCTCTTCGACATGCTCCTCGACGACCTGCTCCGCTTCGCCGTCGGGCGCCTCCTCCACCACCTCCTTGTGCCGCGTTTCCACGACGACCTCTTCGCCGGGCCGTGGCGCGGGCAGACCGGCCATCTGTTCGAGCCGTTCGAGCCGTTCCTGAAGGTCCTCGTTCTCCTGCTCGAGCTCCTTGGCGCGGCTACTCAGCGTAGGGTCGGACTCCCACCAGTTGATCCCCATCTCCTGCGCCCGCTCCACCGAGGCGACGAGAAGCCGCAGCTTGATCGTGAGCAGCTCGATGTCGAGCAGGTTGATCTGGATATCCCCCGCGATGACGATGCCCTTGTCGAGCACTCGCTCCAATATGTCGGCCAGGTTCGCTGGACCCCCGGGCCGCTGAAGGTCAGCCCGGCGGGGGTCGATCTGCCTTCTGTTGTAAAGGCGAGTCCCGGGCTCAGGTTCAGTCGCCATCTCCCTCTACACCTCCCCGGCCTCGGCGCGGGGATAGCGGCGAACGCGCTCCGCGCCGGTCAGCTCTCCGTTTTTGTCGAGCGTCACTTCGTACTTGCCGAGCACGTCCGTCGTGGTCGGGACGCGCTCGAGCTCGAGGACCTCGAGAGTCACCGTCCACTCGTTGCCGTTCTTCCGCATTCCCGTGACGGACTCCACGGGACGGCCGATCAGGTCGTGCACCTGCTCGACGGCGCTAATCGCGATGTCACGTGGTGAACGGCCGTTCTGCCGATTGCCGGAGCTCGACGAGGATCGACTCTTCGACTTCGATGACGAAGACCGTCGACTCGGGCTTCCGCTCTTGCGGCGTTTGGATTCAGCCATGGTCATCACTCCTCAGTGGTTTGGTGTTCCCGGGTCCTCTGGTTCCCATGCCTCCGCCGGGCCCACTACTTCCCGCGCCTCCGCCTCGAGGAGCTCCCGTTCCTCGATCTCGCGCTCCCTGGCGACGGCCAAGCGCTCCAGCAACTCGTCTTCCTTCGCCTCACGTTCCTTCGGGCCGATGAGCCCCTCCTGGGCATCAATTTCGAGCTGCACCAACTCCCGCCTGATCCTGTCCTGGTCGTACAGCCGTCGGTCCGCCTCCTCTGCGAGCTGCTCGGCCACCCATGTCGTGCCACGCACCGGGGCAAGGGGGAGGAGCGCGATCTCCTTGAACAGACCCACGCTAGGCCTCCACCGAGAGCTCGACGAAGCTGTGTGGCGGCAGCGGACCGGTGTATCTGAAGCGGATCCTCTGCGCCTCTTCGGAGCCGAGCTCGTCGACGGCCCGATCGAAGTCGGCGATCCGGGCTTGATCGACGAGGAATGAGGCGTTCGCCGCCATGCGCTCGTGCATCGGCTCTCCCTCCTGCACGGCGAGGGCATGCTCGCCGAGGCGATCCACCACCCGTTGCTGATCGGCCGCCCGCTTCTCGCCCATCAACTCGGCCACCAACTCACCGAGCCGGATGCGCTCGTAGTAGGTCGCATCCTCGGGCTTGCCCTGAAGCGAGTCACGCAGCTCCGCGATCTCCGGGTTCTGCTCCAGCACTTCCCGAAGGACCGACTCCTCCTCGTAGAGGCCCTTGATGTTGACCTCGACCTTGCCGTCCATCTCGTCCAGCTGCCGCTCGAGCTCCTCTCGATGGGCGTCCAGGAGGTCCCGACGAACGGATGACTCGGTCGGCATGACGACGCCGAACCGCATCGGCAGGACCACGCCGCGCCTGATCGCCTGCTCGAGGACCCGCGAATGCGCCATGAGCTCCTCGCGCCCGGCGTCCACAGGGCCGTCGGGCACCTCGCTCGTCAGCGCTCCCAGGTCCCCGGAGGTAATCGATCGAAGGGGCTTCCCGTTGATCCCCTTCAACTTCGGGCTCGACTTCGACCGAGCACGGATCACCCCGTAGACGTACTTCGCGGTCTTGCCGCCGGCACGCGCCATGACGCCTAACTGCTGCTCCGGTTGCCGGAGGTGCTGCGGCGGCGGCGCGTCGTTCCGGAGCTCGTGCTCCGGCGGCGGCGGGCCGGCTTGCGTTCGCTACCGTCCTCGTCGCCGTCACCGAACAGCGCCTCCTTCGCTCCCTGGATGGCGCCCTTGGTCTTCTTTGAGGCCCCGCCCCCGGTGATGTCCTCCATCATCTCCGGCAGTCCCGAGGTCTCGGTTGCCATCAGGTCGAGGCGGTTGACGGCCTCGGCGAAACGCAGGTAGGTGTCGACGCTTGCGATCACGATTCGCGCGTCGATCGTGAGGATCTCGATTCCGATCAGGGAAACGCGGACGAAGACGTCGATGACGAGCCCCTTGTCCAGGATCAGCTCGAGGACGTCGTAGAGGCCACTCGAAGAGGAGCGCGCGACGTAACCGCTTCCCCCCCTGTACGGCATGTTGCCCGATCGGGTTTGCATCGCGGTCGCCATCTAGATCTCCTCTCTCATTAGGGTTTTCTGCTGGGTTGCTCGTTTGGAGACGGGTCTCATCGACCTGATCCCGCCGGTTCGAGCTCTTCCTCCTCGAGCTCTTCCTCGTCAAGTTCGTCTTCCTCGAGGTCCTCTTCCTCGTCGAGGTCCTCCTCATCCTCTGGCTCTTCCTCGAGGTCCTCCTCGTCCTCCGGCTCGTAGCCCTCAGGCTCCTCGTAGTCCTCGGGCTCCTCCTCGGTCTCCGCGTCGTCCTGCGGCTCCTCCTCGTCTGGGTCCTCCCAGAGCTCGGCATACGCCTTGAATCGATGCAGCTCCTCCGCGATTACCCGCTCTGTCAGATGGGCTTTTCGTGCGAGCCGCTCGACCAGGCCATGTGGCTGGAACTGAATCGTGAGCTCGAGGCGGGTGAGCCGCGGCGCGAGGGGATGAAAGCTGAGCACGCCGGAATGCTCGATCTCTTCCTTGCAATCCCAGTCGAGCCGCTTGTCGGGCCGTTCGTCCCGGAGCTCGATCTGGAGCTCACGGTGGCGGCCACGCACACTGACGGTGAAGGCGACGTGAGAGTCGTCGCTTTCCTCGACGTCGACCACGCGGTCCAGGAACTCCGGGTACTCCGCGAAGCGCGTGCAGAGCGCGAACGCGGCACTGACGGGGACGGCGACGTCGATCGATTCTTGGATGGGAACCGGGGCCGCCGAAAGCGCGTCGTCGCCGGATCCATCCGAAGAACCGGCCCGCGGTCCCCCACTCGCATTCGGTCCGCGAATTCGCTCGACGATGCGACTTCCCAGGCTCACCTTCGACGCGATCTTGCCCCCCGTACCGAACTTCGAGAGAGCCAGATCCGCCAAATCTCCCAAGCGACCCCCCTTGTCGGTCGTGGAAGGGTTGAGCCGCTCCTTCAGCGGAGTGCGGTCGGTCCCGCCGTCGCGCCACTTCGCGGCCAGCGCCCGAGCCCCGTATCGAAACGCATCCCCCCACTCGGACGCGGCCTGGCGTGCGTAAGCGCCTGCGGTCTTGTTGCTTCGGCTTCCAGCCATTGAGCTTTCCGCTCCTTCCATGCCCACAGCAGGCTTCCGACCTGGGTCAGGCCTTCTTGACCGCCTCGTTGGCCGTATCGCTCACGTTCTGGACGCCGCTCGCCACCCGACTCACGCGCTGACCGAACTGATCGGCGCGCTGCGCTGCGCTGCTCACGGACTTGGCCAGGCTCCGGGCTTCGTCTTTGAAGCCGTTTCGCTTCGGCATGGGAACCTTGAGGCTCTTCCGCTTCGGCATGCGAACTCCGAGC
>Ga0111538_10008646_pt1 | contig 13645 bp, 10 predicted proteins | sample SoiMethybrSBSTD1_FD_79669 | JGI IMG/M metagenome (GOLD analysis project Ga0111538, IMG submission 79669) | Bulk soil microbial communities from a Populus tree surrounding site in Tennessee, USA - Soil MetaG P. TD hybrid SBSTD1 (version 2)... | ecosystem: Environmental > Terrestrial > Soil >...
GATACATTGTACCTGTTGTTCAACGAGGGTTACAATTCCTCTCATCCAGACCAATTGATCCGTCACGACTTATGTGAAGAGGCGATGAGGTTGTGTCACCTCATCATACATAATCCGTTAACGACCTCACCGAAAGCTAAAGCTCTATTGGCGCTAATGTGTTTTCAGGCATCTCGCGAAGACGCGCGGCTTGCGGAAGATGGCAGCATTATTCTTTTGCAAGATCAAGACCGCGCTAAATGGAGTCAACCTCTGATCGAAAAAGGGAAATTATACCTTGAAGAATCGGCAGAAGGTCAGGAATTTACTGAGTATCACATTGAAGCTGCTATTGCAGGTTGCCATTCAGCCGCCCGCACATTTAAGTTAACCAATTGGAAGTCTATCATTGAACTTTACTCATTCCTGCTGCGAATCAAACCCGGCCCGATCATTGAGCTCAATAGAGCGATTGCTATTGGCTATGGAGAATCGCCGCTGGCGGGACTGAGAACACTTTTGGATATTAAAGGCCTGGAAAGTCATTATCTCTATTATGCGGCAATAGGGGATTTTCACGCGGAGCTCGGTGATGAAAAAAAAGCGGGTCTCAACTATCAAACAGCAATGACCCTTACGACTTCCAATACCGAAAAGAGGTTACTTCAATCAAAACTAAATATGTTAAAGCCAGCAAGGTCATGATAAAATGCGATCAATCTCATTTGATATCATGTCTTCCCGCTGCGCATAGTCACCGCGAACGGTAATAAATTGGATCCCACGTTGAATTAGTTCGTCTCGGAACACTTTCATCATATGATCTCTACGGTGCCTAAGATCACGCAATCCGTCTGCAATCCACGCCACATCTACATCCATTAAAAAGTACTTATCATACTTTACAATCGTCTCGATTTCATAAAGAATATCAGGCTCGATGTTCAGGTAGTGCCGACAATAGATTTGGGTTGTAATGACATCAGTGTCGCAAATGAGGATCTTATTTGCAGTCTTCAATTTTTCCTGAATGCGCTTGTAGTGTGCCTCCGCTATTGCAATGATGTCATCAACGGTAAATTCATTGGATGTAATGAATTCCCTGGCCACCTCTGGTACATATTCAGTCTTGTAACGATCCGCCAACTTAATTGCCAGCGTTGATTTGCCAGTGCTCTCAGGCCCATAGATACATATCTTTTTTACGAAGTAAGGTCGCACCACGGGAGGTATGAAGTCCCAGAAGTTGAAGGCGTTTTTCCTGATCAATGTAGCCGATACAGGATAGCCTTTTCTCTCCAGGTCAAATGACTGGTGCATGATCCCGAGATTCTTTGCAAACGGTTCTCCGTACAACTCCGAGCTAAATAAAATATCTATTGGCGGATAAGTTCCGCGAATCACTTCGCTCCATTTAACGGTGCGTGTCGGAAGGTCAAGTTGCTCGTCATCAAAATCATCCTTTATCATTGCAGGCTTGATTTTCGGACGATCTTTAAAGATCTCCTTAATCCACGAAAAGCGTAGCTCAGCTGGAATTGGATCTTCATCAGTGTAGCTCATTGAAACGATAAGCTCATCGCAGTGGCTTATTGCAAAATTTATTAATGCAATATGGCCTTGGTGAATGGGTAAAAACTTTCCAATGACTAAGCCGCGTTTCATTGCAATTATTCGGGTTTACGAGGAGCGCATCATGACTTGTTCATGATCCTGCGACGAAGTAACCCCCTACCTATGAAATGCGACCTTGGATATACGAGACGTTTAGAGCTTATTTTCATGGTTGTCTTCTTATTATTCCTTTTGCCGCCCTGCTGGAGTTACTTGGATCATTGTTGGCTGCTTGCTCGCGGAGGTGGGTTAATCGATTTAGTTGGATTCATTAAGGTATTTTGTTTGGTGCTTGGCGAGGAAAAATCCAAGGCCGCAGCCAATCGCGTCTGCCACCATATCGTCGACACCGAAAGTTCTATTGGGAATAAAACGTCCCTGTATTACTTCAATTACTATTCCATAAAGAACAAAGGTCAGGGCTATCCCCATGAATACTTTGTATAGACGGGTGCTGACTTTTATCCGATGTAACATAGGCAAGGACCAAAGCAAGACCAATACGGCGAACAATCCAACGTGCACCCACTTATCAAGGAAAATTTTCTCAAACCATTTCTTTTCCGGAAACTCATCGCCCGGCAAACAGAAAAGCACCGTAGCGACAACTAAGGAAATCATTGCGGGCCAAAAAGTCTTGATGGTGATTTTCATACGGTTGTTGATTGTCTACGTTGCTCGCGTTTGTATTCATTTATCCAGTTCCACAAAGCAAACGTAGCGATTAGTGTAAAGATGAAGTATTCAACAGCAAAGAATTTAGCTCCTTTCATGTAATAGAGACAAGTCGCAACGATATCTATGACAATCCATATTATCCAACACTCAACTTTCTTCTGTATCATAAAAAACGTCGTTATTACACTCATTACAAGTATAAATGAATCGGCGTACGGATAGGAACTCGGCAAATTGAAGAGGAGCGGTAGCCACTCATGCAGCTTACTCGCCATTGAACCAACGACAACAGTTCCTGCAACGCCACCTAAACTTAATAGTGCAAATTGTTTCCACTTCATGAAACTAACTTTCAGTTCGTTATGCCTGTCTTCTTCGCCTGGCCTCGGGTGAGCCCAGCGCCACCATCCCATAATGTTTGTTACGAAGAAGAACACCATCAGGAACATGTCAGGATAAAGTTGGATCTGGTAATAGAAGAAGGCAGAAAGAACAACGTTTATTATTCCTATCGGCCAGCTCCAGATGTGAGCCTTCGCAGATAACGCAACAGCTACCAGTCCGGCGATGACGGAGAAAAATTCCAAGTAGCTCATATCGTAGCCGAGGATCCTGAAAAAGATATGTTCGATGTCAAAAAATTGCATGGGGAAAGTTAGTAATGGCAGGGCCGCTTTACCTTTTGTCCATTATGTTATTCTTTTGATTGTTGAAGAAGTGAAAAAAATCCGGCGCAATCACCGGAAATGTCAAGTTTTCGATCACACGAAATCAATAAGACTAAAAAAATGAAACACGAAATTCTTATCATAATTTCACACAAACATTTTTTGCATCCGTAAAAAATCTCAACGCCTCCCATCCTCCTTCTCTTCCAACACCAGATTGTTTCATCCCACCAAATGGAGTTCTCAGATCTCGGAACAACCAGCAGTTTACCCAAATGATTCCGCTCTTTACCCCCGCGGCTACACGATGGGCTCGTTTTAGATTTTCCGTCCAGATCGTCGCCGACAATCCATATGCTGTACTGTTTGAGAATTCAAGTACTTCTTCTTCAGTTTCAAAAGGAACCAGCGTAACGATCGGTCCAAATATTTCCTCCTGATTTGTTCGGCATTTTGCATCCAGTCCTTCAATTATAGTTGGCTCGACGAAATAACCGCTCTCGCATCTGCCTCCAATTTTGATTTGATTTCCGCCTGTAAGTATTTTACCACCCTCCTGTTTTGCAAGATCGATGTATGAAAGGATTTTTTTCATGTGAGCCTCCGACACGAGCGCTCCGATCTTAGTTTGTTCATCCAAGGGGTCGCCGATTTTCAGTGCCTTCGTTCTCTTTACAAATTCTGTGACAAACTTGCCGTATATACTTCTTTCTATAAACATCCTCGACCCACAAAGACAAATCTCTCCCTGATTTGAGAACGACGACTGAATTGATGTAGTCAATGCAAGCTCAAGATCGCAGTCCGCAAAAATGATGTTGGGATTCTTTCCTCCCAACTCAAGAGACAATTTCTTAAACATGGGAGCTGCGGTTGCTGCAATCTTTTTGCCTGTAACTGTTCCGCCTGTGAACGAGATCGCGGTTATTTCCGGATGTTCTATAATGGCTTGTCCTGCTTTTGGTCCAAGTCCATGGATAATATTAAAAACTCCCTTTGGCAAACCTGCTTCAATACAAAGTTCTGCTAGCATGAATGCTGTCATTGGAGTAAGCTCCGAGGGTTTCGCTACAACGGTACAGCCAGCTGCAAGGGCGGGAGCAACCTTCCAGGTAAACAAGTAAAGTGGGAGGTTCCAGGGAGAAATACATCCCGCAACGCCTGAAGGTGCGCGCAATGTATAATTCACGGCTTCCGATCCGGTGATATGCGCCTCGCTCGCAAAGTGCATCGAAGCAGTGGCAAAAAAGCGAAGGTTAGCAGAAGCCCTCGGAATGTCCAATGACTTCGCCAAATTGAGAGGCTTACCATTGTCGACACTCTCTGCACGCGCTAACTTATCAAGATCACGATCGACCAGATCCGCGATTTTCTGCAAAATGGATGATCTTCGTTCCGGCGCCATAGTTGACCATTGCGGAAATGCCTGCTTCGCAGCACTTGTGGCATTTGCAACATCGCGTTCATCCGAATCCGGAATAAGGCTGTAGACTTTTCCCTCCGCTGGATTGTAGTTGTCAAGGTATTGGCCAGAAACCGGCGGCGTCATTTCTCCATTTATATAATTGAATATTTTTTGCATCTGAACCTAAGTTGAAGAACAAATTAACATCAGATTAAAGCGCACCGGTACGACCTCCGTCAACGGGTATGTTCACGCCATTAATATATCCCGCCGCAGGCGAAGCAAGAAACCCTACTGCAGCTGCAATTTCATGTGGAGCAGCAATTCTCTTTGCGGGTATTTCCTGGATCATTTCCGTTCTTAATTCATCAAAGGACTTTCCCGATTGTTTGGATTTTTCGTTCAACACTGTTTCAAGCCGGGAGGTCATTGTTGCTCCAGGCAGAACGTTATTTACAGTTATCCCAAATGAACCTAATTCGTTGGCTAAAGTTTTAGACCAGTTGGCAACGGCCCCCCGGACAGTGTTAGAAACTCCAAGGCCCTTAATCGGAATCTTTACCGACGTGGAAATGATATTTATGATCCTCCCGAATTTTTTACTTTTCATTCCAGGCACCACAGCCTGCGCTAAAATATGATTACATAACAGATGATCGGAAAACGCCCTTACAAAGTCGTCGGGTTTTGCATCTATGGCCAGTCCACCCGGAGGACCTCCGGTGTTATTTACCAGGATCTCAACGATATTCGACGATAGATACGCTTCTATCTTCTTTTTCAACTCCTGAGGAAATGAGAAGTCAACAGTGATGTATTCATGCTTTTGACCCAGGGAAGTATCCAATTCTCCCACGACGTTTTTAAGCTTCTCTTCATTTCTGGCAATGAGGGTAAGACTTGCGCCCATAGAAGCAAGCTCAACGGCAGACGCCTTTCCTATTCCCTGTGTACTGCCACACACTATTGCTCGTTTACCTCTTAAATCGAGATCCATATTGCTATTCCTTATCAGTAAATTCTTAAGTAATTTTAAACAATTAAATCATTCCCGCATTCTTTACTAATTTTTAATTATGGCTATTCGAAGACCCTTCAACCTTAAGCAGTGGATATCAGAAAATCGCAACCTTTTAAAGCCTCCGGTTGGAAATAAAAACCTATATGCTGATGCCGGAGATTATATCGTTATGATCGTGGGTGGGCCTAATGCCCGAAAGGATTATCATTACAATGAAACTGAAGAGTTATTCTATCAGCTTGAAGGAAACATCAACGTTCGGATACAAGAAGACGGCAAGGCAGTAGATATTCCTATAAAGGAAGGTGAGATGTTTTTGCTTCCTTCTAACACTCCTCATCGCCCAGAGCGACCTGAAGGAACAGTTGGACTCGTCATCGAATGCAAGCGTGAAGACCCAGAGATGCTGGACGGACTCATCTGGTATTGTGACAAATGCAACAACAAACTGCACGAGTACCGGTTTCATCTCGATAACATTGAAAAAGACTTCCTTCCTCGATTCAGGGATTTTTATGGTTCGAAAGAACTTCGCACCTGTAAGAAGTGTGGTAATGTGATGGAGACAGACCCAAGATTTGTATAATGACATTTGCGAACAGGCATCTAACGGAGCAGGCATGAAGGGATTGGCATATTACAACTCACCCGTTGGAGAATTAATGGTCGAATCGGATAATGACAAGATAGTCACGGTCCACTTTGTAAAGGAGGCGAAGTACCAGGAGATTCCTACACCTACAACAGACCAGTGCATACAAGAGTTGGATGAGTATTTTTTTAAAGGACGCAAGTTTTTTACTGTCGAACTTGATCTTCGGGGAACAGCTTTTCAAAAGACTGTCTGGAGTGAACTGTTAACCATTCCTTACGGGACGACCGTATCATATGAAGCTATCGCGCTTCGGATCGGCGACATTAAATCTACGAGGGCTGTAGGTATTGCCAACGGCCAAAACCCGGTTGCCATAATTGTCCCCTGCCATCGTGTTATAGGCAAGAATGGTGAACTGGTTGGATATGGCGGCGGCCTGGAAAACAAAGAGTGGTTACTTTATCACGAAGGCGCTCTTCTCAAGCAACTTTCCCTGTTTTAATTTTTCCGACACCAGTATTTTTTGATCTTTGACTCCAATGAATTTCATCAATACTTTCCAGTACGCGAAAAAACTGGACAGCCAGGACAAACTTCGTCACCTCCGAAATCAATTTCTTATTCCCACAACCAACGGAAAGAGTAACATATACTTTGCTGGCAACTCACTTGGACTTCAACCAAAAAAGACAAAAGAATTTCTGGCAGAAGAACTGGTTGATTGGGCTCATCTCGGGGTTGAAGGCCACCTCCATTCGCGGCGGCCGTGGTTGTATTATCACAAATTCACCAAAAAAATGTTGGCGAAACTTGTCGGCGCCACGCCTCATGAAGTCGTTGCCATGAACCAGCTGACAGTGAACCTTCATTTGATGATGATCTCGTTTTACAGGCCAACACCTAACCGTTATAAGATCATTACTGAGGCCGGCGCTTTTCCTTCAGACCAATACGCATTCGAGTCGCAGATAAAGTATCACGGCTTCGACCCCGAAAAAGCACTAATTGAACTTAAACCGAGAGAAGGAGAACATACATTACGAACAGAAGATATAATCGCGTCTATTAACCAGCACGGATTGGAAGTTGCGCTTGTCATTTTTGGAGGAGTGCAATACTACACTGGTCAATTTTTCGATTTAAAACATATAACAGCTGCCGGTCATGCAGTGGGTGCGAACGTGGGATTTGATCTGGCTCATGCCATTGGCAACGTTCCGCTATCTCTTCATGACGATGAGGTTGACTTTGCAGTATGGTGCAGCTACAAATATTTGAATTCAGGTCCAGGATCAGTCGCCGGAATTTTTGTTCACGAGCGTCATGGAAAAAATTTTGATCTGCCTCGTTTCGCCGGATGGTGGGGCCATAACGAAAAGGAACGCTTTCAGATGCAAAAGGGATTTAAGCCAATGCCTGGCGCAGACGGCTGGCAACTTTCAAATGTCCCTGTTTTCCAAAGTGCCGCTCACATCGCGGCATTAGAGATTTTTCAGCAAACCACAATAAAGGAGTTACGAAAGAAGAGTGTGTTACTTACAGGATATCTAGAGTACCTATTAAATGATTTTGATCCCAAGCACCAATATTATAGCATAATAACCCCCAGAGATTCTGGCCAACGTGGATGTCAATTGTCCTTATTGATACAAAGCAATGGAAAGAAGATCTTTAATAGTCTTATCCGGGCAGGTGTGATTTTAGATTGGCGCGAACCTAACGTGATCAGATTGGCACCAGTGCCCTTGTACAATACATTTCAAGAAGTTTTTCGCTTTGTCGAGATCCTTAAATCCTCCATACAGAAATACAACAAGTAAACGTTGGAATGAAAAGGGACAAACATATAGCAATTGTCGGCGCAGGACTTGTAGGGTCGATGTTATCCATTTATCTCGCCAAGCGCGGTTACAAGGTTTCGGTGTTTGAAAGAAGGTCAGATATGCGCGCAAATACTGTTGATGCAGGGCGATCGATCAATCTTGCATTGAGTAACCGTGGGATTAAATCTTTGGAAGAAATCGGGTTAGCGAGTCAGATGAAGATCGCTTCCGTACCCATGCACGGGCGAATGATTCACGATATCAATGGCAAACGTAACTTTCAACCCTACGGCAAAGAGGGACAGTTTATCAATTCGGTTTCACGGAGTGGATTGAACAAGGTATTGATGACCGAGGCCGAATCAAATAGTGTTGAGTTTTTCTTTGATCACCGATGTGCTGGTGTCGATCTGAAAGAAACAACACTTTCGGTAGCGTTCAACGGATCTGTGAGCCATAAAAAGTTCGATATCATCATTGGAGCAGACGGCGCTTTTTCAGCGGTACGTGGAGCAATGCAGATCACTGACCGATATGACTATTCGCAAGACTACATAGACCACGGATACAAGGAATTCACGATCCCGCCGGGAAAAAATGGGGAATTTCAAATGGAGGAAAATGCACTCCATATCTGGCCACGAGAGAGTTTTATGCTGATCGCATTGCCCAACCCCGACCGTTCATTCACGTGTACGTTGTTTTTTCCATTTGAGGGAAGCGCATCATTTGAAAGTCTGAAAGATCCCGGTAATTTTTTTGTCTTTTTCAAGAAAACATTTCCGGATGCAGTTCCGCTGATGCCATCGTTACTCGAAGAACTGAAAGATAATCCTACATCCACGCTTCTCACGATTCGTTGCCACCCCTGGGCTATACAAAACACATTGCTGATCGGCGATGCAGCCCATGCAATCGTGCCATTTTATGGACAAGGAATGAATGCCGGCTTCGAGGATTGCCGGATTCTTAACAAGTTGCTGGAGGAACATAGTGATGATTGGATAAAAGTGATGTCATTATTTCAAACTATCCGGAAGCCTGATGCCGATGCGATCGCACAATTGGCGTTGGCAAACTTTGTTGAAATGCGAGACCTTGTAGCTGACGCCGATTTTTTGCTAAGAAAAAAAATCGAAGCGAAACTTCACGAGCTTTACCCTGAAAAATGGATTCCTTTATATTCGATGGTGACGTTTCACGAGGACATAAGATATTCCAATGCACTGAAGATAGGGCTGAGGCAACAACAAATCATGGATAAGGTTATGAGTATCCCTGGGATTGAAACTACTTGGCAGTCGTTGGACTTTGAACAACTTGTTCATCAAATTGAGGAAGTCTGATATGGATCTTATATTCTTCAAAGCGTTCCAATACGTCCTCCACGTAATTCACAGGCTCCTCGCATTTACAATAGCCAGCTGTAACCAACGGATCGCGATAAAACATTGGGTCGGATTTTTTTAGTAAGAAATATTCTACATCAGACCACTTCGCTTCATTCCTTTCGTACTTTTTGCACAACTTCCGCGCGTCGAGGATATGTGACAAGCCGGCATTATATGATGCGAGCACAAATTTCAACCGTTCTTCTTGATCGGGGATTCGCTTCGTCCAATATTTTTCCAGGTACATTAAATAGTTCACTCCTGCTTTCAAACTTTCTTTGGGATCTTGCAAATCTGCCGCGCCGAAGCGTTTCGCCGTTTCTGGCATGAGCTGCATTAAGCCTCGTGCACCGGCCCATGACTCATCAGTCGGATTGAACTTTGATTCCTGGTAAACAACGGCCGCGAGCAACCTCCAATCCCAACCAAGCTTATCGGCCCCTTGCTTCATCAGATCATCATAAGGTGATAGCTTGTTTCCACCCAGCGAAGAATAGTCACTTTGCATATGAGTAAGCGACGTCCGTGGGCTCTTAAAATACCTGTTGTAGATGACCATAAACGTGGGTTCCTGCTTTATTTGCAAGAGCCATTGATCAATTACTTCCAACAGTTTCGGCGAGTTCTTCCGCAAACCCCAGGCGATCTGTTGGGGGATACTCAAGACTGTACTTACATCCAGGTTCGGGTAATACGCTGAATTCACTCTAGCCATTGTATGGTCAGCTACAGTATAATCAATTTCTCCCAAGGCAACCTTTCTTATCAATGATTCACTTTCAGAAGTCAGTGTATCATTCTTAATGAGAATGTCGCCACCCAGTTCTTCTGATAAATTTTCAAGATGAAGTTCATGACTTGTGCCTTCGATGACGTAGATCTGTTTACCAATCAGGTCCGCGGGATCGCGTATCAGCCTGTCGTTGATTTGCTCCAGCGAAAGATGTCTCCAGTTGTCTGGCTTTCGCTGCACAAGAACTTGGTATGTATTAAAATGCGGACGCGTAAAATTTACAATCTCCCGTCTTGGCTTTGTGATTGTTAGTGGAAATGCGATAATATCTCCTTCCCCGGTATTGAGTTGTTCAAACGCACGCTCGACCCCTGATGTAACTTTTATCTTCAGACTAACATTTAAATGTTTTGCAAGAAGTTGAAGCAATTCGTATTCGTAACCCATCGGATGCCCCTTATAAATAAAGTAGCTAAACGAATTGTTATCCACCAACGCATTTAAATAGCCCCTTTTGACAATATCGGCAAGATCGATTTCTACCTGTGGTTCCATGAAGGAAAGAGGGGGAATGGCCTTTTCGCAAGAAAAACTCGCCAGCACAAGAACCGCGGTCGCGAAATACTTCGAGAATTCCAACATAGGTAACTATGAAATTAATCATTCTGGGCCTCATAATGAAATATAAGAGACTCATTAGCATGTAGTATTTGAGGTTGAATGTGAATAAAAGGCGTGGTCGTTTTCTTGTGTTACGGATAACGCAGAAGAAAAAAAAGGGCCCCGAGGAGCCCTTTTTTTTTAAGTCGTGTAAGATTAATTCCCAAAAATGTAGCGGAGACCGATTTGCATCTGCCACCGCGATATAATGTTTAAGTCGTCGCGATAGGTTTCAAGAAGCGGTTGTTTCGTCGTCGCATTCAAATAGGGATATTGGAAAGTTGGCTGTTTCTCCGCGTTATAGCCCGTAAAGTTGATAAGCGTGTTTCTGTTCTGGATCTTATAAACACCCCATTCAGAATTCAACAGGTTTCCAAAGTTGAAGATGTCTAGACTCAACTGGAGTGTATTTCTCTTCTTCTTGTCTCCTTTGATGTCTATGAAGAAGTCCTGAAGGATACGCAAATCAAGCTGACCATAGAAAGGTCTTTGAGCACCATTTCGTTCAGCATACTGTCCCCTCCGACTGCTCAGGTACTCATCCTGGTTGATGTAAGCGTTAAGATCAGACCATTGTTGATCTGCAGTGTAAATGGTTGCATCGGAATTGGTGATATCAGTCAGAATGATTTCACTTTGATCACGGGGAATATAGATCAAGTCATTACCGCCACCACCGGAGTTATCGCCATTCATATCACCACTGTACACGTAAGAGAGTCTTCCGTTCGGTGCCATTTCCCAGAACATACCTACACTTGTACCCATGAATCCCAGGTACTCCTTGCGATAGTTGGCTGAAAGGATTATCCGGTGTTTTGCAAGGTTAGTGAAGTAGGACTGAACATTTGCGTTGGGATCACCTGAGATTTGTCTGTCTCTCCAGATCGACTGAGCGATAGATCCACCATCGTTAACAGATCGGGAATCGGTATACGTGTAGGCGGCGAATGCATCAAGTCCAAACAGGAAGCTCTTCTTTAATTGAGCGGTAATGAAGTAGCTGTAACCCTTGTTCGTGTTTGTCATGACGATAGCGTCGCTGATATTCGTATTGATCTGATATCCTTTCGAACCCGACGATCCTGTGTTCGGGAAGGTTTTGTAGAAGATAGGCCTGTTATCGGGACCTGTAGCAAATTCAGTCGCATTTGGGAGGTTAACGTTCTGGTGATAAACCGAATTCATATCCTTCGTATAGGCTATGTCGAGACTCGCGATAAGCATTTGTCCAAAGTCATGATCTACTGCTATGTTCGTTCTCCATACCTGAGGAAACTTAAAATTGTCGTCTGTCACTGCGAGGTTATATGAAGCGCTCGCAACAGCTGCATCTCCTACGGGGCGGTATTCATTGACGTCGCCGGAGAATGTTATTGCGGCAAGCTCGGCTCCACTAAACACTTTGGATCCAAAAAGAACCCCGTTGTTGCTGGCCTGGTTTGATATCCAGACATAAGGAACGCGGCCAGTAAATACTCCGGTACCACCACGGATCTGCGTCTTGTTCTCGCCCGTTAAGTCCCAATTGAAGCCGACCCTTGGAGACCACAAGACTTGTGTCTTCTGCAATTGATCGGTAAGGATCGTTTGACCATCCCGAAACGTTTTGGATTCAGCATCCACGTTTCTTGCTATATCAGATGTAATAATAGGGATGTCTACTCTCAAACCTAATGTAACATTGAACTTTTTACTGAACTCATACTTATCCTGCGCATAGAACCCGAGTTGTGTCGCTTTGGTCTCCACGAGTGGGAAGGTTCCTTCTGCATTGGCTGCCCATCGTAACTCATATCGCGTGACCTGGCCTGGTACGCCTGCTGCACTTTGATAAAATGCATCAAGCGTAGGGAACTGGTATAGTCCGTAGTATGCAGGCGCGAAGCCGTTTTGAAATTTATAAATCTCATTATAAGTACCTACAGATACAGTGTGTTGGCCAAGATACATGTCGAAGTTGTCCGAAATTTGGATGACATCGGTGTTGAGAATGTTATTTGCTGAAAATGGTTCCGTGCCAAAAGCAGTAAGGAAGTTATTGGAACCATTGCCGATATCCACCATCGGGAACGCAAGACTTGATGTAGGTATCTCGCGAAAATCGCGGAACGCCGTGTAACCGATCTGAATTTTGTTGGAATACTTGTTGCCGATCGTGCTGTTGAGTTCAGCTGAAACAGCATTCAAATTGTTATTGATGCGGTAGTACGCCGCCAAGTATGGAAGTCCGGTTTGTCCAGGGCTTCGCGTGTTTCCGATCGCACCGCTGGTACTTGGCACCACATCCCGATATGAATCAAGATAGTTGTACTTGACTGTCAGCTTGTGATTGTCGCTGATATTCCAATCAATTTTTACAGTTGCTTTGTCGCTGTTTGTTTCAAGATCATAACCTTCGTAAGGACCAGTGCCAAAACTGTAGTTATCGTTCAGGAACGTACCTAATGCATCGAGATCGGTGGCCTGGACAGCTGAGACGTTGGAACCGGATACACCAGGCCGTGAAGCATACCACAAAGACCCCGGATCATCTCTCCTCTCAATTTCATAGTTGGCGAAGATGAAGAGCTTGTTTTTAATGATCGGTGCGCCTATGCGGAATCCCATATTCTTCACACTAAAAACACCAAGCGGGCTTTCGAGATCGCGGACTTTACTGTTCGCCAGATTTTCACTGCGAGTAAAATAGTACACCGAGCCCGTTACATCATTCGTACCACTACGGGATACAACGTTGATACCGGCACCTGTAAAACTACCTTCACGAACATCATACGGAGCAATACTTGTTGTAATCTGATCCACTGCGTCAAGACTGATAGGCTGAGCGTTGGTCTGACCACCTACAGTTCCCGAAAGGCCAAAGGCGTTATTGAAAAGACCACCATCGACTGTGATGTTGTTATAACCGTTGCTGCGTCCGCCAAAACTCGGACCCCCTGTCACATTGTTTGCCTGAGGTGTTAACCGAACATAGTCATTGAAGCTTCTACTCAATGTCGGCAGCTGGCTTATTTGTGTATTTGAAATCGTGGTAATAGCACCCGTGCGATCGGAGTTGATTATACTGTTACC
>Ga0111538_10008651_pt1 | contig 13639 bp, 10 predicted proteins | sample SoiMethybrSBSTD1_FD_79669 | JGI IMG/M metagenome (GOLD analysis project Ga0111538, IMG submission 79669) | Bulk soil microbial communities from a Populus tree surrounding site in Tennessee, USA - Soil MetaG P. TD hybrid SBSTD1 (version 2)... | ecosystem: Environmental > Terrestrial > Soil >...
AACACGCCCTACTACTACGGGCCGATGGGGTTCTACGGCGGCGCCTACATGTACAACGACGCGTGGGACGACTACTACGACCACCGCGAGGATGCGCGCGAGGACTGGCAGGACCACCGCGAAGACCTGGCCGATGAGCGCGGTGAGCGCGCCGGCAACGCACAGGAGCAGCGGACCGAGCGGCGCGAGAACCAGTCGCAGCAGAGCACCGATCGGCAGCAGACGCGGCAGGAGAATCGGCCCGAATCGCAGACCCAGCGGGCCACGAACGCGCAGGCCGCGACCAGCGGGACCAGGGCCCAAACCGCTTCTGCCGGGACCCAGACCGCGTCTGCCGGGACCAGGAGCTCGGGGAGCTACGAATCGCGCGGTCGTTCGACCAGCGCCAGCAGCCAGTCGGCCGCTCGACAACGCAGCGGCACGAGCTCGGACGCCTTCTCCGGGTACTCGAGTGGAAAATCGACGCGGGCCTCGAGCGCGCGCGGGCAGAGCAGCCGCGGCGGCTCGCGCGGCGGAGGAGGAGGACGACGGCGATGAGAGCGCGCCCTGGTGCCGCCATGGCGATCGCATGCTGCCTGTCAGTGCCGGCATGTGCCCGGCGCACCGCACCGACGGATCATCGGACGTTCGCGACACCTGAGGCGGCGGTCAGCACGCTCGTCCAGACGGTCAAGTCGGGCACGGTCGAGCAGTTGATCGCGATCTTCGGACCGGACAGCCGGGACCTGATCGACAGTGCCGACCCGGGCGCCGGCCGCCAGAATCGCGAAGTCTTCACCGCCGCCGCCGCCGAAGGGTGGCAGCTGGTGGACGCCGGCCCGAATGCCAGGACGCTCGTCGTCGGCAATGAGGAGTGGCCGTTTCCAATTCCGCTGGTGAGCGGGCCGGACGGCTGGCGCTTCGACACCGCGGCCGGAAAAGAAGAAGTGCTGGTGCGGCGCATCGGACGCAACGAGCTCGCAGTCATGCGCATCTGTCAGACCTACGTCGCCGCGCAGCGACGCTACGCCGAGGACGGACACGACGGCAAGCGGCCCGGTCTGTACGCGAAGGCGTTCCGGAGCGAGGCTGGCAAACAGAATGGGCTGTACTGGCCATCAGCGCGGCGCCAGAAACTCAGCCCGCTCGGCGACCTGGTCGCGCAGGCGGCGCAGGAAGGCCGCTCGCTGGCCACCGGCGCCGAGCAGCCGCCGGCGCCGTTCCATGGCTATTACTTCAAGATTCTGATGGCGCAAGGCGCCGACACGACCGGCGGCGCGAGAACCTATCTCGTGAACGACGAGCTCAACGGCGGCTTCGCGCTCGTGGCCTGGCCGGCCGAATACAACGCATCCGGCATCATGACCTTCATAGTCAATCACGACGGCATCCTCCATGAGAAAGATCTCGGCGACTCCACGGATCGCGAGGCGCGGGCGATGACGCTGTACAACCCCGACGCATCGTGGCGCGAGGCGTCCACCACCATTCGCTGACGCCGGCCGCGCCGGCCGAATCCCTCGAGCCGGCCGCATCACAGCGTTCAGGCCGCCTCGAGCAACCCGAGCAGGACGCCGGTGTGCCGCGCGATCATCAGCTCCTCGTTGGTGGGGATGACCCATGCCGACGCGCGGCTGCCCGGCCTCGAGATGCGCGGACCCGCGCCCTGATTCGCCGCCTCGTCCAGCTCGATGCCGAGCCAGGCCGACGCTTCGCAGATTCGCTTGCGGATTTCCGGCGAGTGCTCGCCGATGCCGGCGGTGAAGACGAGCGCGTCGAGGCCGCCGAGGACCGCCGCCAGCGCGCCGATTTCCCTGGCGGCGCGGTAGACGAAGTAGTCCACCGCGAGGCGCGCCTCGGGCTCAGGCCTGCTCAACAACACGCGCATGTCGCTGCTGATGCCTGAGATGCCGAGGAGGCCGGATCGCTTGTAGAGGATGTCCTCGAGCTCGGTCGCCGACAGCGCCACCTTCTGAATCATGTACAGGACCGCGCCGGGATCGACCGAGCCGGGTCGCGTCCCCATGCACAGGCCGTCGAGCGCCGTGAAGCCGAAACTGCTGTCGATGCTCTTCCCGTTCCGCAGCGCGCACATGCTGGCGCCGCTTCCCAAGTGAGCGACGATCAGGCGCGACCGCGCGAGTTCGGGCGCAACGGCCGGGATGGTCGCCGCCATGTACTCGTAGGAGAGGCCGTGGAAGCCGTATCGCTGCACGCCGGCGCTGCAGACCTCGCGCGGCAACGGCAGCACTTCGGTGACCGCCTGGCGGCCGCGATGAAAGCCGGTGTCGAAGCACGCGACTTGCGGCACCTGCGGCAGCCGCGACGTCACCGCCTCGATCGCGGCGAGGTTGAACGGCTGATGCAGCGGCGCGAGCGGGATCAGGCCGCGAAGGTCGGCGAGGACTTTGGCTGTGATCACGACCGGCCGGTCGTAATGGGCACCGCCGTGGACAACGCGATGGCCGACGCCAGCCACCCGCGCGCCGGCGTATCGCGAGCGCAGCCAGGATGCGAGCGCGTCGAGCGCCGTGTGCGCGTCGTGCACGGTGCCGAGCTGCTGATGGAACAACGTCTGCCCGCCGCCGTCGCGTGCGGAAAAGCGCGCCGCCGTGCCAATGCCTTCGATCTGTCCGCGCGCCGCCAGGCGCCACCCGTTCGCGTCCGGCGTCTCGTAGACGCAGAATTTCAGGCTCGACGATCCCGCATTGACGACGAGCACGATGGGCTGGTCCATACTTGTCGCTCCCTGTTGTTCGCGTCAGAAACGCGCACCGCTGTTCAAACCGCGGCCTGCAGTGACTGTCGCCTCGCGTGGGCGGCGAGCATCGCGACCGCGCAACTGGCAATCCGCGAGCGCACGCTATCGGACCGGCTGGTGAGGATGATCGGCACACGCGCGCCGAGCACGATGCCGGCGCTGTCGGCGTTGGCCAGGAAACTGAGCTGCTTGGCGAGAATGTTGCCGGCTTCGAGATCGGGAACCAGGAGAATGTCGGGGTCGCCGGCGACCGTTGATTGGATGCCTTTGATGCGCGCCGCGTCCCTGCTGATGGCGTTGTCGAACGCGAGCGGGCCGTCGAGCGTGCCACCCGTGATCTGCCCGCGCTCGCTCATCTTGCACAGCGCGGCGGCGTCGATCGTCGCCGGCATCTTCGTGGTCACGGTCTCCACCCCAGCGAGGATGGCGACTTTCGGCGTGTTGAGCCCGAGCGAGGTGGCCAGGTCGATGGCGTTCTGGCAGATGTCCGCCTTCTCCTCGAGACCAGGCGCGATGTTGATCGCCGCGTCGGTCACGATCAGCACCTTGTGATACGTCGGCACGTCCATGATGAAGACGTGGCTGATGCGGCGTCCGGTGCGCAGGCCGGTCTCCTTCGCGACGACCGCGCTGAGGAGCTCATCGGAGTGGAGGCTCCCCTTCATCAGGAGCTCGGCTTCACCCCGACGAACCAGCTCCACGGCGCGGGCAGCCGATGCATGGCTGTGCGGCGCGTCGACGATCCTCGTCCGCAACAGATCGAGCCCGGCCTTCAGCGCCGCCGCCTGGATGCGGTCGGCCGGGCCGACCAGGATCGGCGTAATCAGGCCGTTCGCGGCGGCCTCGAGCGCCCCGGCCAATGCCGTCTCCTCGCAGGGGTGGGCGACCGCGGTCGGCACGGGCGCGAGGCTGCGGCATCTTGCGAGGAGGAGTTCGTACTTTCCAGTTCCGGATTCTCGAGTCATGTGGCCTCGCAGGCAGTGGCCGCGGCCGCCGGTCGCAGGCCGGGCCCGGTTTCTTTGAGGAGCAGCGTGAGAGCGATCGCGGCGACGACGCCGTAGAGCAGCGGCTGGAAGGCGGTCTGGAAGTCTTCGAGCGTCAGCGTTGCCGCGCCGCCGCCGGCGGTCAGCAGCAGTTGCGCGAACACCGGCCCGAGCAGCGCGCTGAAGGTGAAGTTAAGGAAATTGACCACGCCGGTGGCGGTGCCGCTGACCTCTGGGGGATTCGCTTCCTTGATCACTGTGTACGGCAGCATCGCCGAACCCGATGCCAGCCCTGCGACCAGTCCGACGACGTACGGGGGAAAGAGCGTCGCGCGCCCGTAGAGAATCCACGCCATGCAGGCCAGCAGCACGCCTGCACCGCCGACGATGACCGGCTTGCGGCGTCCGATTCGATCCGAGATCAGCCCGAGCAGCGGACAGCCGATGATCCAGCCGAGCGGGACCGTGGCCGACCGCATGACGGCGGCGGCGTAGTCGAGGCCTCTTGCCTCCTGCAGGAAGCGGACGCCCCACACCATGTCGAAGATCGTCGTCGGGATGAAGAGCAGGCCGGCAATCACGCCGCAGAGAATGGACTGCGGGTTGCGGAACACGATTCCCAGCGCGCGCGCCGGGCCCGCGAACCAGCCGCCGCCGCTCTTCTGCGCCTGTGGCGCGGGAAGAAGGAGGTACAGGAGGACGGAGATGGCCACGCCGCCGGCACCCATCACCAGCCAGAACGCATTCCACGGCACGCCGGCAGCCACGACGGGACCGACGATGAACTGGCCGGCAGACCCACCCGCCATGCCGAACATCTGCGTCGCGCCAATCAGTGTCGCCGCGCGCGAGGCCGGAAAGTTGGTGGTCGCGATATAGGCGGCCCCGACGAGCGCGAAGACGCCGCCGGCGCCCTGCAGCAGGCGTCCGCCCGCCGCCGCCGTCGGGTTGCCGGAGGCGAAGAGGAGCGCGCCGATGCCGACTGCGACCGCGCCGAAAGGAACGACCCGCCGCGGTCCGAGGCGATCGAGCGCCGCGCCGGCGATCAGGCTGAACGGCGCGTAGCCGTAGTAGAAGAGCCCGACCAGCGAGGCCACGCCGAGCGCGCTGAGGCCGAACGCATCGGCAAGCTGCGGCATCATCACCGCCGGCGCCGACCGGAGCGTGTACTGGTAGAAGTAGTACACGGCGGTGATCAGCCACGCGATCACCGCCGTCCTCGCCGCTTGCGACACTGGTTGCCTGCTCCCCTTCGCGCGGTCGCACAATGCGACCGCGACCGCCGTGGTGAAGCAAAGTGCGTTCTCCGGAGGGTGGAGGAGGCGGCGGCGCGCAGCAGGCCAGATTTGCAGGGAGTCTGGTCAAAATGCGGCGCGGCAGTCGGCCAGCGAGGGCCGGGACCGCTCCGACCAGGCGGAGGTCCCCCGCTATGCCGGGGTCGGTGCTACCGCATCAGCCGCGTCACCGTCGTAATCGGCAGAGGCGCGCCGCCGTAGTCGTCCACTTCGACCGCCGTCGCCGCGGCGTCGGGTTTGACGCGCGCCGCCGGCGCAAAGGTGCCCGTTCCCATGCCGATGCCGTCGACATTCAGGCGAATGACCGCCATGTCAAATCCGTCGCGCGGCTTCGCGTCGGCGCGCCCGCCGCCAGCGAACAGTATCGGCTCCGCCACCGCCGCGGTCACCACTTGTCCACGATCGCTGACGATCTGGTGCGCCCAGCGCAGCTCCCACTTCCGGTCCTTGATCGCGATCCAGCCGACCGGCGGCGCCTTGCGCAGCGCAGGCAGGAATGCGGCGTAGCCGCCGGTCTTCAGCGCGTCCACGAGCGCTTTGCGATCGCGCTCGGGCGTGAAGCGGTCGATGTGGATCTTCACGTACGCGGCCACGGCCCCGAGCTCGCCGACCGCCTGCACCGACGCGCTGTACTCGACCGGCACGTCCGTGGGCCTGTACTGCATCGCGGTCGCGGCGACCGACGCGATCATTCCGAGCAAGACGGCAGTTGCCATCGTCACGCTGCGCATATGCGTCCCTCTGCATCGACGTTAGGAGACGCGGCCGGCGGCGGCTATGCGGATTCGGCATCGCCGCGTTGGCGGCCGCGCCGAGGCCGCGCCCGCGATCGACTTGCCGGTTCCGCATAGCAGCAGCGCCGCCCCCCGCGTACCGTCGGGCAGGGCGCATGAGCAATTCGCGTCGGATCCTCGCGGGGCTCGGCCTCGGCATCGTCACCGGCCTGTTCCTCGGCGAGCGCGCCGCCTGGCTGCAACCGTTGGCCGAGGGCTACGTCAAGCTCCTGCAGATGACGGTGCTGCCGGTGATCACCGTCTCGATCGTGGCCGGGCTGGGATCGCTGACCTACGCGCAGGCGCGCGTGCTCGCCCTGCGCGCCGGCGGCGTGCTGCTGCTGCTGTGGACGCTCGCGCTCTTCGTCGTCTTCCTGTTCCCGCTGATGCTGCGGCCGATGACGACGGCGTCGTTTTTCAGCACGACGCTGCTGGAGCCGCCGCGCCGCTTCGATCTCGTCGAGCTCTATATCCCCGCCAACCCTTTCTACTCGCTGGCCAACAACATGGTTCCGGCGGTCGTGTTGTTCAGCCTGGTGATCGGCGTGGCGCTGATCGGCACGCCCGGCAAGCCGCGGCTGATCGAGGTGCTGGCGGTGGTCCGCGATACGCTTGCGCGCGCGGCGACCTACGTGGTGCGGTTGATGCCGCTCGGCCTGTTCGCGATCGCGGCAAACGCGACCGGCACGCTCAGTGTCGACCAGCTGGCGAGAATCCAGATTTACCTGGTCGGCTACGTCGCGCTGTCGCTGCTGGTCAGCCTCTGGATCCTGCCAGGACTCGTCGCGGCGCTGACGCCGGTGGCCTACACGCGCCTGCTGCGCCGGACGCAGGACGCGCTCATCACCGCGTTCGTGACCGGCGACCTGTTCATCGTGCTGCCGCAGCTGACCGAGCAGAGCAAGCTGCTGGCGCACGAGTACGGACTCGTCGACGAGCGCGGCAACGCGCCCGATGTGATCGTGCCGGCATCCTTCAACTTTCCACACACCGGCAAGCTGCTGACGATCAGCTTCATCCTGTTCGCCGCCTGGTTCACCGACGTGACGCTCCGGCTGGCGCAGTACGCGCAGCTCGCCGCGGCCGGCCTGCTCGCCTTCTTCGGCAGCATCAACGTCGCGGTGCCCTTCCTGCTCGACTTGTTCCGCGTGCCCGCCGACACCTTCCAGCTGTTCCTCGCCACCAGCGTCGTCAACGCGCGGTTCGGCACCCTGATGGCGGTGATGCACACGCTGGCGATGGCGATGCTCGGCACCTGGGCCATGGCCGGGCAGCTGAGGATCGACGGCCGCCGGCTGGTGCGCTATGCGGCGATCACACTGGCGCTCACGGTCGCCACGGTCGCCGGCGTGCGCACGCTGGTGGGGCAAATGCTCGGCGGCGGCTACGAAGGCGACCTGATTCTCGGCCAGATGCGTCTGGCGGATGGAACGCCGGTCCCGTCACTGGTGTCGCTCGAGGCCGCGGCCCCGGCTTCCGCGCCGCCGCATCAGAGCGTCCTCGAAACGATGCGCGCGCGCGGTGCGCTGCGCGCCGGGTTTCTGCCCGACAGCCTGCCGTTCGCGTATCGCAATGCGTCGGGCGAAGTCATCGGCTTCGACGTCGCCATGGCGCAGCTGCTGGCCCGAGAGCTCCACCTCGAGCTGCAGCTGGTGCCGCTGACCCACGATACGCTCGCGGATGCGATCGCGAGCGGGGCCTGCGATCTGGTGATGTCCGGGGTGGCGCTCACTACCGAGCGCGCCGCCGACATGCGCTTCTCGGCCGCCTACCTCGACGAGACGATCGCGCTGGTCGTACCCGACCATACGCGCGATCGGTTCGTCACCTGGAGCGACATCCAGGCGCGCTCGAACCTGCGGCTGGGCATTCCAGCCGTGAACTACTACGTCGAGAAGGTCAGCGGCGGCCTCCCCCGCGTGAAGTTGATCCCGTTCCGATCGGTGGACGCGATGTTCAAGGGGCCAGCCGCGGCCGGCCTCGACGGCCTGGTGATGACGGCGGAGCGCGGCTCGGCGTGGACGCTGCTGCATCCGGAATATTCGGTGGTCGTGCCGACGCCCGGCTTGTACAAGGTGCCGCTTGCCTATCCAATCGCCCGGCACGACGCGGCGTTCGCCGCCTTCATCGACTCATGGATCGACCTGAAGAAGAAGGACGGGACGGTCCAGCGCCTGTACGACTACTGGATTCTCGGCCGTAACGCTGCGCCCGCGCGGCCGCGGTGGTCGATCGTCCGCAACGTCCTGCGCTGGGTGGACTGAAAGAGTGAGGTGTGACTTGCCCGCTGTAGTTCGGATCGTGTTGAGTGTCGCGCTGCTGCTCGCCGCTTCTCGGGCTTCAGGACAGGATAGGACGACCCTGTACACGCCGCGCGACGCTGGTGCGACGCTGCAGACGGCGGAGGGCGCGCGTGATGTCCCGGAGCCGCATCGCTCGGGATTCAGTCAGTTCGTCCGCGACGTCGCCGGCGACTACGGCTACGTGTTCTCGAAAGAGACGGCCCTGTGGTGGGGCGGCGGCGCCGCGTCTGCCGGGATCATGCACCTCGCCGACGAGGCGCTGCGGCAGGAGACCGAGGATCCCGAGGCGGGCCTGACGCGCACGCTGGAGGCCGGCGGCACGGGCGCCACCTACGGCAACCTCTCCCTGCAGGTGCCGCTGGCCATCGGCTGGTGGGCGCTCGGCCACGCCGCCAACAGCCCGGGATCCGCCGCCGCCGGGCGCAGCCTGCTGCGCGCGCAGATCAACGCGTTGAGCTGGACATATGCCTTCAAGTTCGCCGTCAATCGCACACGTCCGAACGGCGATCCGCGTTCGTTCCCGTCGGGCCATGCCTCGGCGACGTTTGCGACGGCGGCGGTGCTGCAGCACTACTACGGCTGGCGCGTCGGCCTGCCGGTTTACGCCGCCGCTTCGTTGACCGGTGCCTCGCGCATCACGGTCGACAAACACTGGGCGAGCGACGTCGTCTTCGGCGCCTTCGTCGGCATCGCATCGGGCCGCACCGCGACCCGGCTCGAGCGGAGGACCGGGTTCGCGATTCAGCCGTTGCTGCGGGGCGATAAGGTCGGCGTCGTCGTGACGCGCATCGATCGCCGGCCGTAGCGGGAGGCGGCCGATGGCGCCGTCAATGAATCGTCGGTTCGGTGTCCGACGGCGCAGGCGACGGACCCAAAACGATCCAGGCATCGAGCCTGGTGCCGCGCCCCGGCTTGGAGTGGATGTCGAGGCCGCCGTTCACCGCATTGAGGCGCTCGCGCATGCTCGCCAGGCCGACGCCGGTCGCGGCCCTCGCCTGGTCGAACCCGACTCCATCGTCGGCGACCTGCAGCAGCAGCCTGCCGTCCTCGCCGCGCAGCTGCACCGACGCGTTCGTCGCGTGGCTGTGCCGGACGATGTTGCGGAGCGCTTCCTGCGCGACCCGGTAGAGGCAGAGCGAGACGTCGGGCGGCAGATCCTCCGGGATCTCGCGCTTGTCGCATTGCACGTGCAGGCGCGTCCCATCGCTCAGATCCGTGCAGAGCCGGTGCAGCGCGTTGACGAGGCCGAGAATCTCGAGGTTCGAGGGGTAGAGGCCGTGCGACAGCTCCCAGATGCCCTGCGAGACCATCGTCATCTGATCACGCAGCGCGTTGAGGCGGACGTCCGGCCCCTGATCCGGCGCGTGCGCCATCATCCGATCGATCTCGATCTCGGCCAGCGCCAGCGTCTGGCCGATGTCGTCGTGCAGCTCGCGCGCGATCCGTTTGCGCTCCCGCTCCTGCGCGTCGATCAGCTTGCGGCTGGTGTCCCTGAGCGACACCTCGGTACGCCGGCGCTCGACGATCAGCGCCGCCAGCAGCAGCAGCGGCACGCCGATCATGCAGAGGAAGACCTGCATCGAAAGCACGCTCGCCGCCGGCGAGGTCGAAATGAACGGGCCGCGGCCGTTCATCAGGCTCTCGATCGAGACGACGGCGATCACCAGGAGGGTTGCGCTCAGGCCGGCCGGGCCAAACCGGATTGAGGCCCAGAGCAGCAGCGGCAGCGGCAGGTAGATCAGCGCCGGGATATTGCTGCGCGACAGATACTCGGCGCGGAAGACGAGCACACTCACCAGCATCACCACCGCGCCGATCGCGGCGGCCTCCAGCCAGGCCTGGCGCGGCCGCTCCCGGATCCACGCCCATCCGCGCTGGCCGACGGCGACAATCAACGGCACGATCGTCAACTGCGCGAGCATGTTGGAGAGCAGGCGCGTGGTCCAGAGATCCCAGTAGTCGCTCCCCCAGTTGGTGCCGACGACGATCGCGGCGTCGAGAAACGAGGTGACCAGCGGCGCGAGCATGAAGCCGCACAGCAGGAAAGCGGTGACACCCTGCATGCTCTGGAACAGCCCGGGACGGCGCCCGACCTTCGCGATCAACGTCGCGCCGAGCAGCGCTTCACCGCAGTTGCCCACCAGCCAGCCGAGCGACGTCGCCGCCGGCACGCCGCTCTGCAGCTGCGCGAGAAGGTGCGCCGGGATGAGTGCGAGCAGGAACACCCACCACAGACGTACAGGTGCGAGAAGGAATGCGGCGAGGAGGATCGCGTTGGGCGGCCAGAAGGTGGCGATCGGCATGTCGCCCGCTGTCAGGGCGAAGCCGATCCTCGTGCCGACGAAATAACTGAGCGCGACTGCGGCGGTGGCCGCCGCGTCCTTCCACAACGATCTTCGATCGGTCGAAGCAGAAGGAAGCGGCATGCCTGACCGCACGAGTGTAACCCGCCGGCGGCCTGCCGCGCGGGCGGGAAGACGCCGGCGCGTCAGAACGTGCAGCCGCCGCGCCCGCGCGCGATCACTTCCGCTCAGTGATCGTCACCGGCGAACGGAGCTCGAAGGCAATCACGGTTTCGGCCGGAATCTCCGACGCCTGGCCGCGCATCGCCGCCCCGGCGCCGCCACCGATCAGCGCGCCGACCGCCGCGCCCGTGCCTCCACCGGCCACGCCGCCGACGATCGCGCCGACGCCCGCGCTCGCGCCGACCTTGGCGGCATCTTTGCCGGCGCTCTTCCCGGCCTCCTGGGTCACCGGGCTGGTCACGATCTCCACTTTCCGGCCGTCGGCAGTGGTCAGGCTGGTCAGCTCGATCGAGAGGCTTGCGCGGTCCTTGAAGCGTCCGCCCTTGTCGGACTCGACAATGCGGCCGTCGATCTTGGCGCCCTCACCGGCCACCACCCAACCGTCGACGGTGATCGGCTGCTCGAGCACCGCCGAGAAGGCATCGCCGCTCTTCGCCGTTTTGGTGGAAAGCATTCTCGTCGTCCTGATGATGATCTGATCGCCGGCCCGCAAGCGCGCGACCTTCGGCTTCGGCGGCGGTGGCACGGCGACCGGCGGGGCCGCGGCTGCGATTGGCGGCGCAGTGGCGGCGCCGGGCGGCGCCAGTTCGGCGGCCTGCGCGGCAGGCGCTGGCGTCGGAGGCGCGGCTGGCGGCGCAGTTCTCGCGGGCGCCGGTGCCGCCGGCGGTGGCGCTTCGGCCGTGGCGGGCATGGTCCCCGAGGTCGACGCGACCCGAGCCGGCGCGGTTGCCGGTGAAGCCGCGGCAGGTTCAGATGCCGGGGTCTGCGCCGGCGGCTGCGGCTCCGACTTCGAACACGCAGCTACGATCAAGCAGGCCGCAGCGACAATGGTCGCAACCTTCCGCTGCATGGTGACGACATCCTTTCGAGCGTGCTCCGCCGGCGTGCGGAATCAGGGGACACCACCGCGTACGGCGAACGCCGACGGCCATTGTCGGCGCGACGCGCGATTGCGGCTATGCGGTTTCGGCAGCACGCAGTCAGAATCAACCTCAGTCGCGAGGGATGGAGAAGCAACGATCGTCAGGTGTGTCCCGAGGGATTCAGAAAGAGCTCGCGGCCGAGGTGCCGACTATTCGGCAGGAAGATACACCGCAACCACTGTCGCACCTGAGACGTTGCTCGACACTTCCACATAGCCTCCAGCGTCCGAGGTGACATCGTCCAGAGACACCAGCGCCAGCATGATCCCGGCGCTCACTGGTGGGCTGGTCCCGGCCCCGGCCTGCTCACGTGGCTCCTTCGGCGCGCCGCGCGGCACCCCGCGCGCAGTGTTGGTGACTTCGACCACGAGGTACTCGATCGGCGCCGACCGGCCGCGCCACAGCGGCCGCGCGATCGACACGTTGCGGGTCTTGATCGAGACGACGCTGCCGTCCGGCATCGCGTGGCCGAAGCCGCGCACCAGATCGGCCAGCCCCTGCCGCAGCAGCTCGCGGTTGGTGCGCACCAGCACGTTCGACGCCGCAACCAGCATGTCCAGCCAGAGATCGCCGCCAATCGCGCGGCGCAGCTCCTTCAGCAGCGCATGCACGTCGACCTGCTCGCGGAACGACGACGGCATCTCTGCAAACGCTTTCAGCTGCTGCGCCAGCGCCGTGCCGGTTTCGGCGGCCTTCCTCACGACGCGGAGGAAGAAGGGCGGCGCTTCGCTGGTGGGCAGGTGATCGAGCTGGCTGCCGATCGTGGCCATCACGCGCGCCAGGTCGTCGGCGATTCCCATCGTCAGTTGGCCGAGCGACGCGAGCTTGTGCGCCTGGCGCAGGCGCGCCGTCATCTCCAGGCGTTCGCTGACGTCGCGGACGTGCATCAGCACCGACGCTTCGCCGACGCTCGCGGGCGAGAGGCCGATGAGCACTTCGAGCGATATCTCGCGGCCGTCGACGTGATGCGCCCGGCATTCGAACAGCGCCGCCGGCTCGCGCGCGTCGGCCGCGCGCTCGAGCGCTCCGCGCAGCCGATCGCGGTCGTCGGGATGAATCAACTCGAGTATCGGCCGTCCCCGCCGGTTCTCGCCGGCGTGGCCGGTGAGTCGACGGGCGGCCTCGTTCTCGAACCGGATGGTGCCGGCGGGGTCGGTCACGATCATCGCCTCCCGGGCGCGGGCGACGAGCTCTTTCAGCAGGTGGTCGAATTCCGAATGCGGGTACACCCCCGCTCATGAGGCACCGACGGTTCCATCGCCGCCTGCGCTGGCTGTGCGCTCGCAACCGGTTGCGCCGGAGGGCTTTGGCAAATACAGATGACAAGGCGCCAGCGCCTGTGCGATGACGCCTTGCCGGCAGGGCGGCTGCTGCCGATGCCATATGGCGTTCCGCCGGCGGTGTTAGCGAAACCGTCGCGGTGATGGAAGGCTGTCTCGCGGCAAGCGATCAAGTGGTCGCGCGGGATTCTCGGTTCGTTTGGAGTCGTCTCAAAAAAGTTCCGCGCCGATCAAAACGCGAGACGCTCGATGTCGGCAGCCATGGCCGGCGAGACTGCAGATCTCAAGAGCACGCTGCCCGAGTGGAGGTCATCCACACAGCACGCAGTCTGCAAAAACAGCAAAACCCGTACTCTCCTCGGTGCGCTTTCGGCGTATGCTTCGCATGTCAGCGCTACTACCGAACGTCGTCCTTCGGAAATATGCGTTCGTCCCGATCGTCGCCACGCCCGCGCATTCTCATCGCCGACGACCACGCTGAGATGCTCGAAAAGACCCGCGAGGTCCTCGCGGACGATTTCGAGGTTGTCGCCGCCGTGTCGAACGGACAGGAGGCGGTCGACGCCTCGTCCCGCCTGCATCCCGTCGCCGTCGTCCTTGATATTTCCATGCCTGTGCTCTCCGGCTTCGACGCCGCGCGCCAGGTGCTGGCGCAGGCGCATTCGCCGCTGGTGGTCTTCCTCACGGTGCACGACGACAGCGCGTGCCGCGAGATGGCCGCACGGATGGGGGCCTCGGCCTGGGTCCTGAAACGCGACCTCGCGACCGATCTCGTCGACGTGCTCCACGCCGCGCTCACCGCCACCAGGACTCCCGA
>Ga0111538_10008653_pt1 | contig 13639 bp, 12 predicted proteins | sample SoiMethybrSBSTD1_FD_79669 | JGI IMG/M metagenome (GOLD analysis project Ga0111538, IMG submission 79669) | Bulk soil microbial communities from a Populus tree surrounding site in Tennessee, USA - Soil MetaG P. TD hybrid SBSTD1 (version 2)... | ecosystem: Environmental > Terrestrial > Soil >...
CACGGCTAATGATACAGGCGCATTTCGTAAACCCTTTTGATCCCGATGATATTGATATTATAGTGACGTTCACTTCACCATCTGGAAAGAAGTGGAACATTCCCGGATTCTATCAATACACATTTGGTACAATGTGGAAGGTGAGGTTCTCGCCGGATGAATTGGGTGTATGGAAGTATCAGGTAAAGGTGCGCGATAAATCGGGCACCGGTCTAAGCGAGGAAAAATCTTTTAAAGCAATACGATCTAAATACAAAGGCCCGGTTAAGATTGCTTCGAACAAGCGCTATCTCGAATATAAGAATGGATCACCTTTTTACGGTGTTGGACTTTGGTACAACGGAAGGATCACAAAGGAGAATCTGGACGAGTTAAAAAATAAGGGAGCGAACTTTATCAGCAACTTTATTACGCCGCTTGAAACATTGGGAAGTGGAGTAGGCCGATACGATCAGGATATTTGCATGCGTATTGACGAGATGTTTGAGCTATGCGAAGAGCGCGAGATACTCATAAGCCTCAATCTTTGGTTCCATTCGTTCTTATCTGAAACGGTTTGGGGTGGATTTAACATCAGGTGGCATACCAACCCTTATCAGCATATTACGGCTGCAAAAGATTTTTACAGAAGTACAGCAGCGTGGAAATACCAGGAGAAATTGTACCGGTATTTTATTGCTCGTTGGGGGTACAGCAGATCACTTGCCATCTGGTTCATTGTTGACGAGATAAACGGAACTGACGGTTGGGTCTCCGGTGACAGTTTGATGGCGAGCCAGTGGACGAAGAAAGTTCACGACTATTTCAAAGCCAACGATCCCTACAACCACCCCACTACAGGTACTCGAAGCGGAGGCATAAAAGAATTTTTTCATGAGGGCTACCAGACAACGGATATCGCCGCGAGAGAAATCTATGAAGCACAAGGATTTCCTATGACAAAATCCGGAACATTAGACTCCGCTGAAATACATCCCTTGCGTCATAGTTATAAGAACTATGCAGATCAGATCAAAAAGCTCTGGGATGGCTACGGAAAACCGGTGATCATCGGCGAAACAGGATGGGATCATACGTATTATGAACCGGGCATGCCAGGATATCTGGCTATGCATCACAATGTGCTTTGGGTTTCATTGGCAACAGGATCATCCATGACGCCGTTCTGGTGGGCATTTAGCGGTCGAATGAATGATGTTGTCGTATCGAATCAGTTATTGAATATCCGGAAGTTTACCGATAATATTCCGTTTTCGAAATTATCAAACCTGTCACCCATTAGCGTAAGCATCGCTGACGGTGACGGATTTGCCATGCAAAGCGATAAGCTGATTTTTGGGTGGGTCGTCAATCCGCAGACTGATGTCGCAGGTGACGTAGTAAAGATCACGGCTGCAAAAAATGGGAAATACAAATTAAGATTGTTCCACACCTGGCGAGGTGAGTTCATTAACGAAAGTGAAATAACGGCAAGTGACAATACCCTTTCATTTTCAATTCCGTCATTGAAAACAAAAGGAGGGCACGCTAATTACATTGGTCAGGACGTTGCGTTCGTACTGGAGTCGATCACTGAAGCTCCATCTGCGACGGCTGCCAAGTTGAAGAAGAAAAACTGATCGCTAGATACTCATGCAATTTCCGCAACTACTTTTTTCATTTTCTCAAGGCCGGTCTTAGCAACCTGAAGTGCATCCTGCGCCCAATATTCGCGGTTGAATAATTCAAGTGATAATATTTTCGGACCTTTCATGTTTTTGAGATCGGTAAGGACTTGTTTCAACGGAGCAACACCATCGCCAGGATAGATTCGATCCTTGTCCTCCAGTTTCTCACGCGGAATGGTGTCAGGATAATCGTTCATATGGAAAATCTCGACAAGGCTACCGTCAATCATTTTTAATCCTTCAAATCCCGATCCGCCGCGATGTAAATGGTAAACGTCAGCAAGTATCCGCACACCCGGGTCGTTAGCAACTGCGGCAGCCATCAGGACTTGTCCTAAGTGAAAGAACCGCGAGGCACCCCAGAATTCCAATAGGGGAGTAACGCCTGTTTTCCTTCCCAATGCTACAAGCTGCGCAAACCTTTCGCCTACCTTAAACATGTCCAACGTATCCGTTGGTTTGACACCGGCGGAAGGAGCGGCTATTCGCGGACAACCAAGAGCAGCGAGCATTTCCATTTCTTCCTCCATCTGCTTAAAACCTCCCTTGCGCTGTTCTTCATCGTCAACCATCCATGGCGCAAAACCGATAGCATCCACACAAGGAAGCTTACTGTCATCTAAAAGTTTTTTCAATGCCTTTAGATTGCCGCCTTTTCCGACGTATTCTTTAATGTCACCAATCCAGAGCTCAATACAGTCGTAACCGGCACGGGCACCTATTTCAATATATTTTTCAACACCTAACTTCTGTCCCATGATTGTGCTGGTGTTCAGCGATAGGCGGAACTTTTCAGAATTTTTCTTTGGCTCTTTAGCTACCGCCAAGGGACCAAGCATAGACAATCCCGCGGTTGCGGTTGCAGTCTTGATTACATTGCGCCGGTTCATAATTTATGAAGTTGAGGGTGAGGATTGTTGACTCAGTAAGTAAAGATATGAAATCTTACCATCGGCCGATGCGATTGGTATGAACGGTATTTACCGCCAGTTCGGCCTTATGGAGGAAAAGCATCAATAAGTTGGTTTCTCATAACCGCGAAAGCGTCGCTTGTTAATCAATCGTTGAAAAAGTTCGGGAAAATCGATAACTAACAACCCTGAAGAGCAATAAAACAATTGCTCCAGTCAGACTGGAACAAAAAATAATCAGATATGGCAAAGCAAAAATCGTTAAGGGTTCTCGTCGTAGGATGTGGTAATATGGGAGCGTCTCATGCCACCGCATACCATAACATGGATGGAGTGGAGATCTGTGGACTTGTGTCGCCAGGAAAGAGCAAAGAAGTCCTGAATGCAAAGCTGGGTGGACAATATACCCTCTACAATGATTTTGAGGATGCCCTTGAAAGAACGAAACCCGACGCAGTTTGCATATCCACCTATCCGGACACACATGAAAGCTATGCGATCAAATCATTCGAGAAGGGATGTCATGTATTCATCGAAAAACCTCTGGCCGATACCGTAGAGGGTGCGGAGCGGGTACAAAAGGCCGCAAAAAAAGCAAAGAAGAAGTTAGTAATTGGTTATATACTGAGACATCATCCATCGTGGGAAAAATTTGTGCAGTTGTCGCACGAGTTGGGCAAGCCGTTGGTGATGCGTATGAATCTCAATCAACAAAGTCACGGTTATATGTGGACCGTTCATCGTAACCTCATGAAAAGTCTGAGCCCTATTGTGGACTGCGGCGTACACTACATTGACGTGATGTGCCAGATGACACGTTCGAAACCTGTACAGGTCAATGCGATCGGAGCGCGCCTTACAGAAGAAATTCCTGCTGGCAATTATAACTACGGACAATTGCAAATCCGGTTTGAGGACGGATCGGTGGGATGGTACGAAGCGGGCTGGGGACCCATGATTAGTGAAACAGCATTTTTTGTGAAGGATGTCGTCGGGCCAAAAGGATCCGTATCCATCGTGGCAAAGGATGCCGGTGGTTCCGGGAAATCCGATTCCATCGAAGCACATACAAAAACCGAATCATTGAGGTTTCATCACGCCGACCTCGATAAAAGCGATCAGTTCGTTAAGGCCGATACATGGATCAACCTAAAGGATGAACCGGATCACCAGGAATTGTGTAATCGCGAGCAACGCTATTTCCTAAAAGCGATAAATGAAGACGTTGATCTAACCGATCATGTCGATGATGCCGTTAATAGCTTGCGTATTGCTTTTGCGTGCGATGAATCTGTCCGTACGGGGCAAGTGGTCTCCTTAACGTAACAATCTTCAAGGTTTGAATACGACGGGTTGCGTCCAGGCCATCTCGACATCTTCATCTTTGAAAGGATTTTCTTTCTTTTTGTCGGATGTAATTCGTGCGCGTACGAAAAGATAGTCGGCACTAAGATCAACAGACGCAGTAACGTCCGATACGGATTTTAGTACTTTTGATTGCTTATCGCCTTTTGCCACGCCGATAAAATCAATTGTGTAGTTGACGTTGTCGGATGGATGTACGTTTACAGTTAGGGTATTGTTTTTTACGGAAACTTCGTTAAGGATCACACCTGTAGACGCGTAGAAATCGCCGTTTTCCATCGCAGCTATGAGCGACGAGGGGCTAAGTGAATCAGCGTAAACCATCACCCATCCACGACCAGAATTGCTGTACGCCGACCCGATCTGATGGTATTCATGACTGTCATCAGTAGCAAGACCATACATAAGCGGTTGATTTTTCCCGCTGTAGGCGATGTTGATCATATCCCACATTTGTTCTGTCCCAGGCCTTAAGCTGTCGCCATAATTGTTAACAATAGGATGGCCGTTGTAAACTTCGAAGAATCGCTCGCCACGGAGATCGATAAGATCCTGAACTGAAACAGCGAAGAAAAAATTCGGGTGATTGATGTGAGGAAACATAGGTATACCCGTTTTCGCGCGCTGCGCAAGAACTGCATCAACGTTCCGCTGCATCACATTAGCAACACTTTCTCCACCTTGTGGTTCTATTCTTTCATTTACATTGGTGACGTTTATGTGAATTGGTTTGCCCTCAAACTTGTCGCTAATCTCTTCAGATTGCAGGATCAGGAAGCTTGCATCTTCAAACAACGGCTTATACTCTTTATATGTCTTTAATTTTACCAGGATCCGTCCGGAGTCAATCTTATGCGTAACCCATTGGCTATCGTACTTATCCAGATATTTTTGAAATCCATCTTCGTACATTTTGCTCTTGATCACTTTTATCCATTTCTCCTCCTCTGCCAGGATATTGTGATCCGATAAGGCTACAAAGCTGTAGCCGTGAGTCTTGTACCAATCCATTATCATTTCCGGAAACTCGTCGCCATCGCTCCAGTAGGAATGGGTATGAAGATTTCCTTTGAACCACTTGCGGTTGTCTTTTTCCTCTTCGCGACAAGATGCCAAGAAAACGAAACATAGGATAAGGGCAATTTTCAAAATTTGGATGTTCACGGAAGAGCTGTTTTCTAAAAGTACAAATCTTTTGGAGTGCTTAAAAACAAAAAAGCCTTCACGCTAGCGAAGGCTTTCTTGAAATAAGACTTATTTGAATTAGAAGCGGAAAGTTGAAGTCTCACCAGCGTTAGTGATTTCGAACGTTGCGCCGCTGAAATTCTTGATAGAATAGAGCTGAGCGTAGCTGCCAGAAACTTCTTTGCTGCTGTCGTGCACCAGGTTGTTGTTAGCATCGTAGATCTTAACGCCTACAGTGCTGTTTGCATCCACTACTGACAATACAAACTTACCCTCCGCAGCGGTCTTAGCTACGTGTACGTTCTTAACTGCTACAGGCTGATAGTTGATCTTTTCAGACTTAGTTCCTGCTGCGTCAACCAATTCGATGGTGTACTGACCAGATTGAAGACCAGAGAAATTTAACGGGAGGATAAAACCTTCGTTACTGTTTCTTGTCTCAGTGAATACTACTTTGGAAGCTGCGTCATAAACGCTTAACTTTACTTTGCCAGCTGTCTCGGTCTTGTAAATAACTTTAACAACTTGAGAACCTTGGACTGCTACAACGGCTAATTTCGCGCTGCTCGGTTCTTCTTTTCCAACTGCTGCTACTGCTGCACCGATTACAAAAAGTGCTGCGAAGTAAATTGACTTTGTTTTCATAACTGTTTATAGTTCTTTGTTTGTTTGATGATACAAATATACGGGGGGTGTAGAGCACGGTCTGAAAGTTGTAAGGAAACCGTGTTTAATTTGTTAAATAACGTTTGCGGAAAAATGTTGGGACAAAACGTTAAAAAGGATGGGTTAAAGACGCCTGCAAACGCGGTTCTGAGTAATAATTTTTTTTACAACGTTTGCGCCGGATACAAATTGGATACAATACATAACCATTGCGTCTGGCGCCCCGTTAAAACCTTGATTTTACGAAGAAAATTGAAGGGTAAAATTGGGATACACATTCACATTGACGTCCCAAATCCCCATTTTTAGCCTAAAAAGGGCCTTTTTTAAAATTGGTATCATTTTTTCTTATCTAACAATGAAGAAAAGGTTAGCATGATGAAAAGCTTTACGAAAAAACTAGTTACCTCCGTAGCTTTCATTATCGGTTGTATTGTCCTTATTTCCTGTAGCAGGAACCTCTCGAAGCTCCACGACCTGAAGAATGAAACGAGCAGAATTAATGTCGACTCCTCAGCGTTAGAACCAACGCCGATCACGGTCAGTAAATCATTTACCTTGGATACACTTTCGTATGGATTTAAGAACCGCTCTCTTGTAGTGGCAGGCAATCCGTATTTCGCGAAGCGTGTAACTGAAAAGATCAACCTCTTTTATAAGAGCAAGTCGTATCAAACTCAGTGGTTGTTCGACCAGGCCCCCGCCTCTCTATATTATAGTTTGATCAACACGCTCAAGAAAGCGGATCAGTTCGGACTAATACCCGAAGACTATGATGTAACGTCAATCGAACAACGACTGAATACGGTCTATAAGAATAGATCTGCATCGACGGCAGAAATAGCAGACCTTGATATTCATATTTCGGAGATGTACTTCTTATTCACTTCCCACTTGTTGGAGGGCAAAGTCCGCAGCGTTGGGAATGGTAAAAATGTATGGAAACGCCAGAGTAAGGCGCTTACCATGACAGACGTTAATCTGCTCCTTGAAACAACAAATTCCATTCAGTTCGACGAAAAGCTTCAGAAAATGCAGCCGAAGGATATTCAGTACGCACGACTGCAGAAAGCTCTCAGTCATTATCAATCATTGGAACGGTCCAATCCTGGAGGCACGTTGCCTGCTATAAGTGTACCTCGCAAAATAGCTCCAGCAGAAAGCAGCATAGCCATCCCGCTTATTAGGCAGAAACTAAGTTTGTTGGATCTCAAGGTTTACCCAATGCCTTTTGATTCCACAACGCTTACGATAGATTCTTTGTACTATGATCCCGACCTGGTTTATGGCATTAAACTTTTTCAGCTGAGGCACGGATTGGAACCGGATGGAATCATTGGAGACAAGACGTTAAAGTTCCTTAATCAGCCTATCAAGGAAATGGTCAATGTGATCGCGCTTAACATGGATCGCTTGCGCTGGCTAGGTGACTATGGCGATAATTATATACTGGTCAATGTACCAGAATACAAGCTCCGTGTATATGAAAATCGAGCGCTCGAACTCGAAATGAAAGTGATTGTTGGCTCGGCTCAAACGGCAACTCCTATCTTTGCCGATGTTCTTGAACATATCGTCTTTAGTCCGACGTGGACAGTACCTGTAAGTATTATCAAAGGAGAAATCATCCCCAATTTACAGGCTAATCCCGAATACTATTCAGACAAGAACTTTGCTTTCTACAAGAACAATGTAGAGATCGATCCTGTATATGAACCATGGGATAGCGCTGCATTGAATCCTTATCAATACAGAGTAGTGCAGAATCCTGGTCCAGACAACTCATTGGGCACTGTCAAGTTCATGATGCCAAACAACATGAGCGTATATCTCCATGATACACCCAATCATCGCCTGTTCTCAAAACAGTACAGGGCACTGAGCCATGGTTGTGTAAGACTTGCTGAGCCTGCGGTCTTTGCCGAGTATCTGTTGCGTGATCAGAAAGGATGGACGGAAGAAAGAATAAGCAAGGCGATGAATGATTCAATACCATCGACGATACTATTAAGGAAGCATTACGACGTACACATCGAATATCGCACCGCCTGGGTAGACGACAATGGCACTTTGAATCTCAGGGAAGATATCTATGGTCACGACAGGGTACAGCTTTCTCAACTTTTACCAGTCACAAAGGACCCAACGACGCTTGTAGGAATGGAGTAATTCGTGATCAATTACCTGCCTGGGCCGTCAATACAGGTGCGAAAAGATTGTCCTCGTTAAGATAGGCTGAAGTGTTGAGGTAAGAGCTGTCATTGTAATAAGCGAATATAGCAGTCCGGTTTTTTATGGTATCAATTACCTTTTTGCCAACGCCTTTTGGAAGTGCGGGGCATCCCTGACTTCTTCCCAACCTTCCATATTTTGTTATCCAGTATTCGCTCACATATTCAGCATCGTGCATAACTACTGCGCGCTCACGCATCTTATCGTTAAATCCCTTTTCAACGCCATCCAGCTTTAGGCTATAACCTTTGCTTCCTACATAAGTTTCAGCTGTGACGTAGAATCCGAGGCTGCTTTGATTCGAATGTACCGTGTTGGAAAATGATTTTGCCATCACATCTCCTGTGTTCTTCCCATGACTAACATAAGTGTGGAATTTAACGGCCAGATTTATCAGATCTATGGTATAGAACCTTTTGAGATTGCTTGATTTGGTAAAATCGATGATTGTAAGAAGTCCTTTGTTGTTTAGCTTTCCATCGCGAAGCAGAGAAAGGTAGCCTGTCATTCCATACCTGAATGCATCAAAAGATAACTCATACTTTTGAAGATCGATTGCTTCATACAAACGTTCCAATGAATCCGTAAAGGTTTCGCGATTCAATTCCCTTAACGCTTGATTCTTTTCCGCGTGCATTATAACAGCCACACTCTCACTATTAATGGAACTATCCGTCACCGCCAGCGGCAGATGACTAGAGAAAAGCAACAAGATCAGAGAGGATAACTGTTCCATTTGTAAAGTAGGAACTTCGAATTACCGGCTTTGAGGTGAAAAAAAATATTCCGCCAGGATCAAAAAAGTACCTCAGACGATCAATGACTGCATTGGGGGATAAATGGCCGATTTGGAGGGTTGGTTTTCCGTTATCCGTTATCCGCTATCCGTGTGAGTGGGCATGGGAGTGTGGAAAAACTTCAATTACGCCCTTGTAGCTGCACGTGCCCACGGATAACGATTAACGGATAACGGATAACGGATTGCGGTTAACAGTATCAGAAATCTGTGCTGGGCTGCTTCAGGTCAAGCTCCTGGATCCATATATTTCTATAAAGCACATCATGACCTTCCGCCTGGAGCTTCAAGCCGCCTGGAACATCGGTGATTCCTTTGCCACCATCGTTTCCACCGTCAAGACCGGAATTCGGACCACCCCAGACCTGGTTAATGATTTGATTCTTGTGAGCCTTAACGCCGTTAAAGTATACGGTCACCATTGCTTTTTCGACAAGCTTGCCGTCTTTGAACCGCGCTGCCCTGAATTGGATATCATAAGCGTTCCATTTTCCCACGCCATTATATAAATGGTAAGGTGACTTGGTTTCATTTATTACTGCACCTAGTCCGTGTTTGGTCGTGTCACCGTCCAGTACCTGGATCTCATAACGATTCTGCAGATAGACCCCACTGTTACCTCCGGGTTTCACGATTAGAAATTCCACGTGAGCACGAAAATCTCGAAACTCTTTTTTCGTAACGATATCGGCGCTGCCGTATTTTCCACCAGCCGCTGCTGGATCGTTGGAGTTTACAACGGTACCTTTATCTACAGGGTCATTTACAATAGGCCATTTGATCGGTAACGTAGTCGCTAGCCTTGGACCTTTCCAATAGGTCCAATTAGCATCCAGCATTTCTTTGGTTCCGTCAAGATAGACCACGGCCCCGGATGTCGGCTTTGTGCCCACACCAACCTGTGCATTTACTTTGATTATTCCTGCAGTGGCCGTCAATAGCAAAGAACACGCGAGGATCCGGACAAAGGCAACTTTATGAAATTTCATGTTGGTTTTATTTATGAGTAATGGCTCGATCTCATTGTACTAAAACAAATATATTCTTTATCGGGATCACATGAAATGCCGTATAAATGGCTGGCTGACCAGCTATCAGCTTGCCTGTTCCGTCGCACCCTTGATTGAGTAGGTCAAGAGCACCACGCCAGACTTATAGATTTTTGTGTCGATTAAGGAGAGGTCAGCTTTCCGGCTGCTTCGCTCGAACAGTCTAATGCCTTTCCCCAATAAAACCGGGTTCAGCTTGATAATCAGCGAATCGATAAGGTTGCTATCAAGGAGGGTAGAGGCAAAAATACCTCCTCCACACAAGTAAATGTGTCCTCCATCTTTGTTCTTGAGATCCCTAACAAAGGAAACCGCATCGCTTCGTACGATAGTAAGCTGTTCGTCAATTGGAAAGTCGATGCGAAGTGATTTTGAGAACACATAATTCTTCATCGTTGGATATGGTGCTATTCCGGGTTTGAGTCCGTAACCGTATCCAAATTCGTAAGTCGACTTACCCATTAGGACGGTATCATAGTGCTTTAGGCTATCAAGATAATCCGCAATATGATCTCCTTCGGCAAGGAAACCGCCGATAGATCCGTCTTCTTGACAAATGAAATTATCCAGCGTGGTACCCACGTGATAGATGAGTTTTCTCATAACAATAAATTAAAAATAAAATTTGAAGATAGGATTAACGACCGTACCGAAAGATTTGAATACGGGGGGCAGTTGTAATGAACTGTTATTTTGAAATGCTCATGTGGCGTTGTACGGGTGCTTCGGATTAAGGTTTTCCTTCAACAACAAATTTTTAACATGTGGGGTCGGCTTTCTGTTAGGAAAATATTTATCGAGCCTACGGCTCTCGGTGTACACGGAGTACTTTTTGCAACGGACTGAAGTCCTTCGTTACAAGATCGGTCGAGGCTACGCCTCTGAGTCGTGGTTGTTGCAAGATTGGGTCGGGGCTACGTGGTTGAGTAGTGGTGATGTAATTGTTTGAGACTAGTCCGCGCAACATCGTCTAAGAGCCGTAGGCTCGTCCTTTTTTTGTAACAGCGGATTTCAATCCGCCGAAGCCAACGATAGCCAAGCCAGAGTGCCGTAGGCACGAAACATATGACGAACTGCAAGGACTATTCGCTTGACCTCACGTCGCCGGCAGTGAAATAGTAAACTGCGAAAATAGGTATCGAGGCTACGCGTCTCAGTCTAGGTGCATGCCGTCTAGCTGAATCTTCACGATCGGCAACTCTGAAGGAGTTGAACATGCAGTCCGCAGAATGAAGATTTGTTTACGCAAAGATTATTCGTTTTGATTTCGACAAATCATCTACTTACGGTTGGCACCAATTTGTGCGTATGCCAAGATGTTTTAATGTTTAACTTTGACATCGTTTCAATATTAAGAATATGGCCAAATTCATTGAACTTACAGTATCCGAAGAATTTGAAACAAAGACCGAGCTCGTCAATGTAGCAAACATCGGCCGGGTGTTTCCAAGCCCACAAAGTGATGCACGCACGATCGTCGAGTTAAACTATCAAAGCGTAAATGATTCGCCGGTGTACCTGGAAGTAGAAATGCGGTACGAGGTCTTGCGTCAAACTTTATTAAGTCAGGTGTGATCGCTCGGTTTACATCAGATCCCATGCTTTGCGATACTTCCTTGTCAGCAAGCCGGTTGCTTCTTTGTCATCTATGAATTTTTCCTTTTTAGAGTTCCAGCTAAGCTTTCTCCCCAGGCGCCACGATATTATAGCGAGATGCATAGGCAATGTCATTTCTCTAGCGTAAGCCAGACTTGATTCAGGCTGAGTTCTTGATTTTACGGCATCCACAAAATTTTGCTGATGACCTGGTGAGCGCTTCAATGTTGTCGCAATTGCTGCGATATCCGAAAGGGTTTCACCATTAATTTTGATGGAACGCGTGTTATAATCACAGATCAGTGTTCCTTTATCTCCTTCAAAATAAGCGCCGATTCCCCTTTCTGCCGCGCCAGGCACGTCTGGAGGTTGTGTCGTCCAGAACAACTTCAAATTATCAAATTCGTAATCCACATCAAGCCATTTGGGTGCATCCGCAATACCGTCTGTCTTTTCTCCTCGCGCCACGACACTTTTCAATCCAGTAGGTCGTATAGCCCACCAAACGACGTCCGCGATATGACACCAAAAGTCAGCGAATACTCCACCGGAGTAGTCCAGGAAATAACGGTAGTTGAAGTGACACCGTTCAGCCATGTATTCAGCGTATGGGGCAGGGCCAAGCCACATGTCCCAGTTCAAAGTTTTTGGAGGAGTCTGGACTGCCGGACGTCCCATGCCGGGTGAAAATCCAGACTTCCACAAGCGCACGGTGTGTACATTTCCAATGGCGCCTGACTGAATGATCTCCACTACACGATGATAGTTGTCACCCGCATGAATCTGAGTACCTAGTTGAAATATCCGGTTGTGTTTGTTCAGATTCTTAAGTAACACTTGCCCTTCGTTAACATCATATGTTAGCGGCTTCTCTCCATACACGTCTTTACCCGCCTGAAATGCAAGCATTGCGATCTGGGCGTGCCAGTGATCCGGTGTGGCAATAGTAACAGCATCCACATCCTTTCGGTCGAGCACATGCCTGAAGTCTTCATAACCCTTGGCCTGGGTGCTTGGTTGAAGATCTTTCAGCGTCTTTAACGTACCATTGAGATGTTCCTGATCTAGATCACACAGCGCGACGATTTCAACATTTGGCAATGCCGCGAACCATTTCATGTGTTGGTTGCCCATACCACCCAAACCGATGTGCGCTATACGGAGCTTGTCACTCGGCGCCCCTTTCGATATCATCGAGGGAAGCAAGGTGAGGCCCAATGCCCCGATTGCACTTCGTTTTAAGAATTCGCGTCTGTTAAGATGAATGCTCATTGCAGTTGAGGTAAGACGTATTTAGTCCGAAGCTATTTAAAATTTATTCTAAATGCTACCAGGTTGTTGAGAACTTGGGTCTTCGAGAATGAAAATTACATCTGAGTTGGATTGCTCGGGATTGGCCTCGACTCCACTGAATTCGAATTTTTTCCAGATCTTTTGCACTGAGTATTCCGAAAGGACATGATTAAGAACATATTCAACTAGATTTGTTATCGTATTGAATTATGAATAACGAGATGTCAAATGGAAGGCTGAATGCATCGATGCTCAACAAGGAACTAGAGTTTACTGCATCAAGAAGTGAAGGTCCGGGAGGACAGAATGTAAACAAGGTGAATTCCAGGATCACACTCAGGTGGGATATCGCCAACTCACTAGTCGTAAGCGATGAAGAGAGGAGGTTTATCATAGACAAGCTTTCATCCTTTATAACAAAAGGTGGTGTCCTTATACTTTCGGCCCAGGACAAACGGTCTCAACTTCAGAACAAGGAGGCGGTGCTGCAAAAGCTTGACTGGTTGTTGGTGAAAGCATTTGAAGTCAAGAAGGAAAGGAAGCCTACCAAACCCTCAAAAGCAGCGAAGGCTGAACGGATCAGAAAAAAGAAACTGCGCTCTGAAAAGAAACAGTGGAGACAAAATTTTAAGTCTGGCGACCTTTGAAGTTGGTCCTGGGTAGTTCATTTGGATCACTGATATTGAACGCGCAGCATTCATTGTAGTTTATACATTGCCGAAGCTCCAGCTAGATACCAAGCGTTAGGTGCATTATTTCAACAGTCAGAGGGTAAATGTAGAGACTAATAAAATCTTTCTGTGTCCGGAAATAACGCTGATCAACCATGCATGCATCTAAAAGTTTATGTAATTTAGAAGTAGTTATCAGCCTATGGTA
>Ga0111538_10008655_pt1 | contig 13637 bp, 11 predicted proteins | sample SoiMethybrSBSTD1_FD_79669 | JGI IMG/M metagenome (GOLD analysis project Ga0111538, IMG submission 79669) | Bulk soil microbial communities from a Populus tree surrounding site in Tennessee, USA - Soil MetaG P. TD hybrid SBSTD1 (version 2)... | ecosystem: Environmental > Terrestrial > Soil >...
GAGGCGACGTTCATGGCGAAGTCGGCGCCGAGCTTGTCCATCTTGTTGACGAACACGATGCGCGGAACCTTGAACTTGTCGGCCTGACGCCAGACGGTTTCCGTCTGCGGCTCGACGCCGTTACCGCCGTCGAGAACGGCCACCGCGCCGTCGAGCACGCGCAGCGAGCGCTCGACTTCGATGGTGAAGTCGACGTGCCCCGGCGTGTCGATGATGTTGATGCGGTGCTGGACGCCGGCGTGCGGGCCGTTGTCCGGCTTCCAAAAGCACGTCGTGGCCGCGGAGGTGATCGTGATGCCGCGCTCTTGCTCCTGGACCATGTAGTCCATGGTCGCGGCGCCCTCATGCACCTCACCGATCTTGTAGTTGACGCCGGTGTAGTAAAGGATGCGCTCGGTAGCCGTCGTCTTGCCCGCATCGATGTGGGCCATGATTCCGATGTTCCGAGTTTTCTCGAGGGGGTATTCGCGAGCCACGACTCTCTCCTTCACACCTTGCGAAAAATCCAGAACCCCATGACGCAAGAAACCCCTTCCGGCCCGGTGCCTGCCAATTCGAGGCACACTGTTTTTCCGGAAGGGGTACCGGGGTGCGGCGCTACTTCTTGCCAACCAACCCGGTATTTATGTCACGAAGGCCATTCTTCTCGTATTCGACTCCGATGGCGTGCGGCCTTGAACGAGCCCGCGCCTCTTTAGCAATTCGTTACCAGCGGTAGTGAGCGAAGGCTTTGTTCGCCTCCGCCATCTTGTGCGTATCGTCGCGCTTCTTGACGGCATTGCCGCGGTTCTGTGCCGCGTCGACGAATTCGGAAGCGAGCCGCTCCCTCATCGTCTTCTCACCGCGATCGCGGGAGTAAAGGACGAGCCATCGCATCGCCAGAGCGACGCGTCGCTCGGGGCGGACTTCGACCGGGACCTGGTACGTCGCGCCGCCGACGCGCCGGCTCTTGACCTCGAGCTTCGGCTTCACGTTGTCGAGCGCCTTGCGAAAGACCTCGAGGGGGTCTTCCTTGTAGCGGGACGTAATGATGTCGAACGCCCCGTAAAGGATGCCCTCGGCCGTGGCCTTTTTGCCGCCAATCATGAGCGAATTCATGAACTTGGCGACGAGCTTGTCCTTGAACTTGGGGTCCGGAATGATGCGGCGTTTGGGTACTTCGCGTCGGCGCGGCATTTCGAAAGTGCTCCTAGGCCTTGGGTCGCTTCACGCCGTATTTGGAGCGCTTGCGGTTGCGGGTTGCCTTGTTGGTCGACGAGGGGCCGGCGGCGCCGGAGGCGTCGAGGGTGCCCCGAATGACGTGGTAGCGGACGCCGGGGAGGTCCTTCACACGGCCGCCGCGAATCAGCACGACCGAGTGCTCCTGGAGGTTGTGCCCCTCACCCGGGATGTAGCTCGTCACTTCCATGCCGTTGGTCAGCCGGACGCGGCAGACCTTGCGCAGCGCAGAGTTCGGCTTCTTGGGGGTCGTCGTGTAGACGCGCACGCACACGCCGCGCTTCTGCGGACAAGATTTGAGGGCGGGGGAGGCAGTCTTGAATCGCGCGGCCTCGCGCCCTTGTCGGATCAGCTGGTTGATGGTCGGCATTCGGCTCGGTGCACTGGGCGGAGAAAGTCTAGGGTCGTGCCGGGAGCTAGCTCGAAGCTAATCTCCCTTTTTTCCTCGGGAAATCCGCGCACAAAACGGCCTAAAGGCCCGGATTCCGAGGGGACGCGCAGCATACTCGCGAGCGGGGGCTTGTCAAGGCTCGCCGGTCGCTGCCTTCTTCGTTCCTTATCCTCACTCGCCGAGGCAAGGCCGAAGCCGGCCGCGGTAGAGTGCGCCGCGTCGCCGATGAGTCAACCTTCATCTTCGTCTGTCCCTTCGGGTACCGCTCCTGCGAACGCCGTCTATCAAGGGGGCGCCAAGCCGCCCGTGGCAGCTGGATTGTCGATGCCCGATGGCCCACTCAGCGGGCCCGCAGCGTGGCGTGGGGCCGAAATGGGCTGCTCCGAGGCGTGGATCCATCACCTGTCGCGAGAAGATGTGGCCGAGCTCGAAGCCGCGGCGTCGCTGGCCACGCGCGACGGCCGTCCGTTGGTCGCGATTCGCCGCGAGCATTTCGCACTGCCTCGCCTCGCGTCCGTGCTCGACGCGATTCGCCGCGAGCTCCTCGGCGGCCGCGGTTTCGTCCTTCTGCGCGGTCTGCCGCTCGAGCGTTATTCTCTCGCCGACGCCGCCACGATCTTTTGGGGGCTAGGCGCGCATCTCGGAACGGCGCTCTCGCAGAACGCGCAGGGCCACGCTCTCGGGCACGTGAAGGATCTCGGCTTCGACGCTGCCGATCCGAGCACGCGCATCTACCAGACCAACCAGCGGCAGGGTTATCACACCGACTCGGCCGACATCGTGGGGCTCATGTGCATTCGGCCCGCACGGTCGGGGGGGAGCAGCAGCCTGGCGAGCACCGTGACCGCCTACAACGAAGTGCTCGCGCGGCGCCCCGACCTGGTCTCGGCCCTGTTCGAGCCGGTCGCGACTGATCATCGGGGCGAAGTACCGCCCGGCGGTCGTCCTTGGTTTTCGATCCCCGTTCTCAGCTGGTACGCCGGTCACCTCACCGGCATCTACCAACGGCGCTACATCGAATCGGCGCAGCGCTTCGCGGACGCGCCGCGTCTTTCCGACCGCCAACGGGAGGCACTCGACGTTTTCGACGCCGTGCTCGACGATCCAGCCGTGCACCTTCAAATGGACTTTCGTCCAGGCGACGTGCAGCTCATCCACAACCATCAGATCATGCACGATCGCACGGGGTTTGAGGACGCCGGCGATCCCGGGCGACGGCGCCACCTCTTGCGGCTTTGGCTTTGCCCCGCCGAGGGTCGTCCGCTGCCGCCGGTGTTCGCCGAGCGCTATCGCAGTGTCGAGCCCGGGCGCCGCGGCGGTGTCGTGTCCAGCGACGGCGTGCTTCATGCGCCCCTCGACGTCTGAGCGGATGAAACCGCGCGGCGAGCAGGGCGAGCTCCGACGATGACGACGCTCGCTGTGACCGGCGCCCAGCCTGCGCGGGAGATCGGGCTCGTCAGTCTGATTGCGCTGACGGTCAATGGGATCTTGGGCTCGGGCATTTTCATGCTTCCCGCTGCGGTCGCGCGCATTTTGGGCCCCGCCGGTCCGATGGCTTACGGCGCCGCGGCGTTCGCCGTCGCGCTCGTCGTGCTCTGTTTCGCCGAGGCCAGTACGCACTTCGAGCAATCGGGTGGTCCGTACCTCTATGCTCGCGCGGCCTTCGGCCCGTTCGTCGGTTTTCAAGCGGGCTGGCTCTTCGTGGTCACCCGGCTGATCTCGGTCGCCGCGATCGCGAACGGCACGGCGTCGTACCTCGCGACCTTCTGGGCGCCGATCGGATCCGGCGTAGCGCGATCTTCAACGGTCGTCGCCATCATCGGCGCGCTTGCCATTCTCAACTGGGTCGGTGTTCGGCAAGGGAAGTGGACCGTGAACTTTTTGACGGCCGCCAAGCTGCTGCCCCTCATCGTCTTCATTGTCGTCGGTCTCCCCGCAGTGGACGGCGCCCGCGTGATCGCGAGCGGCGCTCCAGCAGGCGGCGCCGTGCGCGAAGCCGCATTTCTCCTCGTCTTTACGTTTGCTGGTTTCGAAGCGGCAGCCATCGCTGGTCATGAGATCGTCAATCCGCGCCGCAATCTCCCGATTGCTCTCATCGCCGCCATTGTCATCACTACCGCCGTTTACGTCGGAGTTCAGATCGTGGCGCAGGGGACCTTGCCGGCCGTCGCCGCGTCCGAGGCGCCGCTCGCCGATGCCGCGCGGATGTTCATGGGGCCGAGTGGGGCCGCCTTCATGGGCGTCGGAGCGATCCTTGCCACGATGGGAACCAACGGGACCAACCTGCTCGTCACGCCGCGAATGCTCTACGCGCTGGCGGAGGGGGGACACCTGCCCGCGCGTCTCGCCCGCCTGCACCCGCGGTTCCGAACGCCCGACGTTGCGATTGCATGCTTTGCCGTTGGCGCCTCGGGTATCGCGCTCGTGAATGACTTTACGGCGCTCGCCGCCACGAGCGTCGTCTCGCGGCTCTGCTTTTTCGCGACGACCTGCCTCGCCGTGCCCATTCTGCGACGCCGAGCCCCGGCGCCCCGAGGCCGTTTCCGCATCCCCGGCGGCCCCGTCGTACCGGCGTTGGCAACGGGGCTTTGCGTATGGCTCATCGGCGCTTCAGCGCCTTTGCAGTGGCTGGCATGCGGCGGCGCCATCGCCGTGGGGACGCTCCTGTACGCCTGGACCAAGACGCGAGAGCGGACGGAAGCGGCATTCAGCTCTTGACGGTGCGCCGCGCCCGCGGCGAGGACGGGCGCCCCGTTTCGGTCGAGATCCGGTGGTGGGCCGCCGCGGTATTCGTGTACATTTGACGTCGTGGAGGAACGCGCCCTGCCGGGTCTCGGTCGGCAATACAGCTCGCCGCGCGGCAAGCTTGACCTTTTCACTGCGGGTCCGCTGCTCGTGCTTCGATTCTCCGATCACGGCGAAGGTGAATTCGCGACCCCCATCATCGCCGCCTTCGACGCCATCACGGGGCGAGGCGACAAGGTGGAGATGTTTTTCGACATGGGGGCCATGTTCAACTACGACTCCGCGCTGCGCACCCGGCTCACGGTGCATTTCGCGCAGCGCCGGCCCAAGATCGGCTCGTTGCACGTCTTTACGCGCTCGCGCCTCGTTTCTATGGGCGTATCGGTGGCAAACCTCGCCCTGCGCCTCATCACGGTGCACGACGACATGGCCAGCTTCACCCGCGCCCTCGACGAGCTAGCCAAGCGAACGCGCACGGTCGGCATTTCGGGCAGCCTCTTGTCCGCCTAGCTCGGAAACGCGCGCGGATGGGCCGGCGCACCGGCTTGCCGGTCGTCTGCTATAGAGCCGGCATGGCGGAGATCACACTCGACCTACGGGGCGTCGCGAAACCGCGCGCCTATGCCGAGCTCGACGGTCACGTGCGCGCCGTGCTGGAAGGTGTCGACGACACCGTCACCGCGATGGCTACCGTGAGCTGCCTCGTGCACCACGCCTTCGGACATCTGTGGAGCGGTTTTTATCGGGTGGTTGCTCCCGGTCTTCTGCGCGTGGGCCCCTACCAGGGAACGCTCGGTTGCCTCGAGATCCCGTTCGGCAAAGGTGTGTGCGGCGCCGCCGCCGCCGAGAAGCGAACCGTGGTCGTGTCCGACGTCGAGAAGTTCCCTGGGCACATCACCTGCGACGGGCGATCGCGCTCCGAAATCGTCGTCCCCGTGACAAACCGCCAAGGCGAGCTCATCGCCGTATTCGACGTCGATTCCGACCGCACCAACACTTTCGACGACGAGGATCGCGCCGGACTCGAGCGGATCCTCGGCTGGTTCGCCGGGCGCTGACGTCGCGAAGTACGAGGTTTGACCCTCACATCGTCCGATGGGACGGTTGAACGGTGCGGTGCGCCTTCCCGCTGGTATTCGGTCTCGCGCTCTTGTCGAGCGGATGCGCCTGGTACGGCCTTGCGCCGCGGCCGCCGAGCGCGGGCGCATTTCACTTCACGATCGCGACGTACAATCTGAACAACGACGACGGCGCGAACCCGTACACGCTGGATGCGATCGGTCTCGCCAAAGCCGATATCGTCTGTCTGCAAGAGGTCACCGAGCTCTGGCGAATGGCGATCGAGGGGCGCTATGGCGGATCGTTCCCCCACCGCTTGTTCAAGATCGACGAGGCAGGCGGCGCCGCGGGGCTCGGTGTCCTGTCGCGGTTTCCGATTCGCGACGGCGGCTGGCACGCCGGACCGAACGGGTGGCACCCGGCCTGGCACTATCTCGTCGACACGCCGAACGGCACTTTCAAGATCTTGAACACGCACCTTCGCATGGCCACGGGCCAGCACGGCAATGCCCTACAATCGTACCTGCGCAGCGGGGCCGACCATGAATTCGAGATACGCCTCTTCTTGAGCCAAAACACGGACGCCGTGCCGACGCTCGTCGTCGGCGATTTGAACGAGGGGTCGAGGGGGGCCGCCGTGCGCTACCTCGAGCGGTCCGGCTTTCACAACGCATTGCCGCTCTACCACCCTGAAGAGCCGACGTGGCGATACCGCCGGTGGTTCGTCTTTCAGTTCAAGCAAGAGCTCGATCATATCCTGTTCGACGCCTCGTTCGCGCCGATCGACGCATGGGTCGTGGATGCCGGCGCGTCGGACCATCTTCCGGTCGTCGCGCATCTCGAATCCACGCGCCGCTTTTGACGCGACAGCAATGGCTGGGTCCGACGCGATGGCGCTTCGGGGAAAAATCCAACGGCAGGGCGTCAGACGTCGAGCGCCTTTTCGATGCGATCGGCGAGCGTCTCCAGCACCTGTACGCGCGCGAAGTGCTTGTCCTCGGCGGCCACGAGCGTCCAGGGAGCGCTTTCCGAGCTCGTGCGATCGACCATCTCGGCGGCCGCGACCTCGTAGGCGCTCCACTTCTTGCGGTTTCGCCAATCGTCGGGCGTGATCTTGTAGCGCTTGAAGCCGGTCTTTTCGCGCTCGCGAAACCGCTTGAGCTGCTCCCCTTTGCTGACTTGAAGCCAGAATTTGGCGAGCACGAGCCCGCTGGAGACGAGCTGCTGCTCGAAGTCGTTGATCTCGACGTAGGCCCGGCGCCAATCGGCCTCCGCGGCGAAGCCCTCGATCCGTTCGACGAGCACGCGCCCGTACCACGACCGGTCGAAGATAGTGAGCTTTCCCTTTTTGGGCAGGTGGCGCCAGAAACGCCACAAATAAGGGTGTGCGCGTTCTTCTTCGGTGGGAGCCGCGATGGGCACCACCTGGTAGCTTCGTACGTCGAGCGCCTGCGTGATGCGGCGGATCGCGCCCCCTTTGCCAGCCGCGTCCGAGCCTTCGAACAGCGCGATGACGCCGATGTCGCGGAACCTCTTGTGGCGCGAGAGCAAGGCCAGCTTGCCCTGCAGCTTTTCGAGCTTCTTTTCGTACGTCTCTTTCGCAAGCCGCTGCGAGAGATCAATCTGGTTGACGAGGTTCTTGGAGTCGAGCTCGGGGGTCACCGGCGTCGTGCGCGGCATGGCGGCGGCGCTCGGTTTCGTCGGTCGCGCTTCGCGACCGGCCAGCCCCTTCTTCATGGCCTCGAGCAAGAGGGTCGCGCTGGTGAGCGAGCGATAACGCTCGTCGGTGCCCTCGATGATGTGCCACGGCACGCGGCCGGTGCTGGTGCGCCGGATGACCGCCTCCGACACGCTGCGGAAGGCGTCGTAGTTCTCGAAGAGCTGCCAATCGCGCTTGGTTACGCGCCAGCGCGTGGCCTTGTCCTTTTCGAGGGTGGTAAGGCGTTTGCGCTGCTGCGCTTTCGAAAGGTGAAACCACAGCTTGACGATGATGATGCCATCGTCGGCCAGCATCTGCTCGAGATTGACGATGCGATCGAGGTGATCTTCGTAAACCGAGTGCTTCATCGTGCCGAGCGCGCGGCCGATGATGGGGTCGGTGTACCAGGAGCCGAAGAAGATGCCGACTTTGCCCTTGGGCGGCAGCGCCAGCCAAAAGCGCCACATCGGCGGGCGCGCGCGTTCTTCCTCGGTGTGCTCGCCAAAACCGTGCGTGATGATGTGGCGCGCGTCCATCCATTCGCTCAAAAGGTGCGCGGTTTCCCCTTTGCCGGCCCCCTCCACGCCGTTGATGAGCACCAAGACCGGAAATTTGGCCTTCTCGACGACCGCGAGCTGGGCTTCGAGTAGCTCTTCCCTGAGGGTGACGGATTTTCGCGCGAACGTCGCCTTGTCGATGGCGTGCCCCATTTCGGCCGATTCGAACATGGCGCTTACGCCAGCGCGCCGTCGGCGTGCTCAGGGGGAACGAGACAGCGCTGACCTTTGCCGATGAGATCGGCGCGCCCGGCCTTGCGCAGGGCTTCGCGCGCGAGCGGCCAATGCGCTTTGTCCCAATAGAAGATGAGCGCCTTCATCATGCGTTTTTCGCGCAGATCGGTCGCTGTGTACACCGGCTTATTGGTCAGGGGGTCGATACCGGTGTGGTACATGGCCGTGGCGATGGCCATCGGGGTCGGAATAAAGTCCTGCACTTGGCGCGGTCGCATCTTGTTGCGCTTCAGATAGAGCGCGAGCTCGATGGTGTCGCGCAGCGTCGAGCCCGGGTGGCCGCTGATGAAATACGGCACGAGGTACTGCTCTTTGCCCGCTTGTTCGCTGGCCTGACAAAACGCCTGAGCAAAGCGCTCGTAGCTTCCGATGGGGGGCTTCTTCATGCGGTCGAGCACGTCCGGATCGTTGTGCTCGGGGGCCACCGAGACTTGGCCTCCGGTGTGGTGCTGCGCGAGTTCGCGAATGAAGGCGGGGCTCTTCTCGGCGAGGTCGTAGCGTACGCCCGACGCGATGAAGACCTTTTTGATGCCCGGCTGGGAGCGGACCTTCTTCAAAAGGTCGATCAGCGGATCGTGATCGGTGTGCAGGTTCTCGCAGATGCCCGGATGCACGCAGGAGAGACGTCGGCACGCGCTCTCCGTCGCTTCGTCCTTGCAGCGCATCTGGTACATGTTCGCGGTGGGCCCCCCCACGTCGGAGATGACGCCGCGAAAGTCCTCCATGCGCGAGAGGGCGCGCACTTCGCGCAGCACGCTCTCCGATGAGCGGCTCTGGATGATGCGCCCCTCGTGCTCGGTGATGCTGCAGAAGGTGCAGCCGCCGAAACAGCCGCGCATGGTCACGATGGAGTGCTTGACCGTTTCGAAAGCGGGGACGCGATCGGTGTAAGCGGGGTGCGGCCGCCGCGCAAAAGGCAGATCGTAGAGCGCGTCCATCTCCGCTTCGGCGAGCGGAAGGGCCGGGGCATTGAAATACACTGCTTCGTCGCCGTGAGGCTGCAAGAGCGGCCGGGCGTTGTGGGCATTGGTCTCGTATTGGAACGCGCGCGACATCGCCGCGAACGCGGTCTTGTCCGCCGTCACCTCTTCGAACGAGGGGAGCACCACGATCTTGCCGTCGGTGACGTAGCGCGATCGTTCTTCGAGCAGCGGCTCCCATTCGCCCCGGTGGTGCATGGCGAAAGCGGTGCCGCGGATGTCGCGCAGCGTTCGCACCGTTTCTCCGTCGGCCAGGCGTCGCGCGATTTCCCAAGCCGGCCGCTCGCCCATACCGAAGACCAAGAGGTCCGCCTTGGCGTCGAGCAGGATCGAGCGCCGCACTTGGTCCGACCAATAGTCGTAATGCGCAATGCGGCGCAGCGACGCCTCGATGCCGCCGATCACGATGGGAAGGCCGGGGAACGCCTGCCGGCAGAGCTGCGAATAGACGATGGTGGCGCGGTTCGGGCGCATCCCGGTGCGACCGCCGGGCGAATATTGGTCTTCGGAGCGCATCTTCTTTTGCGCCGTCAGACGGTTGAGCATCGAATCGAGGTTGCCCGCGCTGATTCCGACGAAAAGGCGCGGCCGCCCCATGCGCATGATGTCGCGCGCGTCCTTCCAGGCGGGCTGCGCGATGACGCCGACCTTGTATCCGCGCGCCTCGAGGAAGCGAGCGATGAGGACGGGACCGAAAGCGGGGTGATCGACGTACGCGTCCCCGGTGACGATGAGGATGTCGAGCTCGTCAATCTTGCGCGCGTTCATGTCCTCACGCGTGGTGGGGAGGAACGACGCCCCGTCGCGATCGCCGGGACGACCACCTGGCGTTCGGAGCTGGACGAGCCGTTCGGTCATGGGGAGCGCCAGTTTGCAATGCGCCGTGGGGCGACGCTATGCACTAAACGCATGATCAGAGCCGACCATGCCGGCGATAGCGGCCCGGTGCAGGCCGGCCTCGCGCTCCCCCATGTCGATCGTCGCGCCGAGGCGCTCGGGGCGCGTGTAGTCCCAGCGCTCGATGGGCACCGGTCCGCTCGGCGCGATGTAATAGCGCGCGCCGGCTTGGCCGAGCACTTGCGACGGGTAGGGGCGCGTGAGCAGCACGATGTTGCGCTTCACCGAGGGATCGCGCTCGGCCATGAAGGCAGGCACGTTGTCGACCATGCCGCCGTCGAGGAGCGGCTCGCCGCCGAAGCTTCCCACGGGGGTGAAAGGTGGCGTGGCGGACGACGCGAGGATCAAGTCGGCAAGCTCTTCCGGCGAGCGACAGGCGCGCGCGTCGAAAATGAAGGGACGAAACCCGAGCTTCTTGCCCCAGCTGGGGTGAATCATCTCGGGGCGCATCGCTTTCTCCAGGGAATAGGCCCCAATTCCGGCGGCCACCGCGAGCGACGACGGTAGGCGAGCCGGAAAGCGCGCGGCCAGGATCCAAATCGGAAAGGGCTGCGCGACGACGCGCTCGAATCCACCTTCGCGAAAGCTGAAGAGCAGGGTGTCCCGATAGACCGCGCCGTGCGGGGCGAGGGGTTCGCGTTTCAAAAGACGGCGAAGGTCGAGGTTCTTGGTGACCCCGTCGCGTCGCTTGATCCAAAAGTCGTGGGTCTCAGCGGCGCGCTCGGCCAGCCACAGCGTGGCTACGCAAGCGCCCGCGCTGCATGCGGCGATTGCGCCAAGCCGCGGCGCGACGAGCGGCGCGAGGCGATTCATGAGGCCGAGCTGGAAAAAGGCGCGATTGCCGCCGCCGGCGAAGGTGATCGCGACGTCCCGCTGAGTCATTCATCGCTTTTGGCCCAGGGCAGAGCGGGCGACAAGAGCCTCTTCCTCGGATATCATATGCAATGTGCCTCGGCACGTTCCCGCGTTTGGATTAGGGTGCCGCTCGGGGAGGGACGTACATGACGTCGCGGCCATCGATCGCTAGTCAAACGAGCGGCATCGAAAACGTCCCGGCGCTCCTCGAGGGTTTTTTCCAAAACGCTCCCCTCGCTTGTCAGATCTATGCCGCCGACGGGCGTTGTGTGCTCGCCAATGCGGCTTTCCATGCGTTGTTCGCTACGGACACGAACCGCGAGTACAACGTCTTGGCTGATAACGCGCCCTCGCGGAGCGCTTTGCGCGACGCCGTTCGACGCGCGCTCGCCGGCGAGACCGTATGCTTTCAGCTCGAAGCGGGCGACGCGCCGTGGCCATTCGCGCGCCCGGACGAGAGGGTCGAGGCGGCGATCGACGCGACGGCGTTCCTTTTGTTCGATGCCGAGCGCGCCGGGCGGCAAGTGGCCCTTTGTTACCAGCCTCGTGTGCTCGACCGCGCGCGCCGCTCGGCGCCGCAGCCCATCGACGAAGAACGACAGCAAAGCAACGAGCGTCTGCGTCGCGTCTTCGAAGCGGGGAGGATCATCGCTTGGGAGGCCGATCTCGTCTCGCGCGAGATTCACATTTCCGACAACGCCGGCGAGCTCTTGAACCTGCTTCCGGGTCAGACATTGGAACGATTGGACGACGCTTTCGCCCTCGTCCATCCCGAGGACCTGCCGTCGCTCCAAGAGGCACTTGAGCGCGCAGCCAAGGAGGGTCAAGCGCAGGACCGACGCTTTCGCATCATTCGGCCCGCGACGGGAGAAGTGCGGTGGTTCGAGTGGCGCGCCGTCACCAGCTCGCCGGCCGAAGGGAGCACACTCCTGCGGGGCGTCATCATGGACGTGACCGACAGCGTCGAGGCCGAAGAGGCCCGCTTCATGAGCGAGGCTCGCTATCGCACGCAATTCGAAGCCGCGCCGGAAGCGATCGTCACCCTGGACGTCGATCACGGCTGCTTCATGGAGGTCAACGAAAAGGCCGAAAAGCTCTTCGGCTATTCGCGCGGACACCTCATGAAGCTCGGCGTGCTCGACGTGAGCCCGCCCATTCAAGCCGACGGGCGGCGTTCGGAGGAAGCGGCCGCGCAATACATCGCGGAGGCCATGCGCGGCGAGCGGCCTACCTTCGAGTGGATCCACCGCGACTCGACCGGCCGCGACTTCTACTGCGAGATTCGGCTCGTGCGCCTGCCCGATCCCGAGCGCAACTTGTGCCGCGGAAGCATCCTCGACATCACCGACCGCAGGCTGGCCGAGGTGGCGCGCACGCGACTCGAAGAAGCACTGCGCAAAGCCGAAGATCAGCTGCGTCAATCGCAGAAAATGGAAGCCATCGGCCGGCTGGCCGGGGGCGTCGCTCACGACTTCAACAACCTGCTCTCGGTCGTTCTCAGCTACAGCACGTTCGCGCTTTCGGCGCTCGACCCGGAAGATCCGGTCGCGTCCGACGTGAGAGAGATTCAAAGCGCCGGCAAGCGCGCCGCCGATCTGACCCGGCAGCTGCTCGCTTTCAGCCGGCAACAGATGCTGGCGCCGGCGGTGGTCGATTTGAACGAAGTCGTCGCTCAGATGGACACCATGCTGCGGCGCCTCATCGGCGAGGACGTCGACCTTCGTACCAACACTCCGTCCGGCATCGGCAAGGTCAAGGTCGATCGCGGTCAGATCGAGCAGGTCATCATGAACCTCGCCATCAACGCGCGCGATGCCATGCCCGACGGGGGAACGCTGACCATCGAGACATCGGAAGTGTTGCTCGACGATGCCTACGCGGCCAGCCACGAAGGGGTGAAGGCCGGCCCGCACGTTCTGCTCTCCGTGATCGACAGCGGCGTGGGAATGTCGCCGGACTTGCAAGCGCGCATCTTCGAGCCCTTTTTTACGACGAAGGAGCGCGGCAAAGGGACTGGGCTCGGCCTCTCCACGGTCCTCGGCATCGTGGAGCAGAGCGGAGGGAGCATTTCCCTTTCGAGCGAGCCTAGCCGTGGCACGACGTTCCGCATCTACCTCCCTTGCACGTACGATGACCCCGATTCGCTCCAGCTCATCGCCGCGCCGCGCACGATGCACGGCCGAGAGACCGTCTTGCTCGTCGAGGACGAGGAGCAGATTCGCGCCCTCGCCAGTCAGATTCTCCGCGCGAGCGGGTATCAGGTGCTCGTCGCCGAAAGTCCCTTCGACGCGCTCACGATCTGCCTGAGTTACGAGGGGCAGATCGACTTGCTTCTCACGGACGTGGTGATGCCGTCCATGAATGGCCGCGAGCTGGCGGAGCGAGCCACACAGCTTCGCCCCACCCTGAAGGTTCTTTACGTGTCGGGATATACCGACAACACCATCGTGCATCACGGCGTGCTCGAAGAAGGGGTCGCTTTTCTGCAAAAGCCGATCACCCCCGACGCGCTGCGGCGCAAGCTGCGCGATGTGCTGGACAGCGAGCGCAAGAGCGACTCACCGCGGCGTTGATCGGGAGAGGAGAATCCGCGGGCCCCACCGCGCGGGCGCCGCCCCGCTAAGGGCAGATGTTGGTCATCGTTCCGCCGCACTCGTCGCTGCACGTCGGCGCGGCAGGTTGCCTACTCGGCGTCGTGCAGCTCAGCACGTACTCGTGATCGGTGCCGCTGCAGCTCCTCTTGATGACGGTGCCGCCTGCCTTCAGCATCGCAAAATCTTCGGCGGTGACGCGAACGAAGTGATCGTGCGAGGCGGTGCCGCGCGTGTTGTAGATCTTTTCGACGCCGGCCATGACGTCGGCGGGCGGAACGGACAACGCATGTCCGTGGTTCATGGAGATGAGCGCCATGACGGCCATTCCGCATCCGGTATTGCCACCGTCGGGGCTCGTGCCCCCGCCTGATCCACCGGTGCCGCCCGTGCCCCCCGCTCCACCGGTGC
>Ga0111538_10008657_pt1 | contig 13636 bp, 13 predicted proteins | sample SoiMethybrSBSTD1_FD_79669 | JGI IMG/M metagenome (GOLD analysis project Ga0111538, IMG submission 79669) | Bulk soil microbial communities from a Populus tree surrounding site in Tennessee, USA - Soil MetaG P. TD hybrid SBSTD1 (version 2)... | ecosystem: Environmental > Terrestrial > Soil >...
CGGCCGGTGCTCATGGATCGGCCGAGGGACTGATATGAAAGCCATCTACGGACTCTACGGTGACGGGATGTCGGCGCAGCAGGCGGTCAACCGCCTGCGCGCCAACGGCGTCGCCGACCGCGCGATCGTCGTCATGTCGGCACAGCCGATGGAGGACTTCGAGTTCGGGCACATGGACAGCAGGACGCGAATCTGGTGGATTGCGTGTCTTGGCGGCCTGCTTGGAATGGCGACCGCATTCGGACTCGCCTGGATCACCGAAGTGTCGTGGCCGATCAATGTCGGCGGACTGCCGACATTCGCCTGGTGGCCGAACCTGATCATCATCTTCGAGTTGACGATGCTCGGCGCGATCCTCGCCACCGTTGTCACCTTGTTCGTGACCGCTGGCCTCGGCCGGCCCTCCAGCTTCTACGACCCCGCCGTGTCCGACGGAAAGATTCTCGTCGGCGTCGCGAATCCACCTGAGGCCAGCGTCGGCGCACTCGAGTCCGCGCTCGGCGCGATACACGGAGCCCAGGTGAAGACGATCTAGACAACTCCCAACGCCCAACTACCAACTTCCGACCACTCCCAACTCCCAATCGCCCAAACTGATCGTCAGTTGGGAGTTGGGAATTGGGAGTGGTTGGGAGTTGGGCCTTGGGCGTTGGGAATTACGCCGAGGAGTCGGTCTTTTCAGCGTAGCGATCGATCACGAACCCGAGCACGCCGACGACGACCATCACGCAGATGACAACGATACTGACGGTAGTGGCTAGACCCATGTCACCAAGTCCTTTGTCCGTGGGCCTTCGTTCTTAGTCCGTCCCTGGTCCGTGGTCCTTCGTCCTCGTGGAAAGCCAACCACAAGCGGACCAAGGACCAAGGACGGACCGAGGACCAAGGACCGAGGACGGACCAAGCACCAAGAACTAAGTACCAAGGACCAAATGAACGCACACTAAAACGCGTTGCCGAGGAACGGCAACATGCGCCCGAAGTACATCACGAACACCCACGACGCGATCGCCCCGAAGGCGATGGCCTTGTTCCCGAACGAGGCGTCCTGATTGGCGCCCACCTGCCATGCCTCGTCGAAGGCCGTGACGTAGAGCAGATTGAGACCGGCCAGCAGCAGGAAGCCCATCTTCCAGAAGAACGACACGTTCGACATGTACTGCTCGGGCGTGGCGATGACCCACATCATCCCGCTCATGAGGTTGATGCCGAGGCCGAGCACCGCCCACGGCAGCATGCGATGTAAGGCGGAGAAGGGGACCGCCTTCATCATCCCCAGCATGCGCAGGTTCACCAGCAGGACCACGCCGAAGAGCAGCCACAGGCCGATGAAGTGCAGCGCTTCGAGCGACGGCCATATCCAGGTGTGATCGGTCACCATCGCCTGGATGGACGCGGCATGGATCCAGTTCGGCCCGGCGGTCGGAGCCGACCCTTCCGGCATCATCTCCGGGTGGCGAATGTCGCCGCCCATAGTCGCTGTCCCCGCCATCGTCGTCAGCGTGAGTAGCGAGAGGACGAGCACGATGCCGGTGTTGAGGCCGGAGGGACGTCCCACGCGGCGCCATCGCCACAGGCCCAGCCACGATGCGAGCCCTGTGAGCAGCATCAACGCGAAGGCGACCAGCGCGCCATCGTGATGCTTCTGGATGGCCTCGACCGAAATGTCAGGCATCTTCTCGAGCTCCATGCCCGTGGCGACGCCACTGAGATACGCCGGAAGCGTGATGAGCGCGATGACGTAGAACACCTCGAGGCTCACGCGCGTCAGCGCTTCCTGACGGCGGAGCAGCCCGAGGAGCAGCAGGCCAAGCGCGATAGCGCTGCCGATGGTTGGGACGTGATTCAGGATGAGATGAAGATGTGGAGCGTTCATGGTTCTCCCCTAGCTCCCGAGACCCGCCACAGGACCGATGTAGGCCATCAACCGGCCAGCCGTCGTCGCCGCGACCCAGAACACCAGCGACGAGAGCGCCAGCATTTGCGCCTGGCTGCTCACCGGATGAGCATCGACGTCGGGGTCGGCGAAGACCCGCTTCTTCAGCAACTGTAGGTTGATCAGCGCCAGAATGATGAACGCCATCTTAATGTAGAAGACCGGGCTCCTCAGCTTGGTCTCGGCGTCGGCAATGAGCAGCGTGACGCCGGACAGAGCGGTCACGCCGAATGCAGCCCAGATGAACGGAAAGAAGCGGTTCAGCGGCGCAAGTGGAATCCGCGATGCTACGCCCAGCAGCCGCAGATCGATGGCGCCACTGAGGCCGGCGACGGTGGCCAGCCCAATCGTGTGCAGGAAGAGGATGGCCGGGTATCCCAGCAGCGACCCGCTCTCTCGGACCCAGTCCATGACGGCGCTGTGCTGCAGCTGAATGATGAAGTCCATGCTGAAAGTAGTGTCCTCGTGAGCATTGGTTTCGGGTGAATCGACCGTAGAGTCTCTCACAGGTTGGGCGCCGGTAGTAATATTCCGGCCCATGAAGCCCACCACAGTCGGCGTCGTCATCGTCGCGGGATTTTTCGCGGTCGTCGGCGTGCGTCCGGCGTCGGCGCAAGTCGACTTGAGCGGCATGTGGGCGCCGATCTTCCACGAGGATCAAGTCGAGCGCGTCCCCGGTCCCGAGATCGGCGATTACTCCGGGTTGCCGATCAACGACGCGGCGCGGATGCGCGCCGACAGCTGGATGTCCTCGCTGTTGACGCTGCCCGAACATCAGTGCAAGCCGCATCCCTCCACGTACGGATTTCGCGGTGTTGGCAATCTGCGCATCACCGCCGACGTGGACCGCGCGACGCAGGCCACGATCAAGTTGGACACGCACATTCAGTGGCAGGAGCAGGAGCGCGAGATCTGGATGGACGGTCGGCCGCATCCGCCTGACTACGCGGCCCACACGTGGCAGGGATTTTCAACCGGCCGATGGGAAGGCAATGTGCTCGTCGTGACGACGACGCACCTGAAGGCGGGATGGATTCGACGCAACGGTCTCTTGATCACCGACCACGCGACGATGACCGAGCGATTCATCCGCCACGGCAACTACCTGACCCACATTTCCATGATCGAGGACCCGAGCTATCTCACCGAACCCTTGATCAGGAGCAACGGATTCGCGCTGACGCTGAATCCGGCGATGCCGGCCTATCCGTGTCATCCGGCCGTGGAGGTGCCTCACGAGAAGGGTGAGGTGCCGCATTACCTGCCCGGCGAAAATCCGTTCCTCGGCGAGTACGCGAAGAAGAACAACCTGCCGCTGCAGGAAGTGCGCGGCGGCGCCGACACCTCGCTGCCTGAATCGATGAAGCCGGGATTCAAGCCGGCTGCTGCCACGACCAGACCCGCAGCCCAGAGCCGAGAGCCGAAAGCCCAGAGCCAGTCCTCAGACGTGAAGTCACTCCACGTCCAGGGCAACGTGTGGATGTTGGTTGGCAACGGCGTCAATGCGGCGGCGCAGATTGGCGACGAAGGCGTGCTCATCGTCGACACGATGACCGACACGCAGGCCGACAAGCTGATTGCGGAAGTGAGGAAGATCGCTGGCGACAAGCCGATCCGCTGGATCATCAACACGCACGTGCATCCCGATCACACCGGGGGCAATGCCAAGGTTGCGGACGCGGGTGAGTCGGTGGTCGGAGGCAACTTTGCGGCGCAGGTGGGTCAGGCGGCGGCGAACTCAGCGCAGATCATCGCGCACGAGAACGTGATGAAGCGCCTGGTCGAGCCGGGAGGCAACGCCAAGCCGGCGACAGGCCTGATGCTGCCCACTGACACGTTCTTCACCGAGGAGAACGAGCTGTACTTCAACGGCGAGGCTGTGCAGATCCTCTATCAGCCCGACGCGCACACCGATGGTGACGTCATCGTCTTCTTCCGCAAGTCGGACGTCGTCGTCGCGGGAGACGTGTTCAACACGCTGACGTTCCCGATGATTGACGCGTCAGGCAGCCTGAACGGCATCGTCGCGTCGCTCAATCGCATCCTCGACATCACGGTGCCACGAGACAAACAGGAAGGTGGGACCTACGTGATTCCCGGGCATGGACGTCTGACCGATGAAGCGGACGTCGTCGAGTACCGCGACATGATGACGATCATTCGCGATCGACTGACCGATGCGATCAAGAAGGGCCGCACGCTCGAGCAGGTGAAGGCCGCCGGGCTGCTGCGCGATTACGAAGGACGCTACGGCGCGACGCAGGGCGCGTGGACAACGGACAAGTTCCTCGAGGCGGCGTATCGGAGCTTACGGTAGGGCACGTCCTTTTGGACGTGGTTGGGGTAGGGCACGTCCTGTGGACGTGCCTCTTCGAAGGAGCATTGATGAGACGCGGGGTTGTCGCGGTGACGGTTGCATTGGCAGTGAATCTGGCTCCGAGTCTCGTCGCGCAGCGTGGACAGGGGGCTGCTCCGGCGGCGCCGCCAACGCCGCAAGCCGCGGCGCCGATCGATCTCACCGGCTACTGGGTGTCCGTCGTCACCGAAGACTGGCGGTGGCGCATGGTCACGCCGCCCAAGGGCGATGTCGCCAGCGTGCCGCTGAACGCAGAGGGGACGAAAGTTGCCAACTCGTGGGACCCGGCGACTGACGGATCCTGTCTCGCCTACGGGGCTGCGGGCCTGATGCGCATTCCGACGCGCCTCCACATCACGTGGGAGAACGAACGGACGATCAAGATTGAGACCGATGCCGGGCAGCAGACCCGGCGGCTGATGTTCGACAAGAGCCAGGCGGCTCCAGCGCAGCGCACCCTTCAGGGCTTTTCACTCGCCGAGTGGGAAGTGGCGGGCGCCGGACGCGGCGCTGCCCAGGCTCCCCGCACCGGCAATCTCAAGGTGGCGACCACGTCGATGAGCGGTGGGTGGCTGCGGAAGAACGGCGTGCCGTATAGCGAGAGCGCCGCGCTTACCGAGTACTTCGACCGCTTTCCGGCGCCCAACGGTGACGAGTGGCTGGTGGTGACGACGATCGTGTCTGACGCGAAGTATCTGAATCAGGACTTCGTGACCAGCACGCATTTCAAGAAGGAGCCGAACGGCTCGAAGTGGGCGCCGTCGCCGTGTAAGGCGACGTAAGTTGATTATCGCGACGCCGTCGCTCGGGCGATTCGGATGTCGCCGCTGGCGTTGGTCAGTTGCAGCGCGCATCCGCCGCGGCCGATGGTGCCGGAGATGGCATTGGTGCCAATCGTGCCGGACGCGGTGATCGGCATGTCCGCCTGAATGCGACCGAACGTCGTTCGCGCGGCGACCGCGTAGCCGGTGTCCGGCAGATGCACCACCATCGGCGAGAACGAGGTTGTCAGCAGCACGTCGTGACAGTTGCCAGGACGGACCACGGGCCACGCCTCGACGCTGCCGCTCCGGTTCATCACGTCCACGCGGCCATCGACTTCCCTGAGCACTACCGGGCCAAACGACGTCGACACCTTCGCCGCGCCGCCGACGCCGGTCGCGCTGACCGAGCCGCTGGCGTTCTCCGCGGTCAGCTCGCCGCGGACGCGATCGGCCTCGATCGGGCCGAAGCTGGTTTTCAGATACACCGGACCATCGACGTCGGACACCTTCACCGGTCCGTTGGCGGAAGAGACTCGCAGTCCGCCCTTGACGCCCAGTGCCTCGACCCGGCCGAACCTGGTGGACAGCTCGGCGCCGCCACGCACGTCCTGCAGCGAGATTGCGCCGTTGGCGTTCACGACTCGCGCGTCGCCGGCGACGTTGCGCAGGGTGACGTTCCCGAATGTTGCGTTGACGGTCGCGGTGCCGTTGATGTTGCTGCCGCTGACCGAGCCGTTTGCGCTCGACGCCATGACCACGGCGACGTCGCGGAAGCCCACGGTGCCGAACGTGGTTCGGAGATCGGCGCGTCCGCTGATGCCATTCGCGTCCACGCTGCCGTTGGCGTTGACGATCATGGCGTCGCCGCGGATGGCGGCGACGTTGACATTGCCAAACCGGTTGGAGATGTTCACGGCACCGGTGATGCCACTCACCGTGACCGGCCCGTTGGCGCCGCGGATCGTCACGTCCCCGGCCAGGCGCATCGCTTCGACGTTGCCGAAGCGATTCTCGATATCCCAGCGGCCGGCGCCGTCCACGGCGGCGACGCGTCCGCTGGCGTTGGCGATCGAGCCGCCGGACTTCATCCCGGTCACCGCGACGTCGCCAAACCGGTTGCGCAGCGTCACCGGGAGCCGCTCCGGCACCAGCAGGTCGTAGTCCACCGAGAACGACACGTCGCGCCGGCTCTCGTTCCGCCGGCCGTCGCGCACCGCGAGATCGGGATAACGCGTTGTCACCGAGATCGCGCCGGGTGATTCCTGCACGTCGATTTGAATGCGCCCGGCGATGACCGAGGCGTCGGCTTGCGAGTCTGCCGAGACGTGAATGGTGGCCTGGATGCGCAGCTCGTTCCGCGCGTGCGCCCGTACGCGCAGGTCGCCCAGGCGATGCTCGACGACCAGCGTCGGGGCTCCGGTGACCGTGATCACTCGTTCGAAGGATCGCGTGACCTCTTCACGCGCCTCGCCGGCGAGGGCGACGGATTGAAGGACCACGCACGCGGCTGAGGCCAGCGCGATCGCGACGGGGCGGGAGAAGTCCCTAGAGCGCATCGGGCGTGTACTCCTGAACCTGTTCGAGCGTGCGACGCTTCTCCTGGTAGATCCACAGGAGCTGCTGACGCAAATGCGCATTGAAACGGTTGCGCGCAATCTCGGCGCGATACTCGGCAATCGCCGCGTCGATGACCTCGAGGCGCTCGCGCAGGTTCACGAGCAGCGGCGAATCTGGCATGTCGAGCCGCGGCGCCGCGAGTCGCGTGAGATCGTCGATGGCCCGCGTGTATTGCTGTTCCGATCGTTCGATCGCGCCCAGCGCGTCCTCGGTGAGCAGGGCGTGCCGACGCTGTTCGGCGGTCGCGGGATCCGGCCTGGGTCCGAGCATGAACCAGCGCCAGCCTAGCCATGATGTGGGAGCGAGGGTGATGGCGATGACGGCGGCCGCCGCAAGTGCCTGCCAGCGTCCGTTCCAGAATGGTGCGCGTGAGGGACGTTCGAGGCCCGCCTCTATGGCGAGTTCGTGAGCGAGAATCCCGGCGGCGATCGATGACCAGAGCCGGGGACTGTCCCACTCACGGTGCAGCGAACGCGCGATGGCGGATAGTTCATCGTCCCGCTCATCGTAGTCGCGCTCGCGTGCCTGTGTCACGTATCTACCTTCTCCACTAACACGCGTCCGGCAAGTGTCCGCTTCAGTTGCCGACGCGCCTCGAATAGCCGTCCCTTTGATGTCCCCTCGGGGATTTCGAGAATACCGGCGACCTCTCGATGCGTGTACCCCTCGACCTCGCAGAGCAGAAATACATCGCGATAGATTGGCGCCAACCCATCCACGGCGCGCTGCAGTGTCAATCGCATCGGGCTGTCACCCGCCGGCGTCGGCACATCCACGGCCACGTCGGCGCCCACCATCTGGCTGTCCCGCCGCGCCACCCGGCCCCGGCCGATGTCGTGGCAGGCGTTCAGCAGGATGCGATAGACCCACGTCCACAGCGCCGCGTCACTTCGGAACGACTGCCGGTTCTTGTACGCGCGGAGGAACGTCTCCTGCACGGCGTCCTCGGCATCCGAGCGATTCCCCAGCACGTTCAGCGCGAGGCTCTTCATCCGGGCCCCGTGCGACTCGTAGAGTGCCTCGAACGCGGCCAGGTCGATCGGCACGCGGCGCATGTCAGTTCGTGCGCCGGGTATTCGACGGGAGGTCAAGGCAGACCGTTCGGTGGCGGCGACGGCGGAGTAATAAGCCTCAGGCATGGCGTTTGCCTCTGCGGGCACCTGCCCAGTCGCTGCCCGTCGAGGGCAGTGGTGAATGTTCGAAGTGAGACAGGCGGTATCCCACGCCCGGACACACGGGGCCGCGTGAATCGATGTGAGAAGCGTTCGGAATGACCATCATCCAAGACATCCGTAGCGCGGCGCGGACCCTGCGCCGGAGCCCTGCGTTTGCTGCTCCGATCGTGTTGTCGCTGGCATTCGCTATTGGGGGAAACGTCGCAGCGTTCAGTCTGGTTAACACCCTTTTTCTTGCGACCCCTGCCGTCACCCAACGGCATACGCTGTACCAAGCGACCTGCAGGGGGGCCGGCGGCATCACCGACGGGATCGAATAACGGGTAGTACGTGCAGGTGCGCGACGCGCCCGCACGATCGACGGATCGCTTCTGACATTTCAGGACGTGGCGATGAAGGTCGTCGTTGAGGGGCAGGTCGAAGCGCGCTCAGCAGTGCTCCGAGCCCTGCGGAGTCAGCCTGAGACTGCGCTAAGCCACGAGTAGCGCGTGTCAGGACGAAACGCGGAGACGCTGAGCCGCGGAGAGTACGTGAAGACAGCGGCTGCGGCGGTCGCCGGCCCTGTGGGCCGGCACTGTGATTGAGGTGAGCACGCGATCACAAACGCTTCAGCGAGAGTTCCCGGGCGCTTGTGATCGCGCGGTCGCCTCGATCACAGCCGCGCGATGCGCGGCCGCCGCAGCCCCTTTTTTCGTCCTCCGTGTCTCCGCGCCTCCGTGTTAAAGCACACGTGAAGTGAGTGAAGGTTGCCTCAGCCCACGATGTCGCTTCGGACTAAAGACAGGCGATCGAATAGTTGGGCACGGCAATCACGCCTGTGAAATCCAGTGAGCGAGCACGCTGACAGGCGGTGCACACACTAGCACCGCCACGATTGACAGTCCCAGGCGAATTGCCGGATGCTTGCCCCCTGCCATCCTTCGACGCGCCTTCAACACGGAGCGGGCCCGTATGACGTCATACAAGACCGGAACGAGCGAGACCGATCTGCGAGCGCTTTACGAAGATTACACGAGCGGTGCGATCGATCGGCGAGCCTTCATGCGACGCGCCGTGGCGCTGGGCGCCGCTGGTGCCGCGGCCGCCGCGCTGGGGCCGCTGGCTGTGCCGGCTGACGCCGCCGCTCTGGCGCAGCAGACCGCTGGTGCCGCCGCCCGCATCCCGCTCGGCGTCGCCGAATGGAGCTACATGTGGGTGAACGTGAAGCGCGCCGAGACCGCGCGCGGCGCGTTCGTCGGCGGGCAGCAGATGTACGTCGAGTACATGGTTCCGAGCGTGGTCCGTCATCCATTCCCGGTCGTGCTCGTGCACGGCGGTGGTGGTCAGGGCACGGACTGGATGGGCACCCCTGACGGGCGTCCTGGCTGGTTCCAGTATCTCGTTCAGGAAGGCTTCAAGGTCTACGTCGTCGATCGACCGGGACATGGACGATCGCCGCTGCATCCGGATCTGCACGGCGGGTTCCCGGCGCAGGCCGCGGTGCTCGAGAACATCGCCGGACGATTCACGCCACCGAGCGCAAACCCCGCGCAGACGCCGAACGAGTATCAGAAGAATCACAATCAATGGCCCGGCGTCGGCAATGTCGGATCGCCCGATCTCGATCAACTGGTTGCCGGGCAGGGCGGCAGCTACGTGCAGCAGGCGCCCGCGGGCGCAGGCGGAGCAGGACGGCAAGGTGGGGCGCCGGGTGGAGCAGCCGCCGGTGGCGGCCGAGCGGCCACACCAGTCGCTGCGAACGTTGTGCAGCCAGCGCCACCGCTCAACGTGCAGCACGCGGCGTGGCGGCAGGCCGGTGCCGATCTGCTCGACAAGATCGGGCCCGCGATCATCATGACCCACTCGGCGGGCGGTCCATTCGGGCTGCTCGTCGCCGAAGCGCGACCGAGTCTGGTGAAGGCGACGGTGATCATCGAAGGCGCTGGATCGGGATTCGCCGGTGGCAACCGCTGGGGCATGTCGAGCATTCCGGTGACCTACGAACCGCCGGTCAATGACCCTGCGGAGATCAAGACGCAGTGGGTGGCCACCCCGGAACCCGGCATCGCCGGCTACTTCCTGCAGACCGAGCCCGCACGCCGGCTGCCGAATCTGCGCAACACGCGAGTGGTCTTCGTGACCGCCGACTCGTCGTTTGCGTCGCCGGGCAATCCGGGCGGCGTGGCATTTCTGAAACAGGCTGGCGTGCAGGCCGAGGAGCTGCGGCTGAGCAATCTCGGCATCAAGGGCAACGGCCACATGATGATGGTCGAGAAGAACAGCCGTCAGGTGCTGCAGCCGATCATCGATTGGATCGGGAAGAACGTGACCGGCAGCAATACCCAGTCGCCGGCACCGCGGCGCGGGTCGGCCGACTCGCTCGAGTTGAAGCTGGCGGACACGGGCATCTTCTGGGTCGGCACCAGCAACAAGAAGAAGTTGCCCTACGGCACGATTCACGTCGGACAGATGTTCGTGCAGTACTTCGAGCCGGCCGAGCAGCGCCATCCGCTGCCCGTGATCCTGGTGCACGGCGGCGGCGGACAGATGGTGCACTACATGGGGCTCGGCGGAATGTCGGGCTGGGCGCACCACTTCATTCAGTCTGGCTACAAGGTGTACCTCGTCGATCGTCCGGGTCACGGCCGCTCGCCCTATCACCCCGATGCGCTTGGCGAAATTGGCCCACTCGTCACATACGATCTGCTGACACGCGACACGGTCACGTCTGCGCGAACCCCGAACAAGCAGTGGCCCGGCACCAGCGGCGACGTCGGTGATCCGCTCGTCGATCAGCTCGTCGCTGCGGCGAACTCGGCGCCGCGCGACGCGCAGCTGGCGCAGTCGCTCTGGAAGATGAGCGGCGGTGAGCTCGTCGAGCGCGTCGGCCCGTGCATCCTGATGACGCACTCGGCTGGCGGCCCCTTCGGATGGCTGGTCGCGAACGAGAAGCCGAATCTGGTCAAGGCCGTGGTGTCATTCGAAGGCGCGACCGCGCCGCTCGTCGGTCCCGGCGGCGCCCCGGGCACGCCACTGCCGAATCTCAAGGGCATGCCGATCATGTATCTGCTGTCCGAGCGTGGCGGCCGGCCGGGCAAGCCAATTCTCGATGCGTTGCTGCAGTCGGGTGCGCGCGCCGAGGTGATCGATCTCAAAGAACGCAGCATCCTCGGTAACAGCCACTTCGCGATGTTCGAGAACAACCGTCGTCAGGTGTTCGACGTGATCAAAGGCTGGATCGAGCAGCGTGTGCCGGCAGGGACATCGCCATCAACCGCGCGGCTCTGACGCCGCGCGCGGCACACCGATGACTGAGGCCATGATCGCGCATCGGTCGCTGGCAATCGCGCTGGTCACGGCCTGTCTTTTCGTCGCGGCGTGTGCCTCATCACGCGAGCCATCGGTGGCCGCTAAGGTCGATCCACTGTTCAAGACGTGGACTCGGCCGGACTCTCCCGGATGTGGGGTCGGCGTCAGCCGAAACGGCGCGGTGATCTTCGAACGCGGCTACGGGTTGGCGAACCTCGAGCGCCGCGTCCCCATCACATCCTCCACGGTATTTCACCTCGCGTCGATCACGAAGTCGTTCACGGCGATGAGCGTTCTGCTTGCCGCCGAACGCGGTGTGCTGTCGCTTGATGACGAGGTGTCGAAGTACGTCCCCGACTGGTCGGCTCGCGAGCACATGGTCACTATTCGTCACCTCCTCACTCACACGAGTGGGGTCCGCGATGCCTACGTGTTACAAGGCTGGGCGCCGAACAACGGCAATACCAACGATGCATTCCTGAAGATTCTGGCGCGTCAGCGTGGGCTGAACTTCGCGCCTGGCGCCGAATACCAATACAACAACGGCGGTTATCTCCTGCTGGGCACCATCCTGGCGCGGGCGAGCGGTCACACGCTCGGCGCCTTCGCGGATGCCAACATCTTCAAGCCACTCGGCATGACCGGCGCCTACTTCAATGGCGATCCTGTCAGGGCTGCGCCGGATCACGCGTCGGGCTATTCGCCGCAAGAGAAAGGCTGGCGCCTCGTGCCGGAGAACTCGGGCTACGCCGGTAACGCGGGCATGATGTCGAGCGTCCGGGATCTCCTGCTGTGGGCCAACAACTTTGCTGATGCGCGTGTCGGGACGCCGAAGCTCCTCGCGATCATGCAAACAGCCTCTGTGCTGACGAGCGGCCAGGCCACCCAGAGCGGGATGGGATTCGGCATCAGCAATTATCGTGGTGCGCGTACGTTCCGAACATCTGGCGGTGATCGCGGGGTCGCCACCGAGCTGGTGCTCTTTCCGGATCAGAAGGCCGCAATTGCCGTCCTGTGCAACATGGATTCGGTGGTCATGGGTGGCTTGGCCACCGTGAACCCCGACGACTTGACGAATGGCGTCGCCGATATCTTCTTGGACGAAGCGCTCGAGCCACGCGCGGCGCCGGGTACCGGCGCGGCAACTGGTGGTGCCAGCGCCGCGTCACCAGCTCCCGTGACACTGTCCTCTGACGAACTGGCCGGCAAGACCGGCCTCTATCGCCTCCCGCCGGACGAGAATCACATCGTGTCGATGTCGATCCGCGATGGCCGGTTCGGGGTGTGGGATTACTACGGCGACAACTATCACCTGCTGCTGACCCCGATCAGCGCCAACCGGTTCACGCTTCCTGGCGCCTCGCTCGAGTTCTCGCCGGCCGAAGCCGGGCGGGCGCGCGCGTGGCACATCGTGGACGGGGGAGGACAGCGGCTGCTGGAACTTCCGTCGGTGTCCTTCGCGGTGCCGGAGGCAGCAATCGGCGCGTTCGCCGGCGCCTACAGAAGCGATGAACTGGACGTGATCTATACCGTGTCGATGCGGGATGCGAGCCTCGTGCTGCAATCGTCGACGCTGTATCCCGTTTCCAAGGACGCGTTCGTGGGCGATTACATGGGCGTGGTTCGGTTCTTCCGCGACCAGCGAGGCCTCGTCACAGGTTTCACGCTCAATCGACAAGCCGCGCGCGGCGTTCGATTCGAGCGCGTACAACAGTAGGGGCGACGCCTGCGTCGCCCGACGCGTTGCGCCTACGCGACGTCTGCGTCGCGCCTACGCGACGTCTGCGTCGCGCCTACGCCCCGCGTGTCATCCGCAGGAAGTTCACCTCTGGCCCAGGCGAGGAGAACCCCCACTGTTTGTAGAACGGGATCAACTCGGGTTTGCAATACAACTCGATATGGCGGACGCCGGCCAGCGTCGGGTGGTTGAGAACATAGTCAATCAGCGTGCGCCCGAGGCCTGCGTGCCGGTGCGGCTCGGCGACGATCACATCGAAGACCAGTGCCTTGAAGACACGGTCGGTCAGGACCCTGGTGAAGCCGACCAGCTGTCCGCCAGGATCGGTGCAGACGCCGACCACTAGGTCGGTGTGCTCCAGCATGCGTGCGACGTCCTCGTCGCGCCGCTGATTCGTCCACCACTCGTGGCGATATAACTCCATCAGATCACCGCGTAGCGGGTCGTCGATCTGCTCGACGAAGCGATAGCTGCTCATCGTCTCTCCCGTGACGTGGAATTATCGTCTGCGCCGCAGTGTTCAATGTGGTGAAGACATTTGACGGGAAGGCGTGATTAGTATCACTATGTGTGAGTAATGCTGCTGGGCGAATTCGAATATCTGATGCTGACCGCTGCTGCGCGACTGGGGGACGAGGCCTACGGCGCGGCGATCCGCCAGGAAATCGAGGACGCCACCGGCACGCCGTGTTCGATCGGCGCGCTCTATACGACCCTCGATCGCCTCGAAGACAAGGGACTCATCAAAACCTGGATGGGCGA
>Ga0111538_10008658_pt1 | contig 13635 bp, 11 predicted proteins | sample SoiMethybrSBSTD1_FD_79669 | JGI IMG/M metagenome (GOLD analysis project Ga0111538, IMG submission 79669) | Bulk soil microbial communities from a Populus tree surrounding site in Tennessee, USA - Soil MetaG P. TD hybrid SBSTD1 (version 2)... | ecosystem: Environmental > Terrestrial > Soil >...
GCAGCGCACGCGCCCTTGCTGGACGTGATGACATGCGCGCCACGCCCCAGGGCCTGTCGGATGTGGCGGAGGGCTGGCTCCGGATCGCGTGGGTTCGCGCCGCTCGCCTCAGCCAGCACGTCGGTCTCGGTCTGGGCGAGTCCCGCGAGCGCCGTCTCCCACCGACGTACGCCGGGATAGTCCGCCAGTGGCTGTCGCGCTGCCGCCCGTTCGACGAGCTCGGCAATGTCGAAGCCCGCCTCACGGTAGACGAATCCATCGCGACGATTGGCGACGCCGACGATGCTCACCCTGACTCCGCACTCGGTGGCTAGCCACGAGCCGTGACGCTGAATGGCGCTCGCCAGCCAGCGCCCGACGGTACCGAAACCAACGATGGTCACCCGGAGCGGTCGCATGCGATTCGAATCCACGACCCCGATCGACTCAGCGACGCGGGGCGAGCGGATCCTCCAGGAACAGAGCCGGCGTGTAGGCCAGGCCGATGCGCGACAGATCTGGCGCCAGCACGTCTTCGCCGACCGGCCGCACGCCGCGCTCGATCCATGCGACGAGGTCGTCGAAGGCCTGAATGCGCGTCTTGCCGTCGAAGCCGCAATGACTGGCAGCGCGCATGACCCGCTGCACCAGCAGGTGGTCGGTCCCGGCGGCGATCGTGCGGCGCCGGTACGACTGCTCGAGGCTCAGCGGCACCCACGCGTCCCCGGTCTCGTGCAACGTGATGAGCGGCACCGTGAGCCGGCCGGTCCGCTCGGCATACACGGGGTTGGCGGTGGGCGAGCGCGCATCCTTGACGGGATGGATCCGTCTGACACGCGCGTTGATCTCGTCCTCGGTGATGCCGAGGCCGGGATCGATCCGATACCGGATGTGCGCGGTGCTGGCCGCACGCAGCCCGGGATTCGGCGTGTTCTCGACGTCGCGGGGGCGGTACATCATGTTCATGAGGTAGCGCCGCTCGAGCCCTTGAATGCGAAGCGGCAGCTCATTGCCGGCCTGATCACCGCCCATGAGGTATTTCACGACGCTGTCGAACTGCCGTCCGAGCGCGGTGTAGGCCCCTGGCATGCCGAGGGCCGGCACGACGCGCTCGTTGAGCATCCGGTAGAAGCTATCCCGGTCGGGCGCATCGAGCAATGGCACCCCGGAGATCAGCTCGGCCGCGGCGGTGTACGCCATCAGGTAGTCGGCGATGCCGATGCCGTCGACGAGGCCGCACTCCGTCAGACCGCCCTGATAGAGACCCGGATGCAGCTCGAGCGAGGCCACGGCGATGTGACCGCCCATCGACATGCCATAGATGATCGCCCAGCGCGGCGCGCCGATCTCCTTGACGAACAGCTCACGGAGCGCGACGAGATCCTCGATGAACAGGTGGGGCTGGTACTCCGAGGCGCGATACCCGGACGCGATCCAGGCATGGCGCTCGCGGAGAATGTGGATCCCGATCGGCGGTGGGGCCACCGTGCCCTTCCCCGAGCCCCGCTGGATCCCGTGCGCGAACACGACGAGCCCGCCACTCCAGTTGGCCGGCACCTCGATGAGATAGTCGGCGCCGCCGAGCGTGCCGCTCCGGCTGATGGCGGCGCGTGGCGTCTCGGCCTGCGAGGCCCTCGACCACGACGCATACGACATGAGAAGTACCAGACCGATCCCAAGGAGCGCGAGCTTCCTCATTGATCACCTCGTCCGGCCGCGCCCGAGAATACCTTGACCAGGCGGAGTCTTGCAGCTAGCTTTCCGAGCACGCGGAACATCCCGACAAGGGGCGCTTTACTCTCCGAGGGAGGATCCAGCCATGACGTCACCGCAGAGCCGCCGCGACGTGCTGAAGGGAACCGCCGCTCTCGCCGCCGCCGCCGCGGTCGGCACCGCCACGCCCACCCGCCGGGCTCACGCCCAGGCCGGCCGGGGCGCCCGCATCGACGGTGTCCTGAAGCAGGCAGTGGACGCCAAGGACGTCCCTGGCGTCGTGGCGATGGCCACGACCGACAAGGGCGTGCTGTACGAGGGCGCGTTCGGCGTCCGCGGGCTCGACCAGCCGGCGGGGATGACCCCCGACACCGTCTTCCGCATCGCCTCGATGACCAAGGCGATCGCCACCGTCGCGGCCATGCAGCTCGTCGAGCAGGGCAAGCTGACGCTCGAGGGACCGGTCCCCAACATCGACCCGACGCTGGGCTCGCCCACGGTCCTCGAAGGCTTCGACGCGGCCGGCGCGCCGAAGGTCCGTCCCGCCAAGGGACCGATCACGCTGCGCCAGCTGCTGACGCACACCGCCGGGTTCAGCTACGACCTCTGGGACCCGGACACCGGGCGCTACATCAAGGCCACGGGGATGCCGAGCCGGGCCACCGGCAAGGTGGCGTCCTTCCGCCAGCCGCTGGTGTTCGATCCGGGCGCCCGCTGGCTGTACGGCATCAACATCGAGTGGACGGGCCGGATCATCGAGACGGTCAGCGGCCAGGCGCTCGAGGACATCTTCCGCGAAAGAATCTTCGGCCCGCTCGGCATGAAGGACAGCACCTTCGTTACGAGCCAGGAGCAGCGTGCACGCCAGGCACGGCTGCACACGCGCCAGCCCGACGGCTCGCTGGCGGTGCAGCCGCTGGAGCCGGTACCGGTCAAGGGCGAGTTCTGGCCGGCGGGCGGCCCGCTCTACTCGACGGCGCGCGACTACATGGTGTTCTTGCAGATGCTGCTGAACGGCGGCAGCCTCAACGGCACGCGCATCCTCAAGCCGGAGACCGTCGCGTTGATGAACCGGAACCACACGGGCAACATCCCGTGCGGCGTCCTCAAGACCGCGAATCCCGCCCTGTCGAACGACGTCAACTTCTTCCCCGGCGCGGACATTCGCTGGGGTCTCGGCTACATGATGAATCTCCAGTCCGGGCCCAACGGCCGCAGCGCCGGCACGTTCAGCTGGGGCGGTCTCTACAACACGTACTACTGGCTCGATCCGGCGAAGAAGGTCACCGGCCTGATCATGACCCAGATCCTGCCGTTCGCCGACACGAAGGCCGTGAACCTCTACGGCCAGCTCGAGGCGGGTGTCTACGAGGCGATGAAGTAGGCCTGATGCGGCACGGGCGCCCCGGCCCCAGGGGACCGGGGCGCCCGCCGTGGTCTACAGCATCAAGCCCTTCTCGGTCATCCACTTCTGAATCATCTGGGCGATCTGATCGGAGTTGGTATCCATCATCAGCATGTGGGTGTTGCCGTTCACGCCGAGCTTCGGCAGATCCCACCAGTCGGCGACGCCGCCCTCCTTGCGGAGCGCGTCCGCGTAACCCTGCGACGCCGGCACGAAGCGCGTCCACAGCGCGCTCTGCGCGACGAAGTCGCCCCACACCACGAGGTGCGGAACGCCCTTGAGCTTGCCGCCCGCCGCGGCCTCCGGCTTGGGCGCGCCTGACGGCTCGATCGCGATGAGGGCCTTCACCTTGTCCGGCGCGGCGAGCGCGGCGTTGAAGCCGAAGTTGCCGCCCTGGCTGTGCACGAGGATCACGCACGGGCACACCTTCTGCACGAGGGCGTTGTAGGCGGCCTGGATCTGCGCGTCGGTGGTGGACCACCGCGGCACGCCCTGCTTCATGAACTGCTCGAACGACTGGATCGGGAACAGTTGCCCGGGCGTGGCGACCCTCTCGGTCGGGTTCAGCTTGTAGCTTCCGACGGGGCCGATGCGGAAATCCTCCCACGCCTGCTTCTTCGTCCGGAACAGCGGCTCGCTCGTGATGATCTCCGGGTACCGCGCCCACGAAGCGCGCCCACGCTCCATCGCATCGGAGACGTACACGTCGTGGCCGGCGCGGAGGAAGAACATCTGCCAGCCCGGCTTGCCGTCGGGCTTGGTCTCCCAGGTGACACCGGTGAGACCGCCACCGTGCCACAGCAGCAGCGGATAGCGCGCTTTGTGGCTGGCGAGCTTCACATACTGCACGTACATCTGCTCGACCTCGAAGTCACCGTTGGGATCGACCTTGACCGGCGCCGAGCCGGCCGTGAACACGACGTCCTTGGTCGGCAGGCCGGTGAGCGAGACGGGGCGGCCACCGACGTGGAAGCTGCCGACCTCGGCCACCGACAGGGCGTCGGCAAACGCGATCGAGGCGGCAAGCGCCATGACGATGCCCAGCACAGATGCGGTGTAGCGCATGTGTCCTCCTCCTGGCCCGTGATCGAGACGGTACGACGGCCGAGGATACCTTGACCGCGCCGAGTCTTGCAGCTAGCTTTTCCGAGCACGCCGGATATGCCGGCAACTGGAGGCGACCTCATGACGACTCTCCACGTGTCGTGGATTCCTCCGCTGATTGGCAGTGTGCTTGCCCTCATGCTCGCCGCCCCGCCTACCGCGGGCGCCTTCGACGTCTTCCGGTACGAGGAGGCGACCATCGCGGACATCCACGCGGCGCTCAAGGCCAAGACGCTCACGTGTCGCGCGCTGGTCCAAATGTACCTGGACCGCATCGAAGCGTATGACCGGAAGGGACCGGCTCTGAACGCAATCGTCGTCACGAACCCCGACGCGCTGAAGGTCGCCGAGGCGCTGGACGCCCGATTCGCCCAATCGGGTCCCGTTGGCCCGCTGCACTGCGTGCCCCTGATCGTGAAGGACAACTATGAGACGACGGACATGCCGACCTCGGCGGGATCGCTGTCGCTGAAGGGCGTCATGTCCAAGACGGACGCGTTCCAGATCAAGAAGCTCCGCGCGGCCGGCGCCCTCATGCTGGCCAAGAGCAACATGGCGGAATTCGCCTTCGACCCGATGGAGACGGTCAACTCGCTGCTGCCCGGCTACACGCGCAACCCCTACGCGCTGGACCGGGTGACGGCCGGCTCGAGCGGCGGCACCGCCGCGGCGGTCGCCGCGAACTTCGGAGCCGTCGGCCTCGGCACCGACACCGGGAACTCCATCCGCGGGCCCTCGTCGCACACGAGCTTGGTGGGCATCCGCTCGACGATGGGCCTCACCAGCCGCGACGGGATCGTACCCCTCTTCCTCGACAAGGACATCGGCGGCCCCATGGCGCGAACCGTGACAGACGCGGTGACGATCTTCGACGTGATTGCCGGTCCGGATCCCGCCGACCCGGTCACCGCAGCCAGTCAGGGCAAACGGCCCGACAGCTACCTGAAGTTCCTGGACCGGGACGGCGTGCGCGGCACCCGGATCGGCGTCGTGCGACAGCTGTTCTTGCCCCAGAACACCGATCCTGACGTGATGAAGCGCATGGACCAGGCGCTGGCCGACCTGCGGCGGCTGGGTGCGACAATCGTCGATCCGGTCACGATCGCCGAGATCGACAGCATCCCGCCGGGGATGCTGTTCTGTTTTCGGTTCAAGAATGACATCAATGAGTATTTGCCTCGGCTCGCGCCCGACGCCCAGGTGAAGACGCTCGAAGACATCATCAAGTCAGGGAAGTTCCATCCGTCGATCGAGAAGCGGCTGCTCGACCGCCAGGCGGAGCCTCCGCTGAGCCAGAACCCGCGCTGTGATCAGGTGGCGCAGAACATGCGACAGATGCGCGAGTCAGTTCAGAAGGTGATGGACGAGAACACGCTCGACGCGCTGGTCTATCCGACCTGGGCCTTCCCCCCGCGCATGATCGGGGACCTCAATACACCGCACGGAAACAACAGCCCGCGACTGTCGCCGCCGACCGGGTTTCCCGCGATCACCGTGCCCATGGGGTTCGTGCGCGAGACCTTACCGGTCGGGCTTCAGGTGCTCGGCCGCGCCTGGAGCGAGCCGACCTTGATCAAGATCGTCTACGGTTATGAACAGGCGACCCGGCACCGCCGGCCGCCGTTCAGCACCCCGCCGCTGCCAGCGCGGCCATAGATGATCCGGGCCCGACCGGGCGCGGTGCCCGAGCGGTGAGCCGTGCTCGTCAGGCAAGAGCTGGAGCACTTCCGCCGACGCCTAGCGCTGAGCGCCTAGGGCATTCCCTTCATCTCGACGGGCGCGTAGTACCGCCGCTCTCCGAGGGCGTCGACTCGCTCCCAGAAATCCGGCTGGGCGGCGAGACCGAGTTCGGTCACGCCGGCGCGTTGACGCCAGATCGCCCACGACTCCGGATGCAGGCGACTCGCCTCGGCGAGCCAGCGGTCGCCCTCTTCCGCCTGTCCGTGCCGGATCAGGTGCTGCCCGAGCTTGAAGAGGACGTGCGCCCGCGCCACGTCCTCGGTGGGTCGGGGCGCGCGCGCCCGGGCTCGCTCCCCGTCGAAGGCGTACTCGCTCGCCTGCCCTAGCCGGACCCAGTCACGGATGGCGTTCAGGTAGATGGCCTTGGCGTCGGCGGTGACCCTGGCGACGTCAGCCGGGACTTCGCGCGTGACGCGATCCATGCGGCGAAACCCCTCGTAGGCGCCCGCCGGCTCCGTGGGTCGCACAATCGTGCCGCGCTCGTCGATCCACACCGCCTGCGGCACGTTGACCATGTGATAGAGCTCGGCCAGCCGATGGTCGCGGTCGATCAGACAGGGATAGCTCGGCGACGCGGCCTCGATCCAGGGCAGCGGATCACCCTCGCGGCTATCCAGGGCGACCGCGATCACCATGAAACCGTGAGCCTTCAGCTCCTCATACAGCGCCTGCCACACGGGCAGGTCGCGGCGGCACCCTCACCACGAGGCCCACGACACGAGCAGCACCTTCTTGCCGCGATGCTCGGAGAGCGAGTGCAGGCGCCCGGTGCGATCGGGGAGCGTGAAGTCCGGCGCCTCCAGCGAGCGCAGGGCCGCCGCCCGGTCCGCAGCGGCCGCCCCGAGCACCCAGACGCCGCCATTCGCGCTGTGGGCGAGCGGCTGACCCAGATGCCGCCAGACTGCCGCCGCATCGATCTGGCCGCCACGCACGAACTCGCGCTCGCGGCCCGGGGGAATGGGAACGCAAACGCTTCCTCGGCAGAGGCCCTCCGGTCTCGACGACCACCCCGTGCTGGTCTCGAGCTCTTCGGGGGACAGCCAGAGCCGCTCGCCCTCGACCCGGGCATCAGGGATCACGGTCTCGGTGGTCGCGGTCAGTAGTATCGCCATGCCAGAACTGTATACTCGCCGCCGCCGGTGAGAAAGACAGTCATGACCCGAGTCTCGGTCGAGCACATCCTCTGAGAGGAGATCCGTCCGATGACGCGCTTTGACGACTACGCGACGAAATACCAGACCATCCGCATGGAACGGCGCGACGGCATCATCCAGATGACCTTTCACACCGGCGGCGGGCCATTGCAGTGGGGCCTCTTGCCGCACGGCGAATTCCCCCAGGCCTTCCGCGACGTGGGCAGCGATCCCGACAACAAGGTCGTCATCCTCACCGGCACCGGCGACACCTACTCCGGCCCGCGCGCGGCCGGCGGCACCGGCATGCGCAGCACGCCAGCGGCGTGGGATCGCGTCTACTGGGAGGGCAAGCATCTGCTGATGAGCCTGCTCGACATCGAGGTGCCGATGATCAGCGCGATCAATGGCCCGGCCTGGCGGCACTCCGAGATCCCGCTGCTGTGCGACATCGTGCTCGCCGCGGACGACGTGCAGTTCCAGGACTCGGCCCACTTCCCCAACGGCATGGTCCCGGGCGATGGGATGCACATCGTCTATCCACTGTTGCTGGGCTGGAATCGCGGCCGCTACTTCTTGCTGACCGGACAGACGCTCGACGCAGCCAAGGCGCTGGAGCTGGGTCTGGTGAGTGAGCTGCTGCCACGCGCCGATCTCCTGCCGCGCGCCTGGACGCTGGCGCAGCAGATTGCGCAGCAGCCGGCGCTCCTCCTTCGCTACACGCGCGTCCTCTTCACCCAGCCGCTCAAGCGACAGATGGTCGATTACCTCGGCTACGGCCTGGCGCTGGAAGGGATGAGCGTGGTCGATCGCACGGTCACGACGTGACGATCGTGCGGACGCGAGACCTTCAAGAAGGTGGCAGAATACGCTTCGCATGCGGACCGACACTCCTGAACGGATTCACCTGAGCGTCGCCGACGCCCGCGAGCTGTCCGAGCGCGCCATGCGTGGGATCGGGTACGATGCCGAGGAGGCCCGCATCCTCGCCGACCACGCGATCGACGCGGCCCTGTGCGGCTACGAGTATTCCGGGCTGCCCAAGCTGCTCAACGTCGCCGACTATCCCCGCTTCAAGCTTCCCCGCAGCCCGCTGCGCGTCGTCAAGGAAACGAGCGTCTCGGTGCTCTACGACGGCGGCAACCAGAGCGGCATGCTGGGGATGTACTACGCGACGCGCACCGTGATCGAGCGGGCCCGAGCGCACGGTCTGGCCCTCGTGGCCATCAGCAACATCTGGATGAGCGGCCGTAGCGCCTACTACGTCGAGATGGTGGCACGCGCCGGCCTGATCGGGATCCACACGGTAGCCGCGCCCCCGATGGTGGCGCCGCCGGGCGGGGCCAAGCCGGCGCTGGGCACCAATCCGATCGCCTTCGGCTTCCCGCTGGAGGGCGATCCCCTGGTGATCGATCTGGGAACCTCCGCGTTCATGGGCACCGATCTGCAGTTCCGGCAGCGTCTCGGCATTCCCCTGCCGGAGGGCGTGGCGATCGACGAGCAGGGCCGTCCCACCACGGACGCCCGGGCCGCGCGACGCGGCGCCATCTTGCCGTTCGGTGGCCACAAGGGCTACGCGCTGGCGCTCGCGACGCACGCGCTCGGCGTGCTGTGTAGCGGAGCCGACGAGTGGGAGGGCGCCGGGTATCTCTTCATCGCCTTCAAGCCCGATCTGTTCGTTTCATTGCCAGACTACCAGCGCGCGCTCGCTGCCGAGATCGCGGCGATCAAGGCGACACCACGGCAGGACGGCGTCGACGAGATCCGCATTCCCGGCGAGCGTGCATATCGCGAGCGCGCGCGTCTCGCTCGCGAGGGCATCGTGATCGATCGTCGGATCCATGACGCGCTCCTGAAGCTGGCGGAGGGCAAGCATGCGTGAGCACGCTCAAGCAACGGCTCTACGCCGGGAAGGCGGCCTTCGGTGTCATGTGCATCTTCCCCTCCCCGGCCGCGGCTTGCTACCTTCTATAGTTTCCGCCCAGCGCACGCGCGTCTGCTGTAGTATGAGTCGCGCGGACGTCCAGTCACGTCCGAGCGACGTCTTCCTCTCCTCCGGCTTTGCGTCCTACGGTTACATCGCGGAATCGCAGCAGTCTGCCTAGTCCGAGGCTGAGCCTTCCGCTTCTAGCCGGTGTGGGGCACGGGTTGCGACTCCGAACGGGCGTCTGGAGGACGGTCGCTGGTCCTGGCGAAATCGCATGGCGGGCCCTCGCTCATCGGGAGGGACCGCATCGGGTGGCAGCTCACTCGCAAACCGGAGGGCGACAATGCACTCACGCAACTACGCGCGAACACTCGGAGTGGTCTTGGCTGTCGGAGCAGTTCTGGCGCTCGGCGTCGCGGACCTGTCGGCTCAGATGAGCGATCCGCGAATTGGCACGTGGAAGCTCAACGTGGAGAAGTCCAAGTACAGTCCCGGCCCGGCACCCCAGAGCGTGACGGTGAAGGTCGAAGCCGCGGGCCAGGGCGAGAAGACGAACACCGCCTTTGTCAACGCAGACGGCTCTCGCACGGCAACGGAGTACACGGCCAATTTCGACGGCAAAGACTCTCCGCTCACGGGATCTCAGTTCGGGGCCGACACGGTGTCACTCAAGCGAATCGATGCACGGACAACGGAGCGCACTGACAAGAAGGGCGACAAGGTCGTTCAAGTCCTCACGCGGGTCGTCGCTCAGGACGGAAAGACGATGACCGTCACGACCAAGGGCACGAACGCCCAGGCTCAGGCCGTGAACAACGTCGGCGTGTTCGAGAAGCAATAGGGCAATAAGTACGGCGCTGCCCCCGGCAGCGGCACTGGAGCGGCCGCGGGGGCAGGCCACCACGAACGACCGCGGCTGTTCAGCACGAGGAGACCGCCGCGCTCAAGGCGACGCCACGGCAGGACGGCGTGGACGAGATCCGCATCCCCGGCGAGCGCGCGTCTCGCGAGCGCGCGCGGCTGTCACGCGAGGGCATCGAGATCGACCGGCGGATCCACGACGCGCTGAGCGCGCTCGCGGACGGCAGGCGCGGCGTCCGAGAGAAGATCGCTCGCACACACATCGGAGGATGAGGCCATGGGACGACTGAGCGGCAAGATCGCGGCGGTCACCGGCGGGGCGTCGGGCATCGGTGAGGCCACGGTGCGCCGGTTCGTGGCGGAGGGGGCCAAGGTGGCGTTTGCCGACCGGGACGCCGATCGGGGCAAGCGCGTGATGGCGGAGATCGAGGCCACCGGCGGCCAGGCGCTCTTCATCGAAGCCCAACTGGGGCGCGAGGCCGACGCCGCGGCCTTCGTCAAGCAAGCCGCGGATCGCTTCGGCCGACTCGATGTCCTCGTGAACAACGCCGGGATCCGGCTGTATCACACCGTGGTGGAGGCCAGCGCCGAGAGCTGGGACGAGATCCTGGGCGTGAACCTCAAGGGGTACGCGTTCTGCGCGAAGGCGGCGATCCCGATCATGCGTGAGGCCGGGGGCGGAAGCATCGTCAACGTCGCGTCGGTGCGGTCCGTGACGAGCGTGGGCAAGACGACGCAGTACGACACCACCAAGGCCGCCGTGGCCGGGCTGACGCGCGGGATGGCGGCGGATCACGCGCCCGACGGAGTCCGAGTGAACGCCGTGTGTCCGGGGCCGATCTACACGCCCTTTCACGAGCGCCGCATCCGCGAGCTCGGTCGGACCCTGGAGCAGTATCGAGAGGACGCCGCCCGGGGCACCATGCTGCGGCGGCCGGGAACGCCCGAGGAAGTCGCCGCGTGCATCCTGTTCCTCGCGTCCGACGACGCGTCGTACGTGACGGGCACCCTGCTGTTCGTCGACGGCGGCTACACGGCCATGTGACGGCCTGGGGGCCCGTTTCGAGGCCACCGTATGTGACTAACAACGCTCGCGAAGCGCCACGGCTCCGCCGGGGCGCGGAGCGTGGGGGGCTTGGGGGCCCGTCGAGGCCCCCATGAAACTAGACCTCCGCTCGGTCGATCCGGGCGCCAGCAGGGCGCGCTCGTCGCACTCTCTCCAGATCGCGTGCTGGCGTGGCGGTCGGCGGGAGGCAGCGGCTAGGGCAGGACGGTGAAGGGCTCGTCGCTCTGGCCGGTGCCGCCCGGTGCCTGCACGCTGACCGGGCCCGACGTGGCGCCAGCCGGCACCGTGGCCGTGATCTGCGTCGGCGAGTCCACGTGGAAGTCCGCGAGCACGCCGTTGAAGCGGACGGCAGTGACCTCGGCCCCGCAGCCGTGACAGCCGAAGTTCTCGCCGTTGATCGTTACCTCGGTGCCCACGCCGCCGCTGTCGGGCGTCACCGCGATAATCAACGGCGGGGACGGAAGGCGCGTATCCCATCGCGACGTGTAGACGTTGCCGAGGTCGTCCACGAAGGCGAGCCGGACGATGATGACGTCGCTCCAGTCGACGGCGGTCGACAGGACGTGCGCCGCTGTCTCGGGTGTGACCACCGCCTCGTAGAGGCGGGCGAACTCGCTACCGCGCTGGCCGTCGATCTCGATCCGGCCCCGTGAAGATGACCGCATTCGGCAGCGTCGCGCTCGCATAGTTCGCGGCGGCAACGTAGTAGGCCAGCGGCGATGGTAGGTCGATGAGGCCCGTCGTGCCGCCGCCGAACCCGCCGGCATCGAACTCGAACACGAAGCGGAAAGCCGGCTCGCCGCCGGCCGGCACGCAGTTCAGCCCGAGATTGGGATAGCCCGCCTCGTAGCGATTGCCCAGGTCGTCCACGTAGGCGATCACCACGCGCCCGACGCAGCTCCACGGGATGTCGGCCAGGATGGGCACGGGCAGGAGGCCCGGAGGCTGCGACTGGGATTCGAACACGGTGGAGCCGTCGCCGTCCTCGAGCAGAACGTGGACCCGCCGGAGGAACGCCGGCGGCGCCACCGAGACGTTGGCGGTGTTGCGATACGTCCAGCGCACGCTCCGCAAGAAGCCATCCGGGGAGACGCCGACCGCCGGCACGGGGAAGACGAGCCGCGTCGCGCCCTGCGGCGGCGGCACGCTCAGCGCGCGCGGGCCCTTGTAGACCACGTTCCACGCGCCGCCGGGCGGAAACGCGGGCGAGGTCACCTGTGGGCTGCGGTACTCCGCCGTGTGGGTGGAGGTGACGGCGTTTACCGCGGCGGCCTGGCTGAGACCACCGCCGGCGGGCGCCGTGAACTGGACGGCGGCGGCGCTCGGGAAGTCGGCGTCGAACCGGACGCCGAGGCGCGCCGACCACCCGGACGGCCCCAGCGGTCCCGTCAGGGTGGCGACCGTGGTGCCGGCGCCGAACGCCCCGGGTTGAGCCGCGGTGACGAAGCCGAGCTTGATGCTCGGAGGCGCAGACGCCGAGGCTTCCCCCTGGAGTATGCACGAGTCGCCGGCCGTCGCGATCCCGGACAGCGTTAACGCGAGGACGTCCTCGGTCAGTGAGCCCATTAGGCCGAGGGGTCCCGATGACCGGACTGTGCCCGCCGTGATGAGCTGGAAGCTGGTACCGCTGCTCACGCTGCCGTCGACCGCGATCTGTCCGGCCAGCGTCACGCGCATCGAGAGACCAGCCAGGCCTCCCTTTCCGGCGAGCAGGGTCGTTCCCGAGAACGAGGCGCCGCTCTGGGTCAGCGGCAGCGTGCCGGTGAAATCGCCGTCCCCGAAAGGCAGAGCGGCGCAGACGAGGCTCACGGTGGCTCGAAACGGATAGCTGCCGGCGATCGACGGCACGACGGTGGTGACGTTCACCACCTCGGTGTTGTTCGTCTCGACCAGTTCCGTCACCGTGCCATCCGGGTCGACCTGACCACGTGCCTGGTAGTCGCCGGTCGCAAGGTCCGGCGGCAGGACGAGCGCCACGGTGACCTTGGCGCTGCTTCCGGGCGCGACGCCGGGGACCGCCACGCGGCCGAGGAGCCGGACCGGGCCGCTGCCGAAGATGGGTTCGAGCCCGAGCAGCACGGACGAGGGCGGCGACGGCACGGGGCCCAGGTTCGCCACGGTCGTCGCCATGCTGAGCGTGCGGGACACCGTGGAGGAGCTCCTGATGCTCACCGCCGGCATCTCGATGTTGGCGACGAACAGGTCGGGCATTCGCGGCGTCGTGACGACGAGGTCCGTGGCGCTGACGGCTGCACCGCCGCCGTTGTCGACGCTGATCCTGGCGGTGGAGGCGGTGCTCGGGATGAGGAAGCTGACCGCCGCTGGCGACGACTCGACGACGAGCGCCGGGAACGAGCCGACCTTGACGAGTGGATGACCGCCGACGAAGACGGAGCTCCGCAGGGTGTTGCCGGTCACGGTCACGAGATCGCCGGCGGCGCCGCTCGCCGGACTAAAGCCCGTGATGGTGGGCAGTACCCCGAAGAACACCGGCACCGGCGCGGCGCCGGCCGCGTTGAACACGCCCACCTGGTTGAGCGACGGCACGCCGGCCGGCACCGTGACCTTCAGTGTCGTGTCGCTCACGACCGTGAAGGGCGCGCTGACACCGGGGCCGAAGCCGAAGAGCACGTCGGTGACGCCGGTGAACCCCGTTCCGTTGATCGTGACGACGTCACCCACCCGCGCCGCCGGCGGGACGATGCGC
>Ga0111538_10008660_pt1 | contig 13633 bp, 11 predicted proteins | sample SoiMethybrSBSTD1_FD_79669 | JGI IMG/M metagenome (GOLD analysis project Ga0111538, IMG submission 79669) | Bulk soil microbial communities from a Populus tree surrounding site in Tennessee, USA - Soil MetaG P. TD hybrid SBSTD1 (version 2)... | ecosystem: Environmental > Terrestrial > Soil >...
CCTTTGCCGCGGCAAAAGAGCGGCCGGATATACGCCGGCACGAATCCCGGGTAGTCGAACGCGTTCCTGACCCCGGTGTCCTTCGCTTCCTGGCGAATGTTGTTGCCGTAGTCGACGCAGGGTATGCCCATCGACTTGAACCCGAGGATCGCGCGAACGTGGTTCGCGATCGCTTCGCGCGCGGACAGCGCGACTTCATCGGGCTCGCGCTTGCGCAGCTCGTGCCACTTCTGCACCGACCAGTGCTCGGGCAGGTAGCCGTTCGCGGGGTCGTGCGCCGAGGTCTGGTCGGTGACGAGGGCAGGGCGGAACTGCGTCGTCTGCGCGCGCTTGAGCAGCTGCGGCACGAGCTCGGCGGCATTTCCGAGCAGGCCCACCGACACGGCACGGCCTTCGCTTGCCGCGTTGCCGAGAATCGCGGCGGCCTCGTCGATGGACTGCGCCTCTGCATCGAGGTACCCGGTCTTCAACCGCATCGCGATGCGCGACGGATCGCATTCGATTGCGAGCATCGAAGCGCCCGCCATCGTCGAGGCAAGCGGCTGCGCGCCGCCCATGCCGCCGAGGCCCGCGGTCAGGATCCATTTACCGGACCAGTCGCCGCCGTAGTGCCTGCGGCCAGCCTCGGCGAACGTCTCGTACGTGCCTTGCACGATGCCCTGGCTGCCGATGTAGATCCACGAGCCCGCCGTCATCTGGCCATACATCATCAAGCCCTTGCGATCCAACTCGTTGAAGTGGTCCCAGTTGGCCCACTTGGGCACGAGGTTCGAGTTCGCGATCAGCACTCGAGGCGCATCGGGATGCGTGCGGAACACGCCGACCGGCTTGCCCGACTGGACGAGCAGCGTCTGGTCGGCTTCCAGCGCACGCAGCGATTCGACGATGCGCTCGTAGCACTCCCAGTTGCGCGCCGCCTTGCCGATGCCGCCGTAGACGACGAGCTCCTCGGGCCGCTCCGCGACCTCCGGATCGAGATTGTTCATCAGCATCCGCAGCGGCGCTTCGGTGAGCCAGCTCTTCGCCGAAAGCGTGGTGCCGCGCGCGGCGCGAACGGTGCGGGAACCGGCTGCCATGGGTGCGTTCATCATAACGGATCGCTGTGTTACCTTTTCACCATGAAGATCGTGCCAAGCGGCAAGATATTGGGCGCTACGGTCGAAGGCTTGGACCTCGCGCGGCCGCTCGCCGCGGCCGAGCTCGATCAGGTGATGCAGGGACTCGGCCGGCATGGCGTGCTCCGGTTTCCGGGCCAGAAGCTCGACGCAAGGCAGCTGCGCGACTTCAGTGCGCAGTTGGGCGACCTCGAGATCAACGTCGCCAGCGGCGCCTACGAGGAGCCCGGAATTCCCGAGGTCATGACGCTCTCGAACATCGTCGAGAACGGAAAGGCAATCGGCCTCGCCGACGCCGGACAGGACTGGCACACGGACATGTCCTACAGCCGCGGCGTCGCATTCGCAAACGTGCTGTACGGCATCAAGATCCCGCGTCGCGATGGCAAGCCGCTGGGCAGCACCGATTTTTGCAACATGCACGCCGCGTACGACGGGCTGCCGTCCGAAGTCCGGCGCTCGCTCGAAGGCAAGACGGTGCTGCACGATTTCGGCAAGTTCTGGGACAAGATGCGCCTTCGCGAAGGCAGCACGCGCGCTCCGCTTACTCCGGAGCAATTAGCCGCGAAACCGCCTGTCTCGCATCCGGTGTTTCTCACGCACCCGATCACCGGCCGCAAAGTGCTCTACGCGAATCCAGGCTATTCGATGCGCATCAACGAGCTGCCGCAAAAGGAAAGCGACGGCCTGCTCGAGTTTCTGTTCGAACACCAGACGCGCCCGGAGTATCGCTACTCGCACGCGTGGGCCGAGAACGATGTGCTTGTCTGGGACGACTTCGGCACGATCCACAACGCGATCGCCGACTATGGCGCGAACGAGCACCGGCTGATCAAGCGCTGCCAGGTGATGGCGACGCGATTCTTTCCTGGTGGAGAGCCATCATGATGCGGTTGGCTTCGTTTGTTTTCGGCTGCCTGATGACCGGCAATCTGCTGGCCCAGGCGTACCCGGTGCGACCGGTCAAGTTCATCATCGGCTTCGCCGCCGGGGGACCGACCGACGTCATCGCGCGAGTCATTGCTGCGGACATGACGCAATCGATGGGGCAAAGCGTGATCGTCGAGAACCGGCCGGGTGCGAACGCGATCATCGCGACCGAGGCCGTCGCCAAGGCGCCGCCCGATGGCTACACGTTGCTGTTTTCGTCGCTGTCGCTGCTCGTGAACCACGCGCTCGTCGACAGCAAGGTGGGCTACGACCCGTTCAAGGACTTCGCGCCGGTCAGCAACGCCGCGAACCTGCCGATGGTCGTCGTGGCGAGCCCCCAGGCGCCGTTCAGCACGATGACGGATCTTGTCGCGCTCGCAAAAGCGAAGCCGGGCGAGTTGAGCTATGCGACTTCCGGCCACGCGGGCTCGACGCACCTTGCCGGCGCGATGCTCGAGAACGCGACCGGCACGAAGATGATCAATGTCCCGTTCAAGGGCAACGGCCCGGCGCTTGCCGAGGTCATGGCCGGCCGCGTCTCGTTCATGTTCTATCCCGCGGTGGGAATCGCGGAGCAGGTGAGCGCCGGGCGGCTCAAGGTGCTGGCGGTTGGCACCCCGGCGGCGCATCCGGATTTTCCCAACGCGCCGACGCTAGCAAGCGCCGGCCTGGGGGATCTGGAGGCTACTGCGCCCTGGGTGGGCGTGCTCGCGCCGGCTGGCACGCCGCAAGCGGTGATCCAGCGCCTCGCCGATGAAATGCGCAAGTCGCTCGCGAAGCCCGAGACACGGGAGCGAATGAGGCAATTGGGCGCGGTCATCGTGGGCGATACGCCGGCGCAGTTTGCCGCGTTCCTGAAGAAGGACTACGAGCGCTGGCAGCAGGTGATCCGGGCCTCCGGCGTCAGGGCGCAATGACTCGCAGGATTGCCGTCGACCGCGAAGTGCTTGGCGCGGTGCGCAATTTCTACGCGGCGGGGCTGAATTTCCGCGCGCACATCGAGTGGGCGAACGCGCATCACGGCGGCAAGTACGGCGTGCCGACGCAGGCCGACATCGGCTACCGCTCGCCGAGTGCGCTGATTGCGAGCGGCGAGACCATCGTCATTCCTGCGGATGCGCCGGGACCGGTCGAGTTCGAGGGCGAGCTCGTCGCGGTGATCGGACGCATCGCGAAAAACGTCCGGGAAGAGCGGGCGCTCGAGTACGTTGCCGGATACACGCTTGGGAACGACGTCAGCGAACGCAGCTGGCAGAAGAGCGACCGGACGCTGTGGCGCGCCAAGAACACCGACACCTTCAAGCCGATGGGCCCCGCGATCGTCGCGGGCATCGACCCGATGGCGCAGACGATCGAGGTGCGGATCAACGGCCGCACGGTATCGAGCTACTCGACGCACGGCATGATCTTTGGCGTGGCGCACTTCATCTCCCGGATGTCGCGCTACCTGACGCTGCATCCCGGCGACGTGATCTGGTTCGGCTGCGACGGGCCGACGCTGCCGCCGCTGCAGGCGGGCGATCTGGTAGAAGTGGCCAACGAAGCGATCGGCGTGCTTGCCAATCGCGTGGCGCGCGAAGTAGCCTGAAGCCATGCCGCTCAGCCACATCGAGCATTTCCTGCTGCAGACCGACGACATGGAGGCGACGCGCGACTGGTACGTGCGCGTGCTCGGCATGCGTGTCGGGCCGTCGCCCGACTTCAAGTTCCCGGTGTTCTGGCTCTACCTAGGCGACCGGGATGTCGTGCACGTCACGCAGGGCGGCAAGGACGTGTCGCAGAACCGCAAGCAGTATGTCGGGCAGCAGTCGACCGAAATACGCGGCACCGGAGTCGTCGATCACATCGCGTTCCGCGCGACCGGGCTCAAGCAGACGGTCGAGCACCTGAAATCGCTCGGCGTCGCGTTTCGCAGCCGCAGGGTCAGCGACCAGGGGCTGTACCAGCTCTTCCTGATGGATCCGAACGACGTGAAGATCGAGCTCAACTTCGACCAGGCCGAGGCCGACTCGGCTGGAATCGCGCCCGAGCTGCTCGCTTCGGAAATGCCGGGCTAGCGAGCCGCGTGCGACCGCCCGAGCGCATCCCGTATTCGGCGATCGTCGATCGCAAGCCGCTGCCGCTGCCCGGCGGCGCGAGGATCGCGGTCTGGACGATCGTCAACGTCGAGGAGTGGTCGATCGAGCGGCCGATGCCGCGCACGGTGCTCTCGCCCCCATTCGGCCAGCCGCTGCTGCCCGACCTGCCGAACTGGGCGTGGCACGAATACGGCATGCGCGTCGGTTTCTGGCGCTTCGTCGAAGTGCTGCAGAAGTTCGGCATCCAGCCAACGCTCGCGATCAACGGCTCGGTGTGCCGCAGCTATCCGCGCGTCGCGCAGGCTGCGCTCGACGCGGGATGGGAATTCATGGGCCACGGTTTCGTGCAGCGCCCGATGCATCATGTCGAGGATCAGCGTGCGGCGATCCGCGACACGATCGCCGCGATCCGCGACTTCACCGGAAAGCCGCCGCGCGGCTGGGAAAGTCCTGGCCTGACCGAGACGGACGCTACCGCGGACCTGCTCGCCGAGGCCGGCATCGAGTACGTCGCCGACTGGGTGCTCGACGACCAGCCGTGCCTCATCAATACGGCGAGCAAGCCGCTCGTGTCGATTCCGTACACGGTGGAGATGAACGACATCGCGATGATGGCTTTGCAGAACCACCCGTCGCGCGAATGGCTGCAGCGCGGCATCGATCATTTCGATCGGCTGTATGCCGAGGGCGAGCGGATTACGCGCGTGATGGCGATCAGCATCCACCCGTACATCACGGGCGCGCCGCACCGGATCGGCTATCTCGAGCAACTGTACGAGCACATCCGCGCCCGCCCGGGCGTCCTGATGTGGACCGGAGAACAGATCCTTGACTGGTACAAGCACGCCGCCGGACTACGCTGAGCTCTGGGGGCGGGCGGAGGAGCTGCTGCCGCGCCTGCGCAGCCGAGCCGCGCGCTGCGAGGAGCTGCGGCGCATGCCCGATGAGACGCTGCGCGAGCTGCACGACACGCGCCTCTTCCGCATGCACCAGCCGCGGCGCGTTGGCGGCTCCGAAGTGGAGTTCGTCGCGGTCGTCACGTTCGGGGCGCTGCTCGCGCGCGCGTGCGCATCGAGTGCGTGGAACCTGATCAACCTCGGATCGCACCACCTGCTGCTCGGGATGTTTCCGCCGCAGGCGCAGGACGAAGTCTGGGGTCCTTCGCCCGACACGCTCATCGCGTCGTCGTTCGTGTTCCCGGCCGGGCGCGCGCGGCCGGTCGAAGGCGGCTACCTGCTTTCGGGCCGCTGGCCGTTCTCGAGCGGCGTCGACCACAGCGACTGGAACATGCTGGCGGGCCTTTCGCGGATCGAGGACAACCTGCCGCCCGAGCAGCGCGTGTTCCTGCTGCACAAGTCGCAATACAAGGTCATCGACAACTGGTACGCCGGCGGCCTGCGCGGCACCGGCAGCAACGACGTCGAAGTCCTCGAGCAGTTCGTCCCCGAGCACCGCACGCTCGCGGTCGCCGACATGAAGGGCGGCCCGACTCCGGGAAGCGCGGTCAATCCGTCCCCGCTGTTCCAGCTCCCGGTGTTCGCGATGTTCCCCTATATGCTTTCGGGCGTAGCGCTCGGCGCCGCCGAGGGCCTGATCGACGATTTCACGGCCGACATGGTCGGCCGATCCGGCAAGATGACCGGGGCGCGCATCAGCGAAGTGCAGAGCGTGCAGATCCGCATCGGCGAGGCAGCGGCCTACGCGAGAGCGTCACGCGTCATGCAGGAAGCGAATTGCCGCGAGGCGCAGGCGCTCGCTGTGGAAGGCAAGGTGCCTGACCTGAAGACCAAGGCGCGCTACCGGCTCGATGGCGCTTATTCGGTGGAGTGGGCGGTGCGTGCGGTCGACGTGCTGTTCGGCCTCTCCGGTGCGAGCGGCCTCTACGAAACCGGTAACGCGGCGCGCGCCTTCCGCGATGCGCACGCGGTCAAGCAGCACTTCTCGTTCAACACCGACATCGCCGGCACGACGTACGGCCGCGTTGCGCTCGGGTTGCCGGGCGACAACCCGACGCTGTAGCAGCCTATCGCGGTTTCTCCCCGAGACCTTCGTGGTACGGCTTGCCTTCGCGGAACAGCGCAAGGCGCTCGCGCGCTTCCGCACCGGCGTCTCGCGCGAAGTCTGGAAACTTGAACGCCTCCTCCATCCAGCGAATTGCTTCCGCATAATCGCTTGCCTCGGCATGCGCGATCGCGAGCGTCTGGATCGCATAGGGGTTCTGCCAGCCATAAAGCTCGCAGGCGCGCCGCGCGAAATCCACTGCCCGCCTGCCATCGCGGATCGCTGGGTCGGGTGCGGTTGAGAGAAGCCAGGCCATCCCGCCGTGCGCGCCCATGTGAAACGGGGCGAGCCGGATCACCTCCGTAAAATCCGCGAGCGCGCGTATGTAGTCGCGCTTCGAGTGCCAGGCGCCGCCGCGGCCGTAGTAGGCATCCGCGGCGCGCGGCTCCAGACGAATCGCTTCGCCGTAGTCGGCGATCGCGCGATCGTATTCGCCCTTTTGCGTGAAGGTTTCGCCGCGGCCGATGTATGCAAGGACAAAGCCCGGATCGTTGCGGATCGCCTCGGAGAAATCGGCCAGCGCGCGTTCGGTGTCGCCCCTGGCCTGCCACGCATTCGCGCGCTCGTAGTGGGCCTTCAAGCCCAGGCGGATCGCTTCGTCGTACTCGGCGATCGCCTGCTCGTGCCGTGCCAGCCGGTACCACGTGTATCCCCGATTGACGTAGGCACGCGCGTGCAACGGATCGAGGCGAACGGCCTGGTCGAAGTCGGCGAACGCCGCCTCGTATTGCTTCCGATCGCGATGCGATTGGCCGCGATCTATGTAGGCTTCGATGTTTCGCGGATCGAGCCGGATCGCTTCGTCGAATTCACGGATCGCGCCTTCGTGCTCACCTTTCTCGCGCAGGGCAATGCCGCGCTCGTAGGAGGTCTGCGCGAGCTCCTGGCCGGCTGGGGGCGCCGGCGGGGGTGCGACGGCACACGCCCCAAGCGCAAGCGCGAAGCCGGGTAGCAATGCCCGCATTCGTCGCGCTCAGTTCTGCTTGCGGACCGCGGTGCGCTTGCCTGCGCTCCCGTCGAGCGTTACCGCCGAAGCTGACCCCTTGCCCTTCCATTTGGCCGGATCGACCACCTCGCCGAGGAAATTCAGCTCGATCGTCACGTCGTCCGGGTCCTTGAGGAAGATCTGGAACAGCTTCGCGTCGGGAAAGCTGCGGTAGTGCATCTCGATGCCTTTTTTCTGGATCCTCCTGCGAACGCCCTCCGGGTCCTTGGCGAGGAACGCGATGTGGTCGACCGAGCCCGAGCCGGTAGTGCCGCGCGGGTGCTTCTTTAGCAGGAACGTATCGCGGACCTTGTTAGGCGCCTGCGACGCAAGGTGCACGCAGATTTCATCGCCGATCTTCAGCCAGTAGCCGGGAAAGCCGAAGTCGGGGCGCTCGGCAAGCTCCAGGCCGAGGACGTCGCAGTAGAAGGTCCTGGTGCGCTCGAGATTCTTCGCTACCAAGAGGTAATGGTTCAGTTCGGTGAGCGGCATGACGACTCCTTACATCGAAGGATTGGCGTATTTTCCGCCGAGCGCGGCCAGCCCGAAAGCCGACCCGGCGATGTCGAAGTTGAACGAGAAGTGCTGGCAGGCGGTCTGCGTGTCGCGCAGGAAGCGCTGCAGCGGATCGCGCGTGTAGATCGCGTTGGCGCCGTAGCACGACCAGAGCATCTCGACCGCCTCGCGCGACTGCGCGACCGCGAAGGCATTCTGCGCGCGATAGCGCAGCTTGGTATCGAGGTCCGGTACCTCGTTGCGCTCGGCGGCGTCCTGAAAGGCAGCTGCCGACTCACGCATCAGGTGCCGCGCCGAGTCGATGAGGCAGCGGGCATGCGCGAGCTTGATCTGCACGGCCTGGAAGTCGGCAACCTTGGCGCCGGTATACGTGCCGATGCGCTTGGCCATCGTCTCGACGAACACGTCGTACGCGCCTTCGGCAGCTCCGAGAGCGGCAGCCGAAAGCGGATGGCCGGCTGCAGCGACCAGCGGAATCCGGTACAGCGGCTCCGGGTTGACCTTCGCGCCGGGATGGTCGCCGCCGCCACGGCACGAAGGCAGCGCGAGCGCTCGGCGCTCGGGGACGAAAAGGTCGGCGACCTCGACGTCCTTGCTCCCGGTGCCGACCATGCCCATCGCGTACCAGGTGTCGAGGATGCGGTAGTCGTTCTTCGGCACGAGGCAGAGCCGCCAGTCGATTGGCGTCCTGCCGTCGTCGTCATAAACGGTCACCGCGAGCATGTTCCAGTCGGAGTTGTCGACGCCGGAAGAGAACGGCCATTTGCCGCTGACGACAAAGCCTCCGCCCGTCTTCCTGCCGCGTCCCGCGGCGAGTGCGATCGACGAGGCGATCAGTGCGTCGGGGTTGGCATCCCAGACCTCGCGCTGCGTCTCCTCGGGGTAATAGGCGAGCACCCAGTGGTGGCAGCCGAGGTTGCCGACGTTCCACGCGGTCGAAGGGCAGCCGCGTGCGACTTCGGCGACGATGTCCACGACCGCCTGGAACGGCAGCTCCATGCCGCCGAAGCGCTTTGGCTGGTGAAAGCGGAACAGTCCCGCCTCGTGCAGCAGCTGCTCGTTTTCGCGCAGCAGCGTGCGTGCGTCCTCGCAGGCCTGCGCGCGCTGCTTCAGCACCGGTACGCATTCATGCGCCCGGCGCATCGCCTCCTCATAACCGACGCTCGAGAAATCGCGTCGCTCGGACTGGGGCAGCGTGCCGACGCTCATGGCGACGATCTCAGGTGCAGCTCGACGTCTGCGAGCAACGGATCGTCGGTGAGCGCGATCTCGTTCTCGATCAGCCGCCCGCAGCCCGGGCAACAGAACTGGCGGAAATGGGGCAGGGGATCGATGAAGCGCTTCGGGTCGCCCACAATGGGATTCGACGCCTGGATCGGCAGGTCGTGCCGCACGCATGCGGCCTTGTAGTTCCGATCCTGCGCGCCCAGGTCGGTCGCGCAATGGGCGCACGACCAGCGCTTGCCGCGCACCGCGAGGCTTTCGGTCGCGTGCAATGCAACCTTGCCGTTCAGCTTCTTCGAGCCTCTGTTGGAGCCGTTCAATCGCGCCCTGCGAAGCCGCTCGCGCTCCTGCGCCGTCGCATCTGCGTCCCCGACCAGGACGCCGTAGATCTCACGCGCCGATTCACTCGACACGTCGCCATTCTCGACGTCGGCTTCGACTTTGGCCGGATCGCGCTCGAGCGGATCGCCGAATCCGCCCGCCGCCGACCACAGTACCGCGTAGGCGTCGCTGCCGCCCTGGATGAAATCCTGCTGACGCAGCTGCAGCGTCTCAGGCTTGCCCGAGAGCTCGTCGATGTCGTTGACGAGCTGCGAGCGCTTCATTCGCTGCTGGATATCCGAATCGCGCGTGAACCGGTACCGGTTCACCGCACCAGGGTAGCCGCCCATCATGCCGCTCGACGTCGGGATCGCGTTGCCTGAGGAAAGGGTGTCGTGCGTGATCGACTCGGTGCCATGAGGAATGAAGCACGACTCGGCCGACAGGCCGCCGCGCCATTTGCCTGCGCCGCCCGAGTCGATGATTTCCTTGCGGTACAGGAACAGCACCGGGAAGCTCTGCTCGGTATGCTCGACGTTCGGCAGCTTGCAGATCGGCGTGCGCGATTGCCCGCCGGTCGAGATGCCGTCGGCATGCGAGAACGCGCCGATCGCGCCGCCGATCGGATCGACGAGGATGTAGCCGTACGCCTCGCCCCACTGGTCGGTGCCGCGGAAGATGGTCGCCGGCCACTGGCTCGTGCCGCCGATGCACATGATGTCGCGGCGCAGTTCCGGATCGGGGTAGAGCATCTTCGAGAGCACGTTGTACGCCGGGTAGACCGAGATCTCCATGCACTGCACCGGCGCGGTCGAGACCGAGGCCGGGAAATCCGCGCAGTTCAAGGTGCCCGGCGTCGGATTGAATTCGACGTGGCGCAGCGCGCCGCCCACCGCGTAGTACTGTTCCCAGCACATCAGTTCGTTGAGCGCGACCATGATCGCCCCGCGCCAGCCCGAATAGGTCGCGTTGATTCCGCCCGCCTGCGGGTCGGTGCCATGGTTCTCGAAAACGAGCTTCTTGCCCTTCTTGCGCAGCGTCAGCATCACCCGGTGCGCCTGGCGATCGCCCGGGCGGCAGCACTCGACGTAGGTGCGGTCGCGCCAGACGCCGTCGGGCAGGCGTTCGAGCTTCTTCAGGAACGCGCGCTCTCCGTCGTCGATGATCTTGCGCATCACCCCCTTGACGGTGTCGACGCCATAGCGGCGAATCAGTGCGAGGACCCGGTCGCGCGCGGTGATGTTGCCAGCGAACTGCGCACGGAAATCCAGCGCCACGGCCGAAGGCTTGCGCGACGAGCGCAGGTATAGCTCCTCGATGTCGCGCCGGATCTCGTTCGCTTCGACGATCTTCACCGGCGGAATCAGGATCCCTTCGTCGAATGCGTCGCGCGCCGAAGGGCAGAAGCTGCCGGGCGTGATGCCGCCGATGTCGTACTGGTGCAGGCAATTGGTGACCCAGCAAAACAGCTCGTTCTTCCAGAACACGGGGCAGAGCAGCATCACGTCCATCTGGTGCGCGGCACCGACCCACGGATCGTTCGCGAGGAACATGTCGCCTTCGCGGATGCCCGGATTGTCGCTGCGGTGCTCGAGCGTCCACTTGACCTGCGTGTCCGTGACACCGCTCATGTACTGCATGTAAGGGCCGAAATAGACGAACTCGGCGTCCTCGGTGAGGATCGACGGGTTCAGGTCGAGCGCGTACATCGCGACCGGCGAGCCCGACAGGCGCTGGATCGTCGCACCGTGCTCCTGGTTGACGTTCCACAGCGCGTGCCGCACGACTTCGAACGTGACCGGATCGATCGTGCGCTTCGCCTTGCGGTGCAGCTTCAGTTTCGGCGCGATCGAAAGAGTTTTCGGCGGCACGTAGCCCCCGCGCTGCTCAAAGAACGATGCGTTTGCCATTGCTCAGCGAAAGAGAATCTCGAAATTGCCGAGCGCGTCGACGCGCAAGGTCCTCCCCGGATGCACGACGACGGTCGTGTCGGACGTCTCGACGATCGCCGGCCCCTTGATCGCGTTTCCGACTGCGAGCTTCTCGCCGTCGTACACCGGCGTGCTGCGCATGCGCGACCACCAGATCGAGCGCGGCTTGCGCACTGCGCCGCGCGGAACTGCTTTGGACGATCGCGCAGCGCGAGTGAGCCGCGGACGCGGTGTGAGCGCGCGGGCGCGCAGCCGGCAGACCACGATCTCGAGCTGCGCGCCATGCAGGGCCGAGCCGCGGCCGTAGAGCTTCTCGTAGCGCTCGACGAACAACGCTCTGAGCCGCGGTTCATAGGCGCCGGGGACGCGCTTCCACGGCAACGAAACCTCGACTTCGTTGATCTGCCCGCGATGCCGCACGTCGAGTGAAAACTCGAATCGCTGCCGTGCCGGCGAGATTCCTTCTCCGGCCATCCGTTCGCGTGCCGACTTTTCAAGCCCATCGAGCATCCGATTGATGCGCTCCGGCGCTGTCGGGGTCCCCAGGATCTCGCTGTGCTCGAAGATGTGCAGCACGTCGGCAGCGGCCGCACCGAACGCGCACCAGGTCGAAGCCGCCTTGCGTTGAGGCACGATGACCCGCTTGACGCCAAGCTCCGCGGCGAACACGCCGGCGTGCGCCGGGCCCGCGCCGCCGAACGCGAACAGCACGAAATCGCGCGGATCGAAACCTTTCTCCACGGTGACCTTGCGAATGATGTCGGCCATGTTCAATTCGACGATCCGGCACACGCCGGCCGCGCACTCGAGCGCGCTCATGCCGATCTGGCGGCCGGCGCGCTCGATCGCGGCGTGCGCTGCGGCACGGTCGAGCTTCATCGTCCCGCCGGCAAAATTTTCGGCGTCCAGGTAGCCCAGCACGAGCTGCGCATCGGTCACTGTCGGCACCGTGCCGCCGCGGCCGTAGCAAATAGGTCCGGGGAATGCGCCCGCGCTTTCGGGCCCGACGGAAATGGTTCGCGTCTCGGCATGCACGCGGACCAGGCTCCCGCCGCCCGCGCCGATCGCCTGGATGTCCACCTTCGGCAGGAAGTATTCGTACTGGTCGGTATTGGTGATGAACGAGTACGCCGGCTTTCCGCCGTGGATGATCGAAACATCGAACGAAGTACCGCCCATGTCGGTCGTGATCACGTTCTTTTCGCCCATCGCCGCGCCGAGAAACATCGACGCCGTAACCCCCGACACCGGCCCGGAATCGAGCGTGAGCAGCGGCGCTTCGCCCGCGCGCGCGAGCGGTACGGTGCCGCCGCCGCACTGCGCGATCTGCAAGCCGTGCGCGTATCCCAGCTCGGAGAGCGTCCGGTCGAGCCGCCCGAGGTAGCCGGTCATCACCGGTCCGAGGTAGGCATTCAGCGCGGTCGCCGTCACGCGCTCGTACTCGCCCCATTTGGGCGCGATCTCGACCGAGCAGGTCACGAAGAGGTCGGGCGCGATTCTGCGCACGAGGTCCTTCACCCTCAGTTCATGCCGCGAATTGCGGAACGACCACAGGAAGCAGATCGCGATCGCATCGACACCTTCTGCGACGAGGCTGCGGATCGCTTCTTCCGCCTCGATTTCGTTCAGCGGTGCGACGATCTGGCCGAAGCAGTCGACGCGCTCCGACACCCCGCGGATCAGGCGTTTCGGCACGATCGGCTGGGGCTTCGAGGTTTCCGGGAAGTGCACGACATTGCGGATGTCGTGTCCGCCGTAGCCGCGCGACCCGCGCATGATATGGATCGCGTCCTCGTGACCCCGAGTCGTGATCAATCCGACCTTCGCGCCTTTCTTCTGGATGATCGTGTTCGTGCCGACCGTCGTGCCGTGCGAAAGAAAGGCGATGTCGCGGCAGAAGTCGTCCAGCGAAACGCCAAGCGTGCGCGCGCCGGTCGCGAGCGCATCGAGCATGCCGCGCGAGAAATCGGGCGGCGTCGACGGAACCTTGGTCGTCAGCAGCCGGCCGCTGCGGTCGACGATCGCGCAGTCCGTAAAGGTGCCGCCGATGTCGATGCCGACGAGGTAGCTCACGGCGCTATATTAGCGGGCGCTTTCAACTGGACTCGGGTCAGCCGTCACGGTAGCCTTGCCGGCGCCTGACTTCCTGAGGAGGAGCAGCCATGTACACCGTTCGTCGCATTGCCGTCGTGCTCGCGCTCGGTTGTGCCGCGCCATTGCACGCGCAGGACCCGGCGGCCGACTTTCCGAGCCGCCCGCTGCGCCAGATCGTGCCGTTCCCGCCTGGAGGGGGGGTCGACATCGTCACGCGGATCGTCGCGGCCAAGTGGAGCGAAGTCCTCGGCCAGACGATCGCGGTGGAGAATCGCGCCGGCGCGGGCGGCAACCTGGGTGCCGACATTGCCGCTAAGGCGGCTCCCGATGGCTACACGCTGTTCACCGCGTCGGTCGCGTCCCACGGAGTCAGTCCCG
>Ga0111538_10008661_pt1 | contig 13633 bp, 8 predicted proteins | sample SoiMethybrSBSTD1_FD_79669 | JGI IMG/M metagenome (GOLD analysis project Ga0111538, IMG submission 79669) | Bulk soil microbial communities from a Populus tree surrounding site in Tennessee, USA - Soil MetaG P. TD hybrid SBSTD1 (version 2)... | ecosystem: Environmental > Terrestrial > Soil > Tree...
CGCGATCCTTCCCAATTCGTATAGACGCTCGGCGGGCCGGAGCGCATGCAACCCCACGAGAGCCATACGCACAGCCCCAGGGCGAACGCCCGCACGGTGCCGCGGTCGTCGCGCTTCACCGCGCCGTCAGCCGAAAACGGCCTTGGTCAGCTGCCCCGACACGTCCCACGCCACGAGCGCGTCGTAGCCGCCGACGGGCGTCGCGGCGACGAACACGATGGGCAGATCGTCCGCCTCGCACTTGGCCGTGCGGGTGATGAAGTCCATCGTCGCTTCGTCGCCCGAGACGTCGAGCTTGGTAAAAGCGATTTTCCTGGCGTGGAGCGCCTCTTCGATGCGATCCATCATGCGCTGGTTGCGGTCTTTCTCGAAGTAGACCGTCACCGGCGCGGGCTCGCGCGCGATGGGCTGCGCCGTTCCGCTGGCGCGCAGCTCTTGCAATCGCTTTTGAGCGGCGCGGCGCTTGTCGAGCTCTTCGGGGCTACAGAGCGGGCTGCCCAAGAACATGTTCACGCGGCGCGCGATCACCTTCGGGACGCGCAGCGGCAGAAAGCCGTCCCCTACCGGCGTGGTGATGATCTTGTGCAGCCCGGTACGTAGCGGATCGAGCATGGATCCGCTTTACCATGACCCCTTCAGGGCCGACAGATTTCGCCGCTCACCTCCACGAGAAAGATGTCGTCCGCGCGGCGCCCAAAGAAAGAGACGTCGCCCGTTACCCCTTGATAAGAGCCGGTTCCGCTCATGGAGTCCCCCCACGAGCTCAGCAGGGGCCCGGCGGGATTTCCGGTGCGGCTCGAGAACATGCCCGTTTCGCGCATGCGCAAGACGCCGCGATTCGTCGTGATTTCGAGGATGCCGCTGAACACGCTGGAGCCTGCGGGCGCGGTGGGGGGCGCAGTCCCCGTGCCGTCGGACGTGAAGGCTACCGTGCCGTTCAAGCCGAAATTGCCCGAAATCGTGCCGTGGGTGAGATCGATCTCGGCATGAATCTTCTTGCAACCGTCGGCGCGTGCCGGCAGAGCCATAAAAAGAGCGACGGCGGAGAGGGCGGAGGCAAGCGCGAATCGTCGATGGATGTTCTTCATGTGGGTCTCCGTGGTGAAGGGCGGATCGCGGCCTCGAGGCCGCGGCCCGCGGGACATCGGTTTCGAACGACAATCCCTTTGATCCACGACCCGCGCGTTCGGGGAATCCGCCGAGCCGGTTCTCTTCAGAAGGCGCTTCGCGCGAAAAAAGAGCACCATCGCTTCCCAGGAATGGCGAGTTGTGGATCCAAGCCCATTGGATGGGAATGACCGAGGACCAATCGTCGCTGCCTTCGGCCGCGCTGCTCTTCGAGCGGTACGGCGCGATGGTGCATCGACGTTGTCGCGACATCCTCGGAAGGGAAGAAGCCGCCCTCGATGCGACGCAGGACGTCTTTTTGCGCGTGCTCGAGAAAGGGCATCTCTTTCGCGGTGAGTCGGCGCCGTCGACGTGGCTCTACGCGATGGCGACGCTTTACTCCTTGCAGCGTTTGCGCGACCGCGTTGCCCACCAGGCCAAGCTCGATGCGCTCGCCGCGGCGACTCGAACCGCACTGGGCGCTCCGGTCGAGGATCGTCTGTCGCTCTTCAAGCTGCTCGAACGTCAGCCGGACGAGGTGCGGCTCATCGTGTACCTGCGCTACGTCGATGAGATGACGATGGACGAGGTGGCGGAGATCGTCGGCTATTCGCGCAAGACGGTCGCCCATCGTGTGCAGGATTTTCTGGCCTCGGCGCGGCGCGAGCTCTCGGGGGAAGGAGCCGCGCCATGACGTCCACCCCCCGCTGCCCCTCGGATTTCGCGCTCGAGCAGCTCGTCGCGGCCGATGCTCCCGGCGCGGCGATCGTCGCCGAGCACGTCGATGCGTGTGCAACCTGTCGAGCCAAGGTCGACGCGAAACGAGCGGACAATGCTGATTTCATGGTATCGGCCGCGGCGGCCGAGTTGCGGCAGCTGCTGGCCGAGTACGCACCGATTCCGCATCCTGTCGCGCCGCCCAAAGGCCGCCCGCGCCAACCCAGCGAGCGCGTCTCGGCTCGGACGGTTCTTTCGATGGCCCGCCGGTCGATGCTCGGCGTGGTCGCGGTGGCGGCGGCGATGGTGCTGAGCTTCGCGCTATCGCACCGACCCGCCCCGGTCGCCAGGAATGCGGTCTCGGGGAATGACGAAGCGGCCGTCTTGCGCGTGCAGCGCGAATGGATGGAAGCGATTCGCGACAAGGACGCAGCCGCGCTCGATCGCATTCTCGCCGACGACTACACGTACACGGACTCCCGCGGCAGGGTCACCAACAAGGCCGACAGCTTGCGACAAGCGCGTGGGGCGACCGGCCGCATGACGGCGTTCCAAACTTCCGACGAAAAGGCCCATATCTATGGCGATACGGCGATCGTCACCGGGCTTCTGCGAGTTCAAGGCGTGGCGGGCGGCGAGACCTATGACGCCGAAGTGCGCTTCACGGACATTTTGGCGCGCATCGACGGCCAGTGGCGCGCGGTCGGCGCGCATGCCTCCAAGCCGTAAGAAGGGCGACGTGCGCGGCGACGAACCGCGCGCGCGTCAATTCGACATGCCGGCCGGCCGCTCGGGCAAGAGGTTCGCGACCGCGGTGAGCAGCTGTTCGATGGCCACCGGTTTGACGAGGTGGGTCTCGAAGCCCGCCTCCCGTGTGCGTTGACGATCCACTTCGCTGGCAAAGGCCGTGAGCGCCAAGGCGGGGATCTTACGCTGTCCCCTGGGGCCGCGCGCGCGAATGCGGCGCAGCAGGGCACAGCCGTCCTCGTCGGGCATGGCGATATCGCACACGAGTACATCGGGGCGAAAATCGCCGAGCACGCGCATCGCCGCCGCACCCCCCTCCGCGGCGCGCACGTCGGCCCCGGCCATGCTGAGCACTTCCGTCAAGCTCTCGCGCGTGCCCGCGTCGTCCTCGACGACGAGAAGGCGCGTGCCTCGGATTTTCGATTCCGCGAGCTGCGACAGGGCGTGGGAGCTCGGCGCCACAGCGGCGTTCGGCGACGCGCTGACGGGCAGCGCGATGGAGAACTTCGATCCTTTGCCGAGTCCTTCACTCCATGCGGTGATGCCGCCGTGGTGCGCGACCACAATGGCGCGCGCGATGGAAAGTCCGAGGCCGAGCCCCCCTGTGGTGCGGGTGCTCGTGCCGTCGACTTGGTAAAATCTTTCGAAAAGGTGGGGCAAGGCTTCCTTGTCGATCCCGGCACCAGAGTCCTTCACCTCGACCATGACGTGTTGCGCGTTGCTCGACACGCGAAGGAGAATGTCCCCCCCGTGACGGGTGAACTTGACGGCATTGGTCAGGAGGTTCGTGACCGCTTGCTGTAGCCGTTCGGTGTCGCCCCAGATTCGAGGAACCGCCGCAAGATCGGCCGTGATGTGGAGCTGTTTTTTCTCGGCTTCCTTCTCGACCGCCGCGAGCGCCGCCTTCGCCACGTGGTTCATTTCGACCGGGCGAACGTTCATGCTCAGCTTGCCGGCAATGATGCGCGAAATGTCCAGCAAGTCATCGATGAGGCGGGCCTGAACGCGCGCCGCCCGTTCGATCGCGTCGAGCCCAGCCTGCGTTTTGGCATCGTCGAGCACTCCCTTTTTCAGCAGCTGTGCGTACACGAGCAACGTGGACAGCGGGGTGCGCAGCTCGTGGGAGAGTACGGCGAGAAATTCGTCCTTGCGACGGTCGGCCTCGCGCAGCGCCGCATCGGCGCGCAGAAGCCGTTCGGACGCGCGGCGCTCCGCGGTGATGTCTTCGAAAGCGATGAGCACGGTGGGCTCGGCCGCCACCAAGCTGCACGCGCTGATGCGCACCTGGAGCCGCTCGTCGGCCACGTTCATGAGCTCGAGCTCGCGCGTCTCTTTGCGGACGTTGACGAGCACGTTGGAGAGGAGCTCGTTGAACGAAGCCCGATCGGCCGGCGCAATGGAGAGGACGAAGCGCTTGCCGACGAGGCGCGCACGCTGTTCGAACAGCAGCCCTGCCCCTACGTGGTTCATCTCGCGTACGGTTCCGTCGCCGGAAAGCGTGGCATAGCCGATAGGCGCAAAATCGAAGAGCTGCGTATAGCGATCGAGGGCGGCCTCGAGCTCCACCCGGGATTGGCGCAGGTGCTCGTTTTGCACCTCGAGCTCGACTTTGTGGATTTCGAGCTCTTGAAAGGCCCGCGCGGCCGAAAGGTTGAGCGAGGGGCCCTCGTCGCCCGCTGCTCCCTCTTCGTGCAGGATCTCGAGCGCCCGTTGTCGCAATTCCGACGATTCAGACGGCGGCCGCTTCCGCTTCGCCATTTCTCTGTCCTCCCCCCCAGTTCACCGGTGGCCACTCCCGGCGCCGTCGCCCCCAGTGTCGCGATGAAAAAAAAGTGCGATCCCCTCGGTACTCGGGAAGACGCGCACGTTGAACTTAGCATCACCCCCTGTTTCTAACTGCGCCTCGAACGACGATTCACCTCCGTCGCGCGCCGCCCGGCGAAGGCTCTCCCGAAAAGCGAGCGTAGTCGACTCGGGCCAAAGCTCGTCCAGACGCTTGCCAGCCACCCGATCGCTTCCCATCATGCGCAGCGCCGCCCGATTGGCGGATGCGACGGTTTCGTCGTCGGTGACGGTCAAGAACGGCTCGCTGGCGTTCTCGAGAACGCTCGCGAGCCGGTCGGTCGCCCGCTTGTTGTGTTCTGCAGCGAGCTTCAAATCGTGGATGTCGACGCACGACCCGTACCATCTCACGACGGTGCCATCCGGGTCGCGGACGGGCGTCGAGTGGAGGCGAAACCAACGGTAGTTGCCGTTTCGGTCGCGCAGGCGGATCTCGAATTCCGCCGCCTGCGCCGCACGGACCAACGCTCGCCACCGGTCCCGGATCGCTTCCCGCTCGTCGACGTGCACCGTATGCAGCCATCCGAAGCCGTGGAGCTCGGCGGCGGTTGCACCCGTGTACTCGAGCCACTGAGGACTCACGTAGTCACAAGCGCCGTCGCCTTTGCACGCCCACGCGAGCTGCCGAAGGGCGTTCACCATTTGTCGGAGCTCCTTCGCTTGATGGCGCAGATCCGCTTCGACGGTCTGCGTCGCGCTGGCGTCGGTGAACGTGATGACCACGCCGTCGATGACGTTCTCGAGCGTGCGGTACGGCATGATGCGCACCGTGAACCATCGATTCTGCGATCCTGAGACGAGTCGCTCTTTGAAGACGAGCGTACGCAGGACGTCGCGCGCGTCGTCGGCGAGCTCGGGATAATCGATGTCCCGCGCGATGTCCGAGATGGGGCGCCCCGCGTCGCTCGGGATGAGCCTGATGATGTTTGCCGTGCGGGTCGTGAACCTGCGCACCAAGAGCTGACCATCGAGGAAGAGGGTCGCGATGTCGGTACTGTTCAGCAGATTCTTCATATCGTTGTTGGTGCGCGACAGCTCGTCGACCTTGGACTGCAGCTCGTGGTTCACGGTCTGCAGCTCTTCGTTCATCGATTGCATTTCCTCCCTGGAGGTGGTGAGCTCCTCGTTGGTCGATTGCAGCTCTTCGTTGGTCGACTGAAGCTCCTCGTTCGTCGATTTCAGCTCCTCTTGCGAGGTTTGCATCTCCTCGCGCGTGGTCAGGATTTCGTCGTGTGCCCGCTGAAGCTCCTGTTCGAGTCGCAGTGATCGGTGGCTGACCGACGATCGGCGCGAGGGCTTGGAGGCGTCGGTCTCGCTGACGTCGGCGAGGACGACCATCACCATCCCCCGCAGCTCCCTAGGCTCGTTCAGCTGCTGCACGGTCAGATCGACGACCTGCGTGCCGCCGTTGGTGCCGACGCGGATGCCACGGACGATGACGGGGCGATCCTCGCGAAGCGCGGTCGAAAACGCGCTCGCCAGCTCGAGCCGCAGGCCGTCGCGCGTCATCGCGAAGAGGTTCATGCTCGCCTTGCCGGCGGCCGGCTCGAGGTATTTGCCGGTACGACCGCTGATGTAGAGGATTTCCCCCTTTTCACTGGCGAGCACGGCCGCCGGAGCGAACCGTTCCATCAGCACGTGGTCGGCGAGCGTCTGCAGGTTGGATGGAGGCCAGGAAAAGGGCGTGTTCGACTCGTCTTGACCTTCTTGGGGGGCGATGGGCTTGTGCGCGAAAGCGGCCGGAAAATTGACCGCAACCGCGCCGACGCCCCCTTCGAGCCGGCGATAGACGCGCGTCTTGCCGTCGAGCGCCGCAAAAAGCCCGGTGAAGGTTCCCACCGTCTCCGCGCTGCCGAGAAAGAGCAGACCGCCCTGATTGAGGCTGTAGTGAAAGAGCGGGATGATCTTCTTCTGTAGCTCGGGGGCGAGGTAGATGAGCAGGTTGCGACAAGACAGGATGTCGAGCTTGGTGAACGGCGGATCCATGATGATGTTCTGCGGCGCGAACACCACCAACTCGCGTATCTCCTTGCTCACACGGTAACCGCGCTCTTCCTGGATGAAAAACCGGCGCAGCCGCTCGGGAGACACGTCGGCCACGATGTTCGTCGGATAGACCCCTTGCCGCGCTTTCTCGATGGCGTCCTTGTCGAGATCGGTGGCAAACACCTGGAGGCTGACGTTCTTCGCGACTTTCAAGGACTCCAGCGCCTCTTTGAAAGCGATGGCCAGCGAGTACGCTTCTTCGCCCGTCGAGCACCCCGGCACCCAGGCGCGGATCGTCGCGCCGCTCGGGCACGCAATCAAAAGTTTAGGGAGCGCTTCGTCTCTCAAATATTCCCATGCGGCCGGGTCGCGGAAGAAGCTGGTCACGCCGATCAAAAGCTCGCGGAAGAGAACCTCGATCTCGCGCGGGTGCTCGCGGAGGTAGCGAACGTAGTTCGTAATGTTGTCGATCTGGTGGAGCCCCATTCGCCGTTCGATGCGGCGGTGAATGGTGCTCTTCTTGTAGAGCGAGAAGTCGTTGCCCGTATGCGACCGAAGGAGGAGGTAGACCTTTTCGAGGGCGTTCTTCGCACGTTCCTCGATCGGCTCTTCCGGCCGCGTGAGGTGCGTCGCGTGACGGCTGTAGCCGCTGATCTTGTTGGGCAGCTTTTCGGCCGGGGCGACGACATCGGCGAGCCCTGCGTCGATAACGCTGCGCGGCATGCCGTCGAACTTCGCGGATTCGAGCGACTGAACGAACGCCGCGCCTCCGCTCTCTTTGATGGCGCGCATTCCGAGCATTCCGTCCGATCCCATGCCGGAGAGGACGACACCGATGCTCCGTTCCCGTTGATCCTCGGCAAGGGAACGAAAGAAGAAGTCGATGGGAAGGCCCAGACCGCGCGGAGAAACCTGCGGCAGGATCTGAAGCGACCCGCGCAGAATCGCCATGTCTTTGCCGGGGGGGATGACGTAGACGTGATTGGGCTCGACTCTTTGACTGTCACTCGCCTGCGCAACCAGCATTTTCGTCGTTCGTTGGAGGAGGGCGATCAGCGTTCCTTTGTGCGTGGGATCGAGGTGCTGAACGATGACGAATGCCATTCCGCTGTTTTCGGGGACGTTCCGCAGGAAGATCTCGAGCGCCTCGAGTCCCCCCGCCGAGGCACCGATCCCGACGATGGGAAACGATGTCTCGGCTCGTCGGCCCTGCGATGCGCTGCCTCGCGATGCATCAACGGCCGCGTCGCCACGGTCGTTCATCGGCTTGGCGTCCACCCTTTGCGCCGCTCGTCCCTTCGGCTTGATAGACCCGATGTCGCGCGTTGGGTCGCCCCGGCGGCGCGCGGCGGCGTCGGCGACGGGCTGAGGCGCGCGGCGGCTCGCTGCTTTGCGCTGACTCGAGCGTTGGGGCGATGGTTTGGCAACGGATCGAGCACCAGCCGGCGATCGCGCTCGTTTGGATTTCTTCATCGGAACCCCTCGAAGCGAACCGGCGGTCCCAAGCGGCGCCTTGCCGGGTCGAAAGTCGCACGACGTGGCGATTCGCCGCCTAGGGCACGGCTCGTACCGCGTTTTTCCGCGTAAGGAGGAGGGCGTCAAGTGCCTTCGGTAAGGTGCGCTATCGATGCGTCCCTGCGTCGGGCGCCCTCCTCGGACAGGGAACGCTCGCGATCACCGATGGCGATGAGGTAGCGAAACCGCCGAAAGCAGCCGCGGCGCTAACGTCAAGCGGTGACGAAGGGCCACTGCACTGCGCCAACGCTCCGACCTTGGGCCGCGCGAAAGGAAATTCACTCGACGCGCGCTTCGGACCCGAGCATCGATACCGCGCCTGATTGGGATCGCGAAGCGTTTGGCGACAATCACGTGTCGTGTCGATAGGTCGACGCAAGATGGAAAGGCGGGGACGATGAAGGTGGGGTTTCGCAGGGCAGCCGTTCGGGGCCCGTTGTTGTTGGTATCCACAGCGGTCGGATGTCTTGCCACGCCGGTACCTGACGGTTCCGCGCCGGCCGACGAGAGCCAGCGACACGAATCGGTCGGAGCCGAGGGAACGGTCTCCTCGTTCGTGGCGGGCCTTCCTTGCGTTGGCAACGAGGACTGCGGCCGGCGATTTTATTGCAAGTACCCCGAGGGGCAATGTACCGGGTCAGGGACGTGCGAGACGCGTCCCCGCGCGTGCACCCAGATCTTCGATCCAGTGTGCGGTTGCGATGAAAAGACGTATGCCAATGCCTGCCTCGCATCCGGAGCCGGTATCAGCATTGAGGACAAAGGCGAGTGTGGCTCGGTTGGCGTTCAGCCGAGACCCACCGGCGCGTCCGAAGGTTCGGATGACGGCGTCCCAGTTTTGGGACGGCCGACCCAAGCCGCACCCTGAATTGCGCTAAAATCCGCAGGATCGCGCGCTGGCACGAGATTCGCGTAAGGCGTCGGGGACGTCACCCGGAGCTCGCCAATGATGGGTCTTGCCGAACTGTGGCTCGCGATTCGAGAAGACGCGCGGTTTGCCGTCAAAAGCCTTGCGCGCGTGAGGACCTACACGGCAACGGTCGTCCTCACGCTGGCCCTCGCCATCGGCGGGGTCACCGCCGTTTTCAGCGTTCTTTATGCCGTCGTGCTTCGGCCTCTGCCGTTCCCCAAGTCGGACGAGCTGGTGAATGTGTACGGCAACTTCGCGACGATCGGTCTTCCCAGGGTCCCCTCGTCCCCCAACGAGATTCTCGACATTCGCAACAAGAACCACTCGTTCTCGAACGTAGCGGGTTACGCGTCGGGCAATCTCAACATGACGGGGCGCGGCGACGCCGTGCGCATCGCGGCTGGCTACGTGACGGCCGAGTTTTTCCGCGTGCTCGGCGTGCCCCCCGTCATCGGCCGTGACTTCGCGCCCGACGAAGACGTCGAGGGGCACCCCAACGTCGTGATCCTGAGCGCCGCCTTTCACAAGCATGCCTTCGACGGGGCGCCGGACGTGCTCGGCAAGCAGATCGATCTCGATGGGCTGCCTCATACGATCATCGGTGTTGCGTCGCCGATTTTCGAGAAGGAACATCGCATCGGCGATCTCAAGGGGGACGAAGGGGAGGTGCGCGACGTGTGGGTGCCACTTCGCTTCAGCACCGAGCAGCTCGACCCGCGCGCACGCGGCGGCCGCTTCATCGCCGCCATCGCCCGCCTCAAGCCGGGATTCACGGTGGCGAGCGCAGCGGCCGACATGGCCCGGCTCGGCGAATCGTTCTACATCGATTACCCCACTTCGTACGAGCGCACGTCGGGTTGGCGGATGACCGCCGAGAGCCTGAAAGGCGCCACGACCGCGCGCAACGCGCTGACGCTGAACCTCCTGCTCGGCGCCGTCCTGCTCGTCCTTTTGGCGGCCTGCGCCAACGTGGTGAGCCTCACGCTCGCGCGCCTTGCCTCGCGCAAGCGCGAGATCGCCGTTCGCGTGGCGCTCGGTGCGACGGCGCCGCGCATCGGCGTGCAGTTTCTCGTGGAGAGCGTGCTTCTAGCGCTCGGCGGAGGAGTTCTCGGCGTCGTCATCGGTCGCGCAGCGATGGACGGCCTGCTCGCGGCGGCGTCGAATACGTCGATCGTGGCTCGAGGCGTCGCTTTGCAGTGGCCGGTGCTCGTCTTCGCGGCCGTGGTCAGCATCGCGACGGGGCTTCTCGCCGGCGCGGCCCCGGCCTGGCACGCGGCGCGACTCTCACCGACGGTGGGGCTGCGCGAAGGTGGCCGCTCGACGAGCGCGAGCGCGATTCGCCTGCGCAGCGCGCTCGTCGTGGCCCAGGTCGCAGTGGCCCTCGTCTTACTGGTGGGGACGGGCATGGTGCTGCGCAGCGTGGTCACGCTCACCACGACTTCGCCCGGCTTCGACGTGAAGGACATCTACGTCGGCACGGTGGCGCTCTCCGAGCCACATTACCTCGACAAGGACGAGCAGCGCCGCTTCGCGTCGACGACGCTCCTGAGTGCGCAAGCGATACCGGGGGTCGACGCCGCCGGAATCACCAGTCTCTTGCCCTTGTCGGGGTGGAGCGATTGGAGCTTCGAGGTCGAGGGGGATCCCAAGCCAACGCTCAAGCCCGTCGCACAGATGCGCTCCGTCGCGGGCGACTACTTCGCGGCGCTCGGCATCCGCGTCGTCGCGGGGCGCGCAATTGGTCCCTCCGACACACGCGACGCCCCCGAAGTCGTCGTCATCAACGAAACCCTGGCGGCCAAATACTTCCAGGGGCGCGACCCGGTGGGGCGACAGATCCGCCAGCACCGGTCGCCTGCCGACCAAACGTGGCGCACCTTCACCGTGGTCGGCGTGGTCGCCGACACGCGCGACATGGGGATGGACGAACCGGTGCAATCGTTCCTCTATGTTTCGTTCGACCAAGTGCCGCGCGGCGGCCTGGGACTCGTTGCGCGCGCGCCGAAGCTCGGCGCCGCCGTCCTCCCCGCCATGCACGCCGCCGCGGCAGCCGCGGACCCCACGCAGCCACTTTACGACGCCAAGTCGCTGCAGGCCCTCGTGGACACGTCGCTCGGCTCGCGGCGCTTCACGCTGCTTCTCCTCGGCGTCTTCGCCGTGCTCGGTCTCGCCCTCGCGGTGCTCGGGATCTACGGCATCACGTCGTATTCGGTCGTGCAGCGAACGCAGGAGCTCGCCGTGCGCATGGCCATGGGGGCCGACGACGTCGCCATCGTGCGCATCGTGCTGTCGCAGGCGCTGCGGCTCGTCGGCATCGGGCTCTTCTTCGGCGCCATTTGCGCAGCCGTTCTCGGCAGGTACCTCACTTCCGCCGTGTACGGCCTCGAGCCCTGGGACCCTCAAGCCGTCGCCATGATCGCCGCCCTGTTCGTCTTTGCGGCGCTCGTCGCGGGTTGGGTCCCCGCGCGCCGCGCGGCCGCCCTCCCGCTTGCGAACGCGCTGCGCACGGAATAGTCGTGAGCCTTGCCATGCTGCGAACCAAGTCCGTCCACTCGCCCATCGATCCCAAGACCGACGGCCTACGCGTGCTCGCCACGCGCCTGCGCGGTCGCGGCATGAAGAGCGATCGCTACGATGTCTGGATGGCAAACCTCGGCCCGAGCGAACGCCTCCTGCGCGGCGCGCTCAAGGGCCTAGGCGACGACAAGGTGTGGCGCGACTTCGCCAAGCGCTACAAGGCCGAGATGCTGAGCAGCGGCGAGATCGACAAGTCCAACGTGACCATCAAGAACCACGGTCAGAAGTTCACGCTGCGACTCTTGAAGCGCCTCTCGGAAAAAGCGAACGTCACCGTGATGTGCCACTGCGCCGAAGACGAGCAGCACTGCCACCGACACCTGTTGAAAGAGCTCATCTTACGCAGTTGACGAAATCGGCTCGACGACGCGTCTCGGTTTGCGCCCGTTCACCGAGCGCATCTCGTCGAGCAGCTTGAGGAGCTCGTCGGTGTCGACCGGTTTGACGAGATGCTCGTCGAACCCGACGTCGCGAGCCATCTTCCGGTCCGATTCCTGACCGTATCCCGTCAAAGCGATGAGCCAAATGCCGGAAAGCTTGGCGTTCGCTCGGATGCGCCGGGCGACCTCGAAGCCGTCGATCTCCGGAAGACCGACGTCCAAGATGGCGATCTGCGGCCGCATCTCTTCGATGAGCGCGATGGCCTCTTTACCGTTTTCGGCGGTGCGACACTGAAAGCCCGCTTGCTCGACCAGCTCGCAGAGCATTTCGCGGCTGTCATGATTGTCCTCGACGACGACGATGCGCGCCCCTTCGGCGAGGTGAGGTCGCGGCCGATCGACGACCGGCTCGGCGACCGCGCGCGGCGCGGCGATCGGGAGGCGCACTTCGAACTCGCTTCCCTTGCCTTCGCCCTCGCTGCGCGCCGTGACCGTGCCACCGTGCATCCTTACCAGTGACCGCACGAGCGTGAGCCCGACCCCGAGCCCCCCCGCGGCGCGCTCGAGCGTGCGCGCCGACTGCACGAACAGATCGAAAACCTGATCCAGCATGTCGGGGGCGATGCCTACGCCGTCGTCGCGCACTCGGATCACCGCTTCGCCATCTTCGCGTCGCACGGCGAGCGTCACGTTTCCCCCCGAGGGGGTGTACTTGGCGGCGTTGGTGAGAAGGTTGACCTGGATCTGTTGCAGGCGCGCGGGATCGCCGTCCACGGGGACCACGTCGGGATCGAGCTCGACGGTGAACTGAATTCCGAGTGACTCGATCTCGGTGCGCACCGCGTCGGATGCGTCGGCGGTGATCGAGCGAAGATCGAGCACCTGCTTCTTCAAGTCGATCTTGTCTTGCGTAACACGGCTGACCTCGAGCAAGTCGTCGAGGAGGCGAGACATCTGCCGCGATTGTCGATCGAGAATTTCCATGAGCCGTTCCGGTTTGAGTCGGGGCGAGTTGTCGGCTTTGAGCAGCGCGGTCGCGGTGGTGATGGCCCCCAGCGGGTTGCGCAGCTCGTGCGAGAGCATCGCCAAGAATTGATCGCGACGCCGCACGGCGTCCTCGATCTTTCGTTCGGCTCGCTGCTGTTCCGTGACGTCGCGGAAGATGGTGGCGATGCCGACGACGTCCCGGTTGCGGTCGCGCAACGGTAGGCGCGTGACGAGGTCCCACCCATCGGTGCCGTCTGGTAGGACGCGTCGTTCCAGCCGGTCGTGCTGCATTTCGCCTGTCTTCAGCACCTCTTCGTCCTGTCGGTGCAGCGCGAGTCTCACCGCGGAATCGGGGAGGTCGAGCGCCGTCTTGCCGACTGCTTCGCTCGGATCGACGAGGCCCAAGCGCGCCGCCATGGCACGGTTCGCGCGGATGAACTTACCGCGCGCGTCTTTGAAATAGATGGCGTCGGGAATCGTCGTCAAAAGGCTGTTGAGCAGATAACGCTCGTGAAAGAGCGCGTCCTCCGCCGCCTTGAGCCCGCTCACCTCGATGAGCGTGATGACGACCCCTTCCACGGTACCCTTCACGCGATAAGGAAGAATGCGTAAGAAATAGGCCTTGCCGCGCACCTCCCGGAGCTCGCGCTCCACCCTTTCGTTGGAGGCGAGCACCCGTTTGAGATCGTCGACCAGCTCGGGGTGATCCAAGCGATGCGCAAAGGTGTCGATGGGACGCCCGATGTCGTGCGGCACCAGGCGAAACGTCTCGGCGATCTGCGGCGTGAATTTGCGGATCTTGAGCTCGCGATCGAGAAAGATCGTGCCGACATCGGTGCTCGACAGGAGGTTGTCCATGTCGTTC
>Ga0111538_10008662_pt1 | contig 13631 bp, 12 predicted proteins | sample SoiMethybrSBSTD1_FD_79669 | JGI IMG/M metagenome (GOLD analysis project Ga0111538, IMG submission 79669) | Bulk soil microbial communities from a Populus tree surrounding site in Tennessee, USA - Soil MetaG P. TD hybrid SBSTD1 (version 2)... | ecosystem: Environmental > Terrestrial > Soil >...
CCGATGAGAACGGGCGCCGACTACCGCAAGTCGCTCCGCGACGGCCGCCGGGTCTGGATCATGGGCGAAGGCCTGATCGACGACGTCACCACGCACCCGGCCACGCGCGCCACCGTCGACGAGTACGTCGCCTGGTACGACCGCCACCAAGCCCCGGCGTGGCGTGACACGCTGCTGACGCCGCCCGACCCTCAGGGGAACCGGAAGCCCTGGGCGTTCGTGGCCCCGAGGAGCGCCACGGATCTCCGGGCGATGGGCCGGTCCTACTCGGGCACGACGTTCCTGAGCGCCGGCAATATCACCCACACGCCGGCCTACGGCAATCTCATCGCCCTCGGCATCCAGGACGCTGTTCACCAGCGCAACGTCTCGCCCGAGCAGATCGCCGCCGCGATCCGGTATCGCGACTACCTCGCCGCCAGCGAGCGCTTCCTCACGTTCTCGGCCGGCGCCGCCACGATCGGTACCCGCATGCGTCCCGACCCGGGCGACCGCGTCGCGCTCCGGCTCGTGCGCGAGACCGACGCGGGCCTCGTCGTTCGCGGCAAGGTCGGCATGTACACGAGCCCCGCCTACGCGGAAGAAGTCTACGTCGGCAGCCACGGGGGGATCGATCGCGGTCCGCATCGGGCGTCGTTCATCATTCCGGTCGGCGCGCCGGGCGTCACGGTGCTCTGCCGCAAGATCGCCACGCGCCCGGCCAGCACGTTCATGGCGCCGCTGTCGAGCCGCTTCGACGAGCTGGATGGGCAGATGTGGCTCGACGACGTCTTCGTGCCCTGGGAGCGCATCTTCCTCATGGACGTGACGCCCGAGCCGATGGCGTCGTGGCTCTTCTGGCACCAGCTCTACTGCTGGCTCGCGAAGGCGGAGTTCACGCTCGGCCTCGCGCTCGCTTGCACCCACGCGATGGGGCTGGTCGAGCACGAGCCCACGCTCGACTACCTCATCGACCTTGTGATCGAGGTGCAGACCGTGCGGACGTGCATCACCGCGGCCGAGCTCGATCCCGAGGTGACGGCCCAGGGCTACTGCATCCCGAATCGCCTCCACATCGCGCCCGGCAGCATCGCCATCCTGAAAGCGCGCCAGCGCATGGCCGAGCTCTTGAGGATCCTGCCGGGCTCGTCCCTGGTCGTTGCGCCGTCGGACACCGACCTGGCCTCGCCGGAGGTGGGCGCCGGGCTCGCGGAGTCATTCGAAGGCGGCGGGTACACGGCGCTCCAGCGCGCGGCCCTGCTCCAGCTGGCCTCGGATCACGTCTGCTCGGCGCTCGACGGTCGCGAGTCGGCCTTCGAGCTTCACGCCAACGGGGGCGTCCCGGCGTGGCGCGGACGGATTCGCCGGTACTTCAGCCGCTACAGCGAGCTCGCCAACGGCGTCATGGGCTCGCTGAGCCTCGAGATGCCCTCGATCGACCTCGAAGGACTGCGCGCCGCTCCGCTCGCCCCTCGCCGCCCGGTCACTCCACCGCGATAGCCCGCGGGCGCCGTGCCGCGAGCGCCCAGCGCCAGAGCCGGCGCGCGCCCGGTACCAGCCCCTCGGGCATGAAGACGACGATGACGACGAAGATCGCGCCGAGGACGAAGTTCCACCGCTCGATGTAGGCGCTGACCACGTTCTTGACGATCACGACGAGCGCGGCGCCCGCGATCGGCCCCAGAAGGGTCGCCGTGCCTCCGGCGATGACCATCAGGAGCGCCTCGGCCGAGGCGGTGAGCGCGACCGCCTGCGGGCTCACGAACTGGTTGTAGTAGAGGTAGAGCAGGCCCGCCACCCCGCTCCAGAAGCCCGAGAAGAGGAACGCGAGGAAACGGATCATCCAGACGTGGTACCCGAGCGCGTTCATGCGCCGGGGCTGATCGCGCGTGCCGCGCACGCTGGCGCCGAAGGGCGAGGCGACGAACACCGCCATCGAGGTCACCGCCAGGAGAAAGACCGCGAGGGTGGCCCAGTAGAAGCCGTTTGGCGTCGACAGCGAGAGGCCGAGCGGGCTCGGTCGGCCGCGGATCGCGATGCCGTTGTCGCCGTTCGTGATGCTGATCCAGCGATAGGCGACGCCCCAGACGATCTGGCCGAGCGCGACGGTGATCATGACGAAGCCGAGCCCGGTGCCGCGCAGCGCGAGCGCCGCAAAGACCGCCGAGGCGAGCAGGGTCACGGCAAGGGCGCCCACGGTGACCCCGACGTGGCCGTAGCCCTCGTTCATGATGCGGGCGCCGGCGTAGGCCGCGATGCCGAAGAGCCCGGCGTGGCCCAGGCTCACGAGCCCGGCGTAGCCGGCAAGCACGTTCACGCCGAGCGCAAAGATGGCGTAGAAGAGCACCTGGCTCGCGATGTTGACGTAGTAGGTTCCGCCGACCCAGTACGGCACCGCCGCCAGGATCGCCAGCGCGACGCCGAGGGCGAGCCGGTTCACGCGGCCGGTCGTCCGAAGAGGCCCTGCGGACGCAGCACCAGCACGATCAGCATGGGCAGGAACAGCACGACGTAGGCGAGCTCGGGAAACATCGCCTGGCCAAAGTTGTAGAGGAACCCGACGACGAAGCTTCCGACCAGCGAGCCGAGCAGGCTGCCACTCCCGCCGAGGATCACCACGACCAGCGCCAGGGGCAGCATCTCCCCGTCGAGCCCGGGATAGACGGAGAGAATGGGCCCGCCGATCACGCCGGCGAACCCGGCGAGCCAGGCCCCCAGGCAGAACACGATCGTGAAGAGGCGCGAGACCCGGATGCCGACCACCCGGGCCATCGCCGGGTCGTCAACGCCCGCGCGGATCATCGCGCCGAGCCGCGTCCGGTCGAGGAGCGCCCACAGCGCCGCCGCGAACACCACCGCGATGACGCTGATGGCCAGCCGATAGGTGGGAAAGCCGAACCCGGCCACGGTCGTCGCGCCGCGCAAGGCGCTCGGCGTGGCGATCCGGATGGGATCACCGGTCCACACCATCAGGCACACGTCGGCGATCATGAACGAGAGGCCGAGCGTGACCAGGACCTGCGCCAGCTCCGCCCCGGCCAGGCGGCGCAGGATGAAACGCTCGACGATGCCGCCGAAGATCGCCACGAGGAGCCCGCCCAGGATCGCAGCAGTCCAGAAATCGGCGCCAAGCGCGATCAGGCTCGTCGCGAGATAGGCCCCGAGCATGAAGAACGAGCCGTGCGTCAGGTTGGGGATCTTCATGAGACCGAAGATCAGCGAGAAGCCGGCCGACAGCAGAAACAGCAAGCCCCCGAGCGTGATGCTGTTGACGGCAAGCACCAGCCACAGATTCATGGTCCGATTCGAGCGGCGGCTTTGCCGCCGCAATCCCTGCCGAGGGGGAGGTCGGGAGGGGGCCGTCGAGGCCCCCTCACGTTTTGAGCGGAGGGTAGTCGCGCGAGTACACGGGTTGAGCCAGGAACCACTTCTCGTCGTACGTCCAGAACTGGCTCACTTTCGGGTACGTCTTGATCGTGGTGTTGACGAGCTTGCCGCCCTTCTTCTCGCAGCGGCGGATATAGAAGTTCCCGACGACGTTGCCGAGGTGGTCGAACGTGAACGGCCCACGCGGCGTGTCGACGAGCGACACTCCGCGCAGCGCCTTGATGAACGCGTCGCGATCGTCGGTCTTGCCGCCGGTCTTCTCCAGCGCCGCTTCGGCCACCATGCCGTTGATGTACAGACCCGCGGCGTAGAGGCCGGGCGTGTTGCCGTAGTCCTTCACCATTCCGTCGACGAATCGCCTGTTGCTCGGCGTGTCGAGGTCGGCGGTGTAGGCCGAGCACGTGATGAGGCCGACGGCCTCGTCGCCGAACGACTTCAGCAGCGCGTCGTCACACGCGGGTCCGCCGCCCAGCACGGGCAGCTTGAGCCCCTGGTCCTGGTACTGCTTCATGAACTTCAACGGATTCGATCCGGCGAAGCCCTGCACGACCGCGTCGACGCCGCTGATCTGGGCGATGTACGGCGTGTAATCGGGCGTCACCAGCGGCGGCCAGAGCTTCTTGACGACGCGGCCCCCGGCGTCCTCGAAGACGCGCTGGAATCCCGCCATCTGCTCGTGGCCGAAGGCGAAGTCGTCGGCGATGGTGATGACGCGCTTGAATTTGAGCTCTTTCGCCGCGTAGTCGGCCAGCGCGTGCATGTTCTGCGACGAGGTCGCCGAGGCACGGACGAAGTACGGGTTGGGCCGGCGCTGGGTCATGTCCTCCGCCGCGGCGAGGCTGAGGACGGGCATCTTGGCCTGAGTGGTGTAGTCGGTGATCGCCAGGAGCTCGAACGCCGCGAGTGGGCCGAAGATCATGTCCACCTGATCGCGCTCGACCAGCTCCTGCGTCTTGGTCTTGGTGCCCGCGGGATTACCGCCGGTGTCGGCCGATACCAGCTCGACCTTGCGGCCGGCCAGCATGTGGTTGTGGTCCTTGAGGAACCGGATGGTCCCCTGCTCCATCTGGAGCCCCCCGGTGGCAAGCGGACCGGTCTTCACAGTGAGCAGACCGATGCGCACCGGCTTGTTCTGCGCGATCGCGGGGGCGGACAGCGTCGAGGCCAGCACCGCACCGGTCGTACCCGCCAGGAATTCGCGCCGGCCGATTCTCGTCGTCGCCATCGAGGTCTCCTTCCGGGTCGAGGTCAGTAGCTCTTGGGCAGCCCGAGCACGTGCTCCGAGATGTGATTGAGCACCATTTGCTGCGACACCGGCGCGATCTTGTAGAGACGCACCTCGCGCCAGAGCCGCTCGACGTAGAATTCCTTCGCGTAGCCGTAGCCGCCGTGGGTCTGCAGCGCGACGTCGCACGCCTCGAAGCCCGCCTCGGCCGCCAGGAGCTTGGCGGTGTTCGACTCGGCGCCGCACGGCCGCCCGTTGTCGAACAGCCACGCCGCCTTCATGCACATGAGCCCGGCCGACTCGAGCTTCGCCCACGCCAGCGCGAGTGGATGGGCGATCGCCTGGTTCTGGCCGATCGGCCGGTCGAAGACGACCCGCTCCTTGGCGTACTGCACGGCGCGATCGAGCGCGGCCCGGCCGATGCCGACTGCCTCGATGCCGGTGAAGACGCGCTCCGGATTCAGCGAGTCGAGCAGATGATAGAAGCCCCGGCCCACCTCGCCGACCACGTTCGCCTCGGGGATCTCCAGTCCGTCGATGAAGATCTCGTTGGAGTCGACGGCCGCGCGCCCGAGCTTCTCGATCTCGCGGACGGCGATCCGGGCGCGGTCGAACTCCGTGAAGAAGAGCGTCATGCCCGCGAATGGCTTGGCCGGGTCGCGAGGCGAGGTGCGCGCCAGCAAGAGGATGTGGGTCGCGTGCTGGGCGTTGGTGTTCCACACCTTCCGGCCGTTGACGACGTAGCGGTCGCCGTGGCGCTCCGCGCGCGTCTGGATCCGCGAGGTGTCGGTGCCGGCGTTGGGCTCGGTCACGCCGAACGACATGATGATGTCGCCGGTGGCCACGCGTGGCAGATAGCGTCGCTTGAGGTCCTCGGAGCCGTGCTTGATCACAGGCATCGGCGGGAACAGATAGAAGTGGATCGGCGAGGCGCCGGTGGTTCCGGCGCCGGCCGCACAGATCTCGTAGAGCATCACCGCGCCTTCGGTGACGCCGAGGCCCGAGCCGCCGTACTCCTCGGGGATGATCATCCCGAGCCAGCCGGCCTGGGCGAAGGCGCGGATCCAGTCCGCCGGGTATTCCGCCTTCCGGTCTTTCTCCAGCCAGTAGTCGAATGAGAACGACCGCGCCAGGGTGGCGACTTCCTTGCGAATGAGCTCCTGCTGCTCGGTCAGCTGAAAGTCCATGGGCGGGATTGTAGCGTCATCGGCGCATGGCGTACGCGAAGAACACCCAGAGGCGCTTGGCCCGCTCGGCCAGCCGGTCGAAGGCGCCGTTCTGGACGTAATAGGTCAGCATGAGCGAGTTGCGCTCGCCGTCGGCATCGGACGTCGGCGCAACGCTGTGCCAGGTCGCGTGGTACACGACCGGAAACGCGTATCCGGTCGCCGGCCGGAACGCCAGGGTCTTGATGCGCCGCGCTCCCTCGCCGTCGCGTCCCTCGTGGAAACGCGTCCCCAGATGGGCCTGCGACTCGTCCCGCGGTAGATAGAGCTGCACGGTGATGGCCTTGCTCACGGAGTCACCGTGGATCCCGATCCGGTAGCCGCCGAGGTCACGGAGCAGCATCGGCACGGGATAGAACGTGAGCCGCTCGATCGGCCGGCTGAATCGAGCCTCGAGGGCTCGGCGGAACTTGCGCTTGAAGGCGTCCTGGAGCGCCGGCGAGCGCAAGACCCGCGCCACTTCGAGCCAGACCGCGCGCTGCGCCGGGGGCAGGAAGGCGATGTGCTCAGGAAACAGGTAGAACTTGCGGCGCGCGCTCCGGCCGTCCGGCCGTATCGCCTCACGGTGGCGTAGCTCGCGATAGCGCCCGGTCTCCGGCAGGTGGTCGAGCAGGCGGTCATAGGTCTCATGAAAAAAGACGGCGTCCAGGTAGACATGATCAAAGGGAACGGGCTCGAGCACGCTCGCCTCGACGCGGCCGACGATATCGAGGCCGAACGATGAGAGATCCAGGCCCAGCGACAAGATGCCGTCATTAGACTCTCTTCCCCTGTCACCTGGCAACTCGGGGACCCGGTGATATCATGCGCGCCATGGCGGTCAAGGCGCTGTACGCGCTGCAGAACGGGTTCATGGGCTTCGACCGCTCCGGCCTGTTCTACGGCGAGTTCGGCGGCGAGCGCGTACAGATCCCGATCGCCTGCTGGCTCGTCCAGACCAGCGAGGCGATGATTCTCTACGACACCGGCCTGTCGCCACGCGCGGTGCCCGGGCTTCTGCGCAGCGATCCCCTCGCCCGCTTCACCGAGGACGATTTGTTGGTGCACCGGCTCGACCTGGTGGGCCTCGAGCCCGATCAGGTGGACATGGTCGTGCTCTCCCACCTGCACTTCGACCACGCCGGCGGCGCCGCGCTGTTCCCGAAGTCGGAGCTGATCGTGCAGAAGGACGAGTACGCCTACGCGCACTACCCGGCCTCGTTCTTCGAGTCGTTCTATTACCGGAGGAACTTCGACCTGCCGGGCGCCCGCTGGCGTCACCTGGACGGCGACACCGAACTGCTTCCGGGCGTGACCGTGCTGCGCACCGACGGCCACACGCCGGGCCATCAGTCGCTGCTGGTCGAATTGCCCGAGACGGGCCCGGTCATCCTGACGGGCGACGCCTGCTACTGGCAAGAGCATGCCGACAAGGAGCGAGTCCCCGGCGTCGTGTGGAACCCGACGCTCGCGCTCCACTCGATCAAGAAGCTCAAGACGATCGCGCGGCTCGTACGCGGCCGCATCTTCCCGGGGCACGACCCGGTTTTCTGGGACACCGTCAAACAGGCGCCGGACGCCTACCGCTGAGGCCCGCGGCGCCGCCCACACGCCAGAGGAGAGAGCCATGAAAGACGGACTCAGATTCGTGGACAGCGACATGCACATCATGGAGCCGCCGGATCTCTTCGACCGCTACCTCGATCCGAAGTTCAAGGACCGGGTGAGCGTTCCAATCGGAGCCGACGGCAAGCCCAAGCGCGGCGCCGCCGGGCTGACGGTCGTCGACGGCCTGCCGACCTCGGACGTCGACATCCAGCAGTACCGCAAGCGCGTGCGCCACAGCGGGTCGCAGAGCACGCAGCCCCTGTCGGGCTCGCGGCTCTTCGACACGGGCCGGCTCGATTTCGCCGTCGAGCGCGACTACGACCCGGTCGCCCAGGTGATGGGCATGGAAATGGAGGGCGTCGACATCGCGGTGAACTATCCCACCGCCGGTCTGGCGCTCCTGGGCCGCGACAACATGGACCCGCAGATGTCGCTGGCGATCTGCCAGGCGTACAACAACTGGATCCACGAGTTCTGCTCGTACAGCCCGGACCAGCTCAAGTGGGTCGCGATGCTGCCGGTGCACGACGTGCATCTGGCGTGCAAGGAGCTCGTGCGCTGCGTCCGCGAGCTGGGCGCGGTCGGCTCGTTCATCCGGCCCAATCTCGTGAACGGTCACTACTGGCACTCGAACTACTGGGATCCGCTCTACAGCGTGCACGAGGAGCTGAACGCCACCTGGGGCTTCCACGAGGGCGTGAGCGCCATCTACTCGCGGATGATCCCGCTCTACGGTGAGAACCGGTTCTACCGCCACGTCGCCAGTCACTGGATCGAGATGCAGCAGGCCCTGATCGCGATGATCATCGGCGGCGTGTTCGAGTTCCATCCCAAGCTCCGCGTGGGCTACCTCGAGGCCCAGAATTCGTGGGCGCCCGGGCTCCTGTCGCGCATCGAGTGGGACTATCCGCAGTACCGGGATTCCCACGCGCCCTACCTGGCGCTGACGCCGCGCGAGTACTTCCGGCGCAACTGCTGGGCCGCGGTGGAAGGCAGCGAGCCGGAGATCGAGGCGACGGCCGGCCTCATCGGCGCCGACCGCATGTGCATCTCGACCGACTACCCGCACTTCGACTCGAACTTCCCGCACGTGTCGACGAATCTCCTGAAGAACGTCCCGCGTCAGATCGCCGCGCAGATCTTCGCCGGCGGCGCGGGACTCTACGGCTTCAGCGAGGAGCACTTCAAGAAGGCGGACGCCGCCGCGGCCAAGATCGCCGCCAAGCGGTAACCGAGGCGCGAGCCCGGCGGCGCCGCTCCGCGCGGCGCCGCCGAGCTATGCGCTCCGGGACGCCCGAAGCCTTGGCTCCGCGGCGCGCAGGAAGAACAGGAGATACGCGGCCCCGCCGGTGAGGCCGCCGGCCACGTCGCTGAGCCAGTGAGCCCTCAGGTAGAGCCGGCTGACCGCGACGCCGAGAATCAGCAGGGCCAGCACGACCGTCCCTGTCCATCGCCAGACCGGCCGCATCTCGATGGTCCACAAGAGATAGATCACCCCACCGAAGAAGACGACCGCGCCGAAGGTGTGGGCGCTCGGAAAGCCGTACGGTGACATCCTCGGCCGGGGCCGTGCGACGATCCACTTGGAAAGTGTGAAGAAGGCGTAGGCGCCGACGACCATCCATGGGATGAGCTTCACGGCGTGATGGCCGCGGTGTCTCAGATAGACGTAGAGGCCGACGCTCACGGGCACCAGGACCCAGCCGGTGGCAAGGTCGCTGAGCGCCCGCATGAGAACCTTGAGGTAGGGATGCTGCGACGACTGGACCAGGGCGTGAGCCTCATGATCCAGGTCGAAGAGCTGCTGGTTGAACGCGTGGACGGCGAGGGCGAGGTATGCGAGCGAGAAGACGATCGCCAGGGGGAGCACCGACCGCCGGAGTGCTTGCATCGGTCGAGACCGATTATGGCACGGCGCTCACCGAGGACTTCAGGACCCTCTCCGAGGACGTGAAGGCGCGGCTCGGCCGGCTGGACTGGGGCGAGATCGAGCGCTCGCTCGGGCAATGGGGCTACGCCAAGACGCCGGCCGTGTTGAGCCCCGCCGAGTGCGCCGAGCTGATCGGTCTCTACGGAGAGGACTCACGGTTTCGCAGCACGGTCGACATGGAGCGCTACCGCTTCGGCGTCGGCGAGTACCGGTACTTCTCCCGTCCCCTGCCGCCACTGGTCGAGGCTCTGCGCCGTCATGCCTATCCGCCATTGGCCTCGATCGCCAACCGATGGGAAGCCGCGCTCTCGAAGACCCCGCTCGTGCACCCGCCGACGCTCGACGAGCTGCTCGCGGTCTGCCGGCGGCGAGGCCAGACCAAGCCCACGCCGCTTCTGCTTCGCTACGAGACCGGCGGCTACAACTGCCTGCACCAGGACATCTACGGCGACGTCGTCTTCCCCCTGCAGATCACGTGCTTCCTGAGCCGTCGGGGCGTCGACTACACCGGGGGTGACTTCTTGCTGGTCGAGCAGCGGCCGCGGGCCCAGTCACGCGGTGAGGCGATCGCGACCGAGCAGGGCGAGATCGTCATCTTCGCGACGCGTTACCGGCCCGTCCAGGGCTCGCGCGGCGCTTACCGCGGCGCCATGCGCCACGGCGTGAGCCGCATCACCTCGGGGTCGCGCTACACGCTCGGCGTCATCTTCCACGACGCCCGGTAGCTCACACCTCCACCACCTTGCCGTCCTCGGCCGTCTCCACCTCGAGGGCGGCGCGGTGCCGGAGCATGTCCTCGCTCATGTGGGTCACGATGAGCCGGCGACAGTCGAGCTCGGCGCGATGGCGCAGCAGGGTCGCCAGATCCAGGTGGAACTTCACGGCCTTGTCGAAGAAGTACGCCTCGGCGATGAAGAGGTCGGCGCCGCGCGCGACGTCGATCAGGCTGTCCGTCCATTCCGTGTCGCCGGAGTACGCAACGATCTTCCCTTCGCCGGCGACGCGTAGCGCGAAGGGAGGCGCGCCGCTCGCGTGGACCACGCCGAACGGCGTCACCGAGATCGAGCCGAGCAGCAGCGTTTTTTGGTCGGTCAGCTCGGTGAAGCGGACGTCGAACCGCCTCTCGATCTGCGATGAGCCCGGAAAGAACACTTCCATGGCTTCACGCACGCGGGCTTCCACGCCGCGGGGTCCCACCACGACCAGCGGGCGTGCGCGCCGGGTGAACTGCCCGTGGAGGATCAGGAAAGGGACGCCCCCGAAGTGATCGCCGTGCAGGTGGGAGAGGATCACCGCGTCGATCGCCGAGGGATCGACGCCGAAGCGGCGCATCGCGATCAGCGACGACGCGCCGCAGTCCATGAGGACTTGAGCCGTGCCCGACTCGAGGTGGATGCACGTCTGGAAACGCCCACCGCCGCCGAACGCGTCCCCCGAGCCGAGAAAGCGCACCTTCACGAGAGCCCCTTCCAGAGACTCATGATATCGTGCCGTCCATGAGCGCCGCCGCCCGTCTCGCCGAGTTCGTCGTCAAGACCTCGCTCGAGGAGTGCCCGCCCGACGTCGTGATCCGGGTGCGTCGCGCCGCGCTCGACACGCTCGGCGTCATGCTGGCAGGAGCCGCCGAGCCCGTCGCGGGGATTGTACGCCGGGTCGTCCGCGCCGAGGGCGGCATCGCGCTGGCCACTGTCGTCGGCACGCAGCTCAAGACCTCGCCGGGCTGGGCAGCCCTCGCGAACGGCGCCGCCGGCCACGCACACGACTTCGACGACACGAACTTCGCCCTTCTGGGGCATCCGAGCGTCCCGCTCCTCTCGACGCTCCTGGCGGTCGGCGAGTCGGAGATGGCCGACGGCCGCGCGCTCGTCCTCGGCTACGTGATCGGCTTCGAGATCGACGTCGCGCTCGGCACCGCGCTGAACCCCGATCACTACACGCGCGGCTGGCACGCCACCGCATCGATCGGCACGCTCGGCTGCGCGGCGGCGGCGGCACGGCTCATGGGGCTCGACGTCGTCCAGACCCGTCACGCCCTGGCCATCGCCGCCTCGCACGCCTCGGGCCTCAAGGAAAACTTCGGCTCGATGACCAAGCCCTACCATGCCGGACACGCGGCGCGCAGCGGCATCCTCGCGGCGCAGCTCGCGCGCGAGGGACTCACCGCGTCGGAGACCGCGCTCGAGGGACGTCAGGGTTACGCGGCGGCGTTCGGCGCCTCGCACGCGATCGACCGCGCGCTCGACGGCCTGGGACGCACCTGGCAGCTGCTCGGCTCGGGCATCGCCGTCAAGCCGTATCCCTCGTGCGCCCTCACCCACTCGGCAATTGACGCGCTCATCGACCTTCGCGCCGCGCACCGCCTGAGTGCCCGCGACATCGCCGCTGTGCAGGTCGGGGTGACCCGGGTCGTGCCCGACGTGCTCGCGCACCGGCACCCGGCTACCGCACTCGAGCGCAAGTTCTCGATGCAGTTCTGTGCCGCGGCCGCGCTCGCCGAGGGTCGCGTCGACTTCGGCTCGTTCACGGACGGCGAGGTCGCGAACCCGGAGGTGCGTGAGCTGATGGGCCGCGTCGACATGGTCGTCGATGCCGCGCTGCCTCAGGGCGTCGACCAGAACGCCTGGACCCGCGTGACGGTCCGCCTGCGCGACGGTCGCTCGCTCGCGACCGAGCCGCGGGGCGCCCAGGGCCATCCCGACATGCCCCTTTCCGACGCGGCGCTGCGCGACAAGTTCCTCGGCTGCGCGAAGACCGTGCTGTCCGCGGACGAGGCCGAGGCGGTCGCCGAGCAGATCGGTCATCTCGAGGACATCCCCGACATCCGCGCGCTGACGTCGCGCCTCGAAGGAACGCTGGACTAACAGGAGACTTCCATGGGCGTGCTCGATGGGATCAGGATTCTCGAGCTGGCGCGCGTGGCGCCGGCCGAGCTTCCCGCGATGATGCTGGCCGACATGGGCGCCGAGGTCCTCAAGATCGAGACGCCCGACCCCGACCGCGAGACGGGCGACGAGTGGGTGCGGCGCACGATCCACACCTTCGTCAACCGCAACAAGCGCTCGATGACGCTGAACTTGAAGGCGCCCGAAGGCCAGGCGGTGTTCAAGAAGCTCGCCGCCGGCGCGGACGTGCTCGTCGAGGGCTTCCGGCCCGGCGTGATGAAGCGGCTGGGCGCCGACTACGAGACGCTTCACCAGCTCAACCCACGCCTCGTCTACTGCTCGCTCTCGGGCTTCGGTCAGGACGGGCCGTACCGCGATCGGCCCGCGCACGACATGAACTATCTCTCGCTCGCCGGCGTCCTGAATCTGATCGGCGAGAAAGACCGAAAGCCGGTCATTCCGCTCAACCTGGTGGCCGACTACGCCGGCGCCAGCCTGCACGGAGCGCTCGGCATCATGCTGGCGCTCTTCGCGCGCGAGCGCACCGGGCGCGGCCAGCACGTCGACGTCTCGTATCTGGACACGACCGTGTCGCTCCTGGCGGCGACGCCCAACATGCGCTTCTTCTTCAGCGACGGCCTGGCGCCGCGGCGGGGCGAAGGGTTCCTGGGCGGCTCGTATCCCTACTACGCGATCTACGAGACCCGAGACGGCAAGCTCCTCACCATCGGGTGCACCGAGCCGTGGCTCTGGGAGAACTTCTGCAAGGCGATCGGCCGGCCGGACTTCAAGCGCTTCGCCCGCACCCAGGATCAGCTCGTGCGCGCCGCCAACGCCGAGGAAGAGGCGGCCCGCCGCGAGATCGAGGCGCTCATCAAGACGCGGGATCGGGACGACTGGTACGAGCACCTCGTGAAGGCTGACGTCTGCGTCGGCAAGGTCTACGACATCCCCGAGATGGTCGCCGATCCGCAGATCAACCACCGCCGGATGATCGTGGACGTCGAGCACCCGAACCACGGACGCGTGCGCCAGGTCGGCATCGCCATCAAGATGTCCGACACGCCCGGGGCCATCCGCAGCGCGGCGCCGATGCCCAACGAGCACACCGAGGACGTGCTGAAGGACCTCGGCATGAGCGTCGCCGAGATCGCGGAGCTGAAGCGGAAGAAAGTCGTCGAGTAGCGGCGGGCGTGACGCCAGCCTGGCGCCAGCTCACGCTGCTCTCGATCGCCGAGCTGTTCGCGCTGTCGCTCTGGTTCAGCGCGTCCGCCGTGCTGCCGGCCCTCACGCGGGAATGGGACCTGAGCGGCGGCGGCGCCGCCGGGCTCACCATCGCCGTGCAGGCCGGCTTCATCGCCGGCACCCTCGCGAGCGCCCTCTTCAATCTGCCGGACGTCTTCTCCGCTCGCCGG
>Ga0111538_10008663_pt1 | contig 13631 bp, 14 predicted proteins | sample SoiMethybrSBSTD1_FD_79669 | JGI IMG/M metagenome (GOLD analysis project Ga0111538, IMG submission 79669) | Bulk soil microbial communities from a Populus tree surrounding site in Tennessee, USA - Soil MetaG P. TD hybrid SBSTD1 (version 2)... | ecosystem: Environmental > Terrestrial > Soil >...
ACTTCTTCGGCACCGCGTAGGTGAACGCGCCGTTCGCCCTGGCTGAGACCGTGGCGAGGCGCTTCGTCCCGGCGAGGATCGTCACCTTGGTCGCGACGCCCGCACCGGCCTGCGTGACGCGGCCGGAGAGCCGCTTGACGCCCTTCACCTTGCGGCCCGAGAGCGTGATCCCGCCGGGCGCGATCGCCGCCGGCGACGCCACCGTGGCGGCGGCGTTGACCGTGCCGACGCCTGCGTTCCACGGTGTCCAGAACGCGACCCAGGCGCCCTGGGCGATGGGCCCGATGACGCCGTTGAGCGTCAGGTCGGCGCTCAGGAACTTCGCGCCGAACGTGGCGCCGACGGGAGCGGGGAGGTCGGGCGGCGGGAGGCAGAACACGAGCTGCGCCGCGCCGAGCGCGGCCTGCGGCCCGCTCGTCGGGATGATGTAGGCGGGCAGGTTGATCGTCTGCCCCGCGGCCTGGAGGACGAGCATCAGCGTCGCCTGCGGCGTCGCGGGCCCGATGCAGCCCGTCTGCGAGGCGGCCGGGACCGAGCCCGGAGGCGCGACGACGATGTCGCCCGCGAGCGGCAGCAGTGCGCCGCCGAGCGCGAGCGCGCTCACCTGAGCCTTGGCGGTGCCGACCTTCGTGCCGGGGGCCGCGGTCGTGGTGAGCGCGGTGCCGGTCGGGATGACGATCGCCGCGCGGGCGGTCGCGTCGTTGTCGACGGACGCCGAGGCGACGATCCGCGTGACGTTGCCCGCGGCGTACGACACCGAGAGCTTCGGCGACGTGTAGGCCGCGGTCGCCACCGCCGCGAGCGCGAGCGCCGCGAGCGCCGCGACCGCGACGATCGCGGCGCGTGTCCGGTTCCTCATCGTGGGTGTTCCCTCCTTGGTGGGTGACTCATCGTGCGGGGAAGGGCCCTGCCGTACGGACCCACTGGCGGTTGTCGTAGCGGTACAGGTAGACGGTGTCGAGCGGGAATGCGTCCTTCGCCGACGTGCGCAGGCGTGTCCCCGGGAGCAGGAACGGGTTCGCGGTCGTGTCGAGGCTCCGCGCCGCCCGAAGGAGCCTGGCGCGCGTGAGGTTCTTGCCCGCGCGCTTCAGCGTGTCGACCATCGTCCACGCGACGGTCATGCCGTACCAGTTGTAGACGTCGGTCCACTTGGCCGACGGGGCGAACCGCTCGAGGATCGACTTGTAGAGCGCGACCGCCGGGTCCTTGCGCCAGATCGGGTCGTTGGGGTTCTTCACGAACGCGATCGCGCGCGCGCCGAGTGTCAGATCGGGTGCGTTCGCGCGGGCGATCGCCATGATCGTCGGCTCGATCGACACGGACGCGAGGTAGAGCTGCGGCTTCCACGCGAGCTTCTTCGCGGCGACGATCGCCTGGATCATGAACTTCGGCGTCGCGAAGAGCATCAGCGTGTCCGCGCCGGAGCCCTTGAGCTTCGCGATCTGCGAGACGACGTCGGTCGTCGTGAGCTCGTACGGCTCGGAGGCGACGATCTTCGGCCCGTTGCCGGCGACCGCGCGCGAGAGGCCGCGGGCCATGTCCTTGCCGAGCTCGGTGTTCTCGAACAGCACCGCGACCTTCGCCTTCGGCCGGGTCTTGACGAGATCGCGGCCGAGCACAGCGCCCTCGCCGCGGTAGCTCGGCAGGAAGCCGACCGTCCAGGGGTAGCGGGCGGAGGCACCGCCGAGCGCCTGCGAACCGTCGCCCGAGAAGAGCTGCGGCACCTTCTGCGCGTTCAGGTACTCCCGGATCGCGAGGTTGTTCGCCGTCCCGATCGCGTCGAAGATCGCAAAGACCTTGTCCTGCTCGACGAGCTTGCGCGTCAGCTGGACGGTCTGGGCCGGGTTGTACGCGTCGTCGTAGTAGCGGTACTCGATCTTCCGGCCGTTGACGCCGCCCTTCGAGTTGACGTAGTCGAAGTAGGCCTTCGCACCCGGTCCGACCGTGCCGAACGCGGCCGCCTCGCCCGAGAGCGGCACCGTGCCGCCGATCAGCACCGTCGTCGGCGTGACGCCCGGATCGGCGCTCGTGGCGGCGCCCGCCGCGGCGACGGCGACGAGCGCCGCGACAGCGACGGCGAGTGCGCGCCTCATCGGGAAACCGGCGTCGCCAGCTGCGGAAGCCGCAGCGAGCCGCCGGCGACCGCAAGCCGCGCGGTCGACGGGAAGGGCAGGTCGAGGTAGAGCAGGTTTCCTGGGCTCTGTGCGAGCGACGACGAGCCGACCGTGACGGTCAGCCGCGAGCCCTTGGGCAGGAACGTCGCCTGGTTGCCGAGCGCGATCCGGTAGGTGCGCTTTCCGCCCGTGGCCGGAACGCCGCCGCCGGCGACGACGATCTCCTTGCCGGCCGGCGTCCGCGCGCTGAGCACGGCGACGACCCGCGACCAGCCGCCGGTGGCGCTCGCGGTGACGCTCACGACCGGCGAGCCGAAGACCTCGGTGGGCCGGGCGAGCTTCCGCAGCGCAACCTGGTAGCGACCCGACTGGGTGAACGACGCGCGCTTCGCGAACGGCGTCGCCTTCGGCGTGACGACCTTCGGCAGGCCTGCGAAGCGCACCGGCGTTCCCTTCCAGCTCTCGGGCGAGATCGCGACCGGCTTCGGCAGCGGCGCCGCGGTGTCGCCACGGAGGAAGCGATCGAACCAGCGGGCTCCCTCGGCGAGCATCGCGGGCGTGTCGGCCGCGACGCCCGACGACGGCGCGTGGCCCGAGAGGCCGAACCAGAGCTGCTTCGGGCCCGCGAGCGCGCGGTAGGCGGCGAGCGCGTGCTCCATTCCGAAGGCGAAGTCGCGTCGGCCCTGCATCATGAACACCGGCGTCTTGACCCCCTTGAGCGCGGGCAGCGACGAGCGAGCAGCGGCGAACGGCCGCACGGTCGCGAGGTTCCCCGCGAACGCCGCGTCGCGGAGCGCGAACACCTCGGGATCGACGCGTTTCGGGTCGAGCGAGCCGAGGAAGCCGGCGATGACGCCGCTCTTCGCAAGCCCCTGCGGCACGAGCGCGTCGGCGAGGTCGGTCCAGCTCATCGAGATCTCGAGCGCGGCCCACGGCACGCCCGCGACGAGCGAGTTCCAGGCGCCGCCGCCGCCGTACGAGACGCCCCAGCCGCCGATCCGCGTGTCCGAGACGTCCGGTCGGTTGCGGAGCCAGGCGAAGACCGCCTTCACGTCGGCGATCTCCTTCGGGCCGTCGATCCCGATCAGCCCACCGGACTCGCCGTGCCCGCGTGCGTCGTAGGCGAGCACGGCGTAGCGCTCGCCGATTCCCATCCCCTGGGCGACCGCGAGTGTCGAAGAGCGGTTGCCGCCGAGGCCGTGCATGAAGATCACCGCGGGCCAGCCGCCCTGCGGGACGGCGCCGTCGGGGAGGGTGAAGGTCGCGGCGAGCGCGGTTCCGTCCGCCGAGGCGATCGTCACGTCCTGGCGGCTCGAGGCGAGCGCCGGCGCGGACGCGAGCAGCGCTGCGACCGTCGCGAGCAGGACGAGCAGGACGCCTCTGCCGAAGCCCGACACGGCGGCCAGGGTAGCCCACACATGTGAGCGATCCGGAAGGTCGCCGTATCATCCCGGCCGATGGACGGCCGGCCGATCGGCGTGTTCGACTCCGGGGTGGGCGGGCTGACCGTCCTCCACGAGCTGCTCGTGACGCTGCCGCACGAGGACGCGGTCTATCTCGGCGACAACGCACGGCTGCCGTACGGCCCCCGTCCGCTCGACGAGGTGCGCAGCTTCGCGCTCGAGATCGGCGCTCGCCTCGAGGAGGAGGGGGTGAAGCTCGTCGTCGTCGCGTGCAACTCGGCGACCGCGGCGGGGCTGCCGGACCTCCAGCGGGCGCTCCGTGTCCCCGTCGTCGGGGTGCTCCAGCCCGAGGCGCACGCGGCGGCGCTCGCGACGCGCAACCGGCGCGTGGGCCTGCTCGCAACCGAGGCGACCGTCGCGAGCCGCCGCTACGAGGAGCTCGTCCACGCGTACGACGCCGGGGTCGAGGTGATCTCCGTGCCGGCGCCGCGGCTCGTCCCGCTCATCGAGGGGCCCGATCCCTTCGGCGAGGAGACGACCGAGGCGGTGCGGGAGGTCGCGGCTCCGCTCAAGGAGGCCGGCGTCGACACGGTGATCCTCGGCTGCACCCACTACCCGATCGTCCGTCCGGTCTTCCAGCGCGCGTTCGGCCGCTCCGTGACCCTCGTCTTCTCGGCCGACGAGACGGCCCGCGAGGTCGCAGAGACGCTCGCGCGGAAGGGCATCGAGAACGACGAGCGCCGGGAGGGAGCCGTACGGTTCCTGACCACGGGCGATCCGGACGATTTCGCCGAGATGGGAAAGCGCTTCCTGCAACTGCCCGTGCGGCACGTCGAACGCGTCACGCTCGCCGGCGTCGCGCCGCAGGCGGCATGATCCCGCCCGAACGCCGCCCACGCCGAAGGAGGACGACGCCCTGACACGCCACGATGGACGCAGGCCCGACGAGCTCCGCGAGCTCGATCTCCAGCCGGACTTCCTCGAGCAGCCGCACGGGTCGGTCCTCTACGCGCAGGGGCGCACCGTCGTCCTCTGTACCGCGACGGTCGACGAGGACATCCCCCGCTGGCTTCGCGGCAAGGGTCAGGGATGGATGACCGCCGAGTACTCGCTGCTTCCCGCCTCGACGGGCGAGCGCACCCAGCGCGCCGTCTCGCGCGGGCGTCCCGACGGCAGGACGGTGGAGATCCAGCGGCTCATCGGACGCGCGCTGCGGAGCGTCTGCGACTTCAAGGCGCTCGGCGAACGGACGCTCTGGCTCGACTGCGACGTGCTCCAGGCCGACGGCGGGACGCGCTGCGCTGCGATCACCGGCGCCTACGTCGCCGCGTACCGTGCCCTCGACCGCTTCGGGCTGACGAAGGCGCTCCCGTCGTCCGTCGCCGCAGTCTCGGTCGGTGTGGTGAACGGCGAGCCGGTGCTCGACCTCGACTACGTCGAGGACTCATCCGCCGAGACGGACATGAACGTCGTCATGGCCGCCGACGGCCGGCTCGTCGAGGTGCAGGCGACCGCCGAGAAGGAGCCCTTCACGCGCGAGCTCCTCGACCGGCTGCTCGACCTCGCAGCGGGAGGCATCGCCGAGCTCGAGGCGGCGCAGCGGAGCGCCTGCGAGGCCGCCTCGCTGCTGTAGTGCGGCTCGTCCTCGCCTCGGGGAACCCGCACAAGCTCGCGGAGCTCCGCCGCGCCCTTCCCACGCTCGAGGTCGACGCGCTCGATCGCGACGACGCCCCGGACGAGGACGGCGCGACGTTCCAGGAGAACGCGCGGATCAAGGCACGCTGGGGTCGGCGGCATGCGCCGCCGGACGCCTGGGCGGTCGGCGAGGACTCGGGCATCGAGGCGAGCGCGCTCGACGGCGGCCCGGGGGTACGCACGGCGCGCTGGGCGGCCGGCGACCCCGTCGGGCGGATGCTGGCGGCCCTCGCGGGCGCGGACGACCGCGGCGCGAGGTACGTCTGTGTGATGGTCGCGATCGCTCCCGACGGGCGCGAGGCTGTCGCCGAGGGGGCGCTCGAGGGCTCGATCGCGCGCGAGGCGTCTGGCGGGGAGGGCTTCGGCTTCGACCCGGTGTTCGTCCCCGCCGGCGAGACCGAGACGGTCGCTGTCCTCGGCGACGAGTGGAAGCGCGCCCACTCGCACCGTGCGCGCGCGGCCGCCGCGCTCCGAGCGCTTCTGGCGCCCTGACGCAGTCAGGCGGCGCGCCTCGGCTCCACCGTTCGTCCGGTCACCCCGTAGGCCAGCACGTAGTTGAGCGCCGCCCCGAAGACGATCACGTTCGCCATCACGTACAGCCACACGAGGAGCAGGAACGTCGTGCCGAGCGTCTGCAGCGCGACCACGTCCGACGAGAACGAGACGAAGAGCGGCAGCGCCTGCAGCGTCCCCACCAGGACGATCGCGCCGAGGGTCGCGCCGGGGAGCACCTCTCGGTGCGTCAGCCGCGCGTTCGGAAGGCGGTAGTACGCCGACTGGAGGAACGCGAACAGCGCGAGGCCCGAGGACAGGAGCGTGAGCGCGAGGGCGACCCACTGGTTCGAGACCACGTCCGTCGCGTAGCGGCGCAGGAGGTCGTAGCCGAACGTCCCGAGCGTGAGACCCGCGAAGAGGACGACCAGCGCCGCAGTCATGTAGATGCTCGCAAGGGCCTTCCCGCGCAGGAACGACCGATTCGGCCGGCCGTAGAGGATGTTGAAGGCCGACTCGAGCGCCGAGAAGAGCGACACCGAGCTCCAGAGCAGGGCGACGGCGCCGACCACGGACAGTGTCGTGGCGTTCCGCTGCACCGCGTCGACGACCTTGACGATCGACTCGACCGACTGGTCGGGGAAGACGTCCTCGAGGTAGGAGACGAGCGCGCTCGACTGGTCGGCCTGGTCGAGGAAGCCGAGCACGGAGAGCGCGAGGAAGATCAACGGCACGAACGAGGCCAGCGCGAAGTACGCGACCATCGCCGCGAGGTGTGTTCCGCGCTCGGAGAAGAACCGGTCGAAGGTCGCGCCGATGGCCCGCACGGAAGGATGGTGCCGTACGCCCAGGCGGGCTTTGGTAGCTTCCGGCGCCGGCATGGACGCGTCCGCCGCCCTCTCGGAGCTCGTCGAGCTCTCCACCCAGGTCGTCGAGGTCGTGATCGCCGACGCCGGGGGAGAGGTCGAAGCAGCCCGGACCTCGGGCGACGACCGCGCGCGCGAGCTCGCCACCGTCGGCGAGGCGCTCCTCGCGGAGGCTGCCGTGGTCCGGCCGGGCCAGGCGGTCGAGCGCGTCCACGTCGACCTCGAGCGAGGCTCCGTCGTCGTCGTGCGCGACGGCGAGCGGTCGATCACAGCGACGACGGTGCCCGAGCCGACGGCGGGGCTCGTCGCCTTCGACCTGCGAACCGTGCTCCGTCGCCTCGGCGGAGCGGTTGCATGAGGCTTCTCCTGCTCGCGGCGGCCACGGTCGTCGCCTACGTCCTCCTCCGGCGCCGTCGCGACGACCGGCGCCGCGTCGTCGTCGCTTGGGAAGACGGCTCGGAGCTCGAGCTCCGTCCGGGCACGCCGGAACGCGACCGCCTCGTCGAGGTCGGAGGAAGGGCGCTCCCGTGACGACCGTCGTGGACGAGCTCGGCCACCGCCTCCTCGACGTCGCGCTGCTCGAGGGCGACTTCACGCTCCGCTCGGGCAAGCGCTCGCGCTGGTACCTCGACAAGTACCGCTTCGAGACGGATCCTGCGCTGCTCCGCGAGCTCGGTGAGCGTCTCGCGGCCGCCGTCAAGGACGTCGAGCCGGAGGCCGTGAAGCTCGGAGGGCCCGCTCTCGGGGCGGTCGCGCTGGCCGCATCGGCGGCCATGGCGTCCGGCCTGCCGTTCATCATCGTGCGCGGTGAAGCCAAGGAATACGCCACCGGGAACCGCATCGAAGGGCCACACGAGCCTGGCGAGCTCGTGTGCCTCGTCGAGGACGTCGTCACGTCGGGCGGCGCCCTCTGCGAGGCGGTGGAGGCCGTTCGCACGGCCGGGCTCGTCGTACGGCACGCCGTGTGCGTCGTCGATCGCGAGGAGGGCGGCACCGACGCTCTCGCGCGACTCGGCGTGCGGCTCGCCTCGCTCTACCGGGCGACCGAGCTGCTCGAGGCGCGGGAGCAGGGGATGAACCCGCATGGTTGAGCCGAATCCGCCCGCGCTATAGGCTCGGGCGGGGAAAAACAACAGGACCATCGACCCAGGGAGGACGAACGTGACCAAGCAGGAGTTCGTGGATGCCGTCGCCGACAAGGCGGGCCTGACGAAGCGCGACGCCGGATCGGCGGTCGACGCGGCCCTCGGCGTGATCGAGAGCACCTTGCAGAACGGCGACTCCATCACGTTCACCGGCTTCGGCAAGTTCCACGTGACGCGGCGTGCCGCCCGCCAGGGCGTGAACCCCCGCACCGGTGAGAAGGTGCAGATCCAGGCCGCCAACGTCCCGAAGTTCTCGGCCGGCTCGCAGCTGAAGAAGGCCGTGAACTAGACCTGCTTGCGGACGGGAAATCCGCCGAGCGGATTTCCCGTCCGCGGCCCGCCTCGTGGCGGGCAGATCCCTGAAAGCGCCGCTGTGGCGGCCGCAACCGCACCGCGAGGCGTTGCCCGACGCTTGAAAAGCGAACGTATGTTCGCTTACGATCTCTTCCGTGCAGCTCTCGTTCGACGCGGCGGATCGGCTCGTGGAGCTCGTCGAGGCGCGGCGGGGGCCGGTTCCGGCCGAGGAGGCGGCTCGGGTGCTGTTCGCGCTCGCGAGCGCGCCGGCCGCGCTCGCGCGCTCGCTGCTCGACGACGTCGTCACGGGCGACGCCCGCCTCGCGTGGCGTGGAACCTCGGTCGGGCTTGCCGCCCCGCCGGGCGCGGACGTCGAGCTCGAGCACGCCCACTTCGTCGTCGTCGACCTCGAGACGACGGGGCTGTCGCCGCGCACCTCGCGGATCTGCGAGATCGGCGCCCAGCGGGTGCGCGCGCTCGAGCTCGAGGACGCCTTCGAGACGCTCGTCGACCCCCGCGTGCGGCTCCCTCCCGCGGTGACCTCGCTGACCGGAATCCGGCAAGAGACGCTCCGGGGCGCGCCGCGTGTCGAGCTCGCGATCCGGCGACTGCTCGCGTTCACCGGTGACGCGGCCCTCGTCGCGCACAACGCGCGCTTCGACCTCGCCTTCCTGGACCGTGAGGTGGAGCTGCTCACGGGACGGCGGATCGCTTCGCCGGTCGTCGACACCGTCTGGCTCGCCCGGCGCCTGCTGGGCGAACGCACGCGTCGGGTCGGGCTCGCCTCGCTCGCGCACTTCTTCGGCGTCGCGACCGAGCCCTGCCATCGCGCGCTGCCCGACGCCCGCGCGACCGCGGAGATCCTGGTCGTTCTCGTCGGCCTCGCCCAGGAGCGGGGCGCCCGGACGCTCGCCGATCTCGTCGAGCTCGCCGCGCCGCGCGCACGGCGACTCCACGTCAAGCGCTCGCTCGTCGCCGACGCGCCGAGACGCCCGGGCGTCTACGTCTTCCGCGGCGCCGGCGGGCTCGCCCTCTACGTCGGACGCGCGCGAGACCTGCGCGCGAGACTGCGGTCGTATTTCGCCGGCGGTCGCCAGCGGCCCTCCGTCGAGGCCGCTCTGGCTGCGCTCGAGCGGGTCGAATGGCGAGAGACGGGCTCGGAGCTCGAGGCCGCGCTCGAGGAGCTACGGCTGCTCCGCGAGCTCCGTCCTCCCGCCAACGCCCGTGGCACACGGCCCGACCGCCATGTCTACCTCCGCCGGCGCGCCGGCCGCTGGACCGTCACCGTCGAGCCGACCTGGCTCGGCCCGCTCGCGGGCCGACGGCTCGCGCGCGCGGCGGCTCGTGCGCTCGACGGCCACGAGTCCGACGACGTCGCCGCCGCCCTGCCCGTCCTCCGGGCGCGGCTGCGCCGGCTCGGCGGTGAGCTCCGCTTCGAGGATGCCGCGCGCCTGCGCGACCGGATCGCGGGCCTCGAGGAGGCGATCGACGCGCTGCGCGAGCTCGAGCGGCTGCGCTCGCTCTCGGCCTGCATCGTCGTCCCGGCCAGGCAACCCGGCTTCGTGCGCGCGCACGCGATCACAGGCGGCCGCGTCGCCGCGGTGCGCCTCGTCCCCCGCGGGGGCGGCTCGGTGGGCGAGATCGCCGCACTCGTCGGCGAGGCGCTCCGCGCAGAGCGCTCGATCGCGCCCGAGGACGCCGACGAGCTGCGGCTCGTCGGCTCGTTCCTGCGCCGCCCGCCGCCCGAGCTGCGGGTGACGCGGCTCGATCCCGGCGCGATCCGCGCGGCGATCGACGGGATACCCTTGGCCGCGTGACGAGCGACGCCGCAGGCGCTCCGACCCCGTTCGCCGATCGCCTCGCCGACGTCGTGGAGCGGAAGCGTTCCCAGCTCGTCGTGGGCCTCGACCCCGTCGTCGATCTGCTGCCGGTCGAGCTCCGGGGCGAGGCGGCCGAGGGCCGCGCGGCGGCGGCGGGTGCGGTCGAGCGCTTCTGCAGAGGAATCGTCGACGCCGTTGCGCCGTACGTCGTCGCGATCAAGCCGCAGGCCGCCTTCTTCGAGGCGCTCGGGAGCGACGGCTGGCGGGCCCTCGAGCACGTCTCGCGCTACGCGCGCGAGGCGGGGCTCCTAGTGATCGCCGATGCGAAGCGCTGTGACATCGGGTCGACGGCACGGGCGTACGCGGCGGCGTTCCTCGAGCCGCGAGACGGCGGCCCTCCGCTCGCCGACGCTCTCACCGTCGGCCCATACCTCGGTCGCGACTCGGTCGACCCTTTCCTCGCCGCCTGCCGTCGAGACGGCGCAGGGCTGTTCCTGCTCGTGCGCACGTCCAACGCGGGCGCCGCCGAGCTCCAGGACGCCGTCCTCGCGGACGGGCGACCGGTCTGGCGCCACATCGCCCAGCTCGTCGACGAGTGGGGCGAGGAGCTCGTCGGCGCCTGCGGCCTCTCGAGCGTCGGAGCCGTGGTCGGCGCCACCGTGCCCCGCATCGTCGGCGAGGCGCGCCGGGAGATGCCCCGTGCGATCATCCTCCTCCCGGGCGTGGGCGCCCAGGGCGCCACTCCGGCCGACGTCGCCCGCGCGTTCACGAGCGGGCCGTCGAGCGCTGTCGTCAACGCGTCGCGCTCGGTCATCTACGCCTACCGCGACGCGCCGCAGGACGACTGGCGCGCCGCGGCCGGTGCGGAGGCCGCGCGGCTGCAGGCGGCGGTGTGGGCGGCGGCTGGCTGGTGAGCGTGGCAGTACCCTTCCGCGCCGTGACCCGGCTGCTCGCCGTCGTCGTCGCCGCCCTCGCCCTGTGCGCCGCCGCGCAGGCCGCGGCGCCCGTCGTCCAGGCGCGCGCGTACGTCGTACAGAGCTCGGTCGACGGCCATACGCTCGCGGCGCGCGAGGCGACCACTCCCCGCCCGATGGCGAGCATCACGAAGCTGATGACGGCGTTCGTCGCCCTGCGATACGTCTCGCTCGACGACGTCGTCACGGTGCCTGCGGCCGCCGCGGCGATCGGCGAGTCGTCCCTCGACCTCAGGGCCGGAGAGCGCGTGCCCGTGCGGGACCTCGTGATCGGAACGCTCGTGCCGAGCGCGAACGACGCGGCGACAGCACTCGCGGTCGCCGCTGCCGGGTCGGTGCCGAGGTTCGTCGCGCTCATGAATGGCGAGGCACGCCGCCTCGGGCTCCGGCGGACGCATTACCGCAACCCGCACGGCCTGGACCAGCCGGGACACGTCTCGACGGCGCGAGACATCGCGGTGCTGCTGCGGACGGCGCTCCGCAACCCGGTGATCCGCGAGTACGCGGGAATGCGGCGCGCGAGGCTTTCCGACGGCCGCGTGGTCGAGTCGACCGACAACCTCCTCGGGCGCGTCTCCGGCATGGTCGGCGGGAAGACCGGCCACACGGCGCTCGCGGGGTGGTCACAGGCCGCGTTTGCCCGCGTCGGCGGCGTCGGGATCACCGCCGTCGTGCTCGGCTCGCCGAGCGAGGCGCAGCGCGACGCCGACCTCGCGGCCTTGCTCCGCTATGGCCTTCGGAGCTACCGGATGTCGAAGGTCGTCGACCCGGCCCGCACGTACGCCACGATCCCGGTCGGCTGGGGCCGTCCGCCGGTCCGCGCCGTCGCGCCGCGGGCGATCGTGCGCCCCGCCTCTGCGCAGCGCCCCCTCGTGGAGCGCGTCGTGCTCCCGGCGGTTGCGACACTGCCCGTCGCGGCCGGGCAGCGCCTCGGCACGCTCGTCGTGACCGACGGGTCGCGCGTCGTCGCCCGCTCCCCGCTCGTCGCCGCAGGCTCGCAGAGCACACCCGGCCGGCCGGCGAAGGCCTGGTGGGTCGCCCGGCGCACGGTCCATCATCTCGTGGAGGCACTGCCGTGATCGTCACCGTCACCCTCAACGCGGCTCTCGACCGCTCGCTCACCGTCCCGACGCTGCAGCTCGGCCAGCGCCACCGCGCGAGCGAGGTGCTGACGCTCGCCGGCGGGAAGGGGATCAACGTCGCACGGGCCCTCAAGCGGCTCGAGGTGCCCGTGGTCGCGACGGGGCTCGCCGGCGGGCGGACGGGAACCCGGATCGTCGAGGAGCTGACGGGCGAGGCGATCCTCAACGACTTCGTCCGGATCCGCGACGAGTCGCGCACCTCGACGCTGGTCGTCGACCCCACGTCGGGGAGGCAGACGGAGATCAACGAGTGGGGGCCGAAGGTCTCGGAGGCCGAGCTGGGGATGCTGATGGACAAGCTGCGCTACCTGTCGCGTGGGGCGGATGCGGTCGTGTTCGCCGGGTCGCTGCCGCGCGGGGTGAGCGACACGTTCTACGCCGAGGCCGCGCGAGAGCTTGCGCGGCGTAACGTGCGCGTCGTCCTCGACGCGGAGGGCGAGCCGCTCCGCCTCGGCGTCGACGCGGAGCCGTGGCTCGTGGCGCCGAACCAGCACGAGGCCGAGCAGCTCGTCGGCCAGGAGCTGAACGACGAGGAGGATTTCCTGATGGCCCTCGACGCGATCGCGGAGCTCGGCGCGCGAAACGTGCTGATCACGGTGGAGAGCGGCTGCTTCGCGCTCGTCCGCGAGGACCGGCAGGTGCACCGCTACCGCGCGGTCGTGCCGCACCTCGAGCCCATGTCCGTCGTCGGCGCGGGCGACGCGCTCCTCGCGCAGTGGCTGATGTCGGTGCTCGACGGCGTTCCCGCCGCCGACGCCTTGCGGCTCGCCTCGGCGACCGGCGCCGCCTCGGTGCTCGACGTGGGAGCCGGACGCTTCGACCCCGCCGAGTCCAAGCGCCTCGCCGCCGGCGTCGAGGTCCACGAGCTCCAACCCGTCGGTTAGCCCGCGAAGCGGCCGGGGCGTCCCGCGCCGCTGTTACGATCGATTCACTTGGGCGACCCGCGGGACAAGTTCGCGAAGGAAGGCCTCACCTTCGACGACGTCCTGCTCGTCCCGGCCGAGTCGGCCGTCCTCCCGAACGACGTCGTCACCGCCACGCGTCTGACGCGCACGATCGCGCTCGAGATCCCGCTCGTCTCGGCGGCGATGGACACGGTCACCGAAGCGCGGATGGCGATCGCGCTCGCGCGGCTCGGCGGTATCGGCGTGCTGCACCGCAACCTCTCGATCGCCGACCAGGTCGGCGAGGTCGACAAGGTGAAGCGCTCCGAGGCGGGAATGATCGTCGAGCCGGTGACGCTTTCACCCGATGCCCTCGTCGGCGACGCGCTCGAGCTGATGCAGCGCTACCGCGTCTCCGGGATCCCGATCACCGACGACGACGAGCGGCTCGTCGGCATCCTCACGAACCGCGACCTCCGCTTCGGCGTCCCTTCCACCATGCGCGTCGCCGACGCGATGACGAAGGAAGGTCTCGTCACTGCGCCCGTCGGCACGACGCTCGAGGAGGCGCAGGCGATTCTCGGCCGGCACCGCATCGAGAAGCTTCCGATCGTCGACCTCGAGGGCCGGCTCAAAGGCCTCATCACCGTGAAGGACATCTCGAAGCGCGAGGCGTATCCGCTCGCGACGAAGGACGAGCGAGGCCGGCTCCGTGTTGCTGCCGCGGTGGGCGTCGGAACGGACGCCGTCGAGCGCGCCGCGGCGCTCGTCGAAGCCGAGGTCGACGCGCTCGTCGTCGACA
>Ga0111538_10008664_pt1 | contig 13631 bp, 15 predicted proteins | sample SoiMethybrSBSTD1_FD_79669 | JGI IMG/M metagenome (GOLD analysis project Ga0111538, IMG submission 79669) | Bulk soil microbial communities from a Populus tree surrounding site in Tennessee, USA - Soil MetaG P. TD hybrid SBSTD1 (version 2)... | ecosystem: Environmental > Terrestrial > Soil >...
ATCCAGACGGACGTCTGTATCGAGTCGGACATCGACCCGCGGGTCCGTGCAATCGTGCGCCATTGTGGGGCACACACATTTTGCACCAACGCTCACGCATGCCGTCGTTGTGAGGACGCCTTTAGCGCCTGCGACGGTCGTGCGAAGTGAGATGAACCACGACGCGACCTGGCCGGAGATTGAGCGGCGTCGTTCCGCGGAGGGAGATAGACGCAGCGTCCCGCGTGGGGGGCGACGTCGATTCGATTTGCCTCGGGCTGTGAGGTGTCTTCGTTGCGGACTGGGCGACGTGCGGGCGCTCGGGATGGGTCTATCAGGCTTCTGGTGTGTGTGCCGGCGCTGCGGGCACGTCTTTGCTGTGTGACGTCGGCCATGTAACCGAAGGCTCAGGGCACACTCGGTTTACCGTCAGGGTTCTCCCCGCCGTTGCGTTGATGACGCCAATCGCACACGTGTGAGAATTGCTATCTACACCCCACTGTTACGATGGAATCAGCCCCCGGCTCGTCTGCCCGCTGAAGGTCTGTCCAGTGAGCGAGGCCGAGGTTGCCCCCGCACTCGCTGCCGGCATCCTGGGTGTTGAGGTGAAGTAACAGATCGGGCAGCCGATCATGAATTGACATTTTCTATGGCAACCCGGACGGGAACGGCCTCAGCTCCCGTAGGCCCCAAGCGGACGGTAGCGGCATCCACGGTGGTAGCGTCGAAGGTATCTGTAGTCAGGATCGCGTCAGGGACTTTGCCGTTGCTCCTGGGGTTGATGGGATTGGTGGCGCTGCCAGGTTTGAAGTCGACAGCCACACTTATCGGCTCGGAGGTTGGTGCCGCGAAAAAGCAGTTCACACGCTGGTCGGCATCCGCGTAGAGTCCGACAATCTCGCTGCTATTGTTAATCCCGTTGACCTCAGTGGCAACACTGTCAGGAACGTCAATCATCGTGAGGGCGTTCTCTTGCCGTAGGAAGCCATGGAAGAACGCTTCGCCGCTAATACCGTAGCTTCGACCTCATCCGTGCAGTAAAAAGCCGCCCTCAATCAAACGGAGGCGCGTATGACTCGTTGGCGTGCAACCGCCCTCATAGCTGCGTTGGCAATCGACTCCGCACTGATCGCGACAAAATCAGCCGTCAGATCTTCTCCTGAAGCGACCGGAAGGCCGATTCTGGATCAATTCAACACAGGCAGCCTTAACGCACCATCAACGGAGTACCTTCGATCTAGCTAAGGCGAAGATCTTTGTTGACGTCGGAGATGAGTACGCCATTGGCATTCACGGCCAAGGTGTGGACAACACGTTCAACCCGGGCTTTGGTTTCACTTACGGCGAGCAGTATCCAGGAGGAGATCTGTTCGTGAGGTTAAGGGCAACTAGCCTCATCCGGACAAGAAGAGATCCAGTACGGATGACCGTTGCTGCGTCCGATCTCTCCATTTGGTCATCGGCCCATCGAAGTGACGCACGCAACGACGACTACGACTTGAACGTGGCCTGCTGAGCATGCCGGTGAGGACGCGAGGCCGCGGCGGCGAGGGACGCTGTCAAATTCTTCTGACGGAGCGAGGAGCTGTAACGCGAAGGAAGACTGAAGTCGCCTCCATGGTCGTTTTCTCGCCGGACCGATCCTGTAACCAGGTGTTCTTCCACAAAATTGACTCATGCCCAGTGGTAATACCGGTGACGCTTTTGCACACTCCGTAATCGCCAGTTACTAAACTGTCAGCGAGGGTGGCGACGTAGAGCCCCCAAGATACATGACCAATCGAGTCTGGAGGGGATGCGTATGTCTAAAACATCTCTATGTGGTGTTCTACTCGCACTTTTTGTGGTCGGCTCACGGAGTGTGCTGGGAGCAAGTAGTGTTTCTCTCGTAGTGGGATCGCTCAAAGACTCGACGGGCCAAGAGCTCTGCCAGTCCGGCATATCCAAGGCAAAGCGATACTCGACCATTCAGGCAGCCGTGGATGACACTATCAACTTATATAAGCTGCCAGCGACGATCTGGGTTTGCCCTGGCTCTTACCCCGAGCAGGTGAAAATCCACAACACTGCGACCTACCAGCCCATCATCACCCTGCAGGGAAGCAATCTGACATCAGGAGCAGCACGAATCACGGTCCCGACGACGTGGACGACTTTCTCGAGCACCATTTACGGGTCGGTGGCTGCTCAGCTGCTCGTAACTGACACGACTGGTGTGACGATCAGGAACCTAGAAGTTGATGGAAGTGGAGGATGCCCGACTGGAGACGCCGGCGCTCCGCCACCGTTCATGGCGGGTGTCATGTTCGCGAAAAACGGGAACCCCAACACTTCAAGCACCGAAGCCGGAACGATTCAATTCACAAATGTCCACGATCAACTCCCTCAGATTCAGGAGGGTTGCGGGCTCTCTGCAGGCATAGTCGCGGAGAATGCCTACATCAAGATCAACGACAATACGATTCACGACGTCAATTACAGTGGCATCCTTCAATATGGCGGCAACGCCACGATGCTCCGTAATACCATTTCCAATTCAACCTTCCGGCCGATAACCGGCATACGTTCGACCGCTGCCCACCCGATCGACGTGTCACTCAATACAATTTCGAATGTCAACGTGGGCATACTTCTTGAGAATGGGACGAACTCGGTACAGGTCGACAAGAACAACATTTCGACGACAGTCTCGACCGGAATCCATTTGCATGGCGCCTTCAATAACTATGTTCGCTGGAATACCGTAAACAGCGCATGGACGGGGATTTCCTTGGATGGCAGCGGCTTTTCGCAAGGGGGGCCGCCGTCGTCCGGCAATCTCGTGGAAGGAAACGTGGTGAGGAATTGTCAGTACACGTGCATTGCGGACACATGGTCCAGTGGAAGTAACAGAATTGACGGCAATAAGCTGACCAACAGTCTCTATTATGGAATCTGGCTGTGGTACGTGGCAGACTTTGACCAGAACGGGACCGCCCCGGCGCCTCCACCGCCACCGTTCTTAGATTGGGATTCCATCTACTCCAACACTTACGCTCAGATTCCGATCCAGATTTGTCATGCCACGTACGACTCTACGATCGGTTGGGGTTGCGCACCCGCTGACCGGTAGGCATGACGGTCGTCTGAGACGCAATCACGGCGGCTCGTTGCCGTCGTGATTGTTGCTTTCGTAAGCCCAGCCCCTATAACCCACTGTCCTCGCGTCCCCGGCTTTCGTACCTCGTCATCAATTACGCCAGTCAATACTGGTAAATTCATCGACGTAGCTGGGACGCATGCCACTCGCGGTTTCTCGAAGAGGCTGATCTAGTTGAAGCCGGTGTGATGGCGATCAGCGTTCTCCGCAAGGCCGGATGGGTCGGATGCTCCGGGGACAGCAAACAAGGCTAGAGATTTAAGTGCGTGAGCCCGCCGTGAAGCACACCGTCACGCTCGCGCAGCTTCAACGGTGGGCGAATGGAGCAACCAAGTCGCCTGCGGAGCGAACAGGCGCGAGCGGATGCGGCAATTGCTAAATATCGGCGCAAGTCGCAACGGCGACCATGACCGCTGAGTGTTGCAGCATCCTGGGCTATGACGCCGACCGCAGTTTCTTGCCGAGTAAGGCTCGACTCGCCGGGCCTTCCTCTCCCTTGGGGACGTGCCAAAGGTGCCCGCACCGACCACACTGGAGGAAGTCCGCATGGGCAGAGCAAAGAACTTGATCAAGCGCCACAACAAGCTGTCCGGCGCATTGCGGACACTGCGTTCGTGCTGACGGCATGACAGTCACCTGGCTTGGGGGGTTGCCGAAGCGGCCTGCCGACGTGAAACGAGTCGAGGCCCGGACGATATCACGTTTCAGGAACGCGGGGGTCGGTCGCTCGCACGCTGAGAAGGTGACGGCCGCGTCCGCGCGTCATGTCAGCGTTCAGAAGGCACCAGAAGGGCCACTACAACGGCGCATCAACACGAACAGGAGAGCCGACAGCACGACCGTGACGAGCAGCGAGCCAGCACAGCCCAGGCGGTTTGAAAAGAAGACGAACACTTACCTGTCGCCCCGATCTCCTTGCCCGCCCTTCACCGTCCGCTTACCCTTTTGCCGACGATCCCTCTTCAAGGAGCGACCTACGTCGTCTGACTCTTTGAACTGACCAGTCGCGCTTCGACGGACGTATCGCTTGTCCTTCCCTGTGTCGATGAGCTCTCGTTTCAATGTGGCCCTGCGAGTCCCTTACGCTGATGCCTTCCGCTTCGCCATGCGTGCCTCCGCTGTCACGCGGCTGCAACCGGTGTTCGCCGCGAAGGGTGAGCGCCCACGTCGAGTGACCGCGCCCGTGGCGAATGATCCTTTGAACCCAAACTTGTTTCAATTGCTAGGCCCTTTCGTGCAACGCGATCCTTTCCAACGTCAGCTCTGCACGCACCTGCCCATTCATTTTCGAGGTTTGATCGAGATCAAGAGAGCCACCTCTTCCATTTACTCAACGAGCCGAGAAGGTAACCAAGAAGCATAGAAACAGTGTCGAGCACGGACCTTGCCGTCGCTGGCTCGAAACCGAAAACACGATTGGGAGGAAATGAAAATGCACGTTGGTCGTCTTGTCGTCTGTTTGGCCCTGCTCTCTTTCTTCGCTGGAGCAGCATCGGCTCAAGAAGTCGGCGGAAGCATTGTTGGCGTTGGGGGCACGACGTTCATGTCGGAAATGGCTCCCGCATTCGGTGCAGAGGTTGAGGGGCGCGTTAGTCGAAACGTCGGCATCTATGGCAGCGTCGGTCGGATGCAGAACGCTCTTCCCAGCGATGCTGCAGACGCTGTTGAATTCGCGTCATTGTTGATCGGCGTTCCGATGTCCGTGAAGATGCCAGTTACTTACGGCACCGGCGGTGTGAAGTTCATTGCGCCACTTGGGTCAGTCGAGGCATATGGTCTCGCCGGTGCGGGCATAGCGCAATTTAAGATGAACATGGATGTCGCAGGGATCTCTCTTCCCACTTCCGTGCTCGAGGACCTGACAGGTGACAGCCTCTCGGCAACGAAGGCGATGGTCGAATTCGGTGGCGGATTGGCCGTTCTCGTCGGTCGGGCGCGATTCGATATCGGTTACCGTTTTGGCCGTCCGTTGGTAGAAGATTCATTCAATATGTCGCGCCTGCAGTTCGGCGTGGGCCTCGGTTTCTGAGATCAGGACGATGAAGAGTCTGGTAGTAGGCCTGGCGGTTATGACCACACTTGTGGTTACTCCGCTTGGCGCTCAACGAGCATCGGTTCTCAGAGATGTGCGGAGCGTCCATGTCTTACCAACCGAGGTCACAAGCCCAGAGAGGGTGAAAGAGGACTTTGCCGCGAACCTCGTGCAAGACTCGCTACGGAACTCGCTTGAGGCGTCCAACTTTGAGGTTAGTGAAGGAGCCTCGGTCAAAGCCAAGATCGTGCTCGAGGAGTTTTCATCGGGAAGCACTGCAAAGCGAATGCTTGTCGGCTTTGGTAGCGGTCGCAGTAGCGTGGCAGGACGGTTGGTTGTTAATGACGCGAATAACAAGGAGCTCGCGAACATCCCTATCAAGGTTCGAGGAAATCTAGCTTGGAGCGGGTATCAAGGTGGTAACACTCAGCGTAGACAAGCGACATCGAGCTTCGAGCAGAGATTGATCGAGGAGATTGCTCGATTAAAGTAAGTCGGTCAATCAGGAGCATGGGCGGCAGCGTGCCATGCTCCGTCCCTCTTCGCTTGGATGATTCTGGTTGGACTTCATCTGGCTCGCCTCGGCGCTCCGGGTTCCTCAGCCCCGCTTTCCAACCGATCACGCGGCCACCTCACGGCATGACATCGTTACCCATGCCCATCCCCAGATACGGGAATACAATCGCCTCCCGCAAGCGGCCCGTTCCTCTAATGCACCTTGTTGGCCGCGTTGTCCGTTGACCAACGGTAGCCGCATCGCGGGCATCCGTAGATGACAGTGCCCGCGCTTTCGTCCTCGATGGTCGCGACCGGCTGACGGCAACGTATGCGGCCCAAGCCAGTTCTCTTCTCGTGACGCGGCTCGACTCGGTGGGGGGCACGCTGCGACGTCGCACGGCATCCCAGGTCCAGGGCACTTATCGTGCGGCCAGGGAAGGTGTCCGGGTGCCGCTCGCGGATCCATCCCCATTGCACTTGCAACAGGTCAGGCCGGTGTTCGACATCAACTGCTTTCTTTGGTCCTGCATCAACTGCGACGTTTCAGGCTTGCTCCGTCGTCATTTCAGCTACTTGCATCTCGACGATCGCCATCCGCTCTTTGCACTGAAGGGCAGACGAGCCCCGTCCTGATGGACGCCTGCCACTAGAACGGTCCTGTCATTCGACTTCGCCTTTCGCATCAACCAACGTTATCCCCGCCCCGGCCTTGAACCCAATCGTCGATTCTTCCGACTGCACGTCCGGTAGCCCCAGAGCCAACACGTAATGCCATGGAATCATGAACTTCATCTTCACGGGCGATTCGTCGCTACGGTTTAAGACCGCTGTTGTCATGACGTTTGGTAGCCAGATGCCTCTGTGGTCGCTCAGGTCAGCGTTATCAGCCATGATGAGATGGGCCTCTCCGCTTCCCTGACTTTCTCGCCCGTTGGCGAGAATGTGATTGATTCCACCTGTGTTGAACCATTCCTTGCTCACGACGATAAACGCGATCTGCTTCATTGGCACGGCCCGTCAGCCTTTCTTCGCTCGCCTTGCGGCCCAATACTTCTTCATCCGCTTCGACACTGCCGCCTTCTGAGCCGCTGACATCGGCTTCCGATTCCGACGACGACCAACCTTAGCGGCTTCTACACGGGGCCCGGGCCTCAAGTCTGGGAACGTCCGGTAGATTACCGCCAGTTCCGCATTCAGTTCCGCCACTCGCGCTGCGGCTCCCCGCCGCGCATACGCTTTCAAATCGAATTTCGCCACTGAACCTCCCGGCTATTCCTGCGTTACCGCCGTGACATGACGCCCGTCATCATAAGCGAGCGTGCAGTAAATTGCGTGAGCGACTGCAATCACGTATCAGGATGATAGGAGCCACGCCGAATCTCATCACGGAGGGTTGTGGTTGACGACGGTGGCATCGTTGCTGAGTGATGCGCTCGGCAGGTCTGCTGAATGTCGACCAAAGGAATCGAGGCGGTCTTTCAACGATGGCTGGATGGTTGGGCGCGCCATGACGCCATCGCTATCGCTGCCCTTTACGCGGAGAACTCCATGGTGGAGAGCCCAATCGGGGGGCGTCAAGTCGGCCGCGCGGCAATTGAACGGACGATTCGGATTATTTTCGCCGCCTTTCCTGATTTTCATCTGGTTATTGACGAGTTCCTGGTGTTTAGCAATCGAGCCGTGTCGACATTTACCGCGACCGGGACCGACAGTGGCGGGTTTATGGGATTTCCTCCCACGATGAAGCTGGCCACTGCGCCGATCATGTCCCTGTTTCCCTTCGGAAATGATGACGAGATCGTGCACGAGCGCCGTATCTACGACTTAAGCCGCGTCTTGCTCAATCTGGCTGACGCCGACGCGCCGGCGACAGAGTATCGAAACCTATATAGCGGACTGCTAGAAAAGGCACAACGCGAGCATGAACTGAAGGTTGCTGCCGAGATTCGGCGTGCTCTGCTCCCGCAGTCATGTCACTCGGGAACCGGCTTTGAGGTTGCCGCAACGTCGATACCGTGCCGTGCGATTGGCGGCGATTTCTTCGACTACTTCACGCTGCCGGACGGAGCATTTTCGTTTGTGCTGGGCGACGTAGCAGGCAAAGGACCGCCAGCCGCTCTTCTGGCTTCGATGCTCCAGGGAATCTTCAGCGCCAACGCTGATCGAGGCGACACACCGGCAAGGGCGATCCGACAGGCGAACGATGTGCTCTTGCGTCGAGCCCTTGAGGCTCGCTTTGCGACTGTGGTCTATGCGGCTCTCACCGCTGCTGGGACGCTGACGTATTGCAACGCCGGACACAACCCACCGCTGCTAATCGGGAAGCGTGGTGTGCTGCGACTCGAAACAGGCGGCATAGTGGTCGGACTCTTCGAGCACACGACGTTCGATGAGCAGACGTCGCAATTGGAGCCGGGCGATCTGCTCGTGGCTTACAGCGACGGCGTGACGGAAGCACGAAATCCGGAATGGCGAGGAGTTTGGAGAGGAGCGGCTGCGGGCCTGTGTGCGCGGCAAGTGTAATCTCGCGCCCAACGAACTGCTCCAATGCGTGTTCAACGCCGTTAATGAGTTCAGCGCGGGTGCAGCTCAAGGTTACGACCTGACGTTGCTCGTGCTCCGCTTCGCTGGTTGTTGAAGTGGCAAGTTGAATAGACTGCCCAATTGCTGGGACGCGACGGGCCGGAACCCTGGCCCGTTCACGGGGAGCGATTACAACCAGCCGATGATCCACGTAAGCACGTCGGGAGTGTCAACCCGCTGGGAGTAACCGACTCCACCGCAGTTGACGTTAGTAACGTAGGAATTTACACCCAGGACGATATCCGTCCCACCAAGCAAATCGGGCCCCCCGGAGTCACCAAAGCACGTGCCTCCAGAGCCCCCGCCTGGGTTGAGCGCCAATCTGAGGAACTCATCGCTCTGTTTGAAGGCCCCAGACACCAGCTCCGTCGGAGCGAACAATCGTCTGCGGGGGCCCGCCCACCGATAGAACGGCGGCGGTTGCGGCAGCTGATTGCCCGGGATCTGTGCTTGGAATTGCACCCCATAGCCAACGAAGTCGACGGGCGTCTTGTTCGCAAGAGTGTCGACCAATCGAGCAGCAGGAAGGTGCGCGTACGTGGCGACGATTCTTGTCGGCACCGCGGCGTCCATCACTACTACTCCGACGTCGTGACTTGCGAAGCGGATAAGCCCGGGACCACAGCTGGTGCAGAAATCTGGATGTGGGTGCGGCGTGCCACCGGCATCGCCTTGACAGGGATACCCGTCGAACGCCAGCGAATCATTACACGAAACTGGTTCAGCAGGATTTGCATTCACTGCCGCCAGATACTGGGGATCCGTCGGCACGGGCCCTTCTGCGAACCAAATCTCGACGTGAGTCGCGGGGGCTCGGTGCAATGGCCAGCAGTCAAGAACACTGTCGCCGAAAACAACGATCCACTACATCTCCACTGCGGAACCCCGTCTGCATCGAGAGCGACCATCAAACCCACATACGGATGCCGACCCTCATCCGGCTGGCCATTAGTGACCGCCAGCGTGTGAGCGACCGCAGCGCACATCAGAGCTACCGACCCCACCCATCTGTTCCGCGCCATAAATCCCTCTCATTCGCGTGCTCGTGGCGTGATCGCGTGACGTCAAAACGCCGCGTTATACCCGCATGGGACTAGGTCAAGCTGAGCGATGCATTGCCCCGCGCTCACCTGGCGTTATAAATCGCTGGAACAACTGGACGCCCATCCAGCCAGTCCAGTTCGAGTGGGAGGACGAGCCGCAGCCGAGAGTCGTGCGGTTGGTCAGCGGATCGGCTCGGGTTGACGATCCCCTCGTGCCAGTTGTGGTTGGAGATTACTCAGCCTCTTTCCGGCGCGGCATGAAGTGGTCAATGACAGTCGGGTCCGTCTTGTGCACCGCCCAGATGTGCCCGCATTTCTTGCACAGGTAGTAATTCACGATTGCGCTCAGCCGGGAAAAGGCCACCACATTCGTCACGAAACCACACGCCGGACAGGCCGATATTGCAATGCTCAAGGTCCTACATCTCCCCACATTCCGTGAAGGCAGCGCGAAAGTGGAATGAACAATCTCCTGACGGTATGAAGACTAGATAGACAAAAAACGTGCCCTCTAATCCAGGCTGTTCACTGAGTGTTTCGATGGTTCTACTCGCAGCGGATCGCCAGCGCCCTATTGATGACCGCGCAAGTGAGCGCTAGACGGCAGACGACTACCTGAACGAGTGTCCGCGTTGGAATCAGGGGGCATCGCGACGTCCAACTGCCGCGCTGCTGTCAAGGTAGAAAGTCCCCTTGGAGCTATCGATCATCTACGCTGTTCGCGGGCCTCAGCCGACTGCCGTGACGGGAATTGCCGGTGCCCCAAGTGGAGGGCGGCGCATCGAGGCTGTGGAGTCCTTGACGCTGCGCGTGCGCCTTGGTCGTCGGCTGTTCTAGCTGTCATTTACCCTTCTCGGGGTCATCGGTCTGTAGCCCCGCTCGAATATAATCCTGATCGCCCGCGACCGTTCTGCACGGTCAACGTTAGATCGGAGGAAGTATGTCCCGACTAGCGATTGCGTCGGTGCTCGTGATGGTGGCGTTGTTGGCGCCTTGTGCCGAGGCGCAGTGGCTCAAGTATCCAACGCCTGGTATTCCCCGCACGGTGGACGGCAAGCCGGATTTGTCCGCTCCGGCCCCCCGAGGCAGCGACGGTAAGCCTGACTTGTCTGGCGTGTGGCGGGGCGGCAGAAAGTATCAGTCGGATCTCAAGCACTCAGACGTGCAGCGGTGGGCGCAAGAGCAAGCGAGACGCCATGCGGCGGCTTTCTACTCTGATCGATGGGCCGTGCTGTGCCTTCCTCCGGGGCCGATGATTAATTTCAGCGGTCCTCTCACCATCATCCAGACACCGGACAGGCTGGCGATGCTCTACGAGGTTCCCAACAACTATCGTCAGATCTTTACCGATGGGCGTGAATTGCCACGCGATCCCAACCCGACGTGGCAAGGTTATTCGGTGGGCCGGTGGGATGGCGACACGTTGGTTGTGGACACCATCGGCTTCAATGACAGGTCGATGATTGGACGGCCCCCGTATCCACACAGTGAAGATCTGCGAGTCTCTGAACGCTATCGTCGCCGTGACTTTGGTCACATCGATCTGCACATCACCGTTAATGACCCGAAGTCGTTCTTGCGAGCATGGACAATCGACGCAGAGTTGGTGCTCGAAGCCGATGCTGAGATGTTGGAGGCCGTCTGTAACGAGAACGAAAAGGACCGACAGCATTTCGTGCTGCCGCCGAATACGGACGCTGCGGAGGTTCCCCTCAGCCCTTCTGTTTTGGCGAAGTATGTGGGCTCCTACGCGATGATCCTTCCGGGCGGCGGCGAGAGAGGCATGACCGTCACTCTCGAGGGTGACCAACTGATGGGGTCGTCAACAGACGGAGAACGTGCCTTATTCATTCCGCAATCGACAACGACGTTTATTGGACTTCGTGGTTCGCTGATGGAGTTCATCGCAAATCAGCAAGGCGAGGTCACGCACGTGCTCGTCGATGGTGAATTGAAAGTCCCACGTGTGGCCAGGGAAAAGTGAGATCGACTATGAAGCGAGCGTTTCAGATCAGCATTGCGCTGGCCGTCGCGCTCTTGGGTCCGGCTGAATGCGCCGCAGATCGAATCTGCTGGTGGTTGATGTAACGCGTCCGTGCGGTCCCGTCCGAGACCTGCCGTCCGCATCATGACAGTCGTGCGTTGATGTTGATCAGACCAACAATTGATCCCCACAGGTGCGCGGCGAGTGGCCACCGTCGAATCCCCGCCAATTAGCGTGCTGCCGGTCCTGTCCCAGTTGTCCCAGGTGGCCCAGCACTTTCACTCCATCCTGTATTTCTCTTCTCCGAATTACAATCACTAGGACAGCTCTAGGGCCAGCGTTTCGGTTTCGAGCCCCCGGGTTAGATTCCCCCGGCCTATATTGCCGGCACGTCGGCGACTCACATACTTGTGGATCCCAAGGTGGAATGGCGAGTGTCGTTCCTCTGGCCGAGTGTCGTTGACACGGATGACGCTCCGAGCCATCATCTGCGCCGTCTTTCGGGGGCGATCATCTGCACGGTGCGAGATGGGCCGGATCGCGTAGTGGGGATTTCGTCAAGCAACAGGCCATTCATCGGGCCTATCGTCCTTTGAGGGTTTGTCGTTCGTGAGCCTCGCGGTGATGTCGAGGGACGGTCGCGCAACGGACGACGCCAGACATAAGCCGGAGAACGGCTCCAGGAGGACTCGCAATGACTACCATGTCGAGACTCAGGCTCACACTATTACTCGTTCTCGGCATCACACTGTTCGCTGCAGATGGCGTTGTTGCCCAGCCGACGCCGATCGATCTCGGCACTCTCGGTGGGTCGTTCAGTTACCCGTCCGGCCTGAACAACCGTGGCGAGGTGGTCGGCAACAGCACCACGGCGACCGGCACCTTCAACATCAGGAAGGCATTCCTGTGGACCGGCACGAACGGCATGGTTGATCTCGGTACGCTTGGGGGCGCCATCAGTACTGCCGCGGATGTGAACAATCGAGGGCAGGTGGTTGGTACGAGCCTAACACGCTTACCGTTGCCAGGTACCGTCGGACGTCACGCCTTTCTGTGGACCACCCATGATGGGATGGTCGACCTCCATGCGCCGCTGCCAGGCGGCCTCGGTAACAGTTCCGCCGGTGCGATCAATGACCGCGGACGGGTCGTTGGAATTTACGACACCTACCTCGGCGTTCGCGCGTTCTCATGGACAGCCACCGAGGGGATGATCGATCTGGGTACGCTCGGCGGCCGGACGGCCGTACCCTCGGCTGTGAGCAACACGGATCAGGTAGTCGGCAGCAGTTCTTTGATCAATATGCCTGATCCGTTTGGGATTCAGCCCCGGCATGCGTTCTCGTGGACGCCGACCGGCGGCATGGTGGACCTCGGCACGCTCGGGGGCCCCCGGAGTGGCGCCGAAGCCGTGAACGAGAAGGGCGATGTGGTGGGGTGGGCGGAGATCGATGAGAGCTTGATTTATCACGCGTTCTTGTGGACGTCGACCCAGGGAATGGTGGACCTCGGCACACTCGGCGGCACGAGCAGTTATGCGTATGACGTGAATGCAGCCGGCACAGTCGTCGGGTTCAGCTACACCACTGGGGACTCGGAGGTTCACGCCTTCAGGTGGACCGCCGCCGAGGGGATGGTGGACCTTGGGACGCTTGGCGGCACGAACAGTTTTGCGTATGCCGTGAACGATCGGGGTCAGGTCGTGGGCCGCAGCCAGACGGCGGAAAGCGTGGCCGGTCACGCGTTCGTATGGACAGCATCTACGGGAATGGTGGACCTCGCCCCGTTGACTGGCCATGCTTCTAGCGATGCGTTCCTGGTGAACAATCGCGGCCAAGTCGTCGGTATCAGCTATTCCGAGAGTGAGAACATCGATGCGCGCGCCACCATGTGGCTTGCTAGCGCGCAGAACCGGTAAAGTCACGCCGCTTTTCGGCAGCTGCGCGCGCGTTGCATGTTGGTGATAGCGGTGACCTGTCCATGGCGAATTTCAAATTCGTGAGCGTTCTTTGCCGGTGTCGCGATCTTGGTAGGATCCGGCGGTGCGCGATCTGGCCGTCCTGTTTCTCCATCTGCTGGTGACCGTGGCTCGACTCGCCGGTCCCGGCGGCGCCCGCTCTGTGGTGGCCGAATCCGTGCTCGTCAGGCACCAACTGCTGGTCCTCAGTCGATCTCGAAGACGGTCGCCCAATCTCCATCCCTCTGATCGCATGGTCGCCGGTCTGTGTGCGGTTTTCATCCGCCCGGGCCGGTTGATCCGTTCCGCGATTACCTTCAAGCCGTCCACGCTGTTGCGCCTGCATCGAGCGCTGATCCAACGGAAGTATCGCCGGCTGTTTTCGTCGAAGGAGCCGATGAAGCCGGGCCCCAAGG
>Ga0111538_10008665_pt1 | contig 13631 bp, 11 predicted proteins | sample SoiMethybrSBSTD1_FD_79669 | JGI IMG/M metagenome (GOLD analysis project Ga0111538, IMG submission 79669) | Bulk soil microbial communities from a Populus tree surrounding site in Tennessee, USA - Soil MetaG P. TD hybrid SBSTD1 (version 2)... | ecosystem: Environmental > Terrestrial > Soil >...
GCTGCAGATGGATTTTGGCGAAGTGGGCCGCAAGTATCTCGCGGCGGTCCGCGACCTGGCCGGTGGGCAGCGCTACACGATCGACAAGCTGCCGTTCAATTTCCGCTACTGCGGCCTGATCCACCACGCGCTGCCGAAGGCAGCGATCATTCATCTGACGCGCGATCCGCTGGACACGTGCTATGCGGTCTTCAAGACGCTGTTCATCAACGCGTATCACTTCTCCTACCAGCTCGACGAGCTCGCCGAGTACTTCGTCGCGTATCGCCGCATGATGGTTCACTGGCATGCCGTCATGCCCGGCGTGATCCTCGACGTCCGCTACGAAGACCTGGTGTCCGATCCGCAGACGCAGTGCCGGCGTCTGCTGGAGCATTGCGGCCTTCCCTGGGAAGATCAGGTGCTCGAGTTCCACCGCTCGACCAAGGCCGCCACGACGGCGAGCGCTGTGCAGGTGCGCAGGCCGGTCTATCAGTCTTCGGTGCAGAAGTGGCGCAAGTACGCGCGCGAGCTGCAACCGGTACTGAGTCGCTTGCGCGAGGCCGGTCTCGTCGACGCCGACGGCAATGCGCTGCGCTGACTCAGCTCCGGTGCCGACACGCCCATGAAGCTCCAGTATCCGTTCATGCAGTTACCCGTGTCCTTCGACGCGGCGGCGCTCGCGGCGGAAGTCCAGGCGATCGACGAGTCGGAGTGGCGGCCGCACCCGCAGGGCTACCCCGGCAACGATGCATTGACCCTGGTCACCACGGGCGGCGATCCCGACAGCGACGCCGTCGCGGGCGAAATGCAGCCAACCCGGCACCTCGAGCGCTGTCCTTATCTGCAGCAGGTCCTGCACAGCATCGGCGCGACGTGGGGCCGCACGCGGCTGATGCGCCTGTCCGGACAGGCCGAGGTCACGCCGCACGTCGACGTCAACTATTACTGGCGCGAGCGCGTACGCGTGCACGTGCCGATCGTGACGCAACCGACGGTGCGTTTCAGCTGCGGCGATGCCGAGATCAACATGCGCGCGGGCGAATGCTGGATTTTCGATACCTGGCGCATGCACAACGTCATCAACGACCACGCGCTGCCGCGCATTCACCTCGTGGCCGACACGGTCGGTGGATTGGGTTTCTGGCAGCTCGTGGCGCGGGCACGCCCGCATACGCGCATCAGCGCGGAGTGGCAGGCAACGCTCGTGCCGCCCGACCCGCGCGCGCAGCCATCGCTCGATTTCGAGCGCGAGAACGTGCCCGACGTGATGACGCCGTGGGAGGTGCGGGCGCACGTCGCCTTTGCGCTCGCCGAGACGCTGCAGCATCGGAACATGCCTGCGATCCAGCAGCGCTTGCTGACTTTCGTGCGCGACTGGCATGGGCTGTGGTCCGCGTATGGCGAGCGTCGCGATGGCTGGCCGCGCTATCGCGCGCTCCTCGATGCCGCGCGGCGCGATCTGCTTGCGTTCGGCGCTGCCGACGTCGCGCTCGCGAACACCATCGGACTCATGGCGGCGCTCGACGGCTGGGTCTTCAACGTCGCACTCGCCGACCGTCGCAGCAGCGCGGATCCTGAGATCCGGCAGCGCCCCGGCGCTGCGCAGCCGACGCCAGCGGCGCCGATCAGTGCTGCGACGGCAGCCCGTGACCCTGTATTCGATCGCCCGGTGTTCATCGTCAGCCCGCCGCGCTCGGGCTCGACGATGCTGTTCGAAACGCTGGCGCGCGCGCCGCGCGTCTTCACCATCGGCGACGAGAGTCACCAGCTCATCGAGGGCGTGCCGCAGCTCAGCCCCGAGTCGCGCGGGTTCGAATCGAATCGCCTGCTCGCGGCAGATGCGACGTCCGCGATGGCGGAAACGCTGCGGCGTCGTTTTTACGAAGCGCTGCGCGACCGGGACGGCCGGCGGCCGCAGCCTGGTGAGGCGGTGCGGATGCTGGAGAAGACACCGAAGAACTCGCTGCGCGTGCCGTTTCTCACAAGCGTCTTTCCGGAGGCGCGATTCATCTACCTGTATCGCGATCCGCGGCAGGTGCTGTCGAGCATGATCGAGGCGTGGACGAGCGGGCGGTTTCGAACGTACCCGCAGCTGCCCGGCTGGATCGGCGCACCGTGGTCGCTGCTGCTCGTGCCCGGCTGGCCCGAGCTGATCGGGCGGCCCTTGCACGAGATCGTGGCGGCGCAATGGAATGCGGCCACACGCCTGCTGCTCGACGACCTCGAAGCATTGCCGGCCGAGCGAGTCACGGTCACGCGCTACGACGCGCTGGTCGCCGATCCCACGGCAGAGATCCGCCGGTTGTGCGCAGCTACCGCACTCGACTGGGACGAGCCCAGCCTCGCGCTGCGCTTGTCCAGGTACACGGTGTCTGCGCCCGCCGCCGACAAATGGCGGCGCCACGCCGCCGAGATTGAAGCTGTCCTGCCGTCGCTCGCCGAGCAGATCGCTCGCGTCGAGCGGTTCGCCGCCGCGCGCTAAAAAAAATCGACGCAAAAAAAAGCGGCGGCCTCTCGCGAGGCCGCCGCCAATTCGATCAACTCAAACTGTTATCAGAACGACACCTGACCGCGCAGGAAGATCCAGCGGCCCAGGGCGTCGTAGGTCTGCGGGAACGTGTTGCCGTTACCCGTAGTGCCCACGGCCGAGGTGATCGGCGGATCCTTGTCCAGCACGTTGTTGATGCCGAGCAGCACCGACGCCTTCTCGGTCACGGCCCAGTTGGCCGCGAGGTCGAAGAAGCTCCGCGAACCGAGCTTGTAGTCGATGTTGGCTGACGTCGCCGGCACGATGTTCGTGACCTCGGCGAAGTACCGCCACGTGAGCGCCAGATCCACGTTCCACGGCGTCTCCCAGCCCATGCGGAAGTGATGCCGCCAGTCGGGGTTCGGGACGCCGCAGAGCGCGCCGGAGTACTTGCCTTTGCACTCGGTCTGATTCACACCCGGGATGCCCGAGATGTAGGTCAGCTCGTCGAGGTAAGTACCCACCAGATTGAAGCTCAACTCGCCCAGGCCGCCGAGCTCGACGCCGGTGTAGCTGACGCTCAGGTCAACGCCCTTGGTGTCGAGACCGCCGATGTTGGTGTTGAGGTCGATGACGTTACCGGCACCGCGCCACAGCGAGCCGTTATTCGGGTCGCGCTGAACCAGCGAGCACGAGATGGGGTCGTGCCCGAAGTAGCAGCCTTGCAACGTCGAATCCGGGCCGCGCGGCGTGAGCGCGTCGTCGATCGAGATGTCGAAGTAATCGATCGACACAGCCAGCTTCGGCAGGAACCGCGGCTGGATGATGACGCCGTAGGTGTACGTGTCCGAGGTCTCCGGGATCAGGTCGGGCACACCACCCTGCAGGAAGTTGTACTGGCCAGCCGGGCTGTCCAGACGCTGCCTGCCGTCGGGGAGAGTGTCGCTATCCGGGCCGTCCGGCTGATCGTAGACCGCAGCAGACACGCCATTCGCGAGACAGTCCGCACGCGAGGCTTCGCCGGACGTGCCGATCAGCGCGGCGCCGCACGGGTCGCCCGGCAGATCGAACAGGTTGAAGCCCTGCGCGGTGAACAGCTCGACGACGTTCGGCGCGCGAACCGCACGCTGATAGCTGGCGCGGAAGCGGACGTCCTGCACGGGCGCCCAGTCCATGCCGACCTTGTAGGTGTCGGTCGTGATCGGATCGTAGTCGGAGTAGCGGTAGGCCAGCTCCATTCCGAGCTGATCGGCGAACGGTGCATCCTGCACCAGCGGCAGACGTACTTCGGTGAACAGGTCGAGCACGTCCGTCGAGCCCGAGATGCCGATCGTCGGGCCGCCCGTTCCGGACAGGAGGAACTGCGACGTCGGATCGTCCGTCGTGTTCTTCAGGGTGTCGCGGCGGGTTTCGACGCCGAACGCCACCTTGATGCTCTCCGTGGCCGTCGGCATCTTGATGCCGTAGCCGCCCAGATCGCCGGTGACCGTCGCTCCGTAGATCTCCTGCGTGATCTTGCCCTGCTGAAGACCCGGCACCTGGAGGTAGCCCAGCGCCTCGGGCGTCACGCCACCGAGCGTGAACGGGTTGTACGGCACGCAGTTGACGTCGGTACCGTCGAGGAACGAAGCGCACTGCGGCGTGCCGAAGGTGTCCGGATTGACCGGAACGCCGTTGGCGTCGAGGCGATTGTCGGTATGCACGTCCAGCGAGCGCGTGAGGCGCGTCTTGTGGAAGTAGTTGTTGGCCGACTGGTCTGCGATGACGGCCGAGTACTGCACCGACGCGTCATAGTCCCAGTTTTCGGAGATCTGGCCGCGAACGCCGAGCAGTGCACGGAACGAGGTGTTCTCGAACCGCTGCTGACGGCCGCCGCCTTCCACGTTACGCCGCGCCATGTACAGCGGGACGACCGTGCCTGCCGCAATCGCCGCGGCGTCGCAACCGATCGTCGCCAGCTGCTGAGCGGACAGCAACGGGTTGTCGCAGTTGATCGTGTTCGTGTCGAAGAAGTTGCCGCCCGGAGCGATCTGGGCGACCGACTCGTAGTCCGCGAACATCAACTGGGTGTAGACATCTGCGACTTCGGCCAGCTCGTAGTGACCCATCGCGCCCAGTGTGTAACGCGTGTCCGGACGCTGATAGTGATTCTTCGGACCGAAGTTGTACTGGTCGATCGACGTGTCGAACGTCCGGAACGTGTTGCCCGTGGTCGAGTCGATCGTCAGCTTCTGGCCGCCACCGTAGAAGTAGCCGGGGAAGCTCGTGTTCGATCCACCGCAGGCGAAGGAGACCGCCGGGTTCGGGTTCAGCGTGCAGGCCGAGTAATCGCGGTCTCGCTGCAGCACTTCCTTGTTGTCGCGCACGCCGGCGTACGCGGTGATGTTGCCGCGGCCGTCTTCGGTGCTCACGCCCATCGTGACGTTGAACTCGCGGGCGTCGCCGTCGGTCACGTTGTCATCGGGCAGCGCGAACTGCGCCGGGTTCGTCTGTGCACGACCCGAGATCACATCGCGCAGTTTCACGGCGCCAGGGCCGCCGTAATCGTTGTTGTGCTGGTAGAGGCCGTACATCGCATCGAACTGCACGCCCTCGAAGTCCTTCTTCATGATGAAGTTGACGACGCCGCCGATGGCGTCCGAACCGTACGCGGCGGATGCGCCGCCGGTCAGCACTTCAACGCGCTCGACCATCGCGGCCGGGATCTGGTTCAGGTCGGCTGCGGAGTTCGTCACACCGCCGTACGGCATACGACGGCCGTCGATCAGCACCAGCGTGCGGGCAGAGCCCAGACCGCGCAGGTTGACTGTCGCCGTACCCGTGGAGCCGTTGGAGACGTTGGCGTTCTGTGCAGCGAAGGCCTGCGGCAGTTGATTGATCAAGTCTTCAACGCGCGTCACACCCTGCACTGCGATGTCATCCGCGGTGACTTGCGTGACTGGGCTGGTGGTCTCGAGATTCGGCTGCGCGATGCGCGAACCGGTCACGACGACTTCCTGAATCGTCTGATCTGCTGCGAAGGTTGGCCCCGCGGTAGCAGCCGCAGCGCTCGTCACGAGCGCGCAGCGAACCGCGCGCCGGATGGTGTTATTGGACATGGAACGCTCCTCGCTACGATGGTGCGAGGAGTCTAGGAAGGCGCAAGCAATGCGCCGGACTGGTGATTGCGCGAACAGCAGCAGGTTCGGACGGGAGTGATGCAACTATTGCGGATCGCAGACGCTAGATTCTGTTGCGTCTGAAGATGAACGGGTTACGTTCTTGGCGTGCACCGCTCCCGCTACTCTTGGTCCATGCCCTACCCCGCACCGACTGCCGAACAGTTGCGGCAGTTCAACGACGACGGTTTCCTGGTAGTCGAGAACGCGATCGATCCGCAGGAGCTCGATGCGTTGGTGCGAATGGCACAGGAGATGATCGAGCGTCCCGTCGATCCGAAAGCCAACGATTGGGACTGGCGCAAAGGCGAGCCGCGCGAGAATCGCGCTTACCGTATCGTGCAAAGCGCCGTCGATCGCCACTATCCATGGCTCGTGACGTCGGCGTTCCGCACCTGGGCCGCGCGCTTCGGCGGCCTGCTCATGCAGCAGGAGCTGGAATTCTGGTACGAGCAGTTCCTCGGCAAGCCGTCGGCGACCGGCGCACCGACGCCGTGGCATCAGGACGAAGCCTCTTGGGGACGCACGCTACGCGACCGCGGCCTGACGTGCTGGACCGCGTTCCATTCGGTGGGTCCGGAGAACGGCTGCATGCACTTCGTCCCCGGCGGACACAAGCGCCCTGCTCGAGCACCGCAATCCACCCGAGATGGCGAGCGACCTGCTGATCTGCGACGTTTCGCCGGACGCCGAGGTCGTCGTCTGCCCGATCGACGCGGGCACGGTGACTTTTCATCACAGCGAGACGCCGCACATGACCACCGGCAATTCGTCGGACCGATGGCGCCTGGTGCTCACACAGCACTTCCGCAATCCGGCATGTAAGGATCTACCCGAAGACAACTATCCGTGGCGAGTGCACGTCAATCAGCGCACCGGCGAGCGCGTACTGGATCGCAATGCCTCCGCGTGACTCGCCGCGAGCGCCGCAGCTGCCGCGAGTTTGTGTTTGGCCTGCCACGGCGGCCCGACCGACTTGCCCATCGCCCGCAGGAATTCATCGATGCCTTTGCCGCCAAGCATCTGGTCGCGGTCGTACCAATGCACCGTCCAACCGCGCGCCTCGGCTGCAGTCGCAAGCGCCTCGCGATACATGACTGAGTCGGCGACGTTTGCCGCGCGAGTGTCGGTGATTCGTTCTTCAGTCGTCGGCGGAAGCTTGGGGCAGATGCGAATCGCAATGCCCCCGATCGGTACTGTGACCGATGCGGCCAATGCGTCCAGGCTTTCACTCGCGCCTCGGGCCGCCGCCTGGCGCACGCGCTCGACGAGCGCAATGGCGTCGGGAAGCGAAATCTTCTTCGCCCATGCGCTGTTCGCATAGCGGCCCACTGCCCACGAGCCTTCATGGTGATACGGATGCGTCGGCAGACCGCGAGTGAGATCGACGCGGCGGCGATCGAGCAGCTCGCCGCCGGGCGCGAGAGTGATGAGCACGGCGGAGTTGCCGTGCTCGGCTACGCCGACCGTCGCAGAATCCTTCGCTCGAGCTTTCACCATCGCGAGAAGGATACATTGACCGGTCTTTCAGGCGCGCGTAGCTTGCGGTCGCGTGAAGCTTCGCGTCGCACTCGGCTTGCTACTAGCAGGAACGTTGGCAGCGTCGTCGGTGTGCCAGGCGCAGGCCTATCAGCCCGCGCGGCTGGAAGATGGTCGCGTCGACCTGCAGGGCGTCTGGAACCTCTCGAATCTGATGCCGCTCGAACGGCTCTCCGGCTTCGATTCCCTCGTCATTTCCCGCGAGCAGGCCGGCGCGATCGAAGAGCGCATTCTCGGGATGCGCAAAGGTCAGCCGACCGGCGCCGTGTCGGAAGGATTCGACGAAGTGCGGGCGGTCGAGCCCATCGACGGCGAGTGGCACAGCTCCGTGATCGTGGAGCCGGCGGATGGCCGCATTCCTGGCAATGCCGCGTTCCGACAGCAGGCGACGGACTTTCGCGCTCGCGTGAATGCGAGCGGCGACGGACCCGAAGAACGGCCGCCAACCGAGCGCTGCTTGAGCTCGCCGGCCTCGACGCCGCCGATGCTGTCCGTCCCGACCCTCAACCTGCATCAGATCGTGCAAACACGCGATGCGGTGTTGATCCAGTCGGAATGGAACCGCGATGCGCGCATCGTGCGAATGAACTCGCAGCACAACCCGGCAGCGCTGGCGTCCTGGCTCGGCGACTCCATCGGCTGGTGGGAAGGTGACACGCTCGTCGTACAGACGCGGCACTTCGTCCCTGCCAGCCAGCTGCGCTTCACCGCCGGTATCTACTTTCTGGTTTCGCCTGCAACGGTCGTCACGGAGCGTTTCATGCGGACGGCCGACGATGAACTGAGCTACGAGTTCACGGTCACCGATCAAACGTGGTACACGACGACATGGAAGGGGCGCAATCGCCTGCATCGATCGAGCGAGACTATCTTCGAATTCGCGTGCCACGAAGGAAATTACGCGATTCGATTCATACTGCAGGGCATGCGAGCGCAGGAGGCTGAGCAGTAGCCGTGAACTTTCCGACCGATTTTCCGATCACCCGGAAGTGGCCGCCGCGCCATCCCGATCGCATCCAGCTCTATTCGATCAATTCTCCGAACGGCGTCAAAGCGTCGGTGATGCTGGAAGAGACCGGCCTGCCGTACGAACCTCACCTGGTGCGTTTCGATCAGAAGGATCAACTCTCGGCGGAATTTCGCTCGTTGAGTCCTTACGCGAAGATCCCCGCCATCATCGATCCGCTCGGCCCGGGCGGCGCGCCGTTAGCGCTGTTCGAATCGGCTGCTGTCCTGATCTATCTCGCAGACAAGAGTGGTCGCTTCCTCGCGCGTGACGGCGCTGCGCGGTACGAGACGCTGCAGTGGACGATGTTCCAGACCGCGAACATCAGCCCCATCTTCGGACAGGTGGGCTTCTTCCATAAGTTCGCCGGCAGGCAGTACGAGGACAAGCGTCCGCGTGATCGTTACGTGAGCGAGTCACGGCGCCTGCTGGACGTGCTGGAGGCGCGACTCGCAACTCGCGAGTGGATCATGGGCGACGAATTCACGATCGCTGACATCGGGACGTTTCCGATGATTCGCAATTTGGTCGGCTACTACGGTGCGGGAGAGCTGGTTGGGATCCAGGAGCTTCCGAATGTTCAGCGGGTGCTGGCGGCGTTCGTCGCGCGGCCGGCTGTCATGCGGGCGGTGAAGTTTCCGGCGTCGTGAGTTTGTCCAGCGAGGGCGGATCCTCCCAATAAAGACGATTCAGCTCCTCGATGCGGGCATCGCGCTCCGAGCTCTCCACTCGTGCGATCCAGTCGAGAGCGGCTTGCCTGTCACCGACGCGATGTTCGGCCTGGGCCAGAGCAAGCATGATCGCAGGGTGAGGCCACGTCTTGACTGCCTTGCGATAGTGCTCTGCAGCCTCGGCATGCTTTCCGAGATTCGCATAGAAGTAGCCGAGGCGCGCTCGCGGCTCCGGATACTCTGCGTACTTCAGAACCTCGTGGGCGTGATGCGCCGCTCGGCGTCAGCACCCAACTGGTCATAGTTTCTCGATTGCGCAAAATGGTACTGCTCGGGCGTCATGCCGATGAACCAGTAGTGCAGACCGGAGTAGCCGATCTTGAGCAGCGCTGCGAACTGCTGGAGATTCCATGCTCGTTTTGTGTTTTCCATGGCGCCGACCTCCCCGCCGCGCCCCGCATGGACCCATCTGATCACTCAGACAGCCAAAAGACAACTGACGCGACTCAGCCTGATTCACGCTTCAGCTGAAACGTCGCGCGCTGATCCATGTACGCGAGAACGCGTTGGCGGTATATCTCGGCCATGTCCTCGCGTTTTCGTATCGCTGACCTGACGCTGGATACTGGCCGGCGGCTGTTGCTTTGCGATTCGAAGCCCATCGCGCTGGGACCTCTGACTTACCGATTGCTGCTGACGCTCGTCGAAGCCGCACCCAATGTGGTCTCGCAAGACCAACTAATCGCTGCGATCTGGGATGGACGGCCGGTCAGCCCGGAAACGATCAGTCAGCGAATCAAGCTGCTGCGAGATGCCCTTGCGGATGATCCGCACCATCCCCGCTACGTCGAGTTGGTACGCGGCCAAGGTTATCGGCTCGTACCGCCCGTCGAGCTGCTCCCGAGCGAATCGATCGTTCGCCATCGCTCCAGGTGGGTCGCGCCCACCGGTATTGCGCTCTCTCTCGTCGTTGCAGCCATGCTCGTAGTCTGGATCGCGAGGGCACCGACACGCTCGATGCCCGAGAGAAACTCGATTGCAGTACTCCCCTTTGTGGACCTGAGCCCGGAACAGGATCAGCAATATCTGGCGGATGGCATCGCCGAGGAGATCCTCACCTTGCTTTCTACGTCCACGACGCTGCGCGTCATTGCACGCACGTCATCGTTCTCCTTCCGCGGCAAGGACGCGGGCCTGGCCCGCATTGCGCAAGCGCTCGACGTGACTCACGTTCTCGAAGGCAGTGTGCGCAAGGCAGGTACTCACATCCGGATAGCGGTCCGGCTGGTAGATGCGTCAACGGGGAGCCGATTGTGGTCGGAATCGTACGATAGGGACATGGAGGATATTCTTGCCTTGCAAGCGGATGTGGCCAGGTCGATTGCCGTCGAGCTCAACGCCACGCTACGGTATCTCGCCGATGTTCCCGCAACGGGAGTGAACCCAGCAGCCTACGATTTGTACCTGCGCGGTCAGCACGAGCTCAGAGCTTTCGAATTGGGCACAGCCATTGGCCACTTCCAACAGGCGATCGCAATCGACTCCGATTTCATCCCGGCGTACTGCAGTCTCGGTCTCGCGTATGTGCACGAGGTTGTCGACGTGCAGGTTCCGATGACAGAGAACCGAGAAAGGCTGCGCGAGCTGGTCGGCCGTGGCCTGCGGCTGGCGCCGAACGATCCGGGCCTGCTCGCGCTCAGTGCGCAACTGGCAAGGTACGACGGCAGCATCAAGCTTGCGGAGCAGCGCTTCGCAATGGCGGAACAGCGGGATCCCTCCAACCGTGTCCTACGAATCGTGTACCCGGAGTTCAAGATCGATCAGGGCCACCCGCAGGAGGCGCTGGCACTGATTCGACGTGCCCACGACACCGACCCGTTGAATCCACCCGACTATGTCGCGGTCTGGGCGAGTTACATGGATCTCGGGAATGCGAGGGAGGCCATCGCAGCGGCCGAGCATTACCGGGAGATCGCTGTGCCGGCAGACCCGGCCTCCGACGGTTTGATAGCGGTCACGGAGTTGATGCTCTCGGGCGATCTTGTCCGGAGCATCGCCCACAACAACAGAGCCTTGGCCCGCGTCGAGCCGCATGAGCGCATCCCCCCGTGGCTTCCCCAGCTTTACTACGTCATCGGCGACCTGCGAACGGCCGAGTCCTTGATGGAACGTATTCGACCGACGTCTCGGAGCGAGCACGAAATGGTTCCAGCCGAAGCCTATGGGCATCTCGTCGCTGGTGACGTCGAAGGAGCACGCCGACTCGCTCTTGCGACGATGACCGCACCCGAGAAGACTTGGCGCGGCGAGTTCGACGTCATTCCCGTGCGACTTACCGTCGATGCAATGATCGCGCACGGCGAGCCACGCCGAGCCGTCGAGTTCCTGGAGAAGCTGGCGCCGGAGTATGCGCGCTACAAAGTAACCAAAGACATGGATCCGCAGGACTTCGCGCCGGCGTCGGTGCCGGTGAAGAGTGCCTTCTCATCGTATCCCGCACTCTATTTCACGGACTATGCCCGGGCATTGCGAGCGACGGGCGATGAGGCCGGAGCCAACCAGATGCTCGATCATCTGGAGGCGATTCTGGACCTACGCAGAAAGCGCGGTCTGTTCATCGAGGAGCGCTATGTCGCGGAAGCGCTGGCATTGCGCGGGAAAACGGCGGCCGCGCTCGATGCACTCGAAAAGGCCGAGCGCGAGCGAACGATCTACCACTGCTGGCACTTCTGTTTGCTACACAACGAGATCTTCGCGGAATTTCGCAACCACCCTCGCTTCGTAGCGCTGGTCGAGAAGATCCAAAGCGACCTGGGCCGACAGCGCGACCAGCTCCGCCAAAACAGTCATCAGTAGTGAAGATAATCGGCTGAGCTCACGCAATTCTCTTCAGCAAATCGTCACGCAATTCCTCGATCGACCCGACCGTCTCGAACCGCGCATCGCCGGCGAGAATGCCCCATCCGAACGTCACGCCCACAAACTGCGTACCAGCCGAGCGCGCCGCTTCGAAGTCCTTCGGTTGATCGCCCACGTAGATGAGTTCAGCCGGCGACGCCTGCACGATTTCCGCACTCCGGCACAGCGCTTCAGCCTTTCCCAAGCGACGCGGGTCATCCACTGTGAAGCGCAGGTCTGGCTTGAATATCTCGATTGCGCTGCCAAGCGCCGACTCCACGATCGCCCGCGTGTTGGACGTTACAAAGCCCAGCGGTATGTCGTGCTCTGCAAGATCCTCGAGCATCTCAGTTGCGCCCGGGAAAGGCCGCAGCGGATACCGCTTCGCGAACTCGCGTCTATAGTCCTCGTCCGCACGCTCTGCCTGCGGCTCCGGGAAACCCACAGCGAGAAAGAACTCCTTCATCGGACTTATCGTCACTCCACGCGCCACCATTGCTCGCAGCTCCGTTGCATCAGGGATCTTCAGACCCAGCCCGAACTCGCGGCTCTTGTCGCGACAGATCGCCAGGTGCGACGCGAGCGAGTCGACCAACACACCGTCCACGTCGAAAAAGATCGCCTTCAACACGGTTACTTGTCGCCCTGTGATCGTTTGGGTCGCTGCGAGCTCGCGGCTTGAGCCTTAGCTGCAGCTTCACGCGAGTGCGTGTCCGCCTCGATCACGGATGCCATCCTGTCGAGACGAGTACTCAGCGCATTCACGTTCGTGGCTACCGATGAGACGTTCGTCGCCAGCGTCGTGGTGGCTTGCACGACCTTGTCCGGAGCCTCTGGCTGCTTTGACTTCACATACGCGGTACACGCTCCAAGTGCGAAGGCGACGGCAAGCACGACTTGCACCAAGCGCATGTGAATCCGGTGCTTGCCCTTGAGGAGCGACCGGAAAAAACCCTCGTTCCTTTCCGCTGCAAAATACTCGGTCAAGATCCCTTTCGGCTTCTTGAACTCTGTCGATCCGACTGCAACCTGCGGCATCAGACTGGACTCCACTGCCCGCAACATGTCCTCGCCATGATGGACCAAGAACATGTTCCGGCCATCCACGGCCACGAAGCTCAAGCTCACTATGGTGCCTACCACCCCGATCGCGAATGCCACCATCGGGTCCTTGTCGATCGCGGAACCGTAGCCCGCTGCCAGAATCGCCGCAGCGGCAAGGCCATAGTTGAACATGCTCGTACGCTGCCCTGCGTGATACTCGAACCAATCCCACGCGTACGTCCGTGCCCATTCGAGCGCCTTTCCCTGCTCTTCTGCTTTGACCTGATCCTCTGTCTTCTGCACCGTGCATGCCTCGCACATGGCGTTCTCCCCAAGACTTTGGACGTGGGCGAGTCTACTCCAGCAGTGCAGCCCCCAAAAAGCAAAGGCCGGGCTGAGCCCGGCCTTTCCTGATCTCGAAGAGTCGGGCTGAAGCCCGACCTACAATCACTTCTTCGAAGACTTCTTCGCGCTCGACTTCTTCTTCGCGCCCGTCGTCTTCTTGTGACTCTTCGCGTGCGCAGCTCTCGCCTCGACCTTCTTGGCCTTGGCCTCTTTCTTCTCAGTCGCCTTGGCCTTCTTCGCAGCCTTCTCTTCTGCGCTCTTGGCCTCCGCTTTCTTCCTCGGCGACACCTTCTTCGCAGCAGCCTTCTTCTTCGGCGCGGCCTTCTTCGTCTCTCCCTCTTCCGCAGGCGCAGTCGCTTCAGCCGCCGACTCCGGCTGATCCATCAAACGCATCAGCGCCATCGGCGCCGAGTCACCCGGACGCGGATCCATACGCAGGATCTGCGTATAGCCACCCGGGCGCGTCTTGAAGCGAGGCCCAAGGCTCTCGAACAACTTCACCACGACTTCCGCATCACGCA
>Ga0111538_10008668_pt1 | contig 13628 bp, 15 predicted proteins | sample SoiMethybrSBSTD1_FD_79669 | JGI IMG/M metagenome (GOLD analysis project Ga0111538, IMG submission 79669) | Bulk soil microbial communities from a Populus tree surrounding site in Tennessee, USA - Soil MetaG P. TD hybrid SBSTD1 (version 2)... | ecosystem: Environmental > Terrestrial > Soil >...
GGTCGTACCAGGCGTTGTGGAGGATGCCGTGGTGCCCGGGGTGGACGCCCGTCTGGATGGTGGTGTGGTTGGCCAGCGTGACCGACGGCAGGCTGGCCATGGCCCCGTGGCCCAGTCCCGTGCCCGCCTCGAGCAGGCGGGCCAGGTGGGGCACCTCGCCGGCCGCCACCATGTCGTAGAGCACGTTGGCGTTGGTGCCGTCCCACAGGAGCCCGATCACGTGCTCGGGCGGCTCGGCGTCGGGGTCGAGCAGCTCGGACAGCACCCGCCCGTCCTGGCGGGCGAGCGACGTGCCGGCACCGAGCAGTGCCAGGACGGTCGGAGCGACGTCGACCAGCCGGCCCGCGAGCGGCAGCAGGGCTCCCTCCCGCCGCACGCCGGCACCCGACATGATGAAGGGCGCCCGCACCTGCACGATCCCCAGCGAGCCGTGCTCGCCGTGCTCGCCGCCCTGGTCCTCCCAGTTGTGGGCCGGCGTGTGCAGGCACACGATGTCCGGGGCGGCCGGGTGGTCGAAGACCTGGGCGATGTGCTCGTGGGCGTGGGGGTACGACTGCGAGGTCCGGGTCGGCCACGGGTTGGCCCGCTCCTCGGCGAGCGGCACGAACCGATCGGTGGCGGTGTCACCCAACGGGTTCCGCCCCTCGACCAGGGTCTCGACGAACCCCGCGCCGGCGCCGTCGCCGTCGCCCTCGGCCCGGCGGAACCGCACCCGGCCGTCCACCGTGCGCACGTCGTACCCGTCGCCGCCGGCGGCGACGCTGGCCACCATGTCCACGATCGGCTCCAGCCCGGGGTCGAGCAGGGCGGCGGCGACCCGCTCGACCCGCTCCGCGTCAGGGGCGTGACTCATGGCCCCGGACGCTACTGCCGAAGGTTTTCCTACGCGGAAACGGCTGCTGAACAGCAGCCGGACCTAGGCGTGACATGAGCGGAGCGCGCCCCGTTCGTTCGCATTCAGGCCTCCTGGAGTTCACCGGGGCCTAACATCTGCAGTGCCAGGTGAACGGGCGGGAGGGCACCTATGCAGATCCGTTTGCTCGGGCCGGTGGAGCTCTGCTCCGAGCGCGGCCCTGTGCCGATCGGCTCCGCCAAGCAGCGAGCGCTCCTCGCGTTCCTGGCGCTGAATCCGCAGCGCCTGCTGACCTACGACGCCCTCATCGACGGGCTGTGGGACCACGACCAGCGCGACGCCACCGTCGAGGCACTGCGTTTCCACGTGTCGCGTCTGCGGGGGATCCTCCGCCAGGTGGATGATGCGGACCGGTTGAGGACGCGCCCCGGCGGCTACCAGTTGGTGCTCGATCAGGAGGCGGTGGACGCGCTCTGCTTCGAGCGGGTCATCGCCGAGGCCCGAGCCGCTCGGTCGGGAGGTGCGGCCCCGGATGTGGTGAGCCGGGCGTTTCGCGGCGGGCTGGATCTGTGGGTCGGAACGGCCCTCGCCGACCTCAACGGGGAGCCCTTCGTCGTGGGCGAGCGCCGGCGCCTCGAAGAGCTGCGCCTAGCGGCGACCGAGGATTACTTCGCGGCCGAGCTGGCCATCGGCCGGCACGCCGAGGCCGTGGCCGAGCTCGAGCGGATGGTCGATCGCCACCCCCTGCGGGAGCGCTTCTGGGAGCTGCTGATCACGGCCCTGTACCGAGCGGGCCGCCAGGCCGACGCTCTCGCCGCCTACCAGCGGCTACGACGGATCCTCGCCGACGAGCTCGGCATAGACCCGTCCCCGGCACTGCGGGAGCTCGAACACAGGGTCCTCGTCCAGGACACGGCGCTGGCGCGGCCGTCGTCGACGACCACGGGGGCGGTCGGGCACTCCAACGGGGACGAGCCGCCGACCGTCCCCACCGACGCTGTGCCACCCCCGACGGAAGCGACTGGCCGTCGCTCACGCGGGCTGGCTGCGAGCGCGCTCGTGCTGGGCGTCGTGGCCCTCGCGCTGTTCTGGCTCGGCGTGCCTTCGACCCTGATCGCCCTGGGCGCGGTCCTGTGCGGGGCGATCGCCGCCCGGCGCACGACCGCGGGGAGCGGGCGGACCCGCTGGGTGGCGATGGCCGCCGTCGTGACCGGCGTCGTCGCCTTCTCCGCGAGCTCGGCGCTGGCCGTGTACCAGCACCTGACCGCTGACGACGAGACGGCCGACCGCACCGACCAGCCAGATGAAGCGCCCGCGGCCTCCACCACCCCGGGTCGGGTGGTCTCGGTCGGCTCACTTCACATCGGTCACTGCTTCAACCGCGCGTCGGGGGGCAACGTCTTGCTCCTGCCGTGCGAGCAACCTCACTACGCGGAGGTGTACCACCTCTTCATGCTCGTACCCGGGCCCTATCCCGGGGACGCGGAGGTGGACGCGCTCGCCGTCGACCAGTGCTCGACGGCGTTCGAGAGCTACGTGGGAGTCCCGCCGGACCGGTCCGAATTGGCCTTCGATTACCTGAGCCCAGGGCGCAACCAGTGGGAGGCAGGGGACCGGGGCGGCGGATGCGCCCTAAGGGACCAGTCGGGCCACCTTCTCACCGGCTCGATGCTCGGCGAGAGGCGATGACCAGCCGTCCGACCCGACGGGCGCTCAACGAACGCTCACGGTCCGCTCATCGGCCTCCCGGATCATCGGACCATGGTCACCGACGCTGTTCCCCGGCTGGATCCACCTCCCCCTCCACCCCCGCCTCCACGACCGGTCGTGCCGTCGGACGCTCCGCCGGCGGCAGCACCCCGGCCACGACTACGGGTCCGCACCGTGCTGTTGGCGGGCGGGGCGGCGTGCCTTGCGATCGCCGCGGCCCTGCTCGGCGTGCTGGCCTGGGACCTCGACGGCCAGGTCTCCGATCTGGAGGACGAGAACGACACGCTGACGGAGGAGAACGCAGCGCTCGACGGCAGCGTCTCGGAGCTCACGGCCGAGCGGGACGCACTCCGCGGGAAGTTCCCGATCACCGAGGAGTCATGGGCCGATGCCGACCTGGAGGGCACCTACGAGTTCCTCTTCGTCCCGGTGGAGGGCCAGTGCACGTATGCCGACTGCGATCAGATCGGCTCGACGCGGTTTTCGCTGGTGATCAGCCGGACCCCTGACGGCTACGCGCTCGGGATCGAGGATCTGCCCGGACCGCCGGCCCCGATGAGCCGGGAAGGCGTCGTCTACTCCACTTCGGGAGTGCTCCCTGAGTACTTGTGGGGGACATGCGGCGACACGCCCGCCGAGACGAGCTTCGAGATGCACCTCACCGTGGCGGCCGTCGGCCTGGCCGGAACCGACCTGCGGGCGGTCGAGGCCAGCGGTACCTACCGGCAGTACTCCCCGGCCAACGGCGACTGCGCGGCGTCGGAGAGCACATCCACCTTCACCGCACGCCGGGTCGTCTGAAACCACGCCACGCGGCATACGACGCCAAGTGGTCGGCGAGCCAGCGAGACACGGTCGGGGTCCGGGGCGACTGGGAGGGTCACAGGGCGTCGAGGGCGGCGACCGAGGCCTCGATCGTGCGCTCGGGGCTGTCCGCTCCCAGCGGGACCAGACGATCGACGCCGAGCTCGGCGAACTGTCCGGCCAGCTCCGGGGTCATGCGGCCTCGCGGCGTGACGCTGATCTCGAGGCGGCCGAGGTGGTCGGGCCGCCCGACCCGGTCGGCGGCGGCCCGTAGGCCGTCGAGGCAGCGCGCCGTGTCGTCCGGGGTCAGCCAGTAGCCGTACCAGCCCTGCGCCCGGCTGACCGCCCGGCGGAAGGCCGCCGGGCTGTGGCCGCCGACGACGATCGGGACCGGCCGCTGGACCGGCCGCGGGTGGGCGTCGATGCCGGCGAAGTCGACGAAGCGGCCATGGTAGGCGGGCCGGTCGTCGTACCAGAGGGAGGCGATGGCGTCGAGGTACTCGTCGGTGACCGCGCCTCGGTTCGCGAAGTCCGCTCCGAGGGCCCGGAACTCCGGCTCCAGGTAGCCGGCGCCGACCCCGAGCATCACGCGGCCGCCGGAGAGGACGTCGAGGGTGGCGAACTGCTTGGCGATCACCGCCGGGTTGCGCTGCGGGAGGATCACGATGCCGGTGGCGAGCCGGATGGTGCTGGTGTGGGCCGCCGCCCAGGTGAGCGCCACGAGCGAGTCGAGCGCCGGGTCCTGCGGGTTCATAGGGGAGGGCGGCCGCTGCGGGTCGGGCAGCACGATGTGCTCGCCGGCCCAGACGGAGTCGAAGCCGGCGGACTCGGCGAGGCGGGCGGCCCCCACCAGGGCGTCGGGCTGCGCGGTGGCGCCGATGTTGATGTGGACCAGCCCCAGTCGGAGCCTCTCCGGGACCGTCTCAGGTGCAAGGGTCATACCGGTCCATGATCCGTCACCATGGAGGCTGACGGAAGACGGGAGCCACCATGTCCGACCTCACTGCCCACCACAACGCCTCGTGGCCCGAGCTGCCCTTGTCGAAGTGGGCCGACACCCGCGACACCGTGCACCGCTGGACCCAGGTCGTGGGCAAGGTCCGCCTGGCCCTGGCGCCCCGCGTCAACCACTGGTGGCACATCACGCTGTACGTGAACGCGCGCGGCCTGACCACGTCGCTGATGCCCTACGGCACGACCGCGTTCGAGATGGTGTTCGACTTCCGCCGCCATGAGCTCGCGATCGAGCCGGTCGACCGGTCTGGCGCGACCATCGCGCTGGGCCCGCGGTCGGTGGCCGACTTCTACGAGGAGGTGATGGCCCGGCTGGCCGAGCTGGGGCTCGGCGTCGAGATCCTGGCCCGGCCGGTCGAGGTCGTCGACGCCACGCCGTTCGCCGACGACGACGAGCACGCCTCCTACGATCCGGACTACGCGCACCGGTTCTGGCTGTCACTGGTCCAGGCCCAGCGGGTGCTGGCCCGGTTCCGGGCGGGGTTCCAGGGCAAGGTGAGCCCGGTCCACTTCTTCTGGGGCGCCTTCGACCTGGCGGTGACCCGGTTCTCGGGCCGGGAGGCGCCCCGCCATCCCGGCGGCGCCCCGAACTGCGCCGACTGGGTGATGGTCGATGCCTACTCGCACGAGGTGTCGAGTGCCGGGTACTGGCCCGGCGGGACCGAGGAGGGCGTCTTCTACTCCTACGCCTACCCCGAGCCTGAGGGCTTCCCGGCCGCGCCGATACGCTCGGCGAGCGTCGCCGGGTACGACGAGGCCCTCGGCGAGTTCGTCCTGCCCTACCGCGAGGTCCGCCAGGCCGAGGACCCGGACGGGCTGCTGCTCGGGTTCCTCGAGGACACGTACGCGGCAGCGGCCGATCTCGGGCGCTGGGACCGGGCCGCCCTCGAGTACCCGCACCACTGATCACAGCCGGCGGGCGGCCTCGGCCAGCAGCTCCGCTTGGCGGAACCAGTCGCCCGCCGTCAGAGTGACGACCACCCGCTCGGCCCCGATCGCGGCCAGGCCGGCCAGGCGGTCGGCGACCGCGCCCGGCCCGCCGGTGACCAGGATGTCCGGCACCGCCTCCGCGGGCATGCCGTACAGGCCGTCGGGGTCACTGAGCGCCCGGACCAGGTCGTCGGGCCCGGGCAGCGCGGCGTCGCCGTCGATGGCGGCCGCGACGCTGCCGGTGATGGCCGGGGCGGGCCGGCCCGCAGCCTCGGCCAACGCGGCCAGCCGGCCGGCGGTCTCGGCCACGAGCGGCGGGGGGACCGGCATGGCGAACCAGCCGTCGCCGTACGCGATGGTCCGGGCGAGGGCGGCGTCGGCGGTCCCGCCCACCACGATCGGGGGCACGCTGGCGCCGGGGGCCAGGGTCACCTCGGTGCCGTCGATGGTCACCGGCTTGCCGGCTATCAGGTCGGCCAGGACCGCCAGCGCCGCGTCGGTGCGCCGGCCCCGCTCCCGCCGGGGGACGCCGGCCGCCGCCCACGAGCGGTCGTGGCGGTCGCCGCCCACCCCGACGCCCAGGATCACCCGGTCGCCGGACAGGTGCTGCAGCGACGCCACCTGCTTGGCCGACCACACCACGGGGCGCAGCGGCACGATCATGACCCCGTAGGCGAGGCGGATCCGCTCGGTGGCCCCGGCCACGGCCGCCAGCACCGTGCCGCTGTCGAGGATCGGCACGCCGGTGCCGGCCACCAGCTGGTCGACGGCCCACACGGACTCGAAGCCGAGGTCTTCCGCATGGCGGGCGGCCGCCACCACGTCGGCGAGGGGCGCACCGCGCTCGGTGAGGGTGGGCAGGAAGACACCGACGGCGGGAGCGGGCATGGCTGGTTCCTCCACGTGGGCTCAGTTACTTCTTGTGACTAACCGCATGATGCGTCACCATTGGAGGTGATGGAAGACGGCACCTCCAGGGAACCCGGTCACACCACGGTTACCACCCCACCCCGGGTCGAGGAGACGCAGGCGTGCGAGGTCCGCGACCTGCTCGACCGTCTCGGCGACAAGTGGTCGCTGCTGGTGGTGGAGCTGCTGGGCGGCGGGATGCGTCGCTTCAGCGAGCTGCGCCGGCAGATCGACGGCATCAGCCAGCGGATGCTCACGCTGACCCTGCGCCAGCTCGAGCGGGACGGCCTCGTCACCCGCACCGTGCACCCCGTGGTGCCGCCCCGGGTGGACTACGAGCTCACCGGACTGGGTGCCAGCCTGCTCGACGCGGTCGCCCCGCTGGTCGACTGGGCTCGCCGCCACCGGGACGACATCGCCGGCGCCCGGGCCGGCTACGACCGCGCCCGGGTCCCGGCCGACTGACCGTTACCGGTGCTCGCGTGGGTGTCGGAGCAGTTCTACCGGCGAGGTGACTGACGCGGCAGGCAGCCCGCGACCACTCGACGCCCCGTCTGCGCTTGACTGATGCGGTGCCCACGGTGCCGCGTGTGTTGACGCTGGTGGCCGGGCTGGTGCTGGTGGGGCTGGTGGTGGCCCGAGGCATCGACGGGGCCCGGGAGGAGCCGATCGAGGAGACCCCCCTGTGGCTCCAGCGTCTGCCGGTCGGCGAGCGGCATCTCACCGCCGCGCTGTCGCTCCGCGAGGAGACGGACGCCACGGAGTTCTGGCTGTGCGCCGAGCCGTCCTCCCCGGCCGCGTGCGCGAGGGTGGCCGACGGATCGCCGGACGGGTTCGACGCCACGCTCCATGCGGTCGAGGGTGGGCACAGTGTGCTCCTGCTGGTGACCGGCGCGGACCGGCCCTTCGAGCTGGCCGGGGCCACCGTGGTCCCCTCGGAGGTCGCGCCGCTGCACGCCGCCGTGGTGCCCGTCGAGGGCACTCCGGAGTGTGTGGCCTTCACCGTGACCGATCCGCGGACGGGCGGGCTCAGTGACGTGACCATCCACCGCACCCGGGTGCATCGAGGCGGGTCCGGCGCCGAATCGTTGGAGATCAGCGAGTCGACCAGCGCGGCCTGCCTGCCTCTGGTAGGTGCGGAGGGCGTCTGATCCTCTATTGACTTTTGGTGCCGGATCTGCGGCACTATTGACTTGCGGCCGTCTGCGGATGGCCTGCGAGGTTCGGGAGGGGATCCATGCACCGTGCCACCGCACTCTCGCGGCACGCGCCTGGGCGCGCCATCGCCGCCCTGGCGGTCGTCGCCGCCCTCGTCCTGACGGCCTGCGATCCGCCGTTCCCCAGCGACGACGGCTTCTACCGACCGCCCACGCCCCTGCCTTCGGGCCGGCCGGGGGACGTGATCTCGTCCCGGGCGAGCCGGTTCACGCTCGATCCCGTCACCAAGGCGCCGGTGGCGGACGTCACCGCCCGGCAGGTGCTGTACCGGTCGACCGACGCGCGGGGCCAGCCCATGGCGGTCAGCGGCACGGTCCTGGTCCCGACCACCCCGTGGAACGGCCCGAGGAGCCGCCCGCTGGTGTCGTACGCCGTCGGCACCCGGGGTGTCGGCGACGACTGCGCGCCCTCCTACACGCTGTCGCAGGGCGCCGACTACGAGGGCCTGTTCGTCAAGGCGCTGCTCGATCAGGGCTGGGCGGTGGCCGTCAGCGACTACCAGGGCCTCGGCACCCCCGGCGTGCACACCTACATGGTCGGCCCGGCCCAGGGCCATGCCGTGCTCGACATGGCGCGCGCCGCTCTGCGCCTGCCCGGCACCGGGCTGTCGGCCTCGACGCCGGTGGGGCTCATGGGCTACTCGCAGGGCGGCGGGGGAGCGGGCTGGGCGGCCGAGCTCGCCGGCAGCTACGCGCCGGAGCTGCCGGTCAAGGGCTCAGCCATCGGCGGCGTGCCCGGTGACCTGCAGGCGACCGCCGAGTTCCTCGACGGCTCGGGCTTCGTCGCCTTCGCCCTGCTGGCGGCGCTGGGCCTCGACGCGGCCTATCCCGAGCTCGATCTGGAGACCTACCTCAACCCGCGCGGTCAGGAGCTCGTCGCCACCAGCCAGGACCTGTGCCTGGTCTCGGTGGACGGGTTCGGCACGCTGATCGACGTGGCGTTCACCCAGATCGACGACTACGTGACCAGCAACCCGCTCGACACGCCCGCGTGGCGGGCACGGCTGGACGAGACGCGGCTGGGGCGGGTGCCGCCGTCGGCGCCGGTGTTCCAGTACCACGCGCTGGTCGACGAGATCGTCCCGCTCGGGCAGGCTGCCGCGCTCCGCCGGACCTGGTGCAACCGGGGAGCCACGGTGGCCTGGACGGTCCTGCCGGGCGAGCACGCGCTGGGCCTGGTGGAGGGCCAGGTCCCCGCAGTCGGTTGGATGGCCGCGCGGTTCGCCGGCATCCCGGCCGTCGGCAACTGCCTGGCCCCCTAGCTCACGACTCGTCGAGCCGCTCGCGCACATGGGACAGGCGCTCGCCGAAGTGCCACCGGTGTCCCTCCAGGTCGAGGGCCTCGTAGCGCCGGTCGCCCCAGAACATGTCCTCCAGCGGCATGACGATGCGGGCGCCCTCGGCCGCGGCCCGGGCGTAGTGGGCGTCGACGTTGTCGACGTAGACGTTGACCATGCAGGTGATGGCGCCGGCGTCGGCGGGGCTGGAGATGTCGTGGTGCTCGCGCCCGGCACGGCCGATCATCACCACGCCGTCGCCCACCTCCAGCCAGGCCAGCATGCCCGTGGAGTGCTCCATCCGGGACTCCCGCCACTCGCGGAAGCCGAACACCCGGGTGAGGTACTCCAGTGCCGCCACCTCGTCCCGGTAGGCGAGGCGCGGATAGATCGACGGCGTGCGCCGCTCGGTTCCCGGCCCCGTGCCGGTCTGGTCGATCGTGGACATGAACCGCTCCCTCTCGTCGGAGAGGACCGCGGGGTCGATGGGATCGTCCGGCTGCAGGCGGTCGGGCCGGGCCCGGCGCAGCGGATCGAGATCGTCGCTCACTGCCCGATCCTCCCGCGGTCCTCGCTGTGCGTCGACGGTTGTTCCCCGCCCGCCTCCTCCGGTTCGCGCACCTGCCGCAGGCGGCGCCGGGCCCGGTTGAGCCGCGAGCGGACCGTGCCCACCGGGATCCCCAACGCGGCGGCGATGTCCTCGTAGCCCAGGTCCTCCCAGGCGTACAGCAGGAGGGCGTCCCGCTCGCCCGGTGGCAGCGCGGCGATGGTGGCCGCCACCCTCGGCCAGAGCTCATGCGCGGCGACCTGGTCGATGACCTGGTCGTCCGGCGCGTCCGCCGAGGGGCGGGGCAGCCGGGCCAACGCCGCGAAGCGCCGGGCCTCGGCGCGGCCGTGCTTGGCCAGCACGTTGGTGGCGATGCCGTAGAGCCAGGGGCGGGCGTTGGCCCGGCTGCAGTCGAAGCTCGACCGGCGCTCGAAGGCGATGCGGAACGACTCGCCCACCAGCCCGTCCGCCGCATCGGGGCCCACGCGACGCACCAGGAACCGCAGGAGGGTCGCGGCGTGGCGGTCGAAGATGGTCGCGAACGCGGCGGGGTCGGCGAAGGACGCGGCGATCACGGCCGCGTCGGAGGGCTCGGCGTCGCTGCGCTCCACGTCAGGTTGTTCCCCGTTCGTGCCGTCAGGTTCGCGCCCCGTGGGTGCGCGATGATGGCGGGGACGCCGACCACGGAGGTGCCACATGGACGGGAAGCGGGCTCGACTGATCGATCCGAAGCTCGACCATCCGAAGATCCCGGCGGCACCCCCGGCTGCTCCACCCCGATCGCACGTGCTGAGCGAGGGTTGGGCCGCGGTCCTCGGCTTGGGCTGGCCGCTCGTGTTCCTGGTCATGCTGATGCTCGAGCCGGTGCCCGAGAACCCGGACGTGGCGGCATCGACCATCGCCGTGGTCGTATCGCTCGCGTTCTACGCCGGCTTGATCGCCACGTCGGTCTTCGCCGGAGCCCGCCACCGGGCCGCGGCGCCCGCGGCCGTGCTCACCGGGCTGGTCACCGTGGGCATGGTCGCGTCCTGCCCGCTGTCCGGCCACCACAGCTTCGGCGCCTGGTGGTTCGCGGAGCTGGCGGTGGTGGGCGCCATGCTGGCCGTCAGCGTGGCCGGCCTGCGCCAGCTGTCACGCCGGTAGCCCAACCCTCCGGGCTCTGGCAGTAGGGGAGGGCCCCAGCCGGCCGCATTGGCCCTTGCACCTCACGCGACGTGAGGTCTTACGGTCAGCCGCATGGCGACCCGAGGCGATCCCGACACCGGGCTCCGGGTGGGCGAGCTGGCCCAGGCGACCGGCCTGACCGTCCGCACGTTGCACTACTACGAGGAGATCGGCCTCCTGGTCGCGTCGGAGCGCAGCGCCGCGGGGCATCGTCGCTACGGCGAGGCCGACGTGGCCCGGCTGTACCGGATCTGCCTGCTGCGCCGACTGGGCCTGTCGCTCGACGACATCGCCCGCGCCCTGGACGACCCCAAGTGGAGCCTGCGGGCCGCCATGACCGCGCACCTGGCCGAGCTCGACCGGCGCATCGAGGCCGGCGCACGGCTGCGGGGCCGGCTCGCCCGCCTGGTGGCGCCCGACGGGGCGGCCGGGGAGCACCTGACCGACGACCTGCTGGAAGTACTGGAGGACATGACCATGCTCGACGCGACCGTCCAGACACGCATCTCGATCCTCGTCTACGCCGACCTGGAGGCGGCCTACGAGTTCCTCGTGCGAGTCTTCGGCCTGGGGCCGGGCCAGCTGACCCGCAGCGACGACGGCACCGTCGTCCACGGCGAGCTGCAGGCGGGCGACGGGGTGGTCTGGCTGCATCCCGAGTCCGAGGCCTTCGGGCTGTCGTCGCCCCGCAAGGTGGGGGCGCTGACCGCGACCATGGCGGTCATGGTCGACGACGTCGACGCGCACTACCGCCACGCGCAGTCCGAGGGCGCCCAGATCGACTATGAGCCCGTCGACCAGCCCTACGGCTATCGCGAGTACAGCGCCCGCGACCGTGAGGGCCAGCTCTGGTCGTTCATGAAGCCGCTGGATTGACCCGGCCGGCGGGAGCGCTCGTAGCCTTGGCCTGTGGCGAACGCCCGCTTCCTGCTGCGGCCCCGATGGCTGCTGTCACACCTGCTGGTCCTGCTGCTGATCGTCGCCATGATCAACCTCGGCCTGTGGCAGCTGCGCCGGCTGGACGAGCGGCGTGAGCGCAACGACCTGATCGAGTCCCGCCAGGACCAGCCGGCGGCTCCGGTCGACGAGCTGGTGGCCAGTGGGGCCGATGATGCCACCGTCGAGCAGGCCCGCTACCGCCGCGTGACGGCGACCGGCACCTACGACGACGACGCCACCGTGGTGGTGCGCAACCGCACGCAGGACGGGGTGGCGGGCGCCTGGCTGGTGACCCCGCTGGAGCTGCCCTCGGGCGACCAGGTGGGGGTCGTCCGTGGGTTCGTCGGCCTGCAGTCGGACGGCGACGCGGTCGAGGCCCCACCACCCGAGGGCGAGGTCACGGTGGAGGGCCTCGTGGTCGACCCCGATCGCCTCGACGGGACCGCGCCCCACGACCTGGCGCCGCTGCTGGCGACCGACAGCACCTTGCCAGTGCTGGTGCTGGCGGACACCTCGACCCCGCCGGAGCCGAGCGCCGGTGAGGAGGGAGGGTCGAGGGCCGACAGCATCCTGCCGGTGCCCAAGCCGGAGCTGGGGGAGGGCCCGCACTTCAGCTATGCGATGCAGTGGTTCATCTTCACCGCCATCGCCATCATCGGCTATCCGCTCGTGCTGCGCCGGGTGGTGGCCCGCCGGGGCAAGGAGGTCGAGGGCCGCGACGACCTCGACCGCGAGCTCGACGAGCTGACGCGCCACGGGGGTTGAGCGCCACGGGCACGAGGGACGACGGGGGAGCCACACCGCGGCGCATCGTGGAAGCCGCGTACGCCTGCATGGCCCGTGACGGCATCGGCAAGCTGACGGTCGAGGGCGTGGCCCGTGAGGCGGGCGTGGCTCGGGCCACCGTGTACCGCACCTTCCCTGGCGGTCGCGACGAGCTGGTCGACGCGGCGGTGGCCTGGGCCGTGGGGGAGTTCTTCACCGGCCTCGCCCAGGACATCGGTCCCGTCGACGGCGTCGCCACCCTCCTGGAGCGAGGGCTCATGGCAGGCCGGCGACGCCTGGCGCAGCACGAAGTACTCCAGCACGCGCTCCAGGTCGAGGCGGACGCGGTCGTGCCCGCCCTGGCGCCGGTCATGCCCAAGGTGCTGGACGAGCTGCGATCGGGCCTCGCCGATCGCCTCCGCGAGGAGAACCTGCGGCCGGGCGTGGATCCCGCCGAGGCGGCGGACATCCTCGCCCGCCTGGTCCTGTCGCTCATCGGCACGCCGGGCTGCTGGGACCTGGACGACCCCGCCGCGGTCCGCGCCCTGGTCCGGGACCATCTGCTCGCCGGTGTCCTGGCGAACCCTGGACAGTGAGACGAATTCGTGCTTAGTGTCTCATCATGCCGGGAGCGGCCGAGGCCCTGACCGAAGCCCTGGGGGACGGGTGGGCCGACGGTTACCGCGGGGCGGCGGAGCTGGAGCGACCGCTGATGGACGCGGTGCGCCGCTGCGTCGTCCGCTGGGGCCTGCGCAAGACCACGTTGGAGGACATTGCCCGCGAGGCGGGCGTGGGCCGCGCCACGGTCTACCGGGCCTTCCCCGGCGGCAAGGAGCGGCTGGCCGACGCGGTGCTGTGCCACGAGGTGGTGCGGCTGTTCGAGCAGTGCGACCTGGCGCTGGCGGCCGCCGACACGCTGGACGAGCTGGTCGTGACGGGCGTGAGCGCGGCGCTGGGGGTCATGACCGAGGACGAAGTCGTCCGGTCGATCCTGACCCATGAGCCCGAGCTGGTCCTGCCCCGCTTCGCCTTCCACCAGCTCGACCGCTTCCTCGACGTCGCCGCGGCCCTGTGCCGCCCCCACCTGTCCCGCTTCCTGCCCGAAGCAGCCGTCCGCCCCGCGTCCGACCTGCTGGCCCGCCTGGTGCTCAGCTTCGGCTTCCGCCCACCCGACTGGTTCGACGCCCGCGACCCCGACGCCATCCACCGCCTGGTCCGCACCTACGCCCTGCCTGCCATCAACCCCCCTGAGGTGAGCCCGTCATGACCACCAACGAAGAGCTCATCGGCCGCGCCGACGTGAACGACCTCGAAGCCATCCTCGCGGTCACCAACACCGACGTGACCGAGGCCGTCCACGCCGTCCAGGACAACGCCGACGCCATCTTCACCTGGGACTACGAGAAGGGCCGGCGCCCGGCCCTCAACCGCCTCTACGAGAAGGCCAAGACGTCGCAGTGGAACGGCGAGACCGACCTGCCGTGGGACACCGACGTCGA
>Ga0111538_10008669_pt1 | contig 13627 bp, 11 predicted proteins | sample SoiMethybrSBSTD1_FD_79669 | JGI IMG/M metagenome (GOLD analysis project Ga0111538, IMG submission 79669) | Bulk soil microbial communities from a Populus tree surrounding site in Tennessee, USA - Soil MetaG P. TD hybrid SBSTD1 (version 2)... | ecosystem: Environmental > Terrestrial > Soil >...
CCGGCGACGTAGTAGCGGCTGTAGGTGAGCTCCGTCCGCTCGAACTTGGCTTCCAGCAGCTCCTGCATGGTATCGAAGCGTTTCTGAACCATCTTGAACTGCTTCAACGCCTGGTCGGCGTAGGCCCTGCTGCCTTCCAGCGAGGCGCACTTCTTGAGTCTCGCTTCCAGACTGGTGATGGCCGCCGCGCGCCGTGCGCTCAACTGCTCGTGCAGTTCGCGAAAGTGCTGCGCGGCGACCGAGTCCGGCCGCACGAAAACCTGGGTGGCGAGATGGCCGAGACCCAATCCGAGTCCGCCGACGGCGGCGGCGACTGCGACCGTCACCGGCCCGAACAAGCCGATACCGACGGCCCCGAGCACCCCCACCGCAGTGGGGTACAGCGTGAGCGGGTGCTGCAGGGTGCGGGACAGCACCACGCGCTTCATGTTGGTCGGGCTGTCGCTCATCAGTAAGCCTCGGAGGCGAGGTACAGCTCCACCCGCGGCAGGCGGTACTGGTACGCCCGGTCGCTTTCATCAGGCGCCCTGGGGAGCGGCCGCTCGCCACCGTAGCCCACGGCGCGCAGGCGCGCCTCGTCGATGCTGTGCGTGACCATGAGGTAGCGCTTCACCGCGTCCGCCCGCTCGAACGAGAGTGCCCGGTTCGATTGCGCGTCCCCCCGCGTGCCGGTGTGGCCGCGCACCACGACCCGGAAGTTCGGGTAGTGCGCCAGGTTCTGGGCGGCGTTGTCGAGCTCGACCTTGCCGTCGAGGCTCAGGTCGGAGGTGCCGCTCTGGAAGGTAATGGGCCGGACCTTGAGCGTGCCGATCTCGGTCAACTTGTCCCATTGCGCGTCGTCCAGGGCGCCGAACGTGCGCGCGCCCGCCGTATTCGTCGTTGCCGTGTCGGCTGCGCCCCCCAGCCCGGTCGTGTACAGCTCCTCTACGTAAAGCCGGTGCTGCAGCCGGTAGGGGTCGCGCTCGGGTATGGGGTTCTCGCGGAAGTCCCCGCTGTCCACGAGGATCTGCGCCGTCGCTTCGAGCGTTTCGGCGAGACCTTCGCCGCCCGAACGTCCACTCGCGCCGATCCCGAACCAGTCGCGGGCGTTCTCGGCGAGCGTCGTCCAGCGCACGCCTTTCAGCATCGCCACGACCTGCTGGTCGCTCATGCGCGTCGCGCTCTTCACCTCGGCCGCCAGCGCCTCGGGGTTGTCGCGGAAATGCCGGAGCACGCGGAAGTAGTGCGACAGCAGCAGCTTCACCGCGTCGGGGTCGGCGCGCGAGAAATCGCGGTTCACCGTGAGCACGTCCACGATGAGACGGCGCGTGTTCTCGGTGCCGAGCACGCGGTGCATGCCGGCGTCGGCCAGCGCCCGCGACACGTCGGGCTCCCACAGGACGGCGGCGTCCACCTTGCCGTCGCGCAACTGTTTCAGCGCATCGGTCGAGCTGTTGACCGGCACGCGCCAGGCGCCCTGGCGGTTGCGCAGCGGCGGAACGTCGAAGTGCACGGCGATCGACTTCAGCAGATGCTCGCTGGGGGAGCCCGCGGTGAAAGCGATCCGGTAGTCGGTCCGCTTCTTGAGGTCATCGAGGCTCGCCAGGCGGTCCTTGCGCGCGACGATGGCGTCGCCGCCGCTCGATTCGTCTATCACCATGATGATCGAGCCCGGAAACTTCTCCTTGCCGCCGTGCAGCAGAAAAGCGTCCACGGTGGTGACCGCGAACTCGAGCTCACCCTGGCGCAGCCGCCGCGTGCGGGCGGCGTAGTCCGCGTTGTCATCGGAGCACTGCAGCCGGTATCCGGCGCCGTGCATGCGCGTGCGCAGCTCCTTGCTGCAGAGCGGGAGGTAACCTACCCAGTTGTCCACGCCTACCCTGAGCGTTTTCGTTATACCTTTGGCGTCCGACGTATCACGGTCCGTGCGCTCGGCGAACCAGATGCGGGCAAAGTATGCGCCGATGAGCAGGATGACGCCGACGGCAAGAATCGCAATGAAGTTCCTGACGTTGGAGTTCATCGCGGCCCGGTGAAGCGGTCGGCCGTGAATGCGGGCGCTTCGGCGAGCGCGGCTTCGAGGCCGCGCTCCAGGTCGGCGCGGTCGTTGGCGGCCTTGTATACCGTTCGGCCCGGCTGATTGAGCGAGTGCTTGGGGCTGATGCAGAAGCCGATGGTGTGGACGATGATCGGGGTGCGGGCGAGCATGTCGTTGACCACCGGCCGCGGATCCTGGCCGGCGCTCGCTTCCCCGTCTGTCACCACGACCAGGGTGTATTCCCCGTAGCCCAGCTGACGGCGTGCCTGATCCTCCAGGCGCTGGCGCGCGAGGGCGATCGCGTCGCGCAACGGCGTGCCCCCCGAAGGAGCGGTGATCGAGACCTGGCGCAGGAAGTCCTGGCGGTTATCGAGAGCGAGGGGAACCTGCTCCTGCACGCCGCGGCTGTCGAACACCATCAGTCCCAGGTTGGCGTTGCGCGGCACCGCCTTCGAGAAGGTTTCCAGGGCCGCTTTCGCCTGGTCCATCTTCCTGCCGTCGCCCATGCACGCCCGCTCGGTCATGCTGCCCGAGCCGTCCAGCACCACGTAGAAGTTGCGCGCGGTGAGGTCCCGCGCGAGCTTGTCCGGCTTGCCGGGGGGAGGCCATTGCATGCCTTGAGCGGTGACGTCGAGGCAGACGAGCATGACAGCCACGAACAGCGCGGGAACCGCGGTTGCCCGCACGGAAGTCATCCGGAAGATTCCGATACCGCGTGAACCCGGTAGCGCGCGCCGTGCTTCTGAAGCGCGCATACGTGCGCGGGCACGGTCGAATAATATTTCAGCGCATGATCCTTCATGGCTTGAATCATTATTCCTTCTAGTTCGGCTTGAATACATTTTCTTCCGCCTCCACCTGGATGATGCGGAACTCCACCCGCATGTTGGCGAGCCACTGGGCCTCGGTCGCCGGCGGGCAGGGGTCGGTGCCGCACATGCCGCTCTTGGGCCGGTCGATGCCGTGCCCGACCACGGCGAGCTGCGACGGATCCAGGCGCACGCCTTTCTGCTTCGCGTACTCGACCACGCTGTCGCGCACCGCGTTGGCGCGCGTCAGGCTCAGGTTCCTGGCGGATTGCCGTATGCGGGAGAGCACCAGCTCGGTCTCGCCCTGCTTCTTGGTGCGAACGTAGGCAAGCGGATCCGCGTGACCCTCCACGGTGATGACCGCGCCGCCGTAGGTCGCGGCGAGATTGATCGCGCGCTCGAACTCCTTGCCGTACTCGCTTGCCGTGAACGTGTTCTGGTTGGGCTTGAACTGCACTGCGAAGGTGAAAAGCTGGCCCTGCTCGAGCTGGTCCTTCTGCGCGCGCCGCGTAACGACCTGGGTCACGGTCGGGGCGTCGAAGCGCGGCGCCTCCACGCCCTCGGTATTGGCGAGGCCGGCCTTGAGCGCGTTGTAATCCCACTTCGCGTGCGCGTAGGCGGCCGGCTTGGCGCGCAGACCCGCCGCGACGAGCGCATCGTCGATTTCCGCCCCGAGGGCGTCGAAGCTGCGCGGGTTCTTCGGGTCGCCGAAGAAGGTCACGTTGCCGCGCCAGCCCGCGAAGCTCGCGTCGCCGTACATCGCCTCGGTGTCCTGCACCGCGTCCGCGCTGTCGAGCAGCAGCTTCGCCGCCGCCGATATCGTCGCGCGGTACTCGGGCGTGCCCTTCTTCTTCATGAGGAGCGCGAGGCCTTCCTCGGCCAGCAGCAGGCTGCGCACCAGCGACTCGACGCGGGGGCGGTTCGCCTGGAGGAAGTCCGAGCGCACGGCATAGACGTCGGAGATGATGCGGTTTGCGGTCTTGGTCGAGAGCAGGATGCGCGCGCCCTTCACCGAGTCTTCCGCGCCGGTGCCGACCTTGCCGCCGGAGGTGAGCGCGAGCGCGTCGGGAATGATGACCATCGCCGCGTCGATATCGGCCTGGGCGAGCGCCGCGCGCGGCGATTCCTGCGTGCCGGTGAGATCCTTGACCCAGCGCAGCTTCACGTCCTTCAGCGTCAGCCCGGCGTCGCGCAGGACTTTCGCGAGGTAGTCGACGTGCGGCCCGTACGCCTGCAGGGCGATGCTCTTCCCGCGCAGCTCCTGCGGCTGGCGCACGCCGCCTTTCACCACCAGCGCGTCCCCGCCGGCCGACCAGGTGAGCTGGTAGATCACGACCATCTTCGTGCGCGGATCGCGGTCCGTCACTTCGGCGACCTGGCCCAACATCCCCATGGTGCCGCGGAGGAACGGCGAGCGGCAGGCGAGGTAGTTGTCGAGCTGGCGCGAGAGCACGTCCTCGCGTGCGAGGCGGACCTTCAGGTTCGACTTGGCGAAGAGGCTCGCGCGGCCCGTCTCCACCTGGTTGCCGTTCGCGTAGATGGTCGCGATGTCTCCGCCCCAGGTGATGAGCGGCAGCGGCAGCACGTCGTGCGCCGGGCACGCGGCGACCCCGCTCTTGGTGACTTGCGCCAGCGGCGGCGCGTCGATGAACTTGGCGGCGGCCACGCTGAGGCCGGGAACGATGAGCGCGGCGAGCAGGCTCGGCACGGCAAGGATAGCTCTCATGAATGGACCCCCTGAATCACGACCCTGGATAGTCGGACCTGCAGCCGCCGCGCCGCTGTTCGTGTCCGTCCTGCTCCTCGCGGTGCGGTGCGGGATGCCGTAGCATAATACGACAAAACGACCGGTACGCAAGGTGTCGCGGGCGCTGGAGAGCCTATATCTCAAGGCAAATATGGCGGAAACATTGCACGACGCGATCGACCGCGACGACCTCGCGCAGGCGCGGCGCCTGCTGCTGGCAGGCGTGGACCCGGACGCGACGGTGATCGACGACTACACCCCGCTCGGCTACTGCGCGACCACCGGCCGCGCGGAATTCGTGACGCTGCTGCTGGAATACGGGGCGAATCCGGCGCGCCGGGACCGCGGCGGCCGCACCGCGGCGGACTACGCGCGCGCCCGCGGCCATGTCGCGCTCGCGGAGCTGCTGGCGCGCGCGGAGCGTGGAGCGCCGCCGCTGACCCAGGCCGACGTCGGGCTGCTGGCGAGCGTCTGGGGCTCCGATATCGCGCAGCGGGTCGCGCGGAGCGTGCGTGGCGGCGAGACGGCGCCGGAGGCCAATGGAGCGCCAGAAGCCGTGCGGGAAACTGGAGCGCCGGGAGCCGGGCGGCAAACTGGATCGCCGGACGCCACACGTGAACCTCCCGCTTCTGCGGCCGCCAGGAAGGACGCGCCGGCGGCCGAAGGGCGGGCGCCCCGTGCGCGCAATTCACGGGGCGGAGGGGCGCCTGGGAACGCAGCACCGGCGCCGCAACCGGCGGCACGGGAGAAGGAGATCGATCTGGGCGCGTTCGTCGGGCAGAGCGCCGCCAAGGCCGGCATCACGCAGGTCATCGCGCTTGCCAGGGTGAACGCGGAACGCCGCGCCCGCGGGCTGCCCGAGCACGAGGTGACCCTGCACGCGGTGTTTGCCGGGAGCCCCGGCACCGGCAAGACGACGTTCGCGCGCTATTACGCTCAGGAGATCCGTAAGCTCGGCATCCTGAGCAAGGGACACCTGGTGGAAGTGTCGCGCCAGGAGCTCGTCGCGGAGTATGCCGGGCAGACCGCGGTCAAGACCGGGCAGGTCGTAGAGCGCGCGAAGGGCGGCGTGCTGTTCATCGACGAAGCGTACAGCCTGAAGCACGGCAAGGACGACGCGTTCGGGCAGGAGGCGATCGATGCCCTCCTCAAGATGATGGAGGACCTGCGCGAAGACCTGATCGTGATACTCGCCGGCTACACCGACGAAATGCGGGATTTCCTCCACCTGAACCCGGGACTGAGGAGCCGCGTTCCAAATCACCTTCATTTCGAGGACTTTACCCAGGCGGAGCTGGGCACCATCTTCGACGGGATGTGCCGGAAATCAGGCATGGCCGTCACGACCGGGGACCGCGAGCTGGCGATCGCCGAGATCATGAAAAGGCGCAAGGGGCGGCATTTCGGCAACGCGCGCGAGGTGCGCAATCTCTTCGAGCGGGCCCTTGCCCAGCAGAGCGCGAGACTGAGCCTGCGCGACCTGAGGGCGATGAGCGGAGAGGAGCTGAACACCTTCGTGACCGCCGACCTCACCGAGGCGTCCGACGATTACACCGGTACGCCCCAAGGCAGCGGGCCGGTGCAAGTGGAGAAATCCGCGATGGAGCGCCTGAACGCCCTGCACGGGCTGGCGGGCGTGAAGCGCGCGATCGGCGAGATCGCCGATTTCTATCGAATCCGCAAGCTGCGGGGCGAAGGCGCCGCAGGAATGGACGTGGGGCTGCACATGGCGTTCGTCGGCAATAGCGGTACGGGCAAGACTACCGTCGCGCGGCTGCTGGGCGCCATCTACCGCGAACTCGGCATCCTGCCGACCGGCCACCTGATCGAAGCCGAGCGCAGTGCGCTTGTCGGCGAGTACCTCGGGCAGACGGCGATCAAGACCCGGGAGCGGATCGAGGCGGCGCTGGGCGGCGTGCTGTTCGTGGATGAGGCGTACGCGCTGTCACAGGACATCAGGTCCGGCGATTCCTATGGCCAGGAAGCCATCAACACGCTCGTGAAGCTGATGGACGATCACCGCGGCGCCCTGGCCGCCGTGCTGGCCGGGTACCCGGAACCCATGGAGGCGTTCCTCGACACGAATCCCGGCCTGCGCTCGCGCATCTCGCGCACCCTCGTATTCGAGGACTATACGGACGAGGAGCTGGCGAGGATCGCGCAGGATTTCGCGGCGCAGAACGGCTACCGCATGGACGAGGACGCCGTGAAGAAGCTGCCCGCGCTCGTCGGTGAGCTGCGGGCGCGGGAAGGGCGCAGCTTCGGCAATGCGCGCAGCGTCAGGGGCCTGCTCGAAAGCGCCTACAAGGCGCAGGCGGGCCGGCTCATGCGCACCGGCAAGCCCGAGACGCTGGACAAGGCGGAGCTGTCGCGCCTTACCGTTGAAGACCTGAAGATCTGAACCGCCAGGCCGCCAAGCCATCGCGCGAATTCCAAAGGGCGTGATTCGTGATTGGTGATTAGTGATTGGTCCCAGCGAACACCAATCACGCTTTATCTCGAAGCGCCAATCGCCAATCACGCAGTTTACTGCGTCAGTAGCCCCGCCGCGGATCAACCCGGTTCCTGAGCGGTTTCCCGTCCAGAAACCGGGCGAGATTGGCGAACCACAGGTCGAGCGTGATGTCGTTGTAGTGCTCGCTGTCGTCGCACGAGACGTGCGGCGTGATGATGAGGTTGGGCGTCGTCCACAGCGGGGAGGCGGCCGGCAGCGGCTCCGGCTCCACCACGTCGAGCATGGCGCCCGCCAGCTCGCCGCGGGCGAGCTTGTCGGCCAGCGCTGCGTTGTCCAGCACCTCCGCGCGGGCGATGTTGATGACGCACGCGCGCGGACTCATCCGGTCCATGCGCGGGCGGTCGAGCAGGTGGTGCGTCTGCGGTGTGAGCGGCACCGCCAGGACGACGTAATCGGCCCCGGGCAGGAGCCGGTCGAGGCGGGAGAGGGTGTGCACGGCGTCGGCTTCCCGTATCTTCCGGCCGGACCGGCTCACGCCGATCACTTTCAGGTCGAGTTGCTTCGCCGCGCGCGCCGCACCCTGTCCGAGGTCTCCCAGGCCGACGATGAGCGCCGTCCTTCCCGCGATATTGGGCGAGAAAACCTGCTGCCAGCGCCGTGCGTGCTGGTTGGCGATGATGTCCGGCATGCGCGTGTTCAACATCGTGTAGGCCATGCGCATGTACTGCTCGACCTTCACTCCGTGCGCGCCGCGGTTGTTGGTGAACGCAACACCGGCCGGCAGCCAATCGAGCGGAAGGAGAGCGTCGACGCCGGCTGACGTGTGATGCACCCACCTGAGCGCCGGAGCGCGCTCCGCGAGCCGTTCGCGCTGCGCCGGAACGCCGATCACCACTGCTGCTGTCCGGAGCGCGCCAGCCGGATTCTCCTCGTCCCATCCGGTGCTTGCATCGAGCTTGCGCGCGAGCGCACGGTGCCGGTCGCAAGCCGCCTGCCACTGCTCCGGCGTGATCTGATAGAGCGCGTCTCGTGCGCGGGAGTTCTGGATGTGAACGCGCAGCTTGGGGGTCATCCTTCCACGTTCATCCCTCATCCTTCGTGCGCGGCGGCCTGGCCGCGAACGCGGAGCCGCGCAGGCACATGCGTCCCCGCGGGTCCTGCCACAGCTTCTGCTCCGCGTAGAGCCTGCCGGTCGCGCGGGCGATAGCCTGGAAGTCGTATTCGCCGAAATGCCCGGCGATGTCCTGGTAGTACTTCGGCTCCTTCTCGATGAACTCGGAGATCTGCCGCGCGAGATTCGCGATGAGCTCGTCGTCGTGCCCTGCCGTGCGCGGCGCGGCATCGGACTTGCCCTTGAGATAGTCTCCCAGCTTTGCGCGGTCGGCATAGGCATAGGCGATGCGCTCGAAGCGCTCGTGCGGTATGCCTTCGCCTATCGTGGCGTCGATGCCGACCTTGGCGCCGGTCGGCACGACCCCCGGCGGCGTCACCGCCAGGCTGGGGTCGAGCGGCTTCGCGCGCGCGCCCGGAATGACGATGACGTCCCGGTCGCCCTGCACGCGGGTGGCGATCGCCCACTCGACGTCGGTCGCGTTGAAGACGTCGATATCCTCGTCCACGACCACGACGTGCTTCAGGTCCATCACCGACAGCGCGGCGAGCAGCGCGTTCTTGCCCTCGCCGGCCTGCTTGCGGATGGAGATGATCGCGTGCCAGAACGCGCACGCGCCGAGGGTCACGTTGATGTCCTTCACCTGCACGCCCGCGGTCCTCAGCGCGCGCCGGATCGCGGCGTAGCGCGTGGGCGCCGCGAGCCAGGTGTTCTCCCACGGCATGTGCAGCGCGTAGTAGATGGCGTCGCGGCGCATCGTGACCGCCTTGACCCGTACTACGGGGTTCCAGTGCAGGCCCCCCATCAGCCGCGTGAACTCGCCGAAGCGGCCCTCGGGCAGCGTCCAGCCGGTAGGCAATATCTCCCCTTCGAGCACGATTTCCGCATCCGCCAGGCACGGCAGATCCATCGTCTCGCATTGCGCCAGCTCGACCGCCGCGCCGCGTATGCCGCCGGCCACCGCCATCTCGTCCACCCCCAGCGGCGCGCGGAACCCCGAGCCCATGATCTCGAACGGATGCGTCCCGATGGAGATCGAGATCGGGCACGGCCGGCCGGCCTCGTAGGCGCGCTGGGCGAAGAGGCGCATGTTGTTGGGGGTGACGATGTCGATGCCGGTTAAGTTCTTCTCCTTCACCATGAAGCGATAGATGCCGGAATTGATGCCGTACTCCGGATCGCGGGCGATGGTGACGCCCGCCGTGATCATCGGGCCGCCGTCGTAAACGGAAGACATCGGAACCGGCAGCCTGAAAAGATCCACGTCGTCGCCCGTCTGGATCACCTGCTTGTGGGCTGCGGTCTCCACGTATTTCGGCGGCACCGGGCGGTCTATGCCGCGCTGGAGCTTTTCCTCGATCTCGCCGTAGGTTGCGCAACCCATGGACAGGATCGCCCGCTCGCGGGTGCGTATGAGCCCGGACACGACCGGCATGTCGTAGCCGATGACGTCGTGGAAGTGCAGCGCCGTTTCGGCCTGGTCCACCAGCGTCGCGATGTGGCGGATGTCCACTGGCTGCCGGATGTCGATCAGCTCCCCGGCGGCGCGCAGGCGCTCGAGGAAGCCGCGGAAGGTTTCGTTTCTGACGTCGAGCTGTTCTATCTTCATGTAAACCGTCTCACAGGCGGAAACGGAGATAACGGAGGAGTGCTCTCTTCAAGTCTCTGTTGCCTCTGTTACCTCCTGTTCAGAGTTGCAATCCTACGTTGACGGAGGCTCTTTCATGCCCTGCCAGCGCTTGATGCGGTTGTGCTCGACCCCGAAGAGGTCGAGCACGCGTCCGACGGTGTGATTGACGAGATCGTCCACCGTCTTCGCGTGGCTGTAGAAGGCGGGCACCGGCGGGAAGACGACGCCGCCCATCTCGGTCACCTGCACCATGTTGCGCAGGTGCGCGAGGTTGAGCGGCGCCTCGCGCACGATCAGCACCAGCCGCCGCCGCTCCTTGAGTATCACGTCCGCCGCGCGCGAGATGAGGTTGTCGGAGAAGCCCAGAGCCACGGCGGCGAGCGTCTTCATCGAGCACGGCGCGACGACCATGCCGTGCGTGACGAACGAGCCGCTCGAAATCGCCGCGCCGACGTCGCGCACGTTGTGCACCACGTCGGCGAGCTTCGCCAGATCCTTGCGCGTCATCTTGTGATCGTACCAGGCGTTCAACGCCCCGGCGTCGGACACGACGAGATGCGTTTCCCATCCTCCGAGCGAGCGCAGCGTCTCCAGTATGCGCACGCCGTAGATCGAGCCCGTGGCGCCGGTCATGGCGACGATGAGGCGCTTTTTCTGCGAGCGTTTCGGGGAGGGCATGCGTCTATGCTAACGCTAAATGCATGATTAGTGATTGGTCCCTGCTTGTGCAGAGCCTTGCTGTGCCGACACCAATCACGCTTTATCTCGAAGCGCCAATCACCAATCACCCGGTCAAGGCCGCGGCGCGGCCGTGAAGTACGTGCCCCGCCCACTCGCCACCAGCTGCCCTTCCTGGTCGTAGAGCGACGCCTCCGCCGTCGAATACTGACTGCCCAGCCGCACGACGCGCGCTTTCGCCGTCAGGTCGCCCGGCATCGCGGCCTTGTGAAAATCCACCCTCAGATCTATGGTCGGCACCGGCCGGCCGAGCTTTGCGGCGATCGCATAGTCGGCGGCCACGTCGATGATCGCGGACAGTATGCCGCCGTGCGTGTAGCGGCGGTCGGGATTGACCACCCATTCCTCGCGCCAGGCGGCGTTCATCTCCAGGCCCGCGTCGTCGACCTTCGTCACTGTGAAGTTGAGCCAGCGGTTGAAAGGTCCGCGGGTGATGAGCTTCTGCAATTCTTCGGTCGTCAGAGTTTCTTCGCTCATTCAGCGTCGGTCTCCGCAATCTTGATGGTATCCGGCAGGTCTCGTTCTTTGATCGGACGCTAACAGAGACCTCATGCGAAAAGCAAGGCCGTGGCCGGTGTGCTCGCCGGGTGTGCCGGTCGGTGATACTTCACGACATGTCTTCCCCCTTTCTCCGTGCCGTCGCCTTCAGAATCTCCACAAACCGCCGTCCGGCAGGTGAGAGATAGCCAGCCTTCCGATAAATCACGCCGCTGCGGCGCCGATGGCTAAGACCCTTCACGCGCAGCTCCGCGTAACGGTATTGCGGTGAGGAGCGCACGACGGGCCTCGAGCTGAATCCGAGCAGATTGGAGGACGCGATGATGTAGTGCCTGATCTGTAGCGATCCGGTATCAATCCGTATCCGCGGGGCGGGTAGACCGTGTTCCTGGAATTTGGCCGCCAGAGCCTGCGCCGCGTCCACGGTGACTGCAGCTACCGCCCAGTCTTCCTGTGCGATATCGGCAAGGGTAACCTGCTTTTTCTTCGCCAGCCGGTGGTGGACCGAGCAATAAATGATGAACTCGTCTTCGCACAAATATTCCTGGACGAGGCCCTCGGGTGCGGTCGAAGGCAGATAGGTGACGGCCAGATCCAGTTCTCCGGTGCGCAGGGCCTCGACGAACGCTCCCCGGTCTCCCACCGTCACCTTCAGCGTGACACGCGGGGCTTCCTGCAACAAGGCGTGGCATGCGCCAGGTAGCATGTGTACGGAAAGTCCTGGACCGGTACCGATTCGAAGATGCCCCGCCCGGCCCTGGCTCAGGTCTGCCGCCTCGCGCAGCACGTCGTCCCGGGCAAGCCGCAGTATGCGGACCTGAGCGAGCAGGGCCGACCCAGTGACGGTCAACTCGACACCCTTCGGCGTGCGGTCGAAGAGCTTTGCCTGCATTGAGGTCTCGAGCCGTTTCAAGCTGACGCTGAGCGCGGGCGGGCTTAATCCCAGCGCTTCGGCGGCACGTCCCACGTGCCCGTGCTTGGCCAGGACCGCGAAATACTCGATGTCGCGAAACTCCATAAACTCCATGCTCTTAAAGGAAATATAACGAGACCTTATTTTCGGATAATTGTGTCTAACGCCCGGCGATGTCAACATGCCTGCGCATTCCCAGTGCGGACATCAACGAAGCGAAAGAGCCCACATGAAAGCGAAGCCGCATGCCTGGCTGCTTGCCGTCGCCGTCACGTCGACCGCGGTCTTTCCTGCGCAGGGTCAATTTCCAGCGCGGCCGATACGTATCATCGTGCCTACTTCGCCGGGCGCGACGGCGGACACTATCTCGCGCCTGATTGCGCCGTCGCTGTCCGCGCGCCTCGGCCAGCAGGTATTGGTTGAGAACCGAGCAGGCGCGGCCACTATCATCGGAACGGAAGCTGTCGCCAGATCCGCACCCGACGGCTACACGCTGCTCATGACCCCCCCTTCGCTGGTGCTCAATCCTTTCATATACAAGAAGATTTCCTATGATCCGCTGCGCGACTTTGCGCCCATCACTCAGCCCTACAGCCAGCCCAATGTTCTCGTGGCGCACCCGACGTTGCCGGCGAGGTCGATCAAGGCGTTGATCGCGCTGGCGAAAGGGCGGCCGGGAGAACTGGCTTTCGCATCCGGCGGCACCGGCAGCATGCCTCACCTTTCGATGGAGTTGTTTGTCATGATGAGCCGCACGAGCATGCTGCACGTGCCTTACAAGGGGGCGGGGCCGGCCATCATCGATCTTCTGGCCGGTCGCGCAGCGGTGATGAATCTGGGTTTCATTGCGGTAAGTCCTTACCTTCGCGACGGACGTCTGCGTGCGCTGGGGGTGACGAGCGTGAGGCGCGCTGCTGTGATGCCCGAAGTGCCCACGATAGCCGAGGCAGGCTTGCCTGGATACGAGGTGGTGAACTGGAACGGACTGCTCGCCCCAGCTGGCACGCCGAAGGAGGTGATTGCGCGACTGCACCGGGATGTGACCGCGGTTCTGCGCGCGCCCGCGGTCAGCGAGCGCATCGCCAGCGACGGCGCCGAGGTCGTTGCTGGCACGCCGGACGCGCTTGCGGTCTATATCCGGTCGGAAATGACCAAATGGGCAAGAGTCGTGAAGAGTGCCGGCATTCAGCAGGAATGATCGGCACGGCATTACAACCGAACCCGGACCGAACCCAGGTGCCCATGGGTAGTCGATCGCGTGGTGCTACAATCGATTCTGGTTAACCAGAAGTGGGGAACGCGCTGAACCTGCTTCAGCGCCGCGGCAGTATTTCTGAGAAGGCTGCACGACCGCGGCTGACTTGCTCGGTGAGCTTGTGGCTACGGTCCATCAGAATCGTTCGACGATAACGCAACTGCTGGCGCTCGCGAGAACGCATCGGTTGTCGACGTACGATGCGTGCTACCTGGACCTCGCCGCGGAATCGCGCCTCCCGCTCGCGTGCCGCGACGGTCCGCTTCAACGCGCCCTTGCGGGCACCCGTGTTCGCCTTGCCCAATGAAAATCGTCGCCATACACGAAACCATCGTTCCCATCAGCTCGGCGATCCGCAACGCCTATATCGATTTCAGCAAGATGACCTCGAGCGTCGTGGCGGTCGTGACCGACGTCGTGCGCGCCGGGCGCCCGGTCGTCGGCTACGGCTTCA
>Ga0111538_10008671_pt1 | contig 13625 bp, 10 predicted proteins | sample SoiMethybrSBSTD1_FD_79669 | JGI IMG/M metagenome (GOLD analysis project Ga0111538, IMG submission 79669) | Bulk soil microbial communities from a Populus tree surrounding site in Tennessee, USA - Soil MetaG P. TD hybrid SBSTD1 (version 2)... | ecosystem: Environmental > Terrestrial > Soil >...
GACGGTCCCCTTGGCGACGAGCGCGTCGAGGTTCGCGCAGTGGGTGAACGTGCTGAAGAAACCGAGCCAATCGGCGGTCGCGCCCGTCTGGCAGCGCGCGTTCAAGGCGGCGTCGAGTTCCAGCGCCTGCGCGCAGAACTGGGACGCCAATACGGGAGAGGCGTCCCCGCGGCCGTCACACGCAGCGACCGTGACCGCGACAAGGAGCGCCCTGGGCGAAGCAAACCTGCGCTCGACCTTCATGGAATCGATCGTATAGGAGAACGGCGCGCGGCCATATGGCTGCAGCACCTCCGTCCCGTTGTTGCCACGTGGTTGCCACGACGCCCCGGAATTCGCCTCCCCGCGACGGAACGCGGCGGGTCCACACGGAACGACCCGCCAGGTTCAAACCTCCCAGAACGCCTCGACAATCGATGCAAGTCCTCGTCGTGCCACGGTTGTCGTCGAAGCGCCCCGGAAAGGTTCGAATCCCGCTGGGGTCGCGACCTCATTTTGAGCCTGTGCAGCCGGGCGGTCCCGAAGATCGCCCCAGACACGGCGGGCGGCGTTCTCGGCCGGGCGGAAGGTCATGCCCTCCGGGAAGAGGACTTGGAACACTTCCCGCATGGCCGGCAGGTCGGCGTCGCCCTCGTTCCCCGCCCGCGTTCCCACCTGACGCGCTACTTCGGCGTCTTCGCTCCCGCGCTCGCGGCCCGCGCCGCCATCGTGCCGTCAGGCGTGACGAAGACCCTGCGAGCCATACCGCCATCGTACAACTCAGCTGTCCCGCGTCGATGCGCTGGATCACGGCGGATGCACGTCAGAGGCAGGGGCCGTCGTCGGCGGCGGGGAACGCGCAGGTGTTCGTCTGCGTGGCGCACTCCAGCCCGATGAGGCAAGAAGGATCGGTCGGGTTGCACGCGCCGCCCACGGCCGATCGCGCGACGCAGGTCGTGCCCACACACTGCGCGAGGACGAGGCAGTTCTGCTGCTCGGGATCGCAGGTCGCGCCGATCCCTCTCCGGCGCGTGCACGTGAGCGTCGTCGGATCGCAATAGTCCCGGCCGTCCTCGCAGCTGAAGACGTCGGGATTGCATCGTGCCCCTGTCGCCCCGAACGGCTCACAGGTTCCCGGCATCACCGTCGTCAAATCGAGATCGCAATACAGGGGCGAAGCGCACTGGAGCGTCTGGGTGCAGGGCGTCCCCCGGGTCGTCGAGGGCACCTCGCAGGTGTGGGAGGTGCCTCCGGGCCGAACGACGCAATAGCTGCCGGGGGCACAGGTCTGTGCCGCCGAGCAGTCGCCGCCCACCGGCGTCGGCTCGGGGCGGGCCACGCAGGTTCCGGGGCAGCACTGGCGCAAACGCACACAGGCCGGGTCGGCCTGCTGGCAGCTGCGGCTCGCGCATTCTTCTGTCAAGAAGCAACCGCCGCCGACGGCGACCGTCCCGACGAGGAACTCGGCACAGGTCTCCTCCGTGCCGGCGGTGCGCACGAACGGGATCAGCTTGCAGCCGGCGTATGCACGCTCCAGGTCGTCGAGGCAGGCGCCCGCCTTCGCGGCGTTGTAGACGACTTTCCCCGAGTCGACGCCGGCCTGCTGCGTGGCGACGTCCGGGCGGTCCTGGCGCGTCGCGAGACAGGTCGCGACGTCCGGCATGTATTCGCACGCGACGTCCCAGTTGCACGCCCACGCGTTAAGGCGCCGGTAGAAGTCATCGAGGCTGGACGGGGGCACGCCGGCACCGCCGCCACAGCCGGCGGCGAGCAGCATGAACGAGGCGACGCATCCGACCCGAAGCCATGCCGCGGAGAGCATGCGGGGACTTTATCCCCGCCCGGCCGGCACCGACAGTAGCCCGAATCACACCGGGGAGCGCACGGGCAGGCGCAGCCGGCGTTCGAGGCTGTAGGGCCACGGACGGGGCACCGCCAGGAACATCAGTGACGAGCCGAGTGGTCGATCAGCGCAACGGCAAACGCTGTTGCCGCGGCTGTCCGGGGCGACGCGCCGGCTGAGCGGCGCGTCGCTAATGCAAATGCAAGACGCCCGTGTCGATCAGAAGGTGCGCCATCTCCAGCAGGGAGGCGGTGTCCGCGTAGGTCATGATGAAAGGGGCGTAATACCGGGGCTCGCTGCGCCCGCCCAATCTGTGGATAGGCGCGATGGTCCGCCCGTCGATCACCAGCCGCGGCGGATCGACGGTCTCGTCCCAGGCGATCGCCCTCCCCTTGTATTCGGCTGTCCCGGCGGACGGCGCCTGTCCGGCCGCTGCCGGAGCGTGCCTGTGCGCGCAGCCGAGGGTCAGCAGCGTCGCCAGCGCGAGGAGCTCGATCCTCATGACGACATTGTCACCGATCGGAACGATGCAGCGAATCAACATGATCGAGACGGCGGTGTTTAGCCGCCATACACAATCAGGCGTCGGCCCTACCGTCCCGGATGGCTGACGCGCAGGTCGTCAAAGTCGGCGGGACGCGGGGCGGTGGCGCCATCCTGCACGTCGTCGTCGCCCCCGGCGGCGCCGTGAGACACTGAGCGACGCTGCTGGTTGGGGCGACCCAGCGCGGGCAATTGGAGGCGAAACGAATGGACCGGTCAACGATCGGAGTGGGAATCCTGGTGGCGGTCATCGTGGGGTGCGGTGGCGGAACGGGAAAGGTGTGCGCCCCCGGCGCCTCGGCCTCGTGCACCTGTACCACCGGGCGGATGGGCGCGCAGGTTTGCACGAGCGACGGCGCCGGCTACGGCACCTGCATGTGCAGCGGCGGGCCGGGCGCGGCGGGTACAACGGGAGGCGCTGGCACGACGGGAGGTGCCGGCGCGACCGGGACGGCCGGTGTCGCTGGAAACGCCGGGGGCGCGGGTTCCGGAGGAACTTCCGCGCAAGGCGGAGCCTCGGGCGGTCCGGCATGTCCCGTCGGCTGCTGCGCCACGCCCAATCCCGGCATGCTCGCAGACTCTGTAGGCGGCTTTTCCGACACCCAGAACAAATGCGGCTGGTCTTACGGCTATCTGCCGAGCGGGGCCGAGCCGTTCACGCTGCTGTCGGTCTTCACCGGCGCATCCTGGGAGGAAGCGACCTCTCGCCCACCTTGGACCGTCATCTTCTCGGACAGGCAGCATTCCACAGCGGGACCGGCGCATTGGAGCGATCGTCGTTGGATGAGCCCGGGCGCGGGGACAATCTCGATCCAGGGTCATCTCGCCAAAACAGATCCCTGCTGCGGCGACGGCACCATCGGCCGTATTCGCGTCGGTGGCAACGAGATCTGGAGCGCCGATCTTGCCTTCAATGACACAACGGGTGTCAACTTTACCTTGAGCGCAACCGTTTTGGTCGGTACCACCGTTGATTTCATCCTCGATCCCAAGTCGAACGAATCTGCCGACACCACGGCATTCACCGCAGTGATCACGAAGTAGCTAGCCGATCGATCGCGTGCTCGAGTAAGCGAGGCAAGGTGCGTCGATTGGGTTTCCGCAAGACGCGAACCAAGACCAGCGCACGTCGGAATACGGAGTCCGATCAGTCTGAACCGCTCGTCTTTTGGTTCGTTCCCAGATTTCGACTTGCGCCATCAGCGCCTGAAGACGCGACGGACTTCCGTGGGTTGAAGGGAACCTGATATCCTGATAAGCCCGTCAAGTCAGGATGAAATCGTTGCTGAAGAACAAACCACCGGTGTTGATCGCGGGTGGCGGGATCGGCGGAATCAGCGTTGCGCTGACGCTTCACCAGATCGGCGTCCCGTGTGTGGTGTTCGAGTCCGTCCGCGAATTGAAGCCCCACGGCGTCGGGATCAACCTCCAGCCCAACGCGGTGCGCGAGTTCTACGACCTCGGCATCGGGGAGGACTTGCTGGATCGGATTGGCGTGCAGACCAAGGAGTGGGTCCTGGTGGGGCTGAACGGCAACGACGTCTATTCCGAGTTGCGTGGCGTCGCCGCGGGGTATCGGTGGCCCCAGTACTCTGTGCATCGAGGGCAGCTGCAGATGCTGCTGTATCGGACGGCACTCGAGCGCCTCGGTAGCCACGCCGTCCGGACCGGGCATCGCGTTACCGGTTATCGGAATCACGAAGGGGGCGTCACGGCGTTGGTTCAGACCAGCGATGGGGAGCGTCTGGAGTTCGAAGGATCGCTGCTGATCGCTGCCGACGGCCTGCACTCTGCCGTGCGCGCGCAGATGTACCCCGACCAGCCAGCCGTCAACTGGGGCGGAGCGATCATGTGGCGGGGGACGACGCTCGCCAAACCGATGCGTACGGGCGCCTCCTTCATCGGCTTCGGGACCCACCGCCACCGGGTCGTGTTCTACCCCATCTCGAAGCCGGATCCCGAGACCGGCCTCGCCGTCATCAACTGGATTGCCGAGATCGTCGTCGACCCCTCGAAGGGATTGGGTGCCGGCGATTGGAGCAAGCGCGTCGAGCTGGAGGCCTTCGCGCACCATTTTGCCGACTGGAATCACGACTGGCTCGACGTCCCCGCGATGTTGCGCGGCGCGAAGGAGATCTACGAGTATCCGATGATCGATCGCGATCCGCTGCCCACGTGGGTCGACGGCAACGCCGCGCTCCTCGGCGACGCCGCGCACGTCATGTATCCCACGGGCTCCAATGGCGCGAGCCAGGCCATCGTCGATGCCCGCGTGCTTGGTGCCGCGATGCTCGAGCACGGTGCCGGTGCCGCGGCACTTCGAGCGTACGACCAACGGCTGTGCGAACCAATTTCACAAGTGGTCTTACGCAATCGAAGCGCTGGCCCCTTCGGCTTGCTCAACTTGCTCGACGAGCGCTGCGGGGGGGTGTTCGACGACATCGACGACGTCATCTCCGCGGAAGAGCGAGAACGGTTCATGAGCACCTACAAGGCGGCAGCCGGACTTGGGATGGATCGGCTGAATGCCGCCCCGCCCACCATCCCGGCGGGTGCCAGGGTCGGCCGCCGAAAAGCGGATTCCTTCTTCCAGTCGGTGGCGTCGGACGAGCCCATCGCCTAGCACCTGCACGCACCCTGGGCGATGCTTCAGCACTACGTATTGATCAAATATCGAGAGACGACGCCCGTGGGGCACGTCGAGGCGTTCTGCGCGCGAATGTTGGCCTTGCCGTCGATGCTCGGCGGCATCGAGCGTCTCGAGATAGGTCGCGACCAGCTGCATGATGCGCGTAGCTGGGACCTGATCTTGATCATGGAGTTTCAGTCGGTCGCTGCGTTGCGCGGCTACCAACAGCACCCGGAGCACCGGGCAGTGATGCAGTTCAACGACCCGCACGTCGCCCAGATCGCCTCGGTGGACTTCGAAAGTCCGTCGACGGTTCGATGAGTAATCTGCGGCGGCCCACGCGCCGTGAAAACCGGCATTCTGGGGGCTAGGAGCGCTACGATCGTGACGTGAGGGCCGGCGTTGCAACCAGGGCGTGGGCGCTCGCCGCGCTCGCGTCGTGCGCCGGCGCGCCGTCTCCCATCAAGGGCCTGCCCGCGCCGATCGATGACGCGAAGGCCACCGCCCACGGCAGCGGGCCGTTCTGGTCGACCGACGAAATCGCGCCGCGGTTCGCGCCGACCGGCCTGCGCGCTGAGTTGCTCGCCCATCGCCCCACCCCGCGCGCACCCACGCCCGACGAGCTGAAGGACGTGACTGCGTCCGCGCCCATCCGGCTCGAACGCGTCCTCGGGCGGTACAGCATGCATCACACCGAGGTCTGGCAGGTGGCGTTCCTGCCCGACGGGCGGCGGCTTCTCTCCCACGGGCGCAAGGGTGACCTCAAGATCTGGGACCCGGTCACGGGCGCGTTGCTAAAGGACTTCCCCCACTGCCCGGGGCACTCCAATCTGTTCCAGCCCAAGCTCGTGCTGTCGCCCGACGGCCGGCTCGCCGCCGAGTTCATCGGCGCGAGCGTCTGCGTGCGCGACCTCGATGACGGTCACGTCGTGAAACAGTGGGGGCCACACGACGCCGGGATCGACACGCTCGCCTTCGCGCCGCGCGGCGAGATCGTGACCTACGCCTATCAGGATGAGTACTGGGGCGAGTACTCCTGGGGAATGGAGCGTGTCCAGGAGGAGAAGGGCGGCGAGATGCGCCGCTGGCGCCTCGATGCGAACGCGCCGGTCGCGGAGGCGAAGCTCGGTCCCTCGATCACGGCCCGCGCCGCGCCGGACGGCTCACTGATCGTCCTGCTCGGACCCGACAAGCTGCTGCGCGGCTTCGACGGGAGCGGCCAGCGCCTGTGGACCGCCAAGCGGACGGGCTGGGGACATTTTTCGTTTCTCCCGGACGGCCACCGCCTGCTGGTGACCGAGACGAAGCGAATCCACCTCGTCGACGCGCGTACAGGCGAGGAGCTCGGCGATCTCAGGCCAACCTCTCCCGTGCAGAAGCTGCAGCCGATGCCCGACGACCTGGGCGCGTCGTGGAACGGCGAGTGCACCGTGGTGAGCCCCGACGGCCGGCGCGCGTTTACGTCTCTCTACGACGACCGCGGGATGTGGGTCTGGGACCTCGAGACCCGGCGCGAGATCGAGCACACCTTCAACCGCGACATCCCCGCCTGTCTGGCCGCGCTGTCCGGCGACGGAACGTTGCTGGCGACGCCCGAGCGCGGATATGGAGAGATCGAGCTCTGGGATCCGGCCACGCTCCTGCCAGTCTTGGACCGAAGCCAGTACTGGCTGCAGATCTCGTCCGACGGCCGCCGCGCGGTCACGCTGGGAAGCGATCGCTTCGTTCGCCTCTGGGATCTCGATGGCGGCGTCGAGCTCGCACGGCGGCGCACCGCAAAAGGGGGATCGATCGGGCTGTCGCACGGGGGAGATCGGTTGCTGTTCTCGGACGGCGACGGGTGGAACGACCTCATCGACGTGGCCACGGGCGCACGGCTCTGGTCAATCTCCAGGCGCGCCGCCGGCGGGTACCCGACGCTGTCACCCGACGGACAGCTCGCCACCACGACGACTCATACCGAGGGTCTCGGCGTCCACGACGTCGCGACCGGCAGGCAGCTGTGGCGGCTCGGGCGTCGCGACTACCAGGACGCGATCGCCGCCTTCACGCCCGACAGCCGCCTCATCGTCAACCAGGACGCCGACGAGATCCTGACCGTCCGGAACGCGCGGGACGGCCGGCCGCTCCGGCGAATCGGACGCCCGGGGCACCGATGGTCGGTCGCGATCAGCCCCGACGGCAAATACCTGCTCGAGAGGAGCGCCGTCCTCGTAATCTACCAGCTCGACACCGGCCGCGAGATCCGCCGGTTACCGCATGACCGCTTCACCTTCGCGCTCGCCCACGGCATCATCGCGCTCGCCCGCGGCGAGCGAACGCCGATCATCGAGCTCTCACGCATCGAGGAGGGCGCGCCGCTCGGGAAGATCACGCTCGGCCCGCGCTACGGCGTCGTCACGGGCCTCGCCTTTTCCGGCGACGGCGCGCGCCTTCTCGTCGGTACCGACCGGGGCGTCATCCTCGTGCTCGCAACCCGCGGTCCTTGAGCGGACACGCCGCGCGATCGTCAGCCGCGGACGCAGGTCAGGCCCGTCGACGGATCCGTGCGCATCGTAGTCGTCGGGCCACCAGGCGTCGGGCGACCACCAGGCGTCGGGCGATGACGAGGCGTCGGGCGTAGGCATCCCGCCGAGCGTGCCGGGCTCACCACGCCGAGCGCCAGGATGGCGGCCACGCCGACAAACACCCGGAGCCCACCGACCGCCGTCTTGAAACCGCATCGCCGAGCATTCTCTCATGTGGTCGAGGAACGCTTCGATTCAGCGGCCATTGAGCAGAAAGCCGGGGCGTGCGAAGATGCCGGCATTCGGTTGAAACTATCTCTGACCGAGGTCTGCTTCGACGACGTGAAGCTGGTCAAGAACTGAGCTCGTCATGCAGCTGATCCGTGCCGCGATGGCCATCAGACGCCGGTGGGCGGCGCCGTTGCTGCTCATCGCGCTGGCCCTCGGCGCCGCCATCGACTGCGGCGGCGGATCCAGCAATCCGCAAACGGGGATGTGCACCACGGGCGCCGATCGCTGCGCGTGCTTCGGCAACGCGACCTGCAACGTCGGCCTCGTCTGTCGTTCAGATCGCTGCGTGGCCGATCCGAATTACGACGGCGGCGCTGCCGGCACCACGGGTTCGGGTGGCCAGACGGTCGACGGCGGAGCGGGAAGCGGCGGCAGCAGCGGCGCGGGCGGGTCTTCCACGTGCACCGGCGCCGAGCGCTGTGCTTGTTACCCGAACGGGACCTGCAACGCGGGGCTCACGTGCCTCTCGAATCGGTGCGTCGACACGACCGGTACAGGTGGCGGTGCGGGCACGGGCGCCGGCGGCGCAGCGGGCACAGGCGGCAGCGCCGGAACCAGTGGAACCACTGGAACGGGCGGTACGACCGGAAGGGGCGGCACCACCGGCACGGGCGGCACCGCCGGAACAGGCGGCAGCGCTGGAAGGGGCGGCGCGACCGGAACCGGCGGCACGGCCGGAACGGGCGGCACGGCCGGCGGCTTCGCCGGCCGGGGCGGCACAACCGGGACCGGCGGCACGGGCGGGCGGCCGCCCACCGGCACCGTCGTCGCGTTCAAACCCCCAACGGCGAACAGCAGCCCCACAGGCATCGTCGCGGCGCCCGACGGCAACCTTTACTTCAACGAATCGGCGACCAACCGGATCGGACGCATCACCACCGCGGGCGTCATCACCGAGACCCCCGCATTTTCGACCAGCACCGTCTCCGCGCTCGCGATCACCAACGGCCCGGACGGAAACCTCTGGTTCACCGAATACGACGGAAACAGGATCGGCCGCTTCACGCTCGCCGGCGTCGTCACGGAATTCCCGACGCTGCAGACCTTCCGAGGCGGCCCCTTCGACATCACCGCCGGTCCCGACGGCAACCTCTGGTTCACCGAGCAGTTGGGCAACCGCGTCGCGCGCATCACGCCCGCCGGCGTGGTCACCGAGCTGCCCACCTTCCCGGTCAACCCTTACCCGACCGCCCCTTGGGGCATCACCACCGGACCGGACGGCAACATCTGGTCGACCCAGACGGCCGAGAACAAGATCGTGCGCATGACGACGGCGGGGACCATCACCGGCGAATTCACGGTTCCGACGGCAAATGGCGGCCCGTCGTGGATCACGAGGGGCCCCGACGGCAACCTGTGGTTCGTGGAGGCCCAGGAAGACAAGATCGCCCGCATCACGCCCACCGGCACGATCACGGAGTTCCCGCTCTCCGTCGGGCACGTCAACACGCGCTGGCCGGGCCAGATCGTCTTCGGGCCCGACGGCAACATCTGGTTCGGTGAGATGAACGCCCAGAAGATCGGCCGCATGACCACCCAGGGCGTGGTGACGGACTTCCCCCTGCTGACCACCGAACAGGGCGCTCCCAATTTCCTCGCCGTCGGCGCCGACGGCAACATCTGGGGCACCGACTCCTCCTTCAGCCAGATCCTCCGCATCACACCGTGATCGCTAACGCGCGTTGGCCGTGAAGTTTTATCCCCGGCGCGCCTGCACGCCGGCGGCATGGGAAGAAAACCCATTTTCGCGCGTTGCTCGAATACAAACCGCTGAAGGGGACAACCCATGAAGACCTTTCTGATCGTCGTTTCATCGATCCTCGGGATGCTCGTGCTCTCGCTGGCCCTGCCGGGCACGCGCCCTGCCAGCGCCCGCCCTCCAGCTGAGGAAGTACCCGTGCACATCACGAACCCGACGGTGCCGGTCACGCTTCCGGCGCAACAGGGTTTCAACGTCTCGTGCTTCACCGGGGACATCGACGCGGTCAGCGGTCAGGCGCAGTGCTCGCTCCTGACGATTCCCGCTGGCCGCAGCGTCGTGATCGAAACCATCTCCTGCCAGGCGGTGCTGGCTGCCGGGCAAGGCCCCGCAGACGTCCAGTTGATCGTCCCGAATACGCCGCTCGCGCCGGGCGGCCCCGGCCAGGTGTCCCATTTGCTGGCGCTGAGCAAGCAGGCGGGCGACTCTTCGATCGACGTCTGGCGCATGACCACGCCGCTGCGCGCGTACGGCAGCGCCCCGGCTGCTGGTGCCGTCGGCGTCTTCGCCTTCTTCAGGGCCAATCCGGCCCCGCAGCCCCAGAGCATGACCTGCACGCTCTCGGGCTACCTGGTCGGACCGTAGATCTACAGTCCTCGACGCGCTGGCGGGGATCCGGCGTTAGGGTCCGGGCGACCCGCTGGGGTCGCCAGACAGCAAGACCACCCCAGCGGGTTTTCGACCAGCGATTTCTCGGCGGCCTTTGTGCTTCCGTGCCGCGAAACTACGGCGCGAGCGTACGCAACTGCGGGTCGAAGCACGGCGCGTTGCCGGGCTGCAGATTGGTCGATGGATCCGCGCAGTCCATCCGGGTGGCGTTGCCGATCTGGAAGGTGATGTTCGCGGAGATTTCCGTGTCCGCCAGATCCAGGTCGTTGAATGCGTTGCCCAGGTTCGTCATGCGCGTGTTGAACGCCGTCGCGCTGGTGCCGCTGGTCACCGCGACGGTCTCGATGCGCGTGCGCGCCGTGCGGACGCGGTTCGCTTGCGCCACGTTCAGGTTCGTGACGCCGGAGAGCACCCGCACGGCGTCGTCCAGCTCGAACAGCGCCATCTGCGCCAGCCGCCGCTGCATCCGGTCCACCCGCGCCACGTTGCCGAGGACGTTGCCCATGTTGCGCGCGCCGACGATCCGGTTGCTGGCCATCTGGATGTTGAAGACGGCGTTGAGCGCGCGCAGGAAGCGGCCGATGCTCGCGATCTCGGCCGCGTTCAGCGGCGTGCCAATGCCGATTCGGAAGGCCCGCGAGTTGTAGAACGCGGTCGCCTGCTCGATGGTCTGCGCGCTGCTGGTGTTTTCCGCCGGGGCGTCGACGACCTCCGCGTCCGTGTGGAAGAACGGACCCGTATCTGCGGCCTCGATCAGCGGCGGCACGTCGAACGTACCCTGCCCGAGCGGCATCGGCGGTGCTCCTTCCGGAGGAACGCCGAAGCCGCCGTCCTTCGGGAAGGCTGCCAGGTCCAGATTTCGCGCGTTCTCGACGCTGGTGTTTATGTTGCTGTTCGCGGGTGGCGAGCCGACGTTGGCGCCGGCGTTGCCGTGACACTGGTCGCAACCCACGGAGATGAAGCGCTGGCGGCCCGTCTCCGCGCCCGAATCGCTGAAGCTGATGGCGTTGATGTTGATCTCGTTGAGGCGGCCGAGCTGTCGCATGAAGGTCGCGACGGCCTGACCCTCCTGCTCTGTGGCCTTGCGAAAGTCGACGCCGGCCACGCGGTTGAGGCTGCGCGTGAAGTGCTGATTGACGGCGCCCATGGTGAAGTCGGCCAGGCGGCCGGTCATGGTCACGCCGCTCCCGTTGGTGCCCGTGGAGGGCGCGCCGTCCCCCCCCCATCCGGTCCGGTCTTCCGGTTGTAGCGGGAAGGAGTCGAAGCGCTTGATGCTGGTGCCCATCGACAGGTTGTGCGGCACGCTGCGCAGCACGAACCGGACGGTGGGGCCCTCGGGTAACGTTCCGTCGACGTTCTCCAGGATCAGGCCTCGCGCGTGGAGCTGCTCCGTGATCTCCAGGCCGTCGAGTGGCAGGTTGTCCGAGTGGTTCTCAGCGATGAACAGTGGATCGGTCGGCGGCAAACGCGCGATGAACGGGGCGTCGATGGCGAAGTTCCGCTCGACGCGGTGGCAGGTGCCGCACGTCCGGCCGTTGCCGTTGAAGTTCTCGCGGAAGAAGATGTCGGCGCCGATGCACTCGGTCAGCGACACGATGCCGGACTGCACGCGCGGATCCGCCTGACAGGCGGTTTGGTGCTGGGCGAACGTCTGGTTGACCGCACTCTGCGACACCACCACGTCTTCCTGCAGATCGCTGCAGGCCGAAACGATCAGCGCGCTGGCCGCCGCGACACGAATGCTTATCCCAATTTGCATGACGATTCTCCTCTCGTGTGATCCGGTCGTGAATCGTTGGTCTCCAGCTCAGGAACGAACGGCAGCGGCAATTCGTCAGATAGGGACGTCGATCCGCCGGCTCCCGCCGGAACGATGATTGGAGTCCGCCCCGGGAGGGTCTAGGGGCAGTTGCCCGGCGAGCACTGACCTGAAGTGAAGATCAGGTAGGGCTGGATGCCCGACCTCATCGCGGTCTCACCGCCCACTTCGCAGCGGATCGAGATTCCCGTGGAGCCGTGCGTTCCGGTGGCGACCGTCGCGCCATTGGCATCGCTCCACCGGTCACCCTTTGAGCAGCTCGGTGATGGTGGCGGGCGGCGCGCCGGTCAAATTCTGTCCGAAATCGCGTGCCGCCAACCCGTAGACGTCGTTCATCAGCGTGAAGTAGAGGTCCCGCAAGGGCCGCTTGTCGAAGACGATGTGCTGGTCGTACGCGAGGCCAAGATTGCCGCCGCCCAGCACCGCAACCGGCAACCTGTCACCCTCGTGATTTCCGGCGTGCATGCAGGCGCCCAGGAAGACGACGGAGTTGTCGAGCACGCTGATCCCCGGCGCTTCCTCGATGGCGTCCAGCTTTCGGCACAGGTTCGCGACCTTGCCGACGTTCCACCACGTGATGGTGGCGAACACGTCGCCGCCGTCGTGCTGGGCCGTGTGGTATTCGGGGCACGCGCCGCCCTTCTCGCTCGAGCCATCCGGGGTGAAGGCCCGCTCTTGCACGTTGTCGTACGTGAACTCCGACCGCTCGTCCTCGAGCATGTAGGAGATGACGCGGGTGACGTCGCATTCGAAGGCCATGACGATCAAGTCGTTCATCGCCTCGGCGTGGTGGCCCTTGTCGTAGGTCTCCGTCGTCTGACGGGGCGCTACCGCCGACTGCTCGACCCTGGGCATGTCGGTGCGCGCCGGCACGGCGCAACCCACTCCCCCCATTCCCGCGGAGACGCCGACGACACGTTTCTCGACGCCCCGTACCGATTCGAGAAATTCGTCCATCCGGCGCTGGTCGTTCACGCCGAGACGCGCCCGAGTTCGCTGCGCGTTCTCCAGCACGGCATCGAGCACGCTCTTCTTGAGGGCGACCCGCTTTTGCGCCTCAATCGCGGCGGGGCCGGTTGGGTCCGGTTGGCGAATGCCACCGACGATCCGGTTGAAGACCTCGAGCGGATCCACGAGCTTGTACATCGGCTGCGTGGCGCTGGCCCACGAGACGTTGCGGCTGCTGGAGCAGGGCTCGCCGTCGCAGCTGCTGAACGGCGTCGAGAGGCCCACCTGGAGCGAGTCGAGCGCGGTCTTGCCCCTGAAGCTATCGTGCTGCGCCAGCACCTGATCGACCGAAATGCCGTTGGCCTCGTCGAGCCCGCGTTGCGCCCTCACCGCGGCGGCGTCGACACACGTCAGCCACGCTCCCCCCAACCGGCCGTGACTGGGCTCGACGTGTGCCGTGCCGTCCGCGTGAAACACCGAGCCGTTCTCGAGGTTGGTCACGACGTTCAGCTTCGCCTTCAGCGCCGCGCCGAACGGCTCGAGGATCGAGGACAATCGCCACGCGTCGCCGCGGCCGCTGGTCGCGGGCCGCCAGAACTCGTGGGCCCCGTTCGGCAGATAGATGGGCAGAAAGCGGCGCGGAAGCTGCGGTGCCTGCGCCCGCGGCTGCCGCGGCGACAGCGATTCCAGCCACGGCA